>PDWI01005778.1_pt1 | contig 15802 bp, 11 predicted proteins | sample 1430891 | NCBI WGS metagenome assembly PDWI01 (sample SAMN01162508, study PRJNA174530) | Oral metagenome, whole genome shotgun sequencing project. | biome: Marine environment; feature: Marine mammal; material: Swab sample of the gingival sulcus; isolation source: swab sample of gingival sulcus...
GTTATACAAGTCTTGTGGTATTATCATTTTTTTATCTGATACGTTCGCTTCTTTTACCAATTCTTTGCCATTTCTTAAGTCATAAAGTCTTACTTTTACCGGCTCGCCTTGAGCTACTACTACCTCGATATACTCAATATTAAGTTTTCCTAGCACACCTGGGTCTGGTATCCATGGGTTTGGACTAGGATTTTCAGAAGTGCTTAAAACAATGTTGTCAAACATATCTTTATGAGCATATACAGGTTTTATCTCTTCCCCATTTCCGTTTTTAAGAACATAGATAAATTCATTTTGTTTGTCTTGATATTTATTATCTAGTTTTACAGTAAATTGTTTTTTATTCTTTATGCTAAATTCACCAATAACTTTGCCATCATACTTAATAGCTACTGTAGATGGTTTTGTTAAATCCACAGGTTTAACTTCTATATTGAAACTAACGCTCACACCATCTTTTGAAAGCGTAACGGTCTTAGTTCCTACTGTAGACATATCTGGAGCAATAACTTCTATACCATTGTCTTCTAAATTTGAACCATAGACAGTTTGTGTTGTTCCATTATCAAATGTCATTTTTAAATCCATACTATTAAGATTAAGCTCGTCACCCACTTCATATTCTTTTCTAGGGTCTTTTGTAATTTCTAGTTTAGTAAGTTTGGCATTATTCTTAAATTCAAAATGCAATATGCGATTTGGTTTATAAACCTTTACAAACTCACTTGTATCTTCTGTTACAAGTTTTTCTAAATCAATAGCTAGAGTATCTGGGTTCCATTTTGCAATTTTAAATTTTTCAACTCCAATTTCATTACCTGTTGTATCAAATACCTTTACACTTTTAATTGTATTATAATCATAAGTAGTACTTACATTTTTTGCTAGGTAGTTATTAGGGTCTACTTTAAATTCTCCTAATTTTTGAGTAGCATTTTCATCGCTAAACACTTCTACTTTATCAATAGTGATGTGTTTTCTCCCCCTTATAGCCTGAACTATGTAGCTATACTTTGATGTAGATACAGGGTCTTTTACTGTAATTAAAACATCTGTTCTTTCCGAATAATCACCATCTGTTGGTTTTGGAACATAGTCAGACTCATAATTAAATTCTAAACCATATTTTGCAAACTCATCAAAAGCAATTGTTTGTTTATTCCCATCAAAATCATATACTTCTGCCCTTATCCAATCTTTGAAATTAGCTGGCTCGCCATATACTATAGTTGCTGGGTGAAGGTCATCATTTAAGAAATTATAAATTCTTACCTTTTTGATTTTTTGTTCTTTACCATCTTTTGAAAACTTTTTAGACCTATCTATAGCATTTTGAACAGCATTAACATATCCTCTTGAAGCTAGTGTCGCTCCCGATACTGCATCAAAAATTTTGTTGCTGTGGTCACGTTCAGCTAGTATAGCCATAAGTCCATCAGTACCATTATGCTCTATAATGTACTGGTTCATTAGTGCAAATCCATCACCGTTATTTTCTTTTATCTTCTTAAAATAGTCTGTAGCTCCACCTTCGTCATCACCAAATTTTATTAGATTAATATTTTTTATTTTACCATTATCAATTTCTACATCTACTTCATGTATATTGTATATTTTTGTAGCTGGAGATGGGTTTTTAACAAATGTATCTGTACTATGATATCCTCTGCCTTCTCCAAACCATGTACCGTCAGATAATTTAGGTTCCTCTATGAACTCTTTAAATGCATCCTCAACAGCCGACATTAACCCGTTACTCGAATATGTAGCCCCAGAAACTGTATCAACATCTGTACTTTGTGTAGATATTATTGTATCGAGAATTTTAACAGCATCCACATAATAGTTGTAATCTTCATACTGCTCAATAACTTCAATACTAACTACGTTACTATCTTTGACTGTAACGGATACTTTAATTTTTCCGCCATATCCATAAGCTTCTCCTAGATAAGTTCCATCAGGTATTTTATAGTCAGCAAACTTAATCTTATTAGGTTCAGTTGTGTTTCCACCACCATAATATCCGCCACTACCACCAGATGGTTCTTCATTTTCTTCCTTAGCAGCTTCACTTTCTCCTGGTTTTTCACTCTTACCAGAAGCTTGAGAATAAGTATCTCTTATTGCATTTAAAATGGCCTTTGAACTGATTGTTGCTCCAGAAACTGTGTCGACTTCTTCTATTGTTCCTTTTTCTAGAATTTTTTCAATCATGCTACTTGTCATTTCAAAATAGTCAGGTGTTTCTACATTTTCTAATATTTCTAATTTAACAATTTTGCCTTCTTTAAATTCAACTTGAAGTTTAATATCACCAGCAAATCCTTTTGCGATACCAATATAATTGCCATCTTTTATTTTTAATTTAGAAAGTGGCGTTTTATCTTCTTCGATTTTTTCTGCTTCTTTTTCTTCCTCTGTTTTAGGCTTTTCTTTTTTTGCTATATCGCCTTTAACCTTAACATTTTCTTCCTTAAAGTCTTTTACATCATCTTTTACTACTATTTCATTCTTAACTATAGTATCTTTTAGTGTAATCCCATCAGATAAAATTGTAACCTTACTCGCGAATGGAATTTTGTATGTTCCTTCAAATGCTAAAACTCTTTCGTTCTTTCTATATCTTTCAAGCAACGTCAATGATTGTGCCAAAGTAAAGTCCTTTTTAGGACTTATTTTTCCTTGATATCCTGCAATATATCCGTTTGCAATAAGAGCTTTAATATCATTTGCTGCCCAATTAGATATTTCTGAATTATCTTTTACCTTTGATAAATCAAAGTCGCCTTTTGCTCTTGAGATACGACTTAATATTACAAATGCCTGTTCACGGCTAATTGGTGAATCTGGCTTCATCATATCACTTGAGATTCCCTTAATATAGCCAGCTTTTAATGCCATAGCTATTTGATCTCTGTACCAGGCGTCTTGTGGTACGTCTTTGTATTTTGAAACTTCCTCACTCATATCAATTAGTCCCAAAGACTTATTGATAAGTGTAATAAATTCAGCCCTAGTTATTTTTTTATTAGGACTTGATATTGTTTTTCCGCCAAAGTCTAATAGACCCTCGCTATGCCACTGAGTGATTGTTTTCTCTGCCCAGTGTCCTTCGACGTCAGCAGACAACGAATTATCAGCATACGTCGTAAATGGAAAGCTCAGCACCATGGCAAAAGCCAAAATAAGTGATAGAACTCTCTCAAGAAACTTTCTTTCCATAGTTTACCCCTTTCATATAGTTAACTTAGGTTTATAATTGCACAAAAATTTCCACATTAAAACAGTGACAAAAATTGCCATATTTTTACTATAACAAATTGAAAACATTGCTAAATGAAAATCGTTTGCTTAATTATTATACCCAAATTAAATTTTTTATCAACAATTGATAATTTTTACACGAGAAATTATATAAGTTGAGAGTTTTGTTTTTAAATACATATTCATAATATACCGTTTTCGTAAGCTAAAAGGACTAATTTTTTAGGCTATTATGCCCATTATTTTTGTATTTTAATGTATAAAAATTAAAACCTAAATTTTTGTAAAATTAACAAACTGGTCGCCTAAGTTATTTAGGCACCTTAAATCATGAGAAATACTAATAACTGTGGTTTCTGGATTTATACTGCATAATTTAGATATAGCTCGTATCATATCACTCATGTGTTTATAATCTTGACCAACAGAAGGTTCATCAAGTATTAAGACTTCTGGCATCATAGAAAGAATTGCAGATACTCCAACCCTGCGTTTTTGCCCCTCACTTAGGGAATGAGGATGTTTATCGAGCAGACTCTCTAAACCCATAATAGCTATTAAAAATTCTAGGTATTTATCATCCTTTGACTGCAGGCTAAGTTCCTGTCTTACACTTGGCATAAAAAGTTGATAATTTGGATTTTGCATAACGAGCCCAATTTTTTTAAACCTGCCCTTATTTGAAATCGATGTTTTTAGGCTACCTTCGCTGGGTTTGTATATGCCAGTTAATAAATTTATAAATGTAGTCTTTCCCGAGCCATTATCCCCCAAGATAACGTATTTACCACCTTTCATAAAGGTATAGTTAATATTTTTTAGTATTTCTCTACCTTTTACAGAATATGATAAATCGGTAATTTCAAAAACTGGAGTTTCCATGCCCGAATAGGAAGTAAGTTTTTCTTTTATGCTTTTTATCCTTGTATCTAGGTATTCTTTGAACCTAGAATTATCATTTAATGTTTTTACCTTGCCGTTATTCATATATAAAATCTTATTTACATATTTTAACAAAAGGTCTATCCTATGCTCTACAAATAAAACTATGTAAGATTTTTCGATACATAGCCTTTTTAGATTTTCTAATAATTTGATAGCCGCCTTATTATCTAGATTGGCAAGCGGTTCATCAAATATCAATATCTTTCTTTCCATACCAAATGTGGCAGCGGTAATTAAACTTTGTTTTTGACCACCAGATAATTTTGAGGTTCTTTGTTCAATATCTAAATTCATCATAGTAGAATATTTTAGTATTCTCTTTGTAATCTCATCCCTATCCAAAGCCATATTTTCTAGTGGAAAGGCAAGTTCATCCTCTACCTTGTCAAATATTATCTGTTCGTCCGCATTTTGTAAGACTGAGCCTATATAATTAGACCTGAAATTTGCATCTGTATTTGAAATATCATTATCGCCAAGTATTATTTTTCCCTCAACTTGTTCTTCTGTGTAAAGTATGCCGTTTAGAGCTTTTATTAAAGTGCTTTTGCCACAACCCGAGATACCTGTGAGCAAGACAAAATCGCCCGCTTCTAAGTCAAAATTAGCGTTTTGTATTATGTATGGGAGTGATTTGTTATATCTAACAGATAAGTCCTCTATTCTTAACATTTATATCACCTTGCCTATCTTTAGAATAACTGACAGAGCAATCATAATAATAGAAAAAACAAAAAATACTATGCTTTTTAAATTTATCCTAAGTTCCTTATATACTGTGTGATTGCCCTCTGTCTTAAACCCCCTAGTATCTAAGGATACTGAAAGCATATCAGAAATACTGATTATTCTCATAAATAGCGGTATCAAAAACGCCCTATAAAATACCTGTGGGTTGAAAATGTTATCACTCGCTCCCCTAGTTTTCATAGCTACTCTTATTCTTTTCATTTCCTCGTTTATAACACCCAAAAATCTAAGCGTTATAAGTATTCCTAGACTGAGTAATCTAGGAAATTTTAATTGATTTAGGTTTCTTACTAAATCGACTGGCTCTATGGATAAACTTATTATGGATGATATGCCTAACAACAAAGTTCTAAGCCCGTTTTGAATCGCGTTTGTTGGCGTTGTACCAATTAATGCTAACAAAGTAATTATAATAGATATTGGTATCACTATTTTTAAAACTTTAAGTATAACTCTATGAAATCCGAAAAAAGCTAGTAAAATAATTATTCCCAATAGATAAAAAGGAAACCACTTTTCTTTTACCAAAAACAAACCAATTATGAAAAAAAGCGTGCTAGTAATAAGGGCAAATAATGGATATATCCTATCTTTTTCTTTAACGTAAATACTTAACATCTTTACCTATAATTTCCCTGTCCTTTGAAGTTCATTCGCTATTTTAACCCCCAAAAATGCCCCAATAATAGAAAGTACTATTACAGCTATTGGCAAACCATACATCTGTAAGGGAGAGCCTAATAAATCATTTAAATTTTCGCCTTTCATAACAACTTGTGAGGCTAAAGATAAAGGAAGTGTAATCGGTGTATAAAGAGCTGCTGCAAAAATAACAGCAGACTTTTTCTCATAGTTCCTAAAGAAAATCAAAACTAGTAATTCAACTATCAAAGCCCCAATTACATTGTTTATCAGCATTATTATAGACATAAAAGCAAGCACTGCCCCAGAAAAAATCCCAACTATGGTAAGAGTACCTATCTTGGGAACTTTTCTAATCGCAATTACAGAAAAAATCGCAAATATCGGTGCTGCAAATAATTGCCTAAGTGCTGTTATTTGTGTAAACATAACTACCGGCATAATCAATGATGATATCAATAGCAATGCTACAGATAGTATCGCTAAAAATACAATATCTTTTGAAGTAAATTTTTTCATTGTAAATTTCTCCTATATTTCAACTATTCTGTCGCAAACAGCCAAGGTAGATGGTCTATGCGAGACTATTACTATGGTCTTGCCTTCCCTATTTTTTACTAGAGACTTTAATATCATTGCCTCGTTAATAGAGTCTAGGTTAGAAGTTGCCTCATCAAGCAGGAATATCTCCCTATCTGCTAGGAAACATCTAGCCAAGCCCAAGCGTTGCCTTTCCCCCCCTGATAAATTAACTCCATCTTCGCCTATCCAAGATTCAAGCCCATCTTTTAGCCCCATGACAAAGTCATAAACAGAGGCACTTTTCAAAGCTCTTTCTATTTCTTCATCTGTTGCATCTTCCTTTGCCATAAGTAAATTTTCTTTGATAGTACCAGTAAATAAGAATGTAGACTGCCTCATATAATTTATCTTATCATAAATAGAGTGAGTATTTATATCCTTAATATTCTCTCCAGAAAAATAAATATTTCCGCTATCGACATCCCAAAAACGCATAATAAGTTTTAAAATAGTAGACTTACCACGACCACTTTCTGCCATTATGCCAAGGATTTCGCCTTTTTTTATCTCTAAGTCAAAGTCATGCAAAACATTGTTTTCTTTGTCATAGGCAAAAGTAACTTTTTCTAGTTTGATACTTCCATTTTCAATATCCACACCATCTGTAACTTTTTCAACGATAGGTTCTTCCTCTAATATGCTAAGTACCCTCTCACCACAAGCAAAGGTGCTATTTAATATAGAACCTAAATTTGCTAGACTAACAAAAGGTCCAAATGAGCCTATTGTTAACATACAAGCTATTATAGCGTGAGGAATGGCTATCATGCCCTTTTGAAGTAGCAATAATGATAACAGGAATTGCAAAATACCGAAAAATATAATGTAAAAGTCAATATCTGAACTCAAATTAGATGTGGATTTTTTTAACTGCCATTGTTTATCTAGTAGATTTTCAGTGACTTCTTCCAGTTCTTCCAATGAGTTATCTCCGTCTGAAAACTGGATTGTTTCTTTAATTCCTCTGATTTTATCTATAAACTTGCCGTTTAAATCGCCTATCTCATTTCTAAGTTCCATACTAACTTTATTTGTCTTTTTGGCTGTAGAAATTGGCAGATATATCGCTATATAAACCTGTGATAATAATGCCACCAAAGCCACCCAAATACTTATTTTCAGATAGAAAATAAATAGGGCAATGCTACACAATGTCGCTATTATAACTGGCGAAATGGTATGAGCATAAAATACTTCTAATAGTTCTATATCGCCCATAATTAGTGAAATTAGTTGTCCTTGGTTTTTGCTCTCTAATTTTGCAGGAGCTAATCTACGTATTGCAGAAAATACCTTGTGTCTAATTATTGCAAGGATTTTAAAAGCTATCAAATGATTGAAAAATTGCTCAATGTAGTGGAAAAACCCACGCAAAAATCCAGCCGAAATAAGAATTATAAAGTAAGTCTTAAGTGCATAAGAACCAAAGAATAAGTCATTTAACTGTGGGGCTAAAGGTGTAATCGATGAAAAGATTGCGTATATTGCAAATATCCCCAAAGCATAGGTAGCTAAGTGTCCTAAAGTTCCCATTAAAACAGCCATAAACATTGGAAGTCTAAGTGGTTTTAATAATTTCATCAAGGAGAAAATTATAGAAAATGATGAACGTCTTTTATTTTCCATCATTTGCCTCCTCTCCTTTATTTAAGTTAATTAAATTTTCTTGTTCTGTGTATAATTTATAATATAAAGCCTTTTTATCCATAAGTTCATTTGGCGTGCCAAATTCAGTAATCTTTCCATTTTCAAGCACATATACGAAGTCTGCTTGTGAAACCATGCTCATTTTATGCGAAATGTATATAACAGTCTTTTTAAGTGCAAGTTCTTTTATTATATCTAAGATAATTTTTTCAGATTCTATGTCGACATTTGAAGTTGCCTCATCAAATATATAGACATCAAAATCATGGACAAGACATCTAGCTATTGCTATACGTTGGTTTTGTCCACCTGAAATGTTTTTGCCCTTTGATAATAACATTGTATCTAATCCATCTTGTTCTTCCAAAAACTCCCAAACTTTAAGTTTTTTCAAAACTTCTATTATCCTATCATCAGATATGCCATCCCTACCCATCAGAATGTTTTCCCTAACTGTAGCGTAAAAAATATGAGAATTATGCGGAACTCTTATTACATTTTCGTATATCTTGCCCTCTGCAATTTCGTTTGATGGCAAGCCTCCATAATAGACTTTTTCTTCTGAATGAATTTGGTGACTTATTATGCTCGCTATAGTTGACTTACCTGAACCAGAAGCCCCTACAAGAGCGGTAAACTTGCCCGACTTAAACTCTAAATTTATATTGTTTAATATTTCGTTTCCGTCTGGATATTTAAATGAAAAGTCTTTTAATACAATGTCTGAATTCTTGATAAAATCCTTGTCACCGTGTTCCTTTTTGCCCTCTGTTTCTAAAAATTCTAATATGCTCTCTCCTGCTGCAACCCCAGTCATAGCAACGTGGAATTTAGATGTAAGCATCTTCATAGGAACAAAAAATTCCGCTGATAGCATTAGTATCGCTATAAATGGAAATAGTTTTAACTCATTTGCAATATACATTTTTGATGCAATAACTAAGACTATGCCCGTTGTTCCATAAACTATCCAGTCTATAAACATTATTGAATTTAACTGCATACCCAAGACTTTCATAGTCTGTTTTCTAAATGACTCTGCGGATTTATCCATCTCTATAGCTCGTTTTTCGTCGGCTTCAAAAATCTTTAGGCTCGTTATTCCGCTAATACTATCCAAAAACATATCGCCAACTGTAGCATATTTTTTCCAATATTTTTTTTGAACATTGCGAACTATACTCATTATGCCTTGTAAAATTAACGGTATTGCTAATGAGGCTATCATTAAAATGAGAGCGATTTTGAATGAAAAATACACGAGTGATAGGAACAAAATTATAGACGATATTATCGCATAATAGAACTGCGATAAATATGAACCATAATAATTCTCTAATTGTTCAACGCCCTCAACACTTAGGTGGTTTAACTCTTGAGTACTTAAGACCTCTTGATACTCCATACCCATTGAGAGCACTTTGTTATATATTGATGAACGCAGAGAATGTTTTACTTCCCTTACTACTTTGAAATTATACTTGTATGATGATTTTATAAAAAAGACCTTTAAAAAGGCTATACAAAAAGCCACTAATATGTATGGCAAAAATTGTCTTGTACAACATATTCCAGAAACTAGGCTAGAAATTAGATGTGCAAAAATATAGGCAAAGGCAATGCCTGCAATTAGTCGCAGGCTTTCTACCCCTACCGCATAAAAGATATATTTCTTTGTATTTCCACAAAATTTATAAAGTTTTTTATTTATCACTAAAGATTTCCTATACTCGCTACCATCACAGCCTTAATTGTGTGCATTCTATTTTCTGCTTCATCAAATACCACTGAATGTTTGCTTCTAAATACTTCGTCCGTTACTTCCATTTCTTTAAGACCATATTTGTCAGCAATTTCCTTGCCTACAATGGTTTTATCATCATGGAATGAAGGCAAGCAATGTAAGAATTTAACATCGTCATTTTCAGTCTTTTTAATCATATCCATATTTACTTGGTATGGCTTTAACTGTTTAATTCTTTCTTCAAACTTGTCTTCCTCACCCATAGATACCCAAACATCAGTGTAAATAACATCAGCACCTTTAACTTCGTCAATATTTTCTGTCAAAGTAATCGTACCACCTGATTCTTTGCAAATTTCTTTCATTTCATTAACAAGTTTTTCCTCTGGGAAAAGTTCCTTTGGAGCTAGGGCAACAAAGTCCATACCCATTTTGGCAGCACCTATCATTAAAGAGTTCCCCATATTATTACGAGCATCTCCAACATAGACGAATTTTACTTCTTTTAGAGGCTTGTTAACGTGTTCTTTAACTGTCAAAAAATCAGCCAATATCTGTGTTGGATGGTACAGGTCTGTTAAACCGTTCCAAACAGGGACTCCTGCGTGTTTGGCAAGTTCTTCTACCGTTTCTTGTTTAAATCCTCTAAACTCTATTCCATCATAGTATCTGCCTAAAACCTTTGCAGTATCTTCGATAGTTTCTTTTTTACCCATCTGACTATTTGTTAGGAAGGTTACATTTGCTCCCTCATCAAAACCAGCAACTTCAAACGCACAACGAGTTCTAGTTGAAGTCTTTTCAAAAATAAGCACAATGTTTCTGCCTTCTAGTAAATTGCCTTTGATACCAGCTCTTTTTTTAGCTTTTAAATCTCCAGCTAAATTCAATAGGTATTCGATCTCCTGTTTAGTAAAATCCTTTAATGTAATTAAATTTCTGTTTCTTAAATTAATGCTCATATTTTTTCTCCTTTATTATTTATCTCATTTCGACCGTAGGCTTTAGCCGGAGTGGAGAAATCTTTACAACAGTAAGGTCTCTCGACTCGCTTCGCTCGCTCGAGATGACGGTTCTTAGTAACGACGCTATCGCTTAAAACCTTAGCAGAGGCATGCTCATGCAGCGAGGACCACCCCTCCCCCTTGACAACTCACTTGATGGCATTCTGTGCAATTTGATGCCCGCTTCCTCAAGTATTCTGTTTGTAACACTGTTTCTATCATACACTATAACTTCCCCAGGGGCAATTGCTAATGTATTAGAACCATCGTTCCATTGCTCTCTTGCGGCAGCAACGGGGTCTCCATCTCCACATCGTATTAGCTTTATGTCATCTTGTTCTAACTTATCCATTAGGATATGTTTTAAATCACCAAGTTCTTCTTTGTATTCTATTTTACCATTTTTTCTATTTATTGAATATACCTTTAATACGTTTTCTATTTCTGGGTGTATGGTAAATGTATCGACGTCCACCATAGTAAATACCGTATCTAGGTGCATAAATGCCCTTTTATCTGGTATGCTAAATGCCAAAATACTTTCAAATGGTTCGTCGTGTTCTATTATATTTTGAGCGAGTTTCTCTATAGAAAGAATGTCTGTACGTTCCGATATTCCAATTGCAATTACTTTTTTTGATAAAACCAAAATATCGCCACCCTCAATTACGCCCTTTTGTTTTCTATCATAGTATTTATAAGAATTATCTGATTGAAAAAGAGGATGATGCATAAATAAATACTGAGTAAAGATAGTTTCTCTACGCCTTGTGGCAGTGCGCATTCTATTAACACTAGCACCACTTCCAATAACAGCCGCAGGGTCTCTTGTGAAATACAAGTTTGGCATTGGGTCTATCAAAAATGGGTATGGGTCATTTACTATATCAGCAAGAGATAATATTTTTGCCTCAGGGATTTCTTTTTTATAAATCCCAGAAATCATCTTGCTTACTAACTCTTTTAAGTCAGATATGCTCTCCAAATATTCTTTGACAGCCTCTCTAGTACCATCGCCTTCTATTCTAGCCTCGTATAAATACTTATCTAAAAATTCTTCCTTAACTTCCTTATTCTCTAAGACATCAGCCATAGCATCTATCAAGTAAACTACCTCTGTGCCATTTGATTTTAGAATATTTACAAATTCATCGTGTTCTTCACGAGCAACTTTTAAATATGGAAGGTCATCAAACAATAATCTTTGCATTAATTCAGGAGTAATATTCTCTATTTCTTCTCCTGGTTTATGCACAAAAACTCGCTTAAGCTTTCCAACTTCAGAGTATATGCCAATATTGTTTTTTGTATCCAATTCATTCCTCCCGTTCTATAAACTTATAATTTTTCATTTTAAGTATAAAAACTACACAATTTATTTTATAACTAATTTACTTATTTTTCAAATTTTTTATTAATTCTTACAAAAAAATAAGGGCTATTTCTTAAAAAAGCCCTTATCAAATATAATAAAATATTAATTTACTAATTATTTAGCAAATGATGCTCCAAAATCTTTACACTTTTGTATAGCTTCATCATCTGGATTGTCATAAGCAATTAGAGTTACAGGCTTAGCGCCAGCTTCTTCAGCGTCAGCTTTCCATGTATCCATCCATTCTCCATCAGCCCACTCATAAGAACCAAATAGAGCAACGTCTTTACCAGCAAGTTTGCCTTTGATGCTTTCCCAGAAAGGTGCAAATTCAGCTTCTTCTAGTTCTTCAGCTCCCATTGCTGGGCAACCATACATGCACTTATCATAAGCACTTATATCAGGTTCGCCGTCAGAAATATTTAATACGTCACAACCTGCTCCTGCTGATTGAACGCCTTCTGCAATCGCTTTAGCCATAGCTTCTGTGTTACCAGTTCCGCTCCAATAAATGATACCTATTTTCATTTTTGTCTCCTTTCACATTTAGACAACTAAGTAATTGTGTTCTTAAGTTTTAGCGGGTAGCTAAAACTAACTAACACTACCATTATACTTATTATTTTTTAAAAGTCAATAATAATTATGATTTTCGTCTGTTATTAATATAAATTTTCATTTTAAGACATCTTTATTGATAAAAAAATCAACTTTATTATAAAATGTGTCATTTTATTTACTTAAATAACAAAATGATTGATATCTTACGCATAGGATGTTATTATATTGCACGATATGTAATGAGTCTAAATCTGAAAATGACTCATAAAGGGAGGAAAAATGAAAAACAGAAAAATATCTATGCTATTAGTATTTGTGCTTTCAATTACATTATTAGCAGGCTGTGGCGGAAGTAAATTAGACGAAACAGCTAAAAAACCAGTAGGCGATGTTCTTAAAGAGGCAATGGAAAAACAACAAGCAGTAGAATCTGCTCATTCATTGGTTGAAATAAACGCAAAAGTTGATTTGCCAGAGGAAATGACTAGTATGCCTGAAATGAGTATGCTTGCTCCTTATTTAAAGGGAACAAAAATCACAATAGATCAAAATTCTATGCTTAAAGAAAACTTGATAAGTTCAAAAATTAAGCTAGAAGCAACTGAGGATGAAGGCGCTCCAGCTTATGATATGAATATTTACATTCTATCAGCAACAAGAATGGCTATCCAAACTTCACTATATCCTAAAATCTTAGTTATGGATACAGAAGAGATGAAGGAACTTGCTGAAGCACAAGGTCAAGCAATGCCTGTAGATGTTTCTATGGACTTCAATTCAGAAGAAACTAAAAAAATGACTAAACTTACTCAGGATATTCTTGCAGAAGCTTTCAAAGGCATCGAGCCAACAAAAAGAGAAAACAAAGAAATGGAAATTGCTGGTGGAAAACAAGAATTACACGTTATTGAGTACACATACAAGAGCAATGACGAAATTATCGACTTAGCTGGAAAAATCGTTAAAAATATGCTTGAAAGCGATAAATTATACGATATTCTAAGCAGCGAAGAATTTGATGCTATCATAAGTGCAACAGCTAAGCAAATGGATCCTATGAGTACTGAAAAAGTTAGTTTTAAAGACCAATATCCAACAAAAGAAGACTTTGCAGAAATACAAAAACAAGCTTTAGAACAATATGAAGCTATGATTCCTATGGCTAAAGAAGAACTTGCTAACGTTATTGATATTAAAGAACTTTCTATCAAAATGGGTGTAAATGCTGATGGATATATGACTTATTCTGATATGGTTTTTGATGGAACAGTTAAAAACGCTGAAGCAGAAATGGAAATCCCAGCAAAAATTGCTATGAGTTCTTACGTTGATAAAATCAACGAAATCAAAAAAGAAGATATCGAAACTGTAGAACTTACTGATGAAAACTCTATTAGCTTTACTGAGTTTGTAGGTCAAATGTTCGGAATGTAATATAAAATTACAGATTAATAAAAAGCTTAGCATATAGTGTGCTAGGCTTTTTTTATTTATATGCTGTGAAATAATTTGGGCGCAACGTTGCATTCACACGGATAAAATGATACAATATCCGTGTGAATGCAACAAAAGAGGTATTTTATGGATTATAAAAAAATAATTAAAGATTATCTTAAAACTTCTGGGGGACTTATAACTACTAAATATTGTGAGGATAATGCTATTCCTAGAGTGTATCTAAATAGACTTGTTAAGGAAGATTTTTTAGAAAATGTATCACGAGGACTTTATAGAACCAAAGATAGTGATTTTGATGAACTATATTTTTTTCAACATAGGTATAAAAAGGCTATATATTCTTATGAAACCGCTCTATATCTAATGGGCGTAACAGATAAATTTGTAGTGGGTATGGATGTAAGTGTTCCAAGTAATTATAAGTTCAATAGTGTTAATAATTCAGTTAATATTCATTACGTAAAAAATGATTTGTGGGATTTAGGAGTAAAAGAAGTTAAAACTATGTTTGGAAATATTGTCAAGATATATGGCTACGAGAGGTGTCTTTGTGATTTTATTAAAGATAAAGACAATATGGATACGGAAGTCTATGTAAATTTAATTCGTTCTTATAACTTGCTTAAAGATAAGGATCTTAATTTAATTTATGATATTGCAAATAAAATGGGAATACTAGAAAATGTTAGAGAAATATTAGAGGTACTTTATGAATAAAGATAAGCTGACAAGTATGTGTCATAAGATAAGTGATAAAACAAACTTATCATTTAACGAAGTTATGGTTTATTATTTTTTAGAGAGCATTTTAGAAGCGTTATCTGGTAGTAGTTATGGAGATAATTTTATTTTCAAAGGTGGATTTTTATTATCAAATGTTGTAGGTTTAGATAATAGAAGTACAGTGGATATAGATTTTTTAATTAGAAATAGTGAATTATCTGAGGAAAATATCACAAATATTTTAAATGATGCATTAATAGATTCTAGTAGTAAAGATATAAGCTATGAAATTAGAAACATTGTGCCTATTAAGGAAAACGATAAGTATGGTGGTTTTAGAGCAAATATATTGTGTAAATTAGAGAATATTAGGCAGAATATTCCACTTGATATTGCAACAGGAGATGTTATAACTCCACATCCTATAGACTATAAATTCAAGAGTATATTTAATAATGATGATATTGAAATTAAGGCTTATCCGATAGAAACTATGCTTGCTGAAAAAGTCCAAACTATCTATGCGAGAGGCTTTTTAAATAGTCGTAGTAAGGATTATTATGATTTACATATAATGTATAGGATTAAAAAAGATGATATTGATAAAAATACACTTAAAAAAGCACTTGAAAAAACTTTTATATACAGAGAAACAGAACTTGATTATGACAAAATTATTAATTTGCTGGAAAAATTAGCAGAAGATAAAGATTTTCTAAAAAGATGGAAGGCATATCAAAAGAAAAATTCTTATGTTCAAGCTAGTTTTGAAGAAGTTATTAGAAGTTCAGTTGAATTATTGAATGAATTAAAATAATTAAAAATAAATTAAATAAAAGTAGCGATGTTTTATTTTCACAACCAACTCTATAAATTGTAGAAGCTTTATTATATAGCCTTAAGAAAAAGCTTAGCATGCAATTTGCTAAGCTTTTTTATTTATAATAAATTCAAGATAATATACTAAAGTAAAGGCAAGTTAAGCAATCAGAAATAGTAATAAGTAAGAGACTGTGAAATAGTTTGTGTATAAGAATCCTTCTGATTAAGATATAATAGAAATAATCAGGAGGATTTTATTATGGGCAGAAAAAGACCAGAAAC
>PDWI01005779.1_pt1 | contig 15801 bp, 15 predicted proteins | sample 1430891 | NCBI WGS metagenome assembly PDWI01 (sample SAMN01162508, study PRJNA174530) | Oral metagenome, whole genome shotgun sequencing project. | biome: Marine environment; feature: Marine mammal; material: Swab sample of the gingival sulcus; isolation source: swab sample of gingival sulcus...
ACAAAAATTTGAGTTTAAAGAAATTTTACCGATCTCTGCTGAACGTGGAAATAACGTTGATGTGTTAAAAGGTATCGTGAGAAAATCATTGCGTGAAGGTACGCATCACTTCCCTGAAGAGTATGTTACTGACCGCTCACAACGTTTTATGGCATCAGAAATTATCCGTGAAAAACTAATGCGTTTCTTGGGTGAAGAGTTGCCTTATTCAGTGACTGTTGAAATTGAAAAATTTCATATTAATGAGCGTGGTATTTATGAAATCAACGGCTTAATTTTAGTGGAACGTGACGGACAGAAAAAAATGGTTATCGGCAATGGCGGTAGCCGTATTAAAACGATCGGTACAGAGGCTCGTCAAGATATGGAACGCTTATTTGATGGCAAAGTTTACTTAGAACTTTGGGTTAAAGTAAAAGCAGGCTGGGCGGATGATGAGCGTGCATTACGCAGTCTAGGCTATATTGACGAGTAGTCTTTTATAAATTTATTTAAAAATAGGTTAGACTAAATATCTAACCTATTTTATTATTGTTTTATCTGAAATGATAATTGCCTTTTCTTCATTAAAAGGATTAAGGGCATTTATCATCATTATTTTTTCAAAGTTAAATAATGCTTTTTGAGTTATTTCTATAAGTTTTACTTTTTGTTTTTTGATTAAATAACTTAGTTGTGTACCTTTTAGTAAGTAATTTTTTGAACTATACCATTGTCCTTGTTTGAGAAAAATTAAATTTCCAATTGTGCAGTCACTTACAAATCCATTATTAATAATAATGACTTCATCTGTATTTGATCTTTTAAGTTTTTCAAAAATTTCTCTATTTGTATATTTAAATTGATAATCTAAATTTTTTGTTTCAACGCATTGAAAAGAACTCAATTTTCTTGGTGCATAATCTGAAAAATAGACTTTAAAATCCATTGCATTATAATCAATTCTACAACGATATTGTCCTATTTGATATTTTAGTGGAATTGTAAATTTTGATAGAAAACTGACCGCTTGATTTGTTTTAAAATAGTGAAACATTGCATTATTTATACGCTCTTGGTGCTGATGAAGATTTTGTATTTCTCCATCCATAATTAATAGGGTTTCAAAAAGTGGATAATGGCACATATACTTTTTCCAAAATTTCATTATATTCATCATCAAGGTGACTTTGTGAGGTGATGCCACCACCACTTTTAAAAATAAATTGTTCGCAATTTTTTTCAATATATCGAATAGCCACGGCACTTTCTAGACTTTCTCCGTCAAAATAGCCAAATATTCCTGTGTAGTAACCACGCTCTTGCTTTTCTGCTTGTTGGATAATTTGTAGCGTTTTTTCTTTGGGAGCACCGCTAATTGAGCCAGCAGGGAGTAATTTTGCCAAGAGTGAACCAATATTATCTTGCCAGCTTTCAGCTAATTCTCCACAAATTTCACTACTTGTTTGATAAATAGAGCCTTTATGCGTCTTTATCTTTTCACAGTAGCGATATTTAGTAACCTTAATATTTTTTGCCACAATGGATAAATCATTACGAATTAGATCAACAATGGTGTTATGTTCTGCAATTTCTTTTTTATTATTTTTTAATTTCTCTTTTGCATTGATTTCATTTGCATTAATAGTCCCTTTCATTGGATAAGAAAAAATCTGATTATTATTAATTCGAATAAAGGTTTCTGGCGAGAAGCAAACAAAGTGATCCTTAAGCAATAATTTATATTTTGCTCGAGTGCTGAAAAAAAGTTCTTCCAAATTATAGTTTGTTTCTATAAGGGTTGGATAAGTGAGGTTTAACAAATAAGTATTACCTGCTTGAATATTTTGTTTAACTAAATTAAAACCTTGCTGATAGTCTTTATAGTCAATAGCTTGTGAGAAAAAACTAAATTTTTTAGTCATTTTTTTAGGTTTTATATTTTCTAAATTATTTTTACAAAAAAAATCAAAAATCACACCGCTTTCTCGGGTTTGATCAAGGGAAAAAATTAATGGTCTTCGCTGTTCAAAATCAATGATGAAGAAAAAGGGAATACGTTGTTTTCCAAAGTGATTTGCTTTTTGAATAAAAGAATCCATAGTTAAATTTTGTTATAATTTATAAGATAATACTCTCTATTTTAAAGCTATTAGGTATAATAATCAAAAAAGAGATGAAAGGGATAATATGGTACTAATTATTGATAATAATGATTCTTTTACGTTTAATCTGGTTGATTTGTTTCGTCAATTAAATGTTACTGTAGATGTTATTTCTGTAAAGGATCTAAATTTAGAGATGGTCGATAAATATAGCCATATTCTAATTTCTCCAGGGCCTGATTTACCAAAGTCTTATCCTTTTTTATTTGAAATGTTAAAACGCTACGCAACTAAAAAGACAATTCTTGGTGTGTGTTTAGGGCATCAGGTTTTAGGTGAGTTTTTTGGCGGGAAATTATTTAATTTAGAGGATGTTCGACACGGTGAGCAAAGAGTTATTACAAAGATTAAACCAAGTGTAATTTTTAATAATTTTCCACTTACTTTTAATGTAGGGCTTTATCATTCGTGGGCAATTTTGCAAAAATCTTTAATTAACACACCGCTTTGTGTAACGGCTGTTTGTGAGGATAATATTGTAATGGCAATAGAACATCAATCTTTACCTATCTATGGTGTACAATTCCACCCAGAATCCTTTATGACAGATTCTGGGATAAAAATTTTACAAAATTGGCTAGAGATTAAAGTTAGTAAATAGTTAGAATATCTAACGATATTAAGTATAAATTAATTATATTTATCTCTTTCAAATTACACTTTATTTAAATGATACCAATGTGAGAGTAATACACCTGCATTAACCGCAACATTTAAGCCATTTTGTAATGGATTTACAACAGAAAGTTGCACAGTTGTATCTTCATCATATTCTATTTCATCTGAAATTGTTTCACTTAATACAAAGACCACTTTTTTACCTAAAACAACTTTAGAAAAAATTGGCGATTGTTTATATTGGGTTAAATGAATAATTTGATAGCCTGCTTTTCTTAATTGAGAAAGTGCTATTTGTATATGCTTTGTTTCTAATGTACGCACAAACTCTAAGCCACCTTCTGCAACTCTTGCTGCATTACTTGAATTTAATAAATTTATATTTTCAGTGATAATACCTTTCACCCCATAAAATGCACAGGTTCTAATAATTCCTCCAACATTTTGAGCATTATTCACATTGTCTAATAGCATTAAACAATCAGTTTGTTTTAGAGTGCTTAAATAACCTTCTAGACTTAATGGTCTGATTTTTTTTATCAACATACACATACCACCGTGATGTTCTGTGCCTGTTACTTTTTCTAATTCTTCACTATCAACAATATGATAAACTTTTTTATTTTCAGCTAAATAGCTCAATAAAGTCCCTTGTTTTTTTGCTACTTCAACCGTTGCCCATAAACGAACAATAGATTCAGGACGTTGTTCAAAAACAGTAATACAGCTATTTTCACCATAGACTTTCATTTCTTCATTGCGATTTTTACGAATTTTTTCTGGTGCTCTTGGAGATAATGCCCCTGTTTTCTTACCTTGTACAGCCCCTTTAACTTTAATTGTTACCCCGCCTTCTTTATTACCAGCTTTTTTAGCTATAGAAGGGTAAATAATAGATGTAGCGTCTGAATCTCTAGTTGATTTATCTTTAAAAGATTTTGCTTTAAATGGTTTTGAGCGATTATCTTTAAAATTATTCTCTTTTTTTTCAAATTTCTTGGTTTTAAAACCTGAAGATTTAAGATTTTTTTCGCCAACTGTTTTAAATTGTGGTTTCTTAGTCATTTTTGTATTCTCTTATATTAAAATTAAGCTAATTATTTCAGTAGATTTTGTAAAATATTTAAGTAAATTAAGCCTGATTTTATTAAATCTTCACAACTTATACACTCATTTACTTTATGAATTGTTTTATTTAAAGGTCCAAATTCAATAATTTCAGCTCCCATTTTTGCAATAAATCTTCCATCTGATGTGCCACCTGTTGTTTCTAATCTAGGTGTTATATTGGTAAACTTTTCAATAGAACTTACCGCTTGTTTGATTAATTTTCCTTCACTGGTTAAAAATGGATTACCTGATAAATCCCATTCTATACGGTATTTTAATTGATATTTGTCTAATAATTCTGCAACAATTTGTTTAATTTTATCTGCATTAATTTCTGTGCTAAAACGTAAATTAAATTGAACATAAATTTCACTCGGAATTACATTATTACTACCTGTTCCTGAATGAATATTAACAATTTGTAAACTTGTCGCAGGAAAATATTGGTTTCCTTTATCCCACTGATAAGAGACTAATTCATTTAACATTGGTAAGGCTTTATGAATAGGATTTTCTGCTAGATGAGGATAAGCAACATGTCCTAAAATACCCTGAATATATAGGTTTCCAGTAATAGAACCTCTACGACCATTTTTAATTACATCGCCAAATTGTAGTGAACTAGAAGGCTCTCCGACAATACAATAATGAATATTTTCATTACGATTCATTAAAGTTTCAACCACTTTTACTGTACCATCTTTTGATGCTGCCTCTTCATCTGAAGTAATTAATAATGCAACTTTTCCTTTATGATTTGGATTTTGTTTTACAAAATCTCTCATTGCAATTACCATTGCAGAAAGTGAACCTTTCATATCTGCAGCACCACGTCCATAAAGCATTCCATCAATAATTTCTGCATTAAAAGGATGATGATTCCATTGTTCTATATTTCCAACTGGAACTACATCAGTATGTCCTGCAAAGGTAATACAGGGTGAATGCTCCTTATCTTGGCTTTCACCGTGAGTTGCCCATAAATTTAAAGTATCACCGAAGGGTAACCATTCAATATTAAAACCTTCTTTTTGTAAAATATTGGCAATTACTTTTTGGCAGCCTTTATCATCAGGGCTAATAGATTCTCTTCTTATCAAATCTTGTGCAAGATTTATTATTTCATTTTTCATTTATTTTAGTAAATTTGTTGAGTATTCTTTTTCATTAAAACCTAATAATACAATATTATCTTTAATTGTAATCGGACGTTTAATTAGTGTTGGATTTTCTAGTAGTGTTGTTAAGGCTAATTCTCTGTCTAAATTATCTTTAACTTGTTGATCTAAATTACGCCAAGTTGTAGAACGTTTATTAACAAGTTTTTCCCAGCCTAAAATTTTTTCCATTTCAATCAGCCAGCTTTTGTCTAAACCTTCTATACGATAATCATATAAAGTTGCAGATAAATTATTTTCAGCACACCATTTTAATGCTTTTTTTACTGTATCGCAGTTTTTAATGCCATAAAGTTTTATCATTTTTTATTCCTATTTATTTTCTCTCTTAAAAACTAAAAAACCCTAAATCTAATCGATATAGGGTTTAATGAACATATATTAATTATTACGCAACAATAGTAATGTGGTCAATATTTTCAATTAATATTTTAACATTACTATCCTCAATACTTCCTTCATATTGAGGTTGTCCATTTTCATAATTAATACTTAAATTACCGAATCCTTTTAAAGCGACACTATCTTCTGCATCACCTTTAATCACTAAGGTATTTTCATCATTAGTTAGTTCTAAAATATCTTTTGCACTAATTGTTAGTTTATTCACACTGTCATTATTAATATCAAGAACTTTAATATTATGTTCTTTTTGAGCAATAGTATCCATTGAAATATTAAGCTCAGTTGCCTTAAATTTTAATGTAGAACTATCATTACTCTTAGTATAAATTTCGCTATTTTCTGTTTCAGTTTTATTAGTTTCGGTATCTGTATTATTATTTACACTAGAATCTGTATTAGTATTTGGCTCTGTGCTAGTATTAACATTTGGATCTGTTGCACTATCTACCACATTGGTATTATTAACTTGCTCATCTCTATCGGTTGTTCCTTGCTCTGTAAATAAGGTTGCAACAGCAAATAAACCGTAGATACCCCACCAAGGAAAATAGAAACCACCTTCAATTTCTTCTCCGCCAATAGATTGTGCTTGAGCCATATTATCTTTTAATGCACCAATTGCATCTCCAGCCTCTGCTGTTTCTGGAATATAAGCATAATATTTACCATTTTCATGAAGACCAACTAAAGATCCTACTGCATCAGTGTCTCCTTCTTCACCGTGATCCGAACCATAATAATCTTTAATCAAGATATCAGGAATTATTTCATTTGGATCACCATTAATATTATTTTCACTTTCATCCAAAATAATTAACAAATCTTGGTCAATACGTTTAGCAATAATATTTTGAGGTGCTGAATTGGTTGCAGTATTAAATAATTCATAGTTGAATCCTTTTTCTATATCTATTATTAACAATTCACCGTCAATAAGATCAAAAGTTTCAATAGTTCTAGAATCATCTTTAATTTTTAATTGAATATTTTCCATATTATTTCCTTAATTTTAGCCCACAGTGCTATACAATAAACATATCTGTAGATATATAAAATATACCTACACATTCTACTCTATTTTTTACCATTTCCATAAAGAATTATTTCTACTCGACGATTTGGTTGATCACAAGCAATTCTTTTCTTTCTATCTTTTCTAAATTTAGCTAAACAATTTCTCGCGACTAAGTTTTTTTCACCTAATCCTTGATACTCTATATTTATATTTTTATTAGAGAACTGTAAAGCATCTTTAACCGTTTTTGCTCTGCGTTCTGATAACACTTGATTATAACGATCATTTCCCATTGGATCGGCATAGCCTATAATTTTAATATCAGTAATATGACTATTTTCCGAATCAATCTGCTTGCTAATTCTTTGAATTTCTTTTTGTCCTTCTACAAGAAGACTGCTGTAATTCGCTTTATTAAACTTAAATAATAAATTAGAACCTAAAATAATTTTTTTCAACACAGCTTTATGACACACACGATCATTTTTAACTCTAGAAATAGTATGAGTAACTTCTTTTAACTTAGAGATGACTTTTTGCCCTTCTTCTTCTGATACTCGTTGAAAAACAGGTTGTTTTTTGTCATCTAGAATAATTTTTACATAATGTGTTTTTCCTGCAACAAAGTTATAATCAACCCCCATATCTCTGTTTACAAATTTTAAATTATGTGAAAAGCCGAGTGATAATAAATCCCCTGTAGAGCAAATATTTGCTGGTTTATAGCTATTTTTCAAAATAGATGTTAAGTAATCTCTATCAACAAAAACTTTAATTGGTAATCCTGAAGAATCATCTTCTCTATAGAAAAATACTCTTGCCTGATTTTCTTCAAGTTTAGGTAAATAGATCTCTTTTCCATCAAAGGTTGTCCATATCTCTAAATTTTCTCTTTTAAAACTACTACAGCCCGATAATAAAATAACCGAACTTATAACCAATAAAAATAACTTTTTCATTTCAAATATTCCTATTTTATCAAGATACAAGATCTCTCTAATAATGCACTATTATAGTATCTATTCTTTTATTTTTGTATATAACTTATTTTCTCTACCCAAATAAAATAATAAATTAATTCCGCAAACGATAATTATAGCTAAAGTTGCTAAATAATACCAATTATCTAAGATACTTCCACCAATCTGATTGAAACTTACTCCTGCTAAAATAGCAGAGGTGCTAGGAAATACCCAGCGAAGATATTGTAGTATTGTAGGAAGTAATTCAACAGGCCAAGAAAAACCAACTATAAAATACATCGGTAGTGAAGAAAATATGAGTAATTGCATCGAACGTTCGCGATCTTTAATTAATAATCCCAATATATAGCCTAAAATTACTACGCTTGGAGAAAATAAACTAATTAATAGTAAGTTACCTTGCATATTTAAACCTGAAGCATAGCCCCAAGATTTAAACATAATAGCTGTGTAGCCAAAACAAATTACATAATGCACTAACGTCATTGCTGTAATTCTACCTAACCATACTGTTTTTGAAGCATAAGCATTCTTTTTTTCCCACCAAGTACCCACTAACATTGCACAACCTATTAAGAGAGTTTGTTGTAAAATAAGCCAAGCAACTGCAGGAACAACATAACTTCCATAACCTTCATTTTGATTATAAAGAGTTTGAATTTGAAGAGGTACAGGATCTTGAATAGCGGTAACTTGCTGCTTATTTTTTACAAATGGCATTAATTGTTTTATTTCAATCTCTTTAGAAAGAGATAAAACAACATCTGATATTGATTTTAATGCTGTTTTTGCAGGTAAAATATAGCCGCCATTTCCAATAATATTAATCGTATTTGACTCTGCTTTTAAGCTATTCTTGTATAAATTTGATGGAATAACCATAAAAGCAATAACTTCATTTTTTAAAAGTTTATCCTTTGCTTCTTTTTCATTTGGAACAACATCTATGACAATATTTGGTGTTGCAGAAACCATTCTAATCATTTTTCGAGATAAACTATCTTGTGCGTGATCGACAATAGCAACAGGAATATGTCTAACAAGTTGATCTTTATAAGGTAGCGGATAATAGAATCCGTACATTACAGGAGCCAGTAATACAACTAATAAAATGCCACCATCATTAAAAAAATGTCCTAATGTTTTTTTTATTGCTATTAAAAATGATTTCATTATCGCATTCCCCACTTGTGTTTCTGTTTAAGAGCAATTAACCCAAAGAGTGTTGCGAGAAAAATCAAAATTAAAATAGCACCTAAAAATATGAGTGCGGTAGATACACCTAGATACCAAGATTGCTGACTTTCTAATTGAGCAACCTGTACTTTTAGATAGTGAGTAAGCGGTAACATAATAGCAATAATTTGTGCAATTTTAGGCATAGCAATAATAGGATAGGTAATGCCTGAAAAAGCAAAGGCAGGTGCGGTAATAATACCCGCATTAGATAATCCCATTCTATAAGACATTGTAGATAAAACTAAAAAAATACCAATTGATAGAGATAAAACCATAAATAACCAAGCATTTAATAGTGTAATTAAAAAGTTACTTATTGAAGCTAAAGAATGCCAATTAATTAAAATCAAAGCAATGGTTATCCAAGAACAAAAAATAACGCCATACCAAAATAATTTTCCAATTAATGCAGATAAAAATGTAAGAAAAGATTTTTCTTTTCCACTAGAAACGGTTAAAAACCATTTCTCTATGGTTTTATCTCGCAATTCTCTCCCAAGAATCCCTACACCAACAACAGTTGCAAGAATATGTAAAATAGCAGGAATCATTGTACTTGCTAAAAATTGTTGATAATTTATAGATAAATTAAATGCCATCTTAGGCTCTGGTTTAATAGGAAAAATAGCATCCATAGCCTGCTTTTTTCCCATTCCTAATTTAGTCCGAATATTTAATTCAATGCCTGCTGAAAATGTTTTTACAACACTTTCAAGATTTGCCTGAATAATACCTGAATGTGTACCATATTGAGCATTCACAACTAAAGATACTGGACTTTGTTTAGCTTGATAAATATCACGAGAAAAATCTTTTGGAATAATCAGAGTTGCATAGGTTTTTGTCTGGTATAAATCCTGTTCCATTTCTAATTTAGAACGATAATTTTGAGACACTTTTACATTGGGTGATGCATCTATAAAACGAATTAATTTTCGAGAAAGAGCAGTATTATTTTGATCTAATACACCTATTGGTAAATTATGAACCTGTCCTTCTGAAAAAATAGACCAAACTAAACAAAGGGCTAAAAAAGGAAATAGAAATAACATTAACCAGTCTATACGACTATTGGCTATAAATTTCCATTCTCCTTTTAAACTCTTTAAAAAAGTTTGCCATAGACCTTGCATTAGTCTTTAGCCTCTTTTGGTAATTCAACTAAGACACTCATTCCAGAACGCATATTTTTAATTAAAGTTGTAGGATGAGCTTTAACTAAAAAAGTCTTCATATCAAAACCTTCATCTGTTCTTGTTGGTCTCCAAGTGGCAAAATCAGGTAAGACCGCACTTGAATAAACTTTAAACTCAACTTCAAGATTATCTAAAGCGGGAATGATTGCATTAAATGTTTGTCCAATAACAAAATATTTAAGATAATCTTCACGCACATTCAATTCTAAACGTTGATCTTGTAAGTCTGCTAAAATAATAACAGGCACACCCTTCGCAATAATTTCACCCTCATTTGGAATTATTTCCGCTACTTCTCCTGCAACAGGACTAGCTAAATGAGTTTCATTTTTTGCAACTAATGCTTCATTTACAACTGCTTGCCCTTGACGAGCTTTAGCAAGAGCCGCAGAAATATCTTCTTCTCTAGCACCTTCTTGTGCCATTTCATATTGTGCTTTGGCTATTTCATATAATTTTGAAGCACTAATATATTTTGCCTTAACTTCATCGGCTTTTTGACGGCTAATTAATCCTTCTTTCGCTAATGTACTTATTCTTTGCCAAGTTTTCTTTGCAACATCTAAACCGGCTTCTGCTCTTTGCATCTGTTCAAAAGCCATTTCTTTCTCTTGTGATCTTGCGCCTGTTTGAGCTTTTTCTGCAATGGCTTTAGCCGCATCCCTTACTGCTTCAGCTTGAGCAACTTTGGCTACAATCTCAGGACTATCAAAATGTAAAAGTAAATCTCCTTTTTTAATTTGATCGCCTTCTTTAACATAAATTTTATCAATACGCCCTGAAATTTTACTTGAGATATTGATTTCTTTTGCTTCCATTTGTCCTTGTAATACAACAGGTTTAGATACTAATAATTTCAACCCCATAAAGACAATGACAAAAATAATAACAGCGGTAATTACTATACCCAAAATTAGTTTAACACCTTGCTTAATCTTATTATTCATTCTCGTAATCCTTTTTTATCACTTTATTTTAATACTGGAATATAATTAGTAAAACCCTGAATATTTCCTGTTGAAGCTAACAATTCAGCTAAAGCCATTACATATTCATAGGAGGCATTTGCTCTCTGCGTTTGAATTTTTGCTAGTTTTGTTTGAGCGGTATTTAACTCTACAATGGTATTTACACCTTGCTTAAATCCAATACGATGTAATTTAAGTACCTGCTGTGCTAATTTTTCTTCTTCCCCTAAAGAAATATAACGTGCTTTTGTATCTTTTACTGCAAGCCAATTTTTTTCAACATAAAGATTAATATCTTTCTCTGCCTGACGATAAATTGCATCAATTTTTATTAAATTTGCTTTGGCTGCTTGATACATTTTACTTCTATCAACAGGGTTATTTAGAACAATACTTGCATTAACACCAACCATCCAATTTTTATCTTTTCCTAACTGATATGAGCCAAAAGCCCCAACATTAGGTTTCCAAGCCGATTTACTCAATTCTTTCATTGCTTCGATTTGTTTTCTTTTCGCTTTTATTTCTGCAAAAATTGGGTAATGTTGCTGTGCCATTGTTTTAAATTCAGATAAAGATGCTAATTCTTTATTACTTATAAATAATGGAGTGGCTACTGAAATAGACTGCTTTTGTAGTAATAAGGTATTTAATGCTGTTTGAGTTAAATGTAAATTATCTTTTGCCTTCTGTAACTGAAACTTAGCATCAGCCAGTGCAGATGTTGCTTGCAATTTCTGTATCTTTGAAATTACACCAAGTTCAAACATTCGTTTTGCTGAATGAGTATGACCTTGAACCGCTTTTAATGCAGATTCTCTTACTTTTACTACTTTTTCTGCTAGCTGAACTTGGAAATAACGTTGAATTAATGTTTTTATTAATTCTTCTTTTGTTGTTAAAATTTTTGTTGCATCAGAATCTGCTCGCCCTTGAGCAAATTGCTGGATTGCACCTATTTTACCGCCTGTATAAATAGGTAAAAATGCAGAAATATGACCTCGATAAAAATTATCTTGTTTATTTATATGAACACTATCTGGTACTTGAGGCAACATACCTAACTGTGAAAGTTTAGTAAGTTTAGAAAAAAGCCCAGTTGAATGCGGTGCAATTTGTTGTAAAAATTGTAATTTTTGAGGTGTTAAATTTTGAGTATAACTATCTGCTCGTTCTTTTATTGCCGTTATATCAACATCTTTTTCAATATGATGGCGTCCTGCTGTACCACCTAGAGTAATAAATGGCTGATGTAGATCTAAAGCATCAGCCTGTAATTGACTCGCTTGTGAACCTGCTTGAGCTGCAAGTAATTTATCAGAATGATTAACCACATAACTAATTGCTTTATTGAGATCCAGTGATTTTGATATATCTAAATTTATATCATCATCCTTCAATAAACGAGATGACTCAAGTTTAGCGGGTACTAAAGAAATGGATTTTTTATTTTCTACAGGTTGTAAATTTTTAGATTGGCATCCAATAAGTAATAAGATACCTATTCCTTGTAATACTTTTTTACTATAATTACTCAACATTTATGCCTCAACAAATATTTTTCGGTAATTATAATAGAGTTAAGAGTCAAAATGAAGAATTTAATAAAAAAATTAAAGGGTACTAATGAGTACCCTTTGCCATATTAAAGATGAAAAATAGATTTATCTTTGTGATCTTTTATAAATTTCCATTGCTTTAGGTAATAAGCGTTGTAAATTTTCTTGACGTTCAGCATTGCTTGGGTGAGTAGAGAATAGGGAAATACCGCCACTTCCAGAAGCCTTGCTCATTTTTACCCATAAACCAGGTGCTGCACTTGGATTGTAACCTGCTTGTGCCATTAACAATAATCCAACTTCATCTGCTTCAGATTCGTGATGACGAGAAAATGGTTTATCTAATGCAAGGTCTTTAGTGAGATCAACCATATCAATCCCCCCTACATTTGTTGAGATACCTTGAGTTTGCAATGCAACTTTACCTAACTGTACAGCAAGACCTGTTATCATTCCCATATTCTGTGCTGATTTACTATGTTCTTTGAGAGCGTGAGCCATCTCATGACCCATTACTGTTGCAATTTCATTATCAGAAAGATTTAACTTATCTACAAGTCCAGTATAAAACATCATTTTACCACCTGGCATAGCCCAAGCATTTAATTCTTTTGATTTAGCAACTGTTACTTCCCAGTTAAAAGGAACACCAGTTTTATTTTCTTGATTTGCATAAGGAACCATTTGCTTAAAAATAGTATGAATACGTCTAGAGGTGGCAGATCTTGTATCAACTAACCCTTTAGCTCTTACCTTTGAAACAACTTGCATATAGCTATTAGCAGCTTGATTATTTACCTGACCTGTAGATATACAGCCAGTTAAACCAGCAACAGAAAGAATCACTACTGCTAGGTATTTTTTTAACTTCATTACTTCTCCTATTTCTAAATAATAAATTTTAATAATACATCTCAAATTCTACTGGATGTGGTGTCATATTCAAACGAGTCACTTCTTTACGTTTAACCGTAATAAAGGCATCAATAAAGTCTTTTGAGAAAACCCCACCTTGAGTTAAAAATTCATAATCTTTTTCTAATGAATCTAACGCCTCACCTAATGAACCTGCCACTGCTGGAATATCTTTTAATTCTTCTGGTGGTAAATCATAAAGGTTTTTATCCATTGCATCACCTGGATGAATTTTATTAATAATACCATCTAATCCTGCCATTAATAATGCAGAAAAAGCTAAATATGGATTAGCTAAAGGATCAGGGAAGCGTGCTTCAATACGCGTTGCTTTTGGATTTGTTACAGCAGGAATACGAATAGAAGCGGAGCGATTACTTGCTGAATATGCAAGTAATACAGGTGCCTCAAAACCTGGAACTAAACGTTTATATGAATTAGTTGATGGATTGGTAAAGGCATTTAATGCTTTAGCGTGTTTGATGATTCCACCAATATAATAAAGAGCAGTTTCAGAAAGCCCAGCATATTTATCGCCCATAAAGATATTTTGTCCATCTTTGCTTAATGACATATTACAGTGCATACCCGAACCGTTATCGCCAGTGATAGGTTTTGGCATAAAGCAGGCTGTTTTACCGTGTTCTAACGCCACATTTTTTACTATATATTTATAAATCTGTGTTTCGTCTGCTTTTAAGGTTAATGAATTAAATTTAGTTGCAATTTCATTTTGTCCTGCGGTTGCCACTTCGTGATGATGAGCTTCAATTACTAAGCCCATTTCTTCTAATAATAAACACATTTCTGAGCGAATATCGTGTCCAGTATCATTCGGAGCAACGGCACAATAACCACCTTTTAATAAAGGACGATAACCTTTGTTGCCTTCTTCATATTTTCGATTTGTATTCCAAGCACCTTCAACATCATCAATACGATAAGAATTTCCGTGATGATTATTACTAAAACGAATATCATCAAATAAGAAAAATTCTGGTTCAGGTCCAAATAAAACCGTATCTGCAATACCTGTTGATTTTAAATAATTTTCTGCACGCATAGCAATTGAGCGAGGATCACGATCATAAGATTGCATTGTAATTGGATCATAAATACTACAACGAATAGAAAGTGTCGGTATTTGAGCAAAAGGATCAACCACAGCACTTTCAGGGATAGGGATTAAAAGCATATCAGCCTTATTAATCGCCTTCCATCCTTCAACAGAAGAGCCATCAAACATTTTTCCTTCTTCAAAAAGATCTTCATCAACAGCACTTACTGGCAAAGAAACGCCGTGTTCTGCCCCTTTTAAATTTGTAAAGTGAAGTAGAACAAATTTAATATCATTCTCTTCAATTAGTTTAAATACATTTTGGATTGCTATATTTGACATACGAAAATTCCTATTTATTTTTATACAATTAATTTATTATACTGAACAAAATGACATACTCAATAATAAACTATTTAGAAGCGGTCTTTTTTCTATTATTTTTTGTAGTTTTTCTTTGCTTTGACCACATCATTGTACCATTCACGAGTAATTAACTCTGGTACTTCTTGCTTTGGTATCTCAAAGGACTCACACATTTCGTAATAGTGATTCATCAATCTTTGTCTGAGCAAGGTAGTATTTGTCAAGTTCGGCATAAGGTATTACCTCTCCATTTTCTTCTGGTAGTTCACCAATTTTATCAATAATATCTTGTACCCAAGGATACGCCTCACGGAGCATTTTCTCAGTACCACTTTGCGAAGTCCAAGGGCGTTTAAGTCCTACTTGTTTTCCTACTTCTATGAATGTACCTTGATGGTCGCCACAACCATCATAGTTATACCATTTACTCGTATAAGCGTGAACCATCTCGTGTAATACAGTAATAATAAAGTCGTGGGTATTTTGGATATGTTTAACATTCACACCTATACAATCAAATGATATATAAAAACCTGCGGGTGGATAATATAAACCACCATTCTCTGCCTCTCGCCAATACAATTTCAAATGTGTATTATGAAAAGGCTCGTACTTATTTTTTTTACGGTCGTAACCTATCTTAACATTCTCAAATCGCTTTTTAAGAATGTTAAATATCACTTCAAGATACTGTTGTTTCGTCTTTATATTTCCAGACATATCCAGCTCCCTTTTCCATTTTCCCTTTTAAACATCTACTTGCAATCGTATTGCTAATGATACGACCCTCTTTAATTAAGCAACGTACTATGTCTTACTCTTAGTTCTCTTTGATTTAGGCTTGCTCGATTTAGTTTTAATCGTTTTCACTTCCTTAAATACCTTTTTACTCTTACTTTTTGACTTTTTCTTGCTTGATTTTTTCTTATCTACCGAACGTTTGCCTAACTCTCGCCCTTTAGCATCAAGCAAGATGAAATCAATTTTTTTATCATCTAAGTTTACACCAGCAACTTTGATTTTCACCTGATCCCCTAAACGATAAATA
>PDWI01016951.1_pt1 | contig 15799 bp, 20 predicted proteins | sample 1430891 | NCBI WGS metagenome assembly PDWI01 (sample SAMN01162508, study PRJNA174530) | Oral metagenome, whole genome shotgun sequencing project. | biome: Marine environment; feature: Marine mammal; material: Swab sample of the gingival sulcus; isolation source: swab sample of gingival sulcus...
TTATATAGACGAAAGTGTATTACAACTTTTTACCAAACGAGCAACGGGTGTAGAAGTAAGGATTTATACAGCCAAAAAAGATAAGGTATTACAACAAGATTTGAAAAAACACAAGGCTCAATATGGTAAAATGGACATCAAAACTTTTGCAAAGTCACACGATAGATTTTTAATCATTGATAAGCAGGTATATCATTTTGGAGCAAGTTTGAAAGATTTGGGTAAAAAATGGTTTGCTTTTTCTAAAATGGAAATAGGTAAAGAAGAGATTTTAGGTAGATTATAAATTTAAAAAATGCAAGATAAAAAGCTAAATAAAATAGCGGTAATGCAACCTTATTTTTTTCCTTATATAGGGTATTTTCAGTTGGTAAATGCTGTTGATAAGTTTGTGATTTACGATGATGTTAATTACATAAAAAAAGGATGGATTAATAGGAACAATATCATTATAAATGGGCAGAAAAGAATGTTTACAATTTCTTTGTCAAAAGCAAGTCAGAATAAGCTCATCAATGAAATTGAAATTTCAGATGATTTCTCTAAATTCTTAAAAATGTTAGAGATGAATTATTCTAAGGCACCTTATTATAACTCTGTAATGGAATCTATGAATACCATTGTGTCATTCCAAAATAAAAACTTAGCATTATTTATCAAAAGTAGTATAGATGTTGTTTTAGCTTATCTCAATATTACAACCGAAACTTTGTTATCATCAACTATCAATAAAGATAATACATTGAAAGGGCAGTATAAAATTATGGATATTTGTAAAAAACTTCAAGCAACAACTTATATTAACCCTATTGGAGGGGTAGAGCTTTATGATAAGGGCTTTTTTAGAAAAAACAAGATAGACTTATTTTTTATGGAGTCTTATTGTGATGAATATAGACATTTTACAAAAGTTTTTGAACCTTGTCTTTCTATTTTAGATATTATGATGCATAACTCTGTAGAAGAAATAAAACCGATGTTGGATAATTATAAATTACTATAAATTATGGGAAATAACAAAAAATCATTTGCCTATTATTGTTCCGATGGAGCCTCTAGAATACTAAAGTTCTACTCGTTTCCTCAGAATAGTCGTTTTCAACCCAAAGTTATTATTTATGATGATGAGGTTAGCTTAAAAACAAAAAAAGTAAAATAAAGAATAATATATTCATGAAAAATTTAATAGTTTTAGGAGGGAGTGGAATAGGAATGATAGCTTTTTCTATAGCTTTAGAATTAGGAGAATATACAATAGGCGGTTTTTTGAATGACGTAGTTCCTATAGGAAGTGAAATTGGTAAGTTTAGAAAAGTACCTGTTATAGGAACTAGTAATGATTTAAATAAATTCTTAGAAGATGAGAATAATATGTTTTTTATAGGCTATGTTGGAATGCAACATGAAAGAAAAACATTTGATAAAATTCTATCATTAAATATTCCAAATAACAGATTAGCAACTTTAATTCATCCATCGGCAATTATTCCGAAAGAAATGTGCCAAATAGGAAATGGTGTTTTAATGGCACCATTGTCACAGTTATCTCCGGATACAACTTTAGAAGATAATAGTATTATGTTGCCAAATTCTTTTTTAGGACATGATAGCACTTTGAAACAATTTGCCCATATTGCATCCAATGCAACAGTAGGAGCTAATGTTATTATAGGCAGAGCATGTCATATTGGTACAAATGCAACCATTAGAGAAAAAATAAAAATAGGCGATTTCTCCTTAGTAGGCTCAGGTTCAGTTGTGTTAAATAATGTAGATAAAGAAACTATTGTTGTCGGAAATCCTGCAAGATTATTAAGAAAGAATTATTAATTATGAAACAATCAATTTTAGGTTTATCCTATGATGATTTTGTGATAGGCAGTGAAATAAAGCATTCGCTTTCAAAAACTATTTTTGAGAGTGATAATAATTTCTTTTCACTTTTAACCATGAATCATCATCCGGTGCATACAAATGTAGATTATGCACAAAAAAATCAGCATGGAAAAATATTGGTTGTAGGCACTTTGGTGTTTTCTTTGGCTGTAGGAATAACAGTTCCTGATATTAGTGGAAAAGCAATTGCCAATCTGGGCTACGAAGATGTAAAACATTTACATCCGGTTTTTGTAGGCGACACTATTTATGTAAGAACAAAAATAATAGATAAGAGAGCATCTAAATCTAAAGACGATAGAGGTATTGTTTACGTTGAATCAATAGCTTATAATCAGAATGGAACAGATGTGTTGTCTTTTCGTAGAAACGTATTAGTAAAAAAATAAAAATGAATAAGGTTAATTATTTAATGCGTAGTTTGATGTTCCTTCCGGCCCATAATGAGCGGTTAATGGATAGTGCTGTTCGCTCTAATGCAGATGTTTTGCTTTTAGACATAGAAGATTCCGTACAACCAAACTCGAATAAACAAATTGCAAGAGATACTATTCTGCGATATATTGAAGAAGGTAAGTTTAAGAATAGGGTTTTATTTCCTCGTGTTAATGATAGAGAAAGTGGAGAGTTACTAAAAGATGTATCCCAATTGACCGTAGAAGGCGTTATTGGTTTTATGTACCCTAAAAGCAATAAGGGAGAAGATGTTTATTTTTTTGGTAAACTTTTGGAAACTTTGGAATATGAAAAAGGATTTCCTAAAGGCACATTTAAAATTATTCCTTTGATAGAAACTGCAGGAGCTGTGATGAATATTCAAGAGATATGTACAGCAAGCTCCAGGGTAGTGGCGGTTGCGTTTGGTTGTGAAGATTTTATAACTGATTTAGGTGGTAAACACGATATTGAAGGTCAAAGTATATTTACTGCTCGTGCTATGATTGCTATGGGAGCTAAAGCCCATGGAGTTATTCCAATAGATACGGTGCATATTAGAGTTCATGACTTAGAAGACTTAGAGGATAATTTAAAAATCGCTAAAAAACTTGGGTATGAAGGGATGCTTGTTTTAAATCCTAAAGAGTTGCCTTTAGTGCATAAATACTATTCGCCTTCAAAAGAAGAAGTACAGTGGGCAGAAGAGATGATTCAATTAGCAGATGATGCCGTAAAAGAAGGAAAAGGAGTTGCTGTAAAAGGAGATAAATTTATAGGACCTCCAATGGTAAAGATGGCAAAAGATATCTTAAGAAAACATGCCTTAATAGAGGAGAATGATAAACTTATTTTGGGTTAAATAAATGAATTTGACAAACAGCAGGAATATTAATTATCAGCAACTTTAAGCCAAAAACATGATTTGTCTTTGTTTGCAAAAAAACTATTATAAGTGTATAGTTTATGGTACATTATGGCTGTTTAAAGTAAGTTTTATTAGTCTGTTTTTTTAATTAAAAGATAGTGTAGAATGGGTTCATTAAAAAAGAACTTTAAAAATAGTGAATGGATAACAAAATTAAAATGGAAATAGTTACTATAAACAACTCTAATATTGATGATATTCAAAATCATTTCGATTTCTTACCCAAAGAATATATAAAGAGTATAAAAGACAGAACTGATATAAATGAATATTTAAATAAAATATACAATTTGGCAGAACGGTATGAGATTTGGGATAAAAAAGATCTTATTGCTTTTGTGGCCGTTTATATAAACAAAGGAATAACTGTTCCAGCTTATATCACAAATGTTTCCATAGTTAAAGATAAGCAAGGATTAGGTTTAGCCAAGAGGTTATTAAAATATTTAATAGAAGATTTAACAACAAAAAAATATAAAAAAATAGAATTAGAGGTTAAAGAAGACAACAAACCAGCACTCAGTTTATATCGTTCTTTTGGATTTATTAAACAAGAAGATAAGTCTAATCAGGGATATTTTAAAATGGTGCTGAATCTGTAAAGAATTTATGTTGATGGATCAAATGAATAAAAATGTAGTAGTCAGTATTATAAGTTTAGCGTATAATCACGAACCGTATATACGTCAGTGTTTGGACGGTATTGTGATGCAAAAAACTAATTTTGTTTTTGAATTGTTAATTCATGATGATGCTTCTACAGATAATACCGCCAATATTATACGAGAATATGAAAAATAGGAATAACAAGCAAATTATTACTGCCAAAAGCCAAAGGCAAGTATATTGCTATGTGCGAGGGCGATGATTATTGGACAGACCCATATAAATTGCAAAAACAGGTTGATTTCTTGGAAACCCATTCTGCCTGTCCTCTTTGTTTTCATAAAGCGACAGTTTTATCTGATAATGAACAACATAAAATTATCTATTCTCACTTAAAAGAGGGTTATTATTCTGTAAAAGATATATATAGTCGTTGGACTATTCCTACGGCATCGGTTGTTTATAGAAAAGATAATTTAAATCTTGCTACTCTGAATTTAAAAAACATTGTATTTGGGGATATTTACTTGTTTATAAGGTTGTTATATCCTGATAAACAGGCTTATTGTCTTAATTTTAACGGTTCGGTTTATAGGAAGCATGCCGGTGGTATACTGTACCAAGTTGATAATCAGACATCAATTGAGTTGTATGATAGAATCATTAATCAGTATAAGTATTTTTACAAAATATATCCTGATTTAAGAGATATAACAAAACGAGAAATTAAAGCTTATGTAAAAGTATTAGTAGAAAGGCCTTTTTTTATCTCTCAATGGAAATATCGTGTTTACTATATGAGACTTAGAAGACGATTGATTTTTACTAAATTTTTTATAGGAACATTAAAGCTAATGAGTAAATCATTACTTTTATCAATAAAAAAATAGATTATTTATGATACCGAAAATTATTCACTATTGTTGGTTTGGTAAAGGTTTGATGCCAAAATCCCAACAGGATTGTATTAAATCTTGGCAGAAACTTATGCCTGACTATAAGATAATGCGTTGGGATGAATCTACCTGGGATTATAATAAGTACTCAGCCTCTAAATATGCGTATAAAGTAAAAAAGTATGCATTGGTTTCTGATGTTTGTCGTTATAATGTGTTGGCACAATATGGAGGTATATATTTAGATACAGATGTGGAAGCTTTTAAGAAGTTTGATGACTTTTTGGATGCCAACTTTTTTTCTGCTGTTGAATTGTATAATGAATTTTATACAGAGCATAGTGAAGACTTATTAGATGCCAATGGGAACCCCTTAGAAGCAGGTATGGAGATACCCCATTTAGAGATGTTGACATCTACTATGGGGTGTGTACCTAATCATACTATGATTTGTGATTTAAGGGATTTTTATAATAGTATTGAAGCTGACGAGGAATATGCGGCTAATTACAGAAAGTATGTAAACAATGATAGATTGGTTGCTAAATATGCTACTAAATATGGCTTTCGATATATAGATGAGAAACAATATTTGGAAGACAATATGGTAATCTATCCCACAGGCATTTTTGGTCATGCATTTTGTCCGAATACTAATTTTTCTGTAACCTATCATTATAATGCTGCCAGTTGGAATGATTCTGTAATGAAAGCGCAAAGGAAGAAAATTATATTAGATAAATTGCATTTGTTGGGAGTATATAATTTACTGAAGAGATATAAGAATAAGTTGATTAAAAGATAAAATAAGCCTTTATGTTGTTTAACTCCATCGAGTTTTTACTTTTTTTGCCTATTACTTTTTTTCTGTATTGGTTTGTATTTAACGCCAATTTGAGATTGCAAAATGCTTTGGTGGTTGTGGTGTCCTATCTTTTTTATGGTTGGTGGGATTGGCGTTTTTTAATTCTTATTGCTTTTACTTCTTTATTGAGTTGGGCTAGTGGGCTTTTAATAGAGTTCTTTTTTCAGAATAAAAATAGTCATAAGCAGAAATATGCCAAGTGGGTAAGTGTATCTAATATTGTTATCAATTTGGGTATATTGGCAGTTTTTAAATATTTTAATTTCTTTGTAGATAGCTTTGTTCAATTATTTCAAGGGTTTGGTGTATCATTATCTATAACTACATTAAAAATTATTTTGCCTGTGGGTGTAAGTTTCTATACTTTCCAGGCATTGAGTTATTCTATTGATATTTATAAGCGAAAGATGCGTGCTACAAGAGATATTGTAGCTTTCTTTGCTTATGTTAGTTTTTTTCCGCAGTTGGTGGCTGGTCCTATAGAACGTGCTACACATCTACTTCCTCAGTTTTCTAAAAAGAGAACATTTGATTATAATCAGGCTACCGAGGGGCTGAGGCAAATATTGTGGGGGTTCTTCAAGAAAGTAATTATTGCAGATAACTGTGCCATATATGTCAATCAAGTTTTTGATTCTTATCAAGATTACTCGGGCAGCACCTTATTGGTGGCTACTATTCTTTTTGCCTTCCAGATATACGGTGATTTCTCGGGGTATTCTGATATAGCTATAGGTACAGCTAAATTATTTGGTATTAACTTGATGAAGAACTTTAATTTGCCATATTTTAGTAGAGATATAGCAGAGTTTTGGAGGCGATGGCATATCTCTCTTACTACTTGGTTTAGAGACTATATTTATATCCCATTAGGCGGTAGTAGGGTGTCTAAAATGAGAGTGTTACGAAACACATTGGTTGTTTTTCTGGTGAGTGGTTTGTGGCATGGTGCTAATTGGACTTTTGTGATTTGGGGACTTTTTCATGCCATCCTTTTTTTGCCTCTTATACTTACCAAAAACAATCGTAAATATACAGATAATGTAGCTCAAAACAGATGGTTGCCTTCGCTAAAAGAAAGCTTTCAGATGATGACTACCTTTTTGTTGGTATGTATAGGATGGATATTTTTCAGAGCAGATACTATACACATGGCTTTTGACTATATGTTCCGTATTCTAAACCCTACATTATTTCAATTACCATTTCTAATGAACCAATCTTACTACATACCTTTGTTTGTATTTATTTTGGTATTACTAATTGTAGAATGGATACAAAGAGACAAAGACTATGGCTTAGAGCTAAACACACGAATGCCCCTTGTGCTTAGATGGGGTATTTATGTATTGTTATTGTTTGTGTTAGTCCATTTCAAAGGTAGCCAAGATACTTTTATTTACTTTCAATTCTAGAGATTTGCGATAGCTATGTATAAATTCCTTTTGAAAAGCTTTATTTTCATCTTATTGGTTGTAGCCATGGTTGTGTCGGCACTTTTATTTATTCCTAATAAAAAGATAGCTAATAATTCTTTATTTGCTAATATTGACAAACATCATAGGCTAGAGCAATTAGCTTCTCCCAAGCTTATATTCATTGGGGGATCTAATCTGGGGTATGGTATCAATAGTGAGAAAATAGAGGAAGCATTAGGGCTTCCCGTAGTAAATATGGGATTGCATGCCGGATTTGGCATACGGTATATGATGAACGAGGTAAAATATGCCATAAACAAAAATGACATTGTTGTTATATCGCCCGAATATGAACATTTTGTGTCTAATGAGATGGCCAATGGCGAGAAAGTATTAATGGCACTTTTGGTGGATGTAAACAGAAGTAATATGCGTTATATTCCTCTTGCCCAATGGTATTATCTTTTTCCTTTGGGATTTGAATATGGGGTGTCTAAATTGCTGAGAAATCAGATTGATATAATGGATGAAGGAGATGTAGAGAGTTATGAAAAATACTATAAAAGAAGTTCTTTTAATAAATATGGTGATGAAGTAATGCATTATGACTATCCTAACCAGAAGATTGTAGCCGATGGGGCATCAAGTTTGGTGTATGCTAGTAATGATGCTTTCAAATATATAAAAGAGTTTTATCGTTTTGTAGAAGAAAAAGGAGCAACCATATATTTATTACCACCTGTATTAATGCAATCTGTGGCACAGCATCAACAAGACATGATATTGTCAATAGAGGATATTCTCAAGCAACAGGGGACTCCTTTTGTATCTTCTACGGAGACTTTTTTTTACGAGGACTCTTTATTCTTTAATACCCCTTATCATTTAAATAAAAAAGGAGTAGATATAAGAACTAATTCTATCATCAAAATATTAAAATAATAGTAAAGTTGTGGTGCCGCAAGTATCTGTATTAATGCCTGTTTATAACAATGAGGCCTATGTGAAGGAGGCTATTGAGAGTATGTTGAATCAAACATATTCCGATTTTGAATTGATAGTGTTAGACGATTGTTCTACAGACAATAGCGCTAACGTGATTAAGCAGTTTGATGATAAAAGAATTATTTATCATTGTAATGCAAAGAATCTTGGATTGGCCAACAATTTGAATGTCGGACTCAAAATGGCCAGGGGTAAATATATTGCTCGTATGGATGGTGATGATATCTCTTTGCCTACAAGATTGCAGACACAGGTAGATTTTTTGGAAAGGAATACAGATATTGACCTCTGTTCTTGTGGCTTAGAAAAATTTGGAACAGAACATGATATTTGGATACGTGAAACAAACCCGGAACAGGTAAAAATAACCATGCTTTTTTATTCGCCTATTTTGCATGCTAGCTCGGTTTGGCGACGAGAGGTTTTTGAAAAACATAACTTATATTATAACCAAGACGCCTTCCCTGCAGAAGATTATGACCTGTGGGCAAGGGCTGTATTTTATTGCAAGCTAGTCAATATGCCGCAAGTGTTGTACAGATATAGAATTCATGGTATTCAGGTAACGAAAACAGACGATAGGGCGGAGAATAGAATACAAGATATTCGTAATAGGTATTTAACCAAGGCGTTGCCAAGTCTTTCTAATGAAGATAGAGTTGCTTTTATAGATAAATATTTGCAACAAACAGATGCTACGCTTAAGAATGTAAAAGTTTTAAAGCCTATATATAAAGCGGTTGTCAAGGCTAATAAGCAAGATGGCTTTTTTGATACACACCTTTTGAATAAAAGGTTAAACAGGTATTATCAAAATATTGTTTTTGCAGTCCTATCTAAAGATAATACGCTCTTTAATAAATATGCTTTTTTCTTTGTCTTACGACCCAAACAGATAATAAAACTATTTTTGAAATAACATGCCCAAATTATCTATAATTATCCCTGTTTATAATGTTGAGGAGTATTTGAAGGACTGTCTTAATTCTGTATTAAAACAGCGTTTTACAGATTATGAGGTGATTTGTATAAATGATGGATCAACTGATAATAGTTTGCAGATACTCAATGAGTATAAATTAAAATATCCTCAGATAAAGATAATAGACCAAGAAAATAAGGGCTTGAGTGCGGCTAGAAACAAAGGGATAGAAAAGGCAACAGGTGATTATATTTTGTTTCTGGATAGCGATGATTGGCTGGTTGATAATGCTTTGGAAATGCTTGCTAACGCTATAGTCGATGAAGATTTTATCGTTTTTAATGGTAAGCGTTTTATTGAAGACAGTGGTGTAGAAGAGGCCGATATGGGGGTTGAAGAAAAGGAACTTAGCGGTTGGGGATATTATAATAAGTATGCTTTGCAAAGTAGAAAGTTTCATTTTGTATGTGTGGTGTTAAGGGCATATAAACGTTCCTTTTTATTAAACAACAATTTGTTTTTTGAAGACGGATTGTATCATGAAGATAATTTGTTTACACCTATTGCTTGTTACTATGCTCAAAAGGTAAAAGTTATCCCTGATGTCTTATACGTATACCGTATAAGAAAAGGGAGTATTACCACTAATCAAAGTTTTAAAAGTCTTACTGATATTATACAAGTAGCCAATAAATTATCCGATTTCTTTATTCCTAAAACTGATATAGACAAATCGGTGGTGTATAGAGACTTGGCAAGTTATTACCCTAATATTTTGGTTATGGCTCAGCAGTATGGATTTTCTAATAGGTTAGAGTTGTTATATAAAGAAATGAATTTAGATATGTATAAGATAATAACTCATAATACTATTAATGTTTTATTTTATTACCTTATAAAACAGCATAGTCCATTAATTTTTTGGTATCCTAAAATCAGTAAGTTTTTTCGTGTACTACATCTAAAAATATAAATAATGATATCAGAAAATATAAAAATAGGGATATGCATGGTGACTTATAATCAAGAAGCATATGTCGGGCAAGCCATAGAAAGCGTTATTAATCAAAATACAAAATATAAATATAAATTATTTATAGGGGAAGATTGTAGTACAGATAAAACACTTGAAGTTTGTAAATCGTATCAAATAAAGTATCCTCACTTAATAGAGTTAATAGTTGCTGATCATAATTTAGGGTTGGTTAAAAATACTGCTTGGGTTCTGAACCGGATAAAAAGTGCAGGCATAGAGTATGTTGCCATGTTAGATGGAGATGACTATTGGTGTGATAATAATAAACTTCAACTGCAATGTGATTTTTTAGAAAAAGAAACAGATTTTGGCTTAGCTTTTACTTGGTCTAGAGCATTGTTTAATCAGAAACTAAAAAAAATAAATCCTCTCGAAGATATAACAGGATATGTTTCTTTACAAAAGGCTAAATATTATCCACTTCCTAACAATACTGTTTTTTTTAGAACCAATCTGTTAACGCATGTAGATCTTAATGATTTTATTGAAAGGGGATTTATGTCTTGTGACTATGCGATGTATGTTGTTTTTGCTAAATATACTAAATTTAAGATGTTTCCTATGTGTACTGCTGTTACCAGACGAGGTCATAGTAGTGTATCCCATCAATCAAGTTTAAATAAAAGAATAAAATATATTGATAATGATATTGCTCAGTTCAGATACTTAGGAGAAAGATTTCCTAATGAGATTCCTTTTACTCAAGAGGATGAAAAGAACCATAGAGATTTTATGATGTATTCACTTGCTGTCAAGTTTTGTAATTATCATATGGTAAAAGAAACATTACATAAGAATAAAAATATTAAGTGTTACAAATCGGGTAATTTATATCGTCTTAAAATATTTTTCTCATCTAATTATATTTTGTTCAATATTTGGTGTTTAGTTTCTCGTATATATAAAATGGTAAATCCTTAATCAAACCTGTATGTTTTCTACCGTTTGAGTCTGTGAAATTTTATAGTGCAAAAACCTTAGTATATACGATATTCTCTTCGGTTGTATCTGTGATACCAAAGTCTTATATTTGTTGGGTAATATTTTGTTAAAATTAAACTGAAAATAGTACATTGATAATTTAATATGTTCTCGATCATTATCCCCTTATACAATAAAGCGCCTTATATTGAAAAGGCGTTAAACTCGGTATTTGCGCAAACTTACAAAGATTTTGAGGTGATTGTAGTGAATGATGGTAGCACAGACCATTCGCTTGAAGTAGTGCAGCAGTTCCCCACCTCAACAACTCACAACCTTACTATTGTATCCCAAAAAAACCAAGGGGTTAGTACAGCGCGCAACAATGGCTGACGATTGGTGGGAACCTACTTTTTTGGAAGAGATGAAAAGCTTGATAGAAGCATATCCCCAAGCAGGTATTTATGGAAGTAGTTATTTTAAAGTGAGAAATGGGCAGTATATACCTGCCAATATTGGAGTTGATAAGGGGTTTACACAAGGCCTGATTAATTATTATAAGGTATATGCCAAAACATTATGGATGCCTTTATGGACGGGTGCTGTTATGATGCCAAAACAAGTGTATCAAGCATTGGATGGTTTTAAACCTGCCTTAAAGTTAGGAGAAGATTTTGATTTGTGGGTAAGGATAGCCTTAAAATATTCGGTAGCTTTTCTCAATAAGCCTTTGGCCTATTATAATCAAGATGTAGAAGTAGAGAACAGAGGTGTGATACTTAATAAAATATATGTTCCCCAAACCCATTTTATTTTTAATTTAGACTATTTGGAGGAGGATGAAAAAAGGAATTCAGATTTAAAATATTTGTTAGATTTATTGCGTGTATATACTCTCTTTAGGTATAGAATGCAAAGAAAATACGTACAAGAACTTAACAAAGAGCTAAGTAAGGTAGATTTTAAGCGTCAAAAATTAGGGGTCTGGTTACAATATAAGATGCCAATTTATTTCGTAAAGTTATTTTATAACACTAAGTTTGTTATTAAAAAGATACTGCAATGAAGAAGATAATTCGAAAATTATTAAATAGCATTCGTGGCGTGCAGTCTATTCAGAAACTAAAGAATAGAGGACTAAAAATGGGAAAAAATGTTACGATTATGGGAGAAGTCATCATAGATCCTTCTCATTGTTGGCATATTGAAATAGGAAATAATGTTATTATGGCACCTCGTGTACATGTTTTGGCGCATGATGCCAGTACCAAGCTGTTTCTAAATTATACAAGGGTGGCTAATGTAAAAATAGGTAATAATGTATTTATAGGAGCGGGAACAATTATATTGCCAGGCGTGGAAATCGGTGATAATGTGGTGATAGGAGCAGGTAGTATTGTTAAACATGATATTTCTAATAATTCGGTTGCTGTTGGGAATCCTGCTAAAGTAATTTGTTCTTTAGATCAGTACATACAAAAACAAAAGGCAGAAATGCAGGATGATAATCTTTTTGATCAGTCTTTTACATTAAGAAACCCGGATTTCTCAGAAAAACAAAAAAATATAATGTTAGAAGCAAGTAAAACATATAACCAACTATTTGTAGAATGAACATGAAAATAGCGTATCTGTTTGGGTCATTGAATAGAGGGGGGACAGAAACCTTGATGCTTGATGTGTGTAGAAACTTGCAGCAAGCAGATTCTGAAGCTATTGGTGTGTACAGAAAAAAAGGGGTTTTAGAGGATGACTTTTTGTCTACTAAAATACCATTTTACTTCTTGCCAATATTGAAGAATAGACTAAGATATATTTATCGGTTACGTAAACTTTTGATTAAAAACCAAATCACTATCGTGCACGCACAACAACCTATAGATGCTTTATATGCGTATTTTGCTTGTCTAGGAACTAGAATAAAAATACTCTTAACCATGCACGGGTTTGATGTTAACGTGTCGCGCAGATTACTGTCATTTATTCTAAAACGTACAACAGCCAATGTATATGTAAGTTATTATCAAAAGAAATATTATGTAGATAAATATAAACTTAAAGCTGATAGGCAATTGGTTGTATACAACGGTATTGATTTCGACAAATTATCTATAAAACAAGATACGTCTAAGGATATTAGAACAGAACTAAATCTTTCACAGGGTACCATATTGTTGGGTATGGTTGGTAATTTTAATTTGGTAAGAAATCAAATGTTTGTTTGTCGTTTCTTGAAGTTGCTACATGAGCAAGGTGTAGACTTTCATTTTGTGTTTGCAGGTAAACGTATAGAAAGTATGGCCGATAGGTTTGATAATTGTGTGGCGTATTGTCAAGATCACCATTTGTCTTCTAAGGTTACTTTTTTGGGGGTGAGAAACGATGTGCCCTCTATTTTGCAAGCGTTAGATGCTTTTGTGTACGCTACAGAACATGACACTTTTGGTATAGCAGTAGCAGAGGCTATAGCGGCAGGAGTGCCGGTGTTTGTTAACGATTGGGCTGTGATGCACGAAATTACAGAGCAGGGAGCATTGGCTACACTTTATAGGTCTGACAATGAGCAAGATTTATTAAAGAAATTTCTTGTGTTTTTGAAGCATAGAGTAGAAGTTATGGAAGCCTCTCAGCGACAATCTATGCTTGTAAAACAGAAATATGGTATAAAACAACATATTATCAATCTTAAAGATATTTATAAAGAGTATGCTTAATTATATTCCTCAGTTTTTTACCAAAAGGGCAATTCTAACATATTTAATTGCGCTCGTAGTTATTGTGATATCTTTTTTTTCGCATGCCATGTCTATGCTTTGGGTTGCATTTGGTTTGGTAGAGGTGTTTGGCTTTTTCTACTTTGCTAATTTATTGAGTAAACGTTGGAAACATACAAAAATACCAACCTTTAAGAAGAGGTTGTTTTCCACATCGTTGTTTATAAGGGTGTTATGGGTGGTTTTTAGTTATGCCTTTTATCAATTTATGACCGGAGAACCTTTTGAATTTATGGCGGCGGACTCTAAAATGTACCATGGCGTGGCTTTAGATTTAGCCAATAGAGGATATGCACATATGCAGAGTGTGTTTTGGGGGATGGGTATAGATGATATGGGTTACGCTACTTATCTGGGGACTATATATATGTTAACAGGAAATAGTATACTGATAGCTAGATTGTTAAAGGCTTTATTGGGAGCTTGGACCGTCCTTTTGATTTATAAAATAGCACGTAGGAATTTTGGGGAAGCGACCGGGCGTATGGCAGGTGTTATGGCTATGCTGTTTCCCAATCTTATATTGTACAGTGGTTTGCACCTCAAAGAGGTAGAAATGGTATTTTTGATTACTGCCTTTATAGAGCGTTCCGATTATTTGTTGCGTTCCGGAAAAATTAGTTTTACCAAAATAATATGGACTTTGGTGCTGGCTTCGTTTTTATTTACATTTAGAACAGTACTTGGTGTAGCGGCTTTATTTGCTTTGTTTTCAGCCTTGTTGTTTTCTTCTGCTCGTATGTTGAAAATGGGAAATAAAATCATAGGGCTTATTTGGGTGTTTGTGGCGTTAGCTCTCTTGGCAGGAGGGAGAATTAGTCGTCAAGTAGAGTATTATTGGAGCCAAAGGGATGCTAATCAGCAGGCTTCTATGGAGTGGAGAGCAGAGCGAAAAGATGGAAACACATTGGCAAGATATGGCTCTACGGTTATTTTTGCCCCGGCTATCTTTGTACTTCCTGTATCTACAATGGTAGATATTGAGATACAACAGAATCAGCAATTAATTCATGGGGGTAATTACGCGAAAAACATTTTGTCGTTTTTTATGTATTTTATTTTGTTTTGGATTATAAGAAATAAAAAATGGCGAGACTTTGTGTTGATAGAGGCTTTCTTTTTGTCTTATTTGGCTATATTGGCCATGAGTAGTTTTGCCCAGTCCGAACGTTTCCATCAGCCTATTTTGCCATTTTATATCATGTTTGTGGCCTATGGTATATCCAAAGCGACTTACAAAACCAAAAAATATTTTAATTGGTATGCTATAGCTGTCTTTTTGGTTCTGGTAGCATGGAACTTTGTTAAGCTCAAAGGACGAGGACTAGTTTAATGATTAATTATTAATGGCAAATAAATCTGTACTATGCGGCAGAATGTTTTAAAAGATAAGAGAACCAATGCTGTTGATATCATGAAAATTTTGGTAAGTAGTGTAAAAACAGTGAAATCGAAATTAAATAAGTAAGTTGTCAATGATCAATCATTAATATCATGAAAGTACTTGTGGTTTGTAGTAAAACTTCGGGCAAGGTAGCGCCCTTTATAAGCGAGCAGGTAAATGCTTTGCAAAGAGAAGGCATTATTACAGATTATTTTACCATAGAACAAAAAGGGTGGCGAGGGTATTTAAAAAGCAGGGAATTTTTACTGTCTAAGATAAAAAGTTTTCAACCTGATGTTGTTCATGCGCATTATGGATTGGCGGGGCTTTTGGCTAATTTGCAACGTAGAGTGCCTGTGGTAACCACTTATCATGGCAGTGATATTAACAATGATAAAGTATTCTTCTTTTCAAAATTATCTATACGTTTGTCAAAACATAATATATTTGTATCGCAAAAAAATATAGAGAAAGCAAAGGTGAACAAGTATTTTTCTTTAATCCCTTGTGGGGTAGATACAGATTTTTTTGTACCCAAAGATAAACAAGATGCTAGACAACGCCTGCAATTAGATACAAATAAAAGATATATTTTATTTGCTGGGGCATTTGACAATAGTGTAAAAAATGCAAGTTTGGCTAAACAGGCTGTAAAGGCATTGCCAAATACTATTCTCTTAGAGCTAAAAGGATACAGTAGAGAAGAAGTGGTA
>PDWI01005929.1_pt1 | contig 15797 bp, 11 predicted proteins | sample 1430891 | NCBI WGS metagenome assembly PDWI01 (sample SAMN01162508, study PRJNA174530) | Oral metagenome, whole genome shotgun sequencing project. | biome: Marine environment; feature: Marine mammal; material: Swab sample of the gingival sulcus; isolation source: swab sample of gingival sulcus...
TGTTTTCAGGTGTTTCAAAGTCGGCACTGTCAATACGGTCTGCATCAATCAGGCAGCTGAAAAGAAAGCGGGTAAGCAGTCCAATGTGGAATTGTTTGATATGTAATTGAGATGTGTCCGCGGTACAATCTCTTGGAGGAGGAGCAATTTCAATAATTCTTTTCCCAAATTTTTTAAGAGTTATCGGGGAAGAAAGTTCGTCAAGTGTTTGCAGAAGTCCGCTATCAGCTTGTTTTAGGCATTCCTGAAGATGGGTCTTTTTATCATCTTTCTTCATTCTTTTCTGAAATAAATTCTCTCCATCGTCAGGCTTCAGACAATCAATGAGTCCGCCGTGGTGAGAAGCGAGACAAACCGTGAGAAGCGAGACAAACCGCAAGAATTTTTCCCATTGCTTCGCCTTCTTCGCCATAGCGGCGAAATTTTTTCCAGATCCATTGAGCCCCTGCCGTAGAGTGATCAATTTTCCCTTTCTGGAGTTTGGAATTGATATAATTGTCATCAAGGTCGGGGTTAAGGAGGCCGGAACCTGATTGGATATAATTTTGGAATGACTGACTATATTTACCAAGATCGTGGAGGATTCCTAGAATTTTTCCAATTTCACCCAGAGCGATTTTTTGGGCAAACTTACTGCATTTTTTTCCCGTACCCAAAAGATGGGTTTGTACAGATTGTTCCTGCTGGTCAGATTTTCTGCAATGTGCGATAGATTGTAAAGACATTTGAGGTTTCCATTTATTGCAATGGAAATTTCTGATTTCTGATTCAATAAATTTGAATAGCTCACTTTTGTTTTTGATATGTAAAAGAGGAGCTTTCGCTGTTGCTGGATCAGTGCAATAGTGTGTCTTTGAAAAAAAGGTAGGCTCTGCCGGCCTGGCTGAACAGTTTTTCAACTACGGCAATGATATAGTTTTACAGGAATAATTTTCTGATAATGCGTAAAATCATTGTCTATTGTAAAAATTGCAACATCCATTCTACTGGCAACTGCGCAAACAAGAAAATCTATATGCGACCCCTGAATCCCTTTTCTTCTGCATTGGTTACTGAACTCAGCGGCAAGTTCATAATCGGAATCTTTTATGGCAACATTATTAAAATAAGAGAGCTTTTCTCTGATTTTTAAAAATTGTTGCAGACCACTATAACCAGATAGGATTTCCTGCCGTACTGGACCAATCAGTAGAGCCCTTTGATCCTGTATCAGAGAATCAACTCATCTGTTTCTGCTTGATATGCTTCATTTTGTGAGCGGAATGCGTAGGACCAGATTGGAGTATCAACAAGAACTTTCAACGGCACCGTCCTTTTTTACACAAAATATCACACATTACAATGTGTGTCAAAGAGGGATTGCCAAGGTGGTTGCAACAGGCTCTTGCGGTGGCTGTCAAGCAACTGTCAGTTACGAAGTACGGGTAATTTATTTTCTCTTCTCTGCCAGGATGGTTTTGTGAATAAATTCGGCACCAGGCGGGGAGTTCTCAGTAGAATTTATCTCCCGACCAACGATCTTGCGACTGTATACATTCATGACCATATAGAGGTAGTGGTATATTCCTCTGATCTGCGATGGCAGCCAGGTGATATCCCGGATCCAGACTTCATTTGCTCAGCATATTGGCTCTTTTTTCGGGGCCATTATAGTTACTTGACAGAGAGTAGGGTTGGAGAAACATAAGGCAATCGGGTTACGGAACCTTATTGAGCCGATTGCCTGATACTATTTGCGTATTGCCAGCCTTATCTCTGCCGCCATTGCTCCCAGCCGCAGAACAATATCTTTTTGCCTCAGATTTTCTGTAATACAGGCGGTAAATCCCGTGCTGACAATAACGCCATCACAGCTGTCAATAACAGCCTCCTGCGCCTCCTCTGTCCCGTTGCCAATATCGACACAGACAGGCAGGGTGGAGAGATTTTTTATCTGTTGTATACAGATACTGTCGTCATCGTGGGTTTTGCTGCTGGCGCGAATCCGGGGAATAAAACCAAGAAAACCGTAAGCGGCAGAGGCAATCTGCTTCCGCCTCTCTTCTGGTGTTGTCGAGGTAATCAACTCTATCTTGGGAAATGTTTGCGACGCATACTGATAAAGAGAGGATCTCTCGCCAAAAGGGAGGTCAACGACAAGCACACCACAGGCGCCAGCCTGCGCTGCCTGATCGCAGAATCTCTTTTCGCCAAAGGCAAATAGCGGGTTGTAATATAGCGCAAGATAAATCGGTATATCCGTCTGTTTACGTATGCTGGCAATAATTGAAAAAACAGCCGGGATATCAATATCGTGCTGCAGCGCTCTTTTTGTCGCATCCTGGATAACAGTGCCGCCAACGGTGGCATCGGCAAAGGGGATGCCAATCTCCAGTATATCAACTCCTGACTGTGCCAGGGCAACGGCAATCTCCACACAGAGATCAGGAGATGGATCGCCGGCAATAACAGAGGCGATAACAGCTTTTTCGTTGTTTTTCTGTAAATTTAAAAAACTCTCCTTTAGTGTTATCATTTCGCACCTCCTGCAGCGATATGTTGCAGAGCGTTATCAAGATCCTTATCCCCTCTGCCTGAGAGATTGACAACGACAATCCGGGCCTTGTCCATTTTTCTTGCGCTTTTTATTGCTGCGGCGATGGCATGAGAACTCTCCAGCGCCGGGATAATCCCTTCCAGCCGGGAGAGCAGCTGAAAGGCATCAAGAGCTTCTTTATCGGTAATCGACTCATAGCGGGCACGTCCGGTCTCCATCAGATATGAATGCTCCGGACCCACTCCCGGATAATCCAGCCCCGCCGATATGGAATAGACCTCTTGCACATTACCGGCCTTATCCTGTAACAGATAGGATTTACTGCCATGGAGAATGCCTACACTTCCCCGGGTAAGGGTGGCGGCATGCTCATTGGTGTCAACTCCTTTTCCTGCCGCTTCAGCGCCAAGCAGTGCCACATCTGTATCAATAAAATCAGTAAATAACCCCATGGCGTTACTGCCTCCACCGACACAGGCAACCAGAAGATCCGGCAGTCGCCCCGCCTGCTGTTGGATCTGTCTTTTTACCTCAATACCAATTATTTTCTGAAATTCTCTTACCATATACGGGTAAGGGTGCGGGCCGGCAACCGAGCCGATAATATAAAAGGTGTCTTCCAGAGTTCCGGCCCAATAGCGCAGCGCCGCGTTCAGCGCATCTTTCAGTGTTGCCTGGCCTTCGTCAACGGAGATAACCTCCGCTCCCAACAGTTTCATTCGTGCCACGTTGGGTGCCTGTCGTCTGATATCTTCCGTCCCCATAAAAACCTTGCACTCAAGGCCCAGCAGGGTCGCGGCGGTGGCCGAAGCCACTCCATGCTGACCGGCACCGGTCTCGGCAATAACCTTTTTCTTGCCCATTGCACGGGCAAGAAGTGCCTGGCCAAGGGTGTTGTTAATCTTATGCGCGCCGGTATGCAGCAGATCCTCTCTTTTCAGGAAAATTTGTGCCCCTTGCGTATATTCTGTCAGTTTCTTCGCGTGATAGAGCGGTGTTGGCCTGCCGGCATAATTTGTCAGCAGTAAAGAGAGTTCCTGCTGAAACTCTTCTGTTGCCGTAATTTCCCTAAACCCTTTTTCCACATCATGAATTGCCGGAATAAGCGGTTCTCCGACAAAACGGCCGCCAAACTCGCCAAAATAGCCTGTTTTTTCAGGTGAAATATCCATTTTATCCTCTTTCTGTTTGAGTAGAATGACTTTTTCTTTCCAGCTGACCTTCTCCTCTATCTCTATAAGGTAAAAAAAAGAGACCGCGGATTTTACTCCGCGGTCTCTTTTCACTTCTTTTGCAATATCGATTCCACGGAAACTACGGAACCGATACTCTCTATATTATGGTCCCGTCCTATTCAGAACGGCGCCACCAATACGTAACCATCTCAGATACGATCTGCATGTTTTGCTGTTGTGTTGTGATATTCTGCATTCTATCCCTTTATTGCTGAAGTTCAGCTTATAGAAAAAAACAAAAGTGCAACTTTGTCAATATTTTTTAATCGGGATTTCGTTTGAGGCCAGCAGGAAGATTACCCCACCACATCAAAACCTATGGCCTCAATGGCCGCTTTCAGCTCTTCTTTTGCGACGCCGTTATTGTCAAAGGAGGCTTCTTGCTTCTCAAGATCAACATGCACAGAACTGATGCCGTCAATAGCCTCCAGTGCCCTGGTTACAGAAGTGGTACAGTTGCCACAATGCATCCCTTCAATTTTCAGTTTTTCCATGATTTTTTTAACCCTTTGTTATATGTTCTGGGCCTGCGCCTTGTTCCTTCTGTGTCTTTTCTCGTTTGTTGTGGTTGGTCTCTTCCTGATATGTAAAAACTCCTTTTCTGAAGAGTCAAGAATATCCTGCAGTTTCAGGGAGAATTCGCGGCAGGGCTGGATCGTCATATCCGGCAGGACATCAATATCGACCTCACCCTGTTCAGGGAAATCAAGGGTGAGCTGTACCGGAATCCTGCCATGAAACTGGTAGAAGGTGTTCTTGACCTCCTCCAGCAACGGCCGGTTAAGCTGGCTGGCATGGATACGGACATTGACCGATTCGGTAAATTTTTCTCTTGCCTCCTCCAGAGTGTCCACCGTCTCCGCGATAATTTTTGGTCCCCGTTCCTCCTGCTGCACCTTTCCCTGAATCACAAGAGGTTTGTCTGTCTGCAGAATATCCCTGCAGTTCTGGTAGGTTCGCGGAAAGATAACCACCTCGACGCTTTCAAAGATATCCTCAATATTGAGAAAAGCCATGGCGTCACCTTTTTTGGTGCGATGCGGTTTATAGCTCTGGACAAGGCCGCCGATACGAACTGGTGCACCATCCGGCCACTCTGCAAGTTCATCAATCTGGCAGTCAATAATACCTTTTAGCGCCGGCATATCCCTGTGTAATGGATGACCGGTAATATAGAAGCCGACGGCCTCTTTCTCCCGGGCAAGTTTATCCCTGTCGTCCCATTCGGCAAGATCGGGCATCTTGATTTCAGTCGGTTCCCGCTGCTGCTCCGTTTTCGGCATAACGGCAAAGAGAGACATCTGCCCGCTCTGCAGATCTCTCTGCACCGCCCTGGCCTGTTCCATTGCCTTTTCCAGCACCGCCATAAATTGTGCCCGGTTATATCCCAGTGAGTCAAAAGCGCCGGCCGCGATCAGGCTCTCAATAACCCTGCTGTTGACCTTTCTTGAATCGACCCGGTTACAGAAATCGCTTATTGATTTATACGCGCCATTTTTCTGCCGCTCTTCAATGATAATATCAAGGGCGGCCTCTCCGACATTCTTGATTGCGGCCATTCCGAAACGCACCTGATCATTTCTGACACTGAAATCCTTGTGGCTCTCATTGATATCGGGAGGCAGCACCTCAATGCCATGATCCCGGCACTCGGTAATATAGCGCACCACCTTTTCGGTGTTGCTTTTATCGCAGGAGAGCAGCGCCGCCATAAACTGCGGCATATAGTGTGCCTTGAGATAGGCCGTCTGGTAGCAGACCAGGGCGTAGGCTGCCGAGTGTGATTTATTAAAACCATAGCCGGCGAATTTCTCCATCAGATCAAAGATATAGGATGCCTTGTCCGGCGGGATATTGAGCTTTTCGGCACCCGCCATAAACTTTACCTTCTCTTTTGCCATAACCTCAGGTTTTTTCTTGCCCATTGCCCGCCGGAGGATGTCCGCATCGCCCAGACTGTAGCCGGCAAGAATATTGGCGATCTTCATCACCTGTTCCTGATAGACAATAACGCCATAGGTCTCCTTGAGTACATCCTCCAGCTGGGGCAGGGGATAGTGTGCTTCCTTGAGGCCATGTTTGGTATCGACAAAGTCGTCAACCATCCCCGAGTCAAGAGGGCCTGGCCGATAGAGCGCGACAAGGGCGATCAGGTCGCTGAACTGTTCCGGTGCCATCTTGGCGACCAGCTCGCGCATGCCGTCACTCTCCAGTTGGAAGACACCGAGGGCATCGCCTTTGGCCAGCAGTTTGTAGGTCTTTTCATCATCAAGAGGTATGGTATCAATATTCAGGGCCGATTTTTTGTCGGCCTCTATATGCTGCAATGCCTTATGGATAACGGTCAACGTTTTCAGACCGAGAAAATCAAACTTGATAAGCCCCGTTTTTTCGGTATGGTTTCCGTCGTATTGGGTAGTGGTCTCCTCCTCACTGGAGCCCCTGCTCAGCGGCAGAAAATGGCTCATCGGTCCCGGTGAGATAACCACTCCGGCGGCATGGGTTGAGGTGTGGCGGGCGAGACCTTCGAGTGTTTGAGCCACGGTGAGCAGTTCCTCTATCTGCGGGTCATTTTTTGCCATCTCTGTCAGGGCGGGTTCAATGGCCAGCGCTTTGGCAATGGTCATTTTCAGCTCTTCCGGCACCAGCTTGGCGACCTTGTCCACCACCGGCAGCGGGATATCCAGTGCTCGGCCCACATCACGGATACAGCCTCTCGCCTTCATCGTGCCATAGGTAATTATCTGGGCAACCCGGGTTTTTCCGCCATAGCGTCTGCGCACATACTCTATGACCTCACCGCGGCGCTCCTGACAGAAATCGATATCGAAGTCGGGCATCGACATCCGTTCTACATTGAGAAAGCGCTCAAAGATCAAACCGTATGGAATAGGGTCAATATTGGTGATCTGCATACAGAACGCCGCCAGACTTCCTGCCCCTGAGCCGCGGCCCGGCCCTACCGGGATATCATGGTCTTTTGCCCAGATGATAAAGTCGGCAACAATCAGAAAGTATGCGGGAAAGCCCATTCTGCAGATAACATCCATCTCCATATCAAGCCGTTTACGGTACTCTTTCTCTATCTCTTCATTATAGGTACCGGCACTGCGCATCTCGGTGAAGCGGAGTTCGAGGCCGTCAAGACAGGCCTTGCGAAACATTGTCTCTGCCGTTTCTCCTTCAGCGATCGGGAAATCAGGGAAATAATAGTCGCCTAAAGGGATCTCAAGCTCACAGCGCCGGGCAATCTCCTGGGTATTGGCGATCGCCTCCGGACAGTGGCTGAAGTTTTTTGCCATCACCTCCGGTGATTTGACATAAAATTCATCGGAAGAGAATTTAAAGTGTTTGGGATCGGTAATTGTTTTCCCCGTCTGGATACAGAGCAGGATCTCGTGGGCGTGGGCATCCTCCTTGTTGAGGTAGTGGCAGTCGTTGGTGGCGACAAGTTTTACCCCCATCTCACTGGCAAGCTGTTTCAGCCCGTCATTGACTTTCTGTTGCTCAGCAATACCGTTTTCCTGCAGTTCAAAATAGAGCCGGTCACCAAAAACCTGATGGTACTCTTTGGCCTTGGCGCGCGCGCCAGCCATATTATTCTTGAAAATAAGCCATGGGATCTCGCCCTTTATACAGGCGGTAAGGGCGATCAACCCTTCGTTATGCTGCCTTAGTACCTCCATATCTATACGCGGCTTATAGTAAAATCCCTCAAGCTGGGCGATGGAGGCAAGCTCCATCAGGTTGCGGTAGCCGGTCAGGTTCATTGCCAGCAGTACCAGATGGTTACGCTGGTTTTCCGGCACCTTGTCCCGGCAGGTTCGACCCATTGGCGTAATATAGAACTCACAGCCGACAATCGGTTTTATGCCGGCAGCCTTTGCCTTGAGATAGAATTCCAGCGCGCCATACATGGCACCATGATCGGTGATCGCCACGCTGTCCATATTGTATTCACGGCACTTGTCAAGGAGGTCATCAATACGGATGGCGCCATCGAGGAGACTGTACTGGGTATGGAGGTGAAGGTGGGTAAAACCTGTATTCATTTTTTCCCTTTTGGTTATTTTGCCGGAAAACGGGATGGGGTGGTTACCGGAGAACAACACTCCCTACGCATGTAGCAATAGCATAGAGAAAACAAATTTCAAGGCTTTTCCCCGGCAGTTTGCATAAGCCGCCGTCTTTACGCAAGAAAAATATTTGTTATGAGAAATCAGGTGGTTATGCTGATTTCATCGTCATCCTGATCGATATTGAAGCGTTCGCGCAGCCTGGCATAATCGACCAGTTCAATACGCCGGACCGACGGGGTAAGAAATGACTCCAGTTTGGTTTTCAGGATGACCGAATTCATCTCTGTACTGATGGCGATAACTCCTTCCATAATGATTTTCTGCAACAGCAGTTCCTGCCTGGTGCGTTCCCTGATGGCAGCGGCAAAGGGGAGGAAAAAGAAGTTCGCCAGAATAAGGCCGTAAAGGGTGGAGGTCAACGCGATGGGAATGGCCTTTATTAGTACATCCGATTCGTTTATTCCGCCTATCATCGCGATAAGGCCGACAACCGAACCGATAATGCCAAAGGCCGGAAAGTAGTCGGCAATGGAGCGTAATAGCCGCTCGGAATCTTCTCTGCGCAGCTTGAAGAAATATGTTTCGGTATTGAGAATATCACGGATCTGTTCAACCTCATAGCCATCCACCAGGCATCCCAGCGCCCGGCGCAGAAAGAGGATGGTGGTTTCATGTTCATCCGCCTGCAGGCTGAGCACCCCCTCCATTCGTGATTTTATTGACAGGTCAATCAGGATATTGATAACTTCAGCCTCCTTTTTGATTGGCGTGCAGTAGGCGGAGAGGAGTACCTTGCAGACAATGGCAAGTTGCTCGAAACGGAAGCTGAGAAAGGTTGCCGCCAGGGCGCCGCCGCAGACAATAAGCAGACCGGAGATATTGCAATAGAGGCCAAGATTGCCATGGAGCAGAAAACCGGCGAGGAAAAGCACGCCAAAAAGGAGAATACCGAGAATATTTTTACGAGTCATTGTAGCGCAAAGGTAATGTTTTTTCAGTAAGGTGTTATTGTCGCAGGCCCTGTCAATTTATCCGAAACCCGGTTTTCATCCTTTGTTGGGGCTGGAGGCTATCTGATCCAGCCATGCTGGTTTATCCGAAATCTGGTTCGTTGCGTAATCTCTGCAAAAGCTGTTTTCTTGACGCAGGGATATTGTCGGCCACTTCGGAAGCATAACCGCCGACACCTCTTTTCTGCTCAAGAATATCGGCGGCCAGACCATGGAGATAGACTCCGCAGCAGGCTGCCATGACCGGGGAGAGCGCCTGGCCGCTTAAGGCGGCAATAACCCCGCTTAATACATCGCCCATCCCTCCCGTTGCCATCACCGGGTTGCCGGTGGGGTTGATAAATACCTCGCTGCCGTCATAAACGATAGTACCAGCCCCCTTCAGCACCATTATTGCTGGTTGTCTTTTTCCGGCGAAGATATGATATGCCTTTTCTACGGCAGCAACAGGATCGGCAACAATTTCGGTAACGGTGCAGTTAAGCAGCCGCCCCATCTCTCCGGGGTGAGGGGTATAGATCCTCGCTCCACGGGGGTGATGCAGCCTCTCTTTTGAGAGCGCAAGAATATTCAACGCATCGGCATCAACAACGACGGGGATCTCTGTCTCATGGAAGATGCGCAGCACCAGCTCCTTTGTCTCAGGGTGGATGCCAAGGCCAGGACCAAGGACAATGGCACTGTATCTTGCAAGATTCTCTTTTAGCTGCAGCCAGTCATTGCCGGAGAGGAAATTATCACTTGTCGCAAGGGGCAGGGTCATTGCCTCGGGAACAGAGGTCTGCAGGATCGGATCGTTCTGTCTGGTTGAAAGGAGGGTTACCAGCCCGGCTCCCGCACGCAGGGCGCCCCTTGCCGCGAGAATGGCGGCCCCGGTACTGCCGGTTGCACCTGCGGCAATCAGAATATGGCCGTGACTGCCTTTATGGGATGCCGCATGCCGCCGCAGTCTGTCTGCCGCTGGCAGGATGCCTTGCCGGTCGATAAGCTGCAATCTGTTATCTTTCGTGTCAGAACAGGTAAGGGGAATACCGATATCGACAATATCAAGTCTTCCTGCTGCCGCCTTGCCGCCGGCAATAAAGTGTCCGGGTTTGGCATAACCAAAGGTGACGGTATAGTCGGCTGCTACGGCACCACCCATTATCTGGCCGCTATCCGCATTTACCCCGGAAGCGATATCAACGGCAATAACAGGGATTTTTCGGTTTTGCTCCAGCTGGCAGGAGAGTCTGTTGATGGTGGAGACCGCCTCTTTATAGTGTCCGGCAAGCTTTCTGGCCAGGCCAATGCCAAAGATTGCATCAACAATGGCATGGCAGTAAAACCCCTGTTCCTGCAGGGGGACAAGATAGTTGGTGATTTTCTGCAGATCTGCTTCTGTGGAAAGAGTGTGACATGGCAGCCCGCAGGCCTGAACTATCTCAAGGTTGGTGCGGGCGTCTTCTGTCAGTTTATCGTTATCTTGCAACAGAAAAAATATTGGCTGACAGCCCCGCAGATGGAGATGGCGGCCAATAACAAGGCCATCGCCGCCATTATTTCCCGGACCGATAAAGAGAGGACAAAAGCTGCCGGTGCATGTGCCGAGATGGCGTTGCATGGTCTCCACCACGCCGCGGCCCGCGTTCTCCATAAGAATCAGCGATGGAATCCGGGTATGGCGCATGGCGTACCGCTCCAGTTCCTGCATTTGTCGGGCATTGAGCAGTTTCATTATCCACTCCGATGTGTTGCCGTTTTTCGTCGTCTCCCCTGTGGCAGACATTCGCTGCAGGGAGCAAAGCCGGCATTTAAGGCCGTCTGCTGATCCTTGAAACTCAGTGTACACTGAATGGCGTTAAAATGCCGGCAGCTTTTGATATGAAAGATACGCAGTTTCGGGTCTCCCCGTACAAGCTGATTTTTCCGCAACCGGAACAGCAGTTGACGTTTTTTTTCGGTAATTTTCTGCTTTTCTGTACCGAGTCGGCCGATAATCTGCTGTTTACGCAAACCGAGTCTGTTCGGCAGCCATAAAAGGGCGGAGGCGACCGGTGCCGGAAGAAGGGCTTTTTCCATCGTGACCCGATAAATCCAGAAAATGGCAAGAAAGAAAAAGAGGATGTCAGGCAGCCACATGGCAATCAGTACCGGCAGAGTTCCCGCTTCCGCCATCGATTTGCCATAGGTAAAAAGAACGTAGTAGAGGATAAAAATACCCAGCCCCACCTGAATGCCAATCGCTTTTTTCCCCGGCCTCGCCTGCAGTCCCAGAGGCAGCCCCAGCAGACTTATCAGCATGCAGCCGGCAGGCAGAACAAGACGTTTGTGGAACTCAATAAGGTAGCGCCGTTTCTCTCGGCGGTGAGATTCGGTGTCTTCCGGGGTGGTGTCTGCGGCGTTGAGCAGCTCCTTCATGCCCAGTATATCTCTTCTCTTGACAAGAGTCGCCCTGCCCTGTGGCGGGGCAATGGGAATATTGAGTTGATAACGCTCAAACTCGACAATCTGCGCCTGATGGTCGCCTGGTCTATGCAGGCTGCCATTGTTCAGTTCCAGCACGATATCCATCTGCTCCATATTGCTGTCCATCCGCCCTGTTTCGGCCATTATGATGGTGGGCAGATCAGCGTCACGCATATCGGAGACCCAGACCTTTGACCACTGCTCACTTTTTTTATCAATGGCATCAACATAGACAACCACATCGCCAAGAGCCTCGGTAAACTTATGTGCCTTGATCCCTTTGCTCGCCTTTTCCCGCAGCAACTGCCGGGTCATCTGCTTCATCGCAATCTCACTCATCGGGATAAGATGAATGGAAAAGTAGCTGGTAAAAAGGGCGATAACGGCGGTTACCGCGATCACTGGCGGGATCATGGCAAAGACACTGGTCCCGCTCGCCTTGAGAGCGAGGATTTCGGAGTCGCTGGAGAGACGGGTAAAACCGATAGTCACTCCGAGCATTGCCGACATCGGCAGGGTATAGAGAAAAATATTCGGGAAGAGATAGGAGAGCAGGCGGATGAAATCGGCAAAACCTATCTCCAGGTCAAGCACAAAATTGAGAAACGGAATCAGCTTTACCAGCAGAAAGACACTGTTGATAATCAGAAAGCTGGCGAAAAAAGGCGCCAGCATCTCTGTTGCCAGATAGCTGTAAAGAAGACGGGGCTGCACTTTGCTGACCATGGTTTGAATTATAGGGGCCTGCCTCTTTCTTATCGCAAGAGATGCAGGTTACCCAGCGGCTCTTCAATATGGAGATTGATGAAATTCTTGTCCCACCACTCCTTGGGGTCGACAAAAACGCCATTAATCAGCATTGAGAAGTGAAGATGATCACCTCCAGCCATACCCGTGTTACCGGTAAGCCCGATAATATCGTCTTTGGCGACGGAGTTTCCAGGAGACACATCTATCTGGCTCAGGTGGGAGTAGAGACTGAAGACCCCCTGGCCATGATCAATCATCACCATTTTGCCGTAAATTCCTAGATAGTCTGCATAGACGACAGTGCCGCTGTTTGCCGCCTTGACCTTGTCCTGCCGCACCGAGGCGATATCAACGCCCAGATGGACCTGGTGGTCGATAACCTTCCCCTTGTAGAGGTAGGAGCGATATTCAGCGAATCCGGCCCGCTTGCTGCCGGCCATGCGGCCGAAAACACCTTGCCACAGCTTGTCGGCAGAGGTTTTTTTGCATACGTCACGGATAGTTTCCGCATTCTTTTTACGGACAATATTGTTGACATGAATATACTGGGAAAGAATATCTCCCGTCATTTCCGGGTAATACTGGCGAAATTCCGGCACCTTGCGGTTGAGGAAACCGTCGCTGACATTGATGGTATCCCTCTTTTTGGAATCGGCCTTGAAACTGGCGCCTACCGGCACGGCTGTCTCGTTGGCCGCCTTGTCAACCGCGGTGATTGTGAACTGGGACAGTACATTAGCGTTATACGGCATGCCGTAATAAGCGATGAAGATATTTTTGCCTCTGCCCTCTTTTGCTGCCGGGTACGCGTGATTTAAATGACCGTTCAGCAGTACCCCTGTGGTGGCATGTGCGTCATCCATCTGATAGATAACAAGACCCGTTCCGCCGGGGGTGACGCTACGTTCGCTATGAAGGATATGAATCTTTGGCGCTTCGGTGTCAATGGTGACCTCCTTGCGTTGTTCTGTTCTGTTGCCCTGCAACCATCGCTGCAGGGAGAAGTCTGTTACCTCCAGCACCAGCTGCACGGGCCCCTCTTTTAGCCCCAGTTTTTTGCAGTCCACCTCAATTTCCGCTTTTTCTTCCCGCGGGCCAACCGGAGAGCGGTAGCCGGTACGCGGATTATCCTTATAGTAAAGGATCTTTTGTGTCTCTCCCTGTACGGCCGTCACCCGCACACTTTTAATGCCGCTTTTATTATCGCGCGCTTCTATTGAGAAGACAGAACTTCTTCCCAGAAAAGGTTTGTCGATATGAATTACTGTCTGTGGCGCCTCATTTTCAAAAAAGAAAAACCAGACGGCGCCTCCTGCCGCAAGAAGAAAAAGAAGAAAGAACGTGAGGAGACCTCTTCGTTTTCGCTGGGGACCAAATCGTGATGAGTGTCGTCTTCGCATAAGCATGGTAGTGTCTCTCTTTTTTACGGGCGGGAGTTAATTCTCCAGCCACAGGATTTCATAGCGCTCAATATGCAGTTCAGTGATCGCTGTAATTTCGATATTTTTTTGTATCTGTTTTTCCAGTTCGGAAACGTTGGCCAGCTCTTCTTCCTGCAGTATGGCCGCAATAGCCGGGTTTACCCGCAGCTGTACCCGCGTTGCGTTCTTGCTGCCGGCATCCCGCTGCAGCTGGCGGAAGATATCATAACAGATTGTGCGACGGGAACGGAGCATTCCTTCTCCCGCGCAGTATTTACAAGTTTCGCACATAAGCTGGTGCAGGTTATCGCTGCTGCGTTTACGGGTCATCTGCACCAGTCCGAACTCGGAGAGCCGGAGAATATTGATCTTGCTTTTATCATGTTTGACGGCATCAATAAAGTGGCTGTACAGCTCTTCCCTGTGTTCATCACTCTCCATATCAATGAAGTCGATAATAATAATACCACCGATATTGCGCAACCGCAGCTGGTGGGCAATCTCTGCCGCCGCCTCCATATTTGTCTTGAATATGGTGGTGTTGAAATCGTTTTTGCCGACAAACCGGCCGGTGTTGACATCAATTACCGTCAGCGCTTCAGTGGATTCTATAATGATATAGCCGCCGGAACGGAGCCATACTTTTTTGTCGATGGCGCGGGTGATCTCCACCTCAATGTTGTGCGCTTCAAATAGCGGTACCGGGTCCTGATAGAGTTCTATCCGGTCAAGGAGCGGTGGAGCGAAGGTGCGCGCGTGTCTGAGCAGGCTTTGGTAGGAATCCGCGTTGTCGATAATCAACCGGTCAACCGTACTGTTGAAAAAGTCGCGGACGGCCCGGAAGATGATATCCAGATCCTGATGAACCAGGGAGGGGGAGGGGAGTCTTGCCGTCTTGTCAAGCAGCTCTTCCCACAACATCAGCAGATATTCCATATCGGCCTCTATCTCTTCGACAGAGGCGGTCTCTGCCATGGTGCGGGCGATAAATCCCACCTCCTGCGGGCGCATTTTCCCGATTAAGGCCTTGATTCTTTTTCTGCTCTCTTCATCCTCAATTTTTCTTGAGATACCAATATGATCGGTCTGCGGCAAGAAGACAAGATTGCGGCAGGGCAGACTGATATGACAGGTAAGCCGGGCACCCTTGGTGCCGATGGGGTCTTTGCTTACCTGAACAAGGATTTCCTGATTTTCCTGCAGCAGATCTTCAATATGCAGCCCCTGGGCGCGAATATCGGTGCCGGTACAATTGGTAATACATGGCGCGAATCCGGCGTCACTGGAAGTGATACAGATATCGTCCACATGAAGAAATCCGGTGCGTTCCAGCCCGATATCGATAAAGGCGGCCTGCATTCCGGGGAGAACCCGTGTTACCCGACCCTTGTAGATATTGCCCATAAAACCGCATTCGGCAGGCCTTTGCATATAGTATTCGCAAAGGGTCCCGTCTTCTACGAGAGCAAGACGCACTTCGTAACTGGCGGCATTTATGAGTATTTCTGTTGTCATGTGAAAAATATTCGCTAGTTCTGCAAGAATTTGATGGCAAAAAATATCCGGCAGGGATAAACCAGCAGGCTGGACCAGAAAACCTGCCAGCCGCAGTGAAAAATGAAACCGGAACTTCGGGATATAACGTTTTGTCCTGGATCCTGGTTTCGATAAAGATTCTCAATATACAGCAGAAGGAAGATAAAAATCCATAGTGAAGCGGAAAAAAATATCTTTTTCTTTTATAAGGAGTGTCCTGCCATATATAATTTTACTATAAACCAGCATTGCTGGAGCAGTCAGCCTTTAGTCACAATAAAGAATGAAACTCGGAACTTCGGGACACTATCATCTGCCCGGGAATCGGGTTTTGGATAAACAGTATCTTCAGTTTTATGAAATATCTCCCCATTACCGTAATCATTCCTGCCTGGAACAGGGCCTCTTTATTGCAGCGGGCGCTTGATTCCGTGTTCCGGCAGTCTGTGCCCTGTGCCGAAGTCATTGTTGTCGATGACGGTTCAGAGGATGAAACACCGCAACTTCTGAAGCAGCAGCAGCGCGATCATCAACGTCTTAAGGTTATCAGGCAGAAAAACAGGGGGGCTGCTGCGGCGCGTAATTCAGGAATTGCCGCGGCGGTAAATGACTATATCGCCTTTCTTGATTCTGATGACCACTGGCAGAAAAAAAAGCTTGAAGTTCAGTTTGCCGCTTTTGCAGACAGTGATTTTCTGATAAGTCATACCTATGAAAAATGGTTGCGTAACGGGCAGCATCTGAACCAGAAAAAGATACATATTCCCCGGCATGGCGATATC
>PDWI01005782.1_pt1 | contig 15793 bp, 12 predicted proteins | sample 1430891 | NCBI WGS metagenome assembly PDWI01 (sample SAMN01162508, study PRJNA174530) | Oral metagenome, whole genome shotgun sequencing project. | biome: Marine environment; feature: Marine mammal; material: Swab sample of the gingival sulcus; isolation source: swab sample of gingival sulcus...
ATTTTTTGGACAGGCAACCGTACAGTACGCCGTACAGTGTGACATTTTTTTTGCCAAAACTTTTGCCAAAAAATATTTCTATGAAATATAAGGATTTAGCGAAAACAGGATTTTGAAATAGAGGACAAAAAAATCGAAAAAAATTGAAAAAAATGCAAAAAAGTTTAAAAAACCGTAAAAATAACGAAAATTAGCAGGCCGAGTAAACACGAGTTTATAGAATTTTGTATAATTTTTCTATAAATAAATTTGTTTTTTTCAAAAAATCAGTACCTCAAAATAATGTTTTACCTTAACCTGTTTTAGACCTACGCTATTTTTTTCTAAATATGCAACAAACTAATAAATTAGTCGTAAAACTAACACATTAGTTTTGTTTGTAGGAGAAAGTCCATGGAAAACACACTAACGAAAGCAGAAGAAGAAATCATGCAAGTACTTTGGGATTTGGATTCTGCCTTTGTAAAAGAAATAGTTGCTAAATTACCGAACGATCCGGCATATAATACAGTATCAACCATAGTAAGGATTTTAGAAAAGAAAGGCTTTGTAGAACACGAAGCATTCGGAAGAACTCATAAATATAGCCCTGTTGTATCCAAAAAAGATTATACAAAAGGCTATATGAAACGTTTTTTAAAAGGTTACTTTGAAAACTCATATAAATCTATGCTTTCATTTTTCGCCGAAGAAGATGAATTATCAATTACTGATATTGAAGAGATTCAAAAAATCATTCAAGCCAAGACGAAAAAATCGGAGAACTAAAAAATGGAAGAGTTCATACTTTATAATTTTCAAGCCGGCTCACTATTAGTATTATCAGCTTTGGTGTATCATTTTTTCTTACGAGACGAAGTAAATTTCATTCAAAATCGTAAATTTCTGATTACGGCTGTATTGCTGTCATTGCTTATTCCGCTTTTGAGCTTTAATATTTCTATTCCGCAACTTGGCGAAAGTCAATATTATACCGTGATTGATTCGGCAAAAGTACAAACTCGAACAGCCTTTAATTCCGTGATTGGTTTTGTTACGTCATTTTATTTAGGACTTACCCTATTATTTTTCATTAGATTTGTAGTATCTTATGCGAAGGTAATTCGCAAGAATTCAAAGTTTTCCTTCGAGAAAGTCGGCAGATTTCAAATTGCATTTGATGATACAGATACTAATAGCTATAGTTTTTTCAATAAAATTATCATTGGAACAAAGAATATCAGCGATGACGATAAGAAAATGATTCTTCATCATGAAAGTTGCCATTCTTCGCATCTTCATAGTGCAGATGTGTTATTGATGGAACTACTAAGAGTGGTGCAGTTCTTCAATCCTGCGGTCTATCTTTTAGAAAAATATATGAAAGAGAATCATGAGTTTACTGCCGATTATTACGCTAATCAGAAACAAGATGATACTGAATATATTCAACTCCTGATTAAATCTAATCTCGGAGTTGCCCTAATTCCTACAAGTGCTTTTTCGAATAAAGTCTGTACTCTCCGCAGATTGAAAATGTTAAACGGGCTAAATAATTCCAAGCATCAAAGATTACACTATATTGCTGCAATTTCAGCAATGATTATATTTTTAATGATGGGTATAACTCTGTTCTCTGTGAATGTCAAGAATAATGATTTTGCTACGGTAGAGCAATTTGAAACGATAAATGTCGAGATTGAGCCCTGCGACGAAAAAATGAATTTCATGGAAGAAATTGCACTTCTAAAATCGAAGAGTATAGAAATTACAAGCCATATTGCTAAAAATGTTCAATACCCGAAGAAAGCTCAAAAAGCAGGAATTGAAGCAAAAGTAATTCTAACGGCAGAAATAACGGCCGAAGGCGAAGTAGAATCTATAGAAGTCGAAAGCATCACTGATATTCAAGAAAATTTATTAGTTGACAATTACGGATTTGCAGAAGCTGCGATTACTGCAATTAAAACAATGAAAATTGAACCGTCTTTCGATAAAAACAATAATCCGGTAAAGACAACGGTCTCAGTCCCCGTGACATTTAAGTTAGCTTAGGCAGTAATAAGAAAAATTTTATAATATACAGATAAAGCCTACTGTTTTCATTAAAGCAGGCTTTTTTATGTAGAGTCCTCAATATGATATTACACCATATAGCTGAGTGTTATATATCAATACTATTTTGATTAAGCTAAACTATTGTTACATATTAGTCGTATTATAATTGTGCTTAGCATTTTGAATTTTCGGAGAATTAATATGAAATATTTAGTCATATATGCTCATCCACCTGTTAGATGTTTTAATGAGAAAGTAGTTGCTGAAATAGTGAAAACAGTTGAATCAAAGGGAGACGAAGTAATAGTTAGGGACTTATACAAAATGAAGTTTGATCCCGTATTATCAGTTGAAGATTTAACTGGATTCAGAAGATTAGAAATTCCAAAAGCAATACAAAAAGAACAGCAATATATATGTAATGCAGATATAATTATTTTTGTCTATCCGATATGGTGGGGTGATATGCCTGCTATAATGAAAGGATATATAGATAGAGTATTTAGCTATGGGTTTGCTTATAAATACAAAAAAGAATGTGGTGTTACGGGATTACTCTGTGATAAGAAAGCAATCATTTTTTCATCTGCCGGAGATTCTGAAGAGGATTTCGTCGAAAAATTTGGTATGGTCGAAGCAATGGAAAAAACTATTGATCGAAATAAATTTGGTTTCTGCGGAATAGAAGTGCTTGAGCATAAATATTTCTATGGAAACCCTATGACTACTCCTAAAAAACTTCCAGGATATATGGAAGATATCGCAGAAATAATCCGTAAATATTAAGTAAAATTTATAATTATGGGTGTAGGATATATTATTTCAAATGTCTGCTCTACCTGAATTAGTACATATCCAAGCCACCTAATAAAAGTAGTAGTTTTGTCTTATAATAAAATACGCCCCATCGAAAGAAAGGGCGTATTAATCGGGAAACGATAAAATTTTATGAATCTATTTTAACTATGAAAATATCAATCATATCTCACAGTTCCAATCGGAACTAATATACAAACGTATGTATATAGAATTTATTATATAGGAATAGCAAAAAAATCATTTAGTACCTATAATTGATTTTCAAGGTGGTATTAAATTCTATCCAAAGTATGTTTGATTCTATAGGAGATTTATACGGAATACTTTATGCTACACATTAAAATATAAACTAACAAATTACGTCTCTCTCTTTTTGTACGAAAGAGATGATTGAGCCATGACATATTCGATGCCGGTAACTCAGAAATTGCGAAAATTGGTTAAGTCCTTGTATCAGAAACAGCATAGGGAACAAAATGGTCTATTTGTAGCCGAAGGAGAGAAACTTGTTTATGAGTTGAAACACTCCGGCTATGAGATAGAGTTGGTTGCCGTGCGTGAATCCCCGTCACCGTTAGCAAAAGAATTGGTAGAAGAATTTTCAGAAGAAGCTATACCAATTTATAATGCTCCTAAGCATATCTTCGACCAGATGTGCGATGCTAAATCACCGCAGACCATTCTTGCGGTTGCGAATATAAAGCCTGCTGATTTATTATCGGGAGAGCCTTTCGTTGCTTTGGACGGAGTTGCTGATCCAGGTAATGTAGGAACGATTATCCGTACAGCTGATTGGTTCGGTTATAAACAAGTAATTTTGGGCAGAAAGTGTGCAGATGCTCTAAATCCAAAAGTACTTCGCTCTACCATGGGCTCTGCTTTTAAAATTCAAGTTATTGAGACCGATGATTTATATGGGACTTTGACATCTAATTTCAAAGATTTTTCGATTTTTGGTGCTGATGTAAATGCTAATAAATCAATCAAAAAATGTAAAGCCAAAGCTAAGCACGGTGTTGTATTCGGAAGTGAATCTCACGGTATATCAAAACCGGTGAAAGCAATAATAGATGAAAGGTTTTTAATTGATGGGAAAGGCTGTGCCGAATCACTTAATGTGGCGGTATCTTCAGGTATTGCTCTTTATCATTTTTCACAGTTTGTATAAAATGAAACTGCTTAGTGCGAGCAGTTTATACATAAATTCAAGGAGAAAGTGTTATTTTTAATGCTTTCTCCCGTTAATATAAAAAGAAAATATGGAAATAATAAATATAATTAGTATTCTAATAATTGCATATCTATTCGGGTCGATTCCGACTGGAGTATGGGTCAGTAAAATTTTCTTCGGTTTTGACATCAGAACCAAAGGAAGTGGCAATACCGGATCGACAAATGTCTTTCGTGTACTCGGGAAAAAATGGGGTATAATTGTCCAACTGGTAGATATACTCAAAGCATATATTCCTGTTGCAATTATTGCTCCACAATTAGCTCCGAATAATCCTTTTCTTGGATTTGATATATCTACTGAACGGGTGATTGTTCAGATGCTTACCGGTATCTTTGCAGTTTTGGGACACATGTACCCTATTTTTGCAAAATTCAAAGGTGGTAAGGGGGTTAACTGTGTACTTGGTATGTTGTTGGGATTTATGCCATTAGAGGCTGTAATTGGTCTAAGTAGTTTTATAATCACATTTCTACTTTCAGGCTATGTATCGCTTGGTTCTATAATTGCGGGTTTGGTAATTCCAACGGGAATACTCATCAGAAAGTTTATTCTTGGAGCAGAAATAGCAGGCTTCGAACTTAAAATTAGTTTTGCTATACTGCTTGCTATACTTCTTATTTATACACACAGAACGAATATTACTCGTCTTCGTCAAGGTACAGAGAGCAGATTTGAAAAGGCAATGATTTTTAGAAAGAAGTCGAATAATCAAAAAAAATGAAAAAATCGAAAGCATTATATAGAATCCATGAAATAAAAGAACAAGGCATAGGTGTCGTTGGGAGCGGAAGCTGGGGAACAGCGATTGCATATATTCTCGGACAAAACGGTTTCCATGTAAAGCTATGGTCATACGAGCAAGAGACAGTAGATGAAATAAATGAACATCATACAAACAAAGTATTTTTGAAAGATGCCGTACTTCATCCGCGGATCAAGGCAACTAAAAATCTTGATGATTTAGCAGAATGCGAATTTATTGTCAATGTTGTCCCTACTCAACATATACGATCCGTTTTTGAAAAGGCAAATTTCTCATTAAAACATAAGTTCTTGATTAATTGCTCGAAAGGTGTAGAAATCTCCACCGAAAAAAGAATATCGGAAATCTTCATTGAGGATTTTGGTTTACACAAGCACAGATATGCAATATTAACAGGCCCTTCTCACGGTGAAGAGGTAGTGAAAGATATACCTACAACGGTTGTGGCAGCATCAAAATCAAAATATTTCGGAATATTTGTGCAGCAAATCTTCGGAAATCCACACTTCAGAGTATATCGCTCATACGATATTATCGGGGCGGAACTTGGCTCTTCAATCAAGAATATTATTGCGATTGCTTCAGGCATTGTTGATGGCATCGGCTTGGGAGATAATACCAAAGCAGCACTTGTAACCCGTGGATTAGCAGAAATGAAACGCTTCGGAATGTACCAAAAGGCAAAACGAATGACTTTTTCAGGATTATCAGGCCTGGGTGATTTATATGTCACATGCTCAAGTTTCCACAGTCGGAACCGCCGTGTTGGAATTTCGATTGGCAAGGGTAATGGTATTGAGGACTTCTTCGGGACTACAAAGATGGTTGCCGAAGGTATTCCGACAACAAAAGCAATTTATAGTTTGGCACAAAAAAAAGGGGTGGAAACTCCTATCATTGAGAAAGTTTATCAAGTTATATATGAAGATTTAGATTGCCGTTTAGCCATCGAACAGTTGATGACAAGAACACCGGTAAAAGAATGGTGGTGGACTAAATATCAAACAAAAAAAAGTTATTACAGTGAAGGAGCTTAAATGAAAAAAAATATAATATTTATATTCGCAATATTGAGTATCTCAATACTAACAGCAATGGCTCAACCGATGAAGCATACTCAAGTAGATAGACCGGACCCTACGCTTGCACCTCAAGACGAAAGAGATTCGGTCGAATACAAATACGAATTTTTTAAAGGGGATACGCTATATTATAGAACGGATAATCGCGACTCTATCGTTATCAATTATAACCCGGCTCTGACGAAAATTAGAAATGAACGTTTCAAAATTTGGTGTGACTCTACGGCAAAAGTTCTACTTAAACCGGATTCAATATTTAAAGACAAAGCAAGAACTGAATTCCTTGAGTTAAAGGTAGATACGGTAAAACTTATGTTTATGACTATGATGTTTACCGAACTAAATACAAGAGAAAAAATTCTAAACCAAGATACAATCTCGGAGCGCAAAACATCACCTTGGTTGAACAAAAAAGTCAATATCGTAATGGATTCTACGGGTAGAAGATACGAAGTATATTCAGAAATGAATAGTGCTACTATGTCGCCGGGAGGTCCTTTTACGCCAGAATTTATGCCTCGATTTGGCTCTGGTATGCGATTTGAAAATGCCACATGGCTGGAAAAAGATACTATTTACATGATTGAAAATGCTATTCCTCCGCCAATATCTTATGCTTCTTCACTTTGGAGAGCTCAAAATGATTTAGATACTTTAGGGCATTCATGTATTTCTTTGAGGTATGCCAGAACAGGTAGGGCAGCATACTATGTTGATAGTCCACAGCAATTCTTACACGTTACAGCAATCTTGAATAATGGTTTGCAAATGCGTTTGGATAAAGAAGATTTTGTTCCAGTACATATCTTCTCCACTATGGAACAGAAGCAGGAACATCATGAAAAAGATTCAGATAGAACAACGCCTGTTTGGCACTACTTAACAATAGATTATGTTTTAGAGAAAATGGTTCCGTCTTCTGAACGTATTGAAATAAAAGCAGTAAGAAAGGCAATGCTTGAACAACAACATATTGAAAAAGAAAAAGCTGCAACTGAAAGTAAAGAAAACGCAACTCAAGAATAAAATTTTACGTTATTATCTAATAGACGAATTTATATAATTTTAGGGGTAAATACCATGGCAGAAATAGAAAAAAATGAAGTGTTTCCTAAGCTCTTGGATAAATCAGAGCTGAGATGGACTTGTGATGAGTCTAAGTTTGACTTTAATTCTACAGAAGAAATTGAACCGCTTGTTGAGATTGTCGGGCAACCAAGAGCTGTTGATGCGATTAATCTCGGTGTCAATCTTCAGTCAAAAGGGTATAATATTTTCGTAACTGGTATTAGTGGTACAGGGCGTACTACAACCGTGAAAAAAATTGTAGAAGAAAATATTAAACAAAACGGACAGGAAACTGAAATATTCGATTTTTGCTATGTGAATAATTTTGAAAATCAGGATACTCCACGACTAATCCGAATGAAAAAAGGAAATGCAAAAATTTTCCAGCGTGGTATGGATTCTGCAATTGATTTCCTAAAAGAAAAGTTACCTGGTCATTTTGAAAGTGAAAATTTCCAATCTGGCAAGAAAAATATTATCGAGCAATACAAAAAACAAGAGCAGAAAGAATTAGGGAAATATGATAAAAAAGTGGAATCCATGGGCTTTGTCCGTGGGCAGTTGGATAACGGGAAAGGCCAAATTCAACCGGATATTTTTATCAAATTAGGAGAGGCTGTTCACAGGATTGAAGAACTAAACGAACTTGTTCAGACAAATAAATTAAACGAGGAAGAAGCCACAAAAATTGAAAAAATATACGGCGATTTGAAACAGGAGCTTTTCGATTTCATGCGGAATACTATCAAATACGCCCGTCAAATGAAGCAGGACATCATCAATTATGATAAAGAAATGTCTGCTGATTTGGTGGATTCTGCTTTCGATGGAATACGTGAAACTATTGAAAACGAAAAGGTTACAATATACCTAAAAGAAGTAATTGATTATGTATTAGACCATCTTGATATTTTCGTAAAGCCTGTTGGCTTGCAAGATCCTGATCCTCAAAAAGTAAAAAATGATTTCAACGTTTTCAAAGTCAATGTAATTTTAGATAATTCAGGAGTTGATAGTCGTCCTGTAATCATCGAAACTAATCCTAATTATACCAACCTTTTCGGTACCATAGATAAAGATTATGATAAACGTGGATTTTGGCACTCCGATTTTACTCGAATACATGCTGGTTCGCTTCTGAAAGCTGACCAAGGTTTCCTATTAGTGAATGCAAATGATATATTTTCTGAACCGGGAGTATGGCAGGCCTTAAAGCGTGTTCTCCTTTACGAAAAACTTGACATTCAGAATTTCGATAGTCTCTTCCATGTATCGCAGTCATCACTAAAACCAGAAGAAATTCAAGTAAGCGTTAAAGTCATAATCATTGGTGGAATGACACTATACAGTATGCTCTACAACCATGAAAAGGGCTTCAAAAAAATGTTCAAAGTCTTAGCTCAATTTGACGAATCTATAATTCGTGATGATGAGATGATCCAAGACTATCCACGATTTATAGCAAAAATCTGCGAACAGGAAAATATACCTCATGCGGATAAATCAGCTGTAGCGGCCTTGATGGAATGGTCTGCTGAGTATGCTGGTTCAAAAAATAAAATCTCGTTACGTTTCAGCGATGTTAATGATATGATTCGTGAAGCAGGTTATTATACACAGGCAGCAGGAAAGAAATTTATTACTCGTGAAACCGTAAACGAAGCTAAAAATGGTAGGAAATTTCGATACGGATTGGTAGATGAAAAAATCTCAAATGCAATTAAAGAAGAATCAATTTTCGTTTCTACGGAGGGAGAGAGAGTAGGTCAAATCAACGGTTTAACAGTATATTCAACAGGTTTATTCTCATTTGGTAAACCTGCTCGTATTACCGCTGCAATCGCAATCGGTAATAAGGGCATTGTAAATATCGAACGTGAAGCTGGCATGAGTGGGAAAATCCATAACAAAGGCATGATGATTATTTCTGGATTTATCTATGAGAGATTTGGTTCTAAAACTCCTCTTGCTCTGACTGCATCTATTGCTTTCGAGCAGAGTTACGGTGGAATTGATGGTGATTCTGCTTCTGCTGCGGAAATTTATGTGCTTCTTTCTGCTATCACGGGCAAACCTATTAAGCAAAATTTTGCAATTACAGGGTCAATGAATCAGAAAGGAGATATACAGCCTATCGGAGGGGTAAACGAAAAAATCACAGGATTTTTTGAGCTATGTAGAGACCGTGGTTTTACTGGAGATCAAGCAGTAATTATTCCTAAGCAAAATATCAAAGATTTAATGCTTGGTCAAGAAATTATTGACGAAGTTGAAAAAGGTAATTTTGCCGTTCATGCTATCGAAAATATCGAAGAAGGTGTACCACTGTTATTCGAAATGGAAGCTGGAATAATGGAAGAAAATGGTGAATATACAAAGGATAGCCTTTTTGAATTGACTGCTAAGAAGATGAAAGAACTTCGAGATGCAGCAAAGGCAAAGCCGGGAAAATTAGCACAACGAGGACAAAAGGATAAACTAAAGAAAGTCTCTAAGAAAAAGTATTGTTAGGAAACTCGAAACAACAATAGAAATATATTGCTATGGACGAGGATAAACTAAGCTACTATTTTGATAAAATTAAAGATGCTCTAATGTTCCGTGAAGGCTCATTTGAGGATAACTATACGACCGAACCTAAAGTTACGTTGGGTTCGATTATATGGGGTATTCTTTTGCGGACGGGGTTAATTATTGGAGCTGTGATGCTGATTGAAATTCTATTCTTCAAGAGAATAAATGTAAATTGGTATATCGTATTTTTTTTGATGTGGGTTTTCGTTGCCTTTCCAGCATATCGACAATACCGAAAATTCGATGAGCGAATTGATGATTTAGAAGAATCAACCCTATGTGGTAGCTGTCGGTATTTCATAAAAGATTCACAGCTCTGCCGACTATATGACGAGCATATCTCTATCGACTTTATCCCATGCGAAGGGGAATCTTGGGAGCCAGGAGGACCTGATTGAAAGAGACAAAAGAAAGTAAATGAGTAAAAAAGAATAGACGATAAAAGATTTAATTAGTTCCGCAGATGATTTTTCTAAAAAAAGTCCAATACAAAAAAGTATTGGACTTTTGAATAAATAAAAACAATTAGAATTTTTATTCTTCTTCTTGAGATTTTTTGTATTCTTCAATAAGTTCCGTTTGGATATTCATAGGAACAGCTTGGTATTCCGCAAATTCGGCATCAAATGATGCACGAGCTTGAGTCATAGAGCGCAATGCTGTTGCATATTTATCCAATTCAGAAAGAGGCATTTTCGTTTTGATTTGTTGGCTCTTACCTTCTGCATCAATACCAAGAATCATAGCACGACGAGTAGGCAAATCACTCATAATATCACCTACGAAAGTTTCAGGAACTTTCACAGTTACATCATAAATCGGTTCCAATACTTGCGGATTAGCTCTTTCAAAACAATCTTTAAATGCCTGTGAACCTGCCATTTTAAAGGCTGCTTCGTTAGAATCAACCGGGTGCATTTTACCATCAAAGATTGCAACACGAATATCACGTGCATAGCAACCTGTTAGAGGACCATTTTCAAGTTTATCCATGATACCTTTTAATATTGCAGGAATAAAGCGTTGGTCAATCACACCACCAACGATACAGTTAAGAACGCAAAGTTTGCCGCCCCAGTCGAGATCGTAGATATCTTTACCGCGTACTTGCATATCTGTAGGGTCTGGCATATCTTCAGTATATGGATCTAACATGATATGTACTTCCGCAAATTGTCCCGCACCACCAGATTGTTTTTTATGGCGGTAGGAGCCACGAGTATTAGAAGTAATAGTTTCACGATAAGGAACTTTCGCAGGAATATATTCTGATTCTACTTTATAGCGATTTGTAAGTCTCCATTTCGCAACGGCTAAGTGCAATTCACCTTGAGAATAAAGTATAGTTTGGCGAAGCTCTTGATTATGTTCAACTACTAATGTAGGGTCTTGTTGTTGCAAGGCGTGTAGAGCAACACCGACTTTTTCTTCTTCACCTTTCGTTTTAGGAACTACTGCTGTACGCATTTTGTAGTTAGGATATTCAATACGTTTAATCTTAACATCCATTCCTTTTTCGTGAAGGGTATCATTAATATGAGTGTTTTTCAATTTTACGGTAGCACCCAAATCACCTGCTTTCAATTCAGGAACTTCAATACGGTTTTTGCCACTAATTGCAAATAATTGTCCAATACGTTCTGAACTATTATTTGATTCATTAATCATATCATCAGAAGGTTTCACCGTACCTGATTTGATTTTGAAATAGTTCATTGCACCAAGTTTGGCATCACTGAACATTTTGAAGCAGAACATTGAGCGTTTAGCATTAGCATCAACTTCAGGATCACCTTCCATTAATTTTGCATCCGCAGGAGAAGGAGTAACTTCTTTGATGAAGCTGATTACACGACTTGCACCAACATTCAATTTAGCTGAACCGCAGAAGATAGGATAAATAGCATTTTCCATCAATGCAGCTTTCAAACCTTTTGCGATTTGTTCATCGTTTAGGTCTCCTTCTTCAAAATAAATGTTCATCAAATCTTCGTCTGATTCGGCAATAGATTCGATAAGCTCATTTCTTAATTCTTCTGCTCTGTCAACCATATCAGCAGGAATATCAACTTCTTCTGCTTTACCATCAGTATATTTGAAGGCTTTCATTTTCAAAAGGTCGATGACAGTATCGAAATTTGGCCCTGTATTTACAGGAAGCTCAAAGATAGTCGCACTTGAACCGAAAGTAGTTTTGATATCATCAACTACGCTATCGTAATTGACATTTTCCATGTCCAATTTGTTAATAAAAAATACGATACCTTTGTTGAATTCCTTTGAATATTTAACGGCATTTTCTGCACCCACTTCGATAGGACTTGATGCGTTAATAGCAACCAGTGTAGTTTCGCAAACACGGATAGGAGCAATCATCGCACCTATAAAGTCATCATAGCCCGGAGTATCAATTAAATTCATTTTGATACCATCAGCTTCGATACTCATCAATGATGAGAAAATCGAATTTTGACGCTCGTGTTCTAATTCGTGATTATCAGAAACTGTATTTTTATCTTCGATTGTACCTCTTCGATTGATAACGCCACGATTCAATAAGATAGCTTCTGTTAGAGTAGTCTTACCTGATCCGGCGTGACCGGCAAGTGCAATATTTCTTATGTCCTTTGCTTCATATACTTTCATATAAAACCTTAATTAAAATGTATAATATTTAACAATTTTCGCTATTTTCTTGAATTGAACTCAAAATTGGACAATTCAGAATTTCAAATTAATACTATCTGAGCAAAAAAACAAATTTTTGATAAAATATTTATTAAAAAAATGTAAAAAAGTTGCTTAGAGTAGAACTTGAGTACATAAGCATTTTTTTTCTAATATATTTCAGATTTAATTAAATCTTGCCGATATTCAGTAAACAAGTCTAAGCTGGTTATTTTCCTTTAAATCAGTAGCTTTAAGATTTGGGGTAATCAAAATATTTTGATTATTTTTGTAAGTGGGTGCGATACTGATTTTGAAATACTAAATATTATAAACATAGAAAGGAGATTTGATATGGCTGAAAGTACTGAAAATGTACATGCAGGAATGACCGGAGAGCTTCTACAGCTTGTTACGTTCCTTATCGAAGAAGAAGAATTTGCAGTTGATATTTTGAATATCCAAGGTATTAATATGATGATGGATATAACAAAAGTTCCGAATTCTCCAGACTTTGTGGAAGGTATTATCAACCTCCGTGGTCAGGTAATCCCTGTAATCGACTTGAGAAAACGCTTGAATCTGAATCAAATAGAATTTACAAAAGACAGCCGTATTATCGTTGTAGAAATTGATGATAAAGTTGTCGGATTCATTGTAGATAAAGTAAAAGAAGTATTGCGTATAGATTCAGGAATCACTGAACCGCCACCACCAATGGTAAGTGGGGTTGGAAGCGAATTTATCACAGCAGTTGCAAAATTGGAAGATCGCTTAATCACCCTTCTTGATTTACAAAAATTATTATCATTAGATGAGCTTAATAGTTTAGATGATGTAAACTAAGATTATTAAATTAAACAAACTGTAGAGATATCCATTCTAAGGGTATCTCTATTTTTTATATCTCTTAATTCTGATGCAAAGGAAAGGAGAAGAAGAAAACGGACCCTTTACCAACAGTTGATTCAACCCAAATTCTTCCGCCCATTTTATCAATGATATTTTTAACGAGGGGAAGTCCAAGGCCGGTTCCTTGAATGAATCGGTCCAATTTAATAAATCTCTCGAAAATAACATCAAATTTATCCTTCGGAATACCAATACCGGTATCTTTTACAAAGAAGGTGATATCCTTATCAGTTAGTACATAGGATACATCAATAGTACCTTCTTGAGTAAATTTGACTGCATTACCGATTATGTTGTTAAGAATCTGAGTAAGTCTGTTACCGTCTGTTTCCATTACAATACTCTGTTCCGGCTCGATGAATCTTAGAGATACATTGTCTGCTGTTTCTGTGATATAATACTGAATAGCGGATTTACATATTTCATTAATGTTGCAGAATTCATGTTTGATTTGGATAACCCCTGCTTCCATTTTTGAATAATCAAGTATATCTGTAATAAGACTTATCAGCAGGTCAGAATTTCTTTTTATGACATTATAATAATTTTTGTATTTTGTAACATTGGTTTCCATTACTATTAGATTAGTAAATCCCACAATGGAATTCAGAGGAGTTCTGATTTCATGACTGATTGATGCTAAGAAAGCTGTTTTCAATCTATCACTTTCTTCTGCTTTTTCTTTGGCTTCAATAATTTTATTTTCAAATTCCTGTCTTTGTACAGCAAGAGAAACCAAATTTGCTGCAGCTTGTGCTAAAGCTATATCGTTTTCTGTCCATTCTTTTACTTCAAAGAAGTTGCAAATTCCAATCGCACCAAAGGGGTTTTCCTTAATAATAATAGGAGCAACTAACAACGATTTAACTTGTGATGCCATCATTGATTCAGTAAGATGTATATCGTTAAATTCTTTATACTCTTCAACATTTGGAATACCTATAATCTCGGTAGTATCATGGTGAAGATTATAAATTGTTCTGGAAAATTCATTGAAGGAATTCATCATCTCATCTGAATCTAATTCGGTCATATTGGATTCAAAATGAATAGGTATTGCTCTTTTGTGAGTGTTATCATATTGAATGAAAAACACTAAAGATGACTTGGTCTGTTTCAGAAGATGATGCAAGAATGAATCAGAAATTTGCTTTATTTCAGGATTTCTGAGCAACTCCAATGAAGCCTCATTGATAAACTTCAAGTTCTCAATCGTTTGTTCTAACTTGGTATTTAATAATTTTAAATCATTTTTACTACTCATCAATTCAGTAATATCATCAATCGTAAGAACAAGTCCTTTTACTTTGCCTTGGGCAGAGTATATCGGGTTACCTGCGATTTGACAAATCTTATTACCAGTTGCTTTATGGATAGTCTGAGTTAAAGTTATACCATGGAGCATATCATTTAAAATACAGTCTTGACATTTTGAATATTCTCCTAAAAGGATTTCGTGAATGTCTTTTCCGATTAATTCTTGTTCTTGTGTATTTAAAATGTTAGATATCATAGGATTTGACCATAAAACTTTTTTCTCGGTATCTAATAATAATACACCTGAAGAAATGCTGTCTAAAATAATTGCACGCTCATATTCTATTTCATGTAACTTATTCTGAATTGTAACTCTTTCTGTAATGTCCTGTGCTACTCCTGATATGACTTCAGTATCACTATTTTCATCTCTATAAATCCTTGCTTTATAATAAAGGTGTATTGGTTCTTCAGTTTTATAGTTTCTTAATATGCTAATACTATTGATATTTTTGTCTTTATCATTTCCAAAAACTTGGGTCCATGGATCAATTCTAAATTGACGTAGAAAGAATTCTCGCGAAATAGCATTATTTTCATCTACTAAATTTTCTATTCCCAATATCTCCTGTAATTTTTTAGATAAAATAACTTTGTTGTTTTTTGCTGAAGATTTCCAATACCCAATTTTTGCAATATCTTGCACATTTTGTAGAATATCATTTTGCTCTTTAAGACTATTTTCTCTAATTTTAGCTTCTGATAAATCCTGCCAAAGTCCTACTTCCTTTATAGGTGTTCCTTCATCATCAAATTCTACATTGAAAAAGGACTGAAAATATAGACGTTCTCCGAAATAATTAATGGTATAATGATGTTTGTAAGTTTTGTTGGGTTCTTTTTCAGATTGTTCAAAATCAATCAGAATTGGGATACAAGATGGATCAATAAACTCCCAAACTTTTTCTACTGGTACGGTAGTTTCAGGATATACTCGTAGCATCTTAGCAGCTGCAACAGATATAGTATAAGTATTTGTAGCATAATCACGCTCCCAATTATAAGTCTTGGTAAGGTTCTCAATGCGAGAAATTACTTCGTTTTTTTCACTAAGTTTTAGCTCAGCTATATTTTTTTCTGATTTGGCTATTTCCAAGGCTTTCTTTACAGACTTTAGCTTTTCTAAAAGTTCTTCCTTCGTTAAGTTAGCATCTGTATCCATAACTTTCCCGTCGCAAAATAAAACATAATCCCACCAAAACAATCTCACAAATATAATAATATTGGTTCTATGCATAATATAGTGGGTAAGGAAAAAAATAGTTAATTTTGTATATGAAAAATTCGCTAGACATATTTACGATAGCCTTAGGTTTGGAA
>PDWI01005783.1_pt1 | contig 15793 bp, 14 predicted proteins | sample 1430891 | NCBI WGS metagenome assembly PDWI01 (sample SAMN01162508, study PRJNA174530) | Oral metagenome, whole genome shotgun sequencing project. | biome: Marine environment; feature: Marine mammal; material: Swab sample of the gingival sulcus; isolation source: swab sample of gingival sulcus...
AGACTCCAAACAAGTAATCAGAGGAATTCCACTGCTGAGAAGAGTTGACATTGTCCTTGTAAATCGTGAGGTAATAATCTGTGTGAGCGGTCCCTTTACAGCCGGAATTTTCAAACTCAATCGATCAAAAAAGAGTCTCCCACCTTTGGTTTTCTTAAGCAACTTAGTACCTATAACCAGTACCCCAATGACTGCTAAATAAATATACCACTTCGTCGCAATGGAATGTGAAAAATTAATAACAAAACGCGTAATACCCGGTAGCTCTGTTCCAGAATCCTCAAACATTCCAACAAATGTAGGAATTACTTTGATAAGCAAGAAAACAACCGCACCAATTGCCACTGTTCCAAGCACAATTGGATACATCATCGCTGCCTTAATTTTGCTGTTGATTTTATTTTCTTTGGTAAAGTGATCTGACATCCTCTCCATTACGCCATCAAGATTACCCGTAAGCTCTCCCGATTCCACCATGCTGACAAGGAGTTCTGGAAAATATTCTTTCTGTGCTTTCATAGCATCACTAAACACTTCCCCTTTACGCACTCTTGTCGCCATATCATTAATTACAGACTTAAATTTTTTATCGGTCGTTTGTGACTCTAACACATCCAATGATGTGAGTAGCGGCATACCTGCATAGAGCATGGTATAGAGTTGCTTACAAAAAAGCGCCAACGCCTTCGGCTTTGGTTTTTTCGCAAAAAGATTAATCTCCGTACGTCGTTCTTCGGCTACTTCTTCCACCTTAATCGGTGTATTTCCGCGTTCACGCACCAAGTCTCTAGCAGTTTCCATGCTTTCTGCGTTATAAACAGATACGATAAGATTCCCTTCTGAATCAATTTCTTTTACTTTAAAACTTGCCATATAATCCTTTTCTCTCTTGCCATATTTCCCTAAATATTATACTATACAACAATTCAACTTGTCAAAAAAACTTAATAAAAACACCTTAAGTCTTACCAATTTTTATCTTTAATCGATATTAACCGTTACCCCAAGGAGCTTTCCAGTATCATTTTCATCCGTCAATCTTAGAACCACATTACTTGAAATGATATTATCAAATTCTTCATCATCCATATAATCCTTAATCTCATTTAATTGATTTTGATTTGCTGTAAGTATATACTGTTTGTTCAAACCATTAAACCGCTCATTGATTATTTTAAATAACTCAGCTTTTTGTCTTTCGTCTGTTCCATCAAGCAATCGGCTATCATGAAATAAAAAATCAATCCTATGATGATATCCTTTAAACAACAGGGTCATATCATAACAAAATATCTTAATATGATTGATTCCATCAGAACTATCTGATTCTATTTTTGCATCATAATTAAATCTTTTCTTATTATTTCCAACATTATTACTAACAGTTAACCCTGCACTCGATTCAGGATAAAATCGTTTCGCTAAATTCCTAAAATAATCTCTTAGTTTATTCCACTCTGTTTCTATCTCTAATAGATATTTTTTGCACAATTCTGTTTGTTCTATTTGTTTTTTTTGTATATTGGTAATTTGTTCATTCAAATCAGAAATCAATCGCTCACTATCAATTAATTTATCCAACTCTAATTTCAAAGAATTCCTTTCATCATTTACCGCCAAAAATACATCTAATGCTTGATGGTCTCCCAAGTATTTCATGAAACTATCAAGTTGAGTTTGTAATTCTTGTAATTTTTTGGTTTGATCAGTAATCTCCTCTTGCAATTTATTTTTTTGCTCCAATAACCTTATTTTTCTATTACCAATAAGGTTTTGATAAAAATCCTCTAATTCTTCCAGCGTTTTATTTAAATCATTTGAAAAATACAAACCTGCCTCATTATATATTTTCTCAATGTCCTTATGAGTTGCATTAATTTCAATTTCTAAACTTTTATTGATAGATTCAATATTATTATTCATTAAAATTATAGAGTTACTAACACTAAAAAGTTCTTTTTCAACACGATCCGCTTTCAGCTGAACCTCTCTATAATCTTCTGCAACTTCAAATGTTTGAATATTACTATCTAATAATTTTATTCTTTCTTCCAGATCTACTATTCTTAATTTAATATCTTTCCCACCATCAAAGTAACCGCTTAAAATCTTGTCTTCTTTAATATTTTTTTGGGTATTTTTCGCAATGTCAAATTCTTCTTTCAATTCTCTTTTTTTCTGAGCAATAAAAACATCAAGACCCAAAAGAAATATATTTCTAAGCATATTTGCATATAGAGTTCCTTCCGTATCTCCATTAAAATCCACATACCATTTAATGTCTGGTCTTATAAAAAACTTAATAAGAGTGCGAAACGTCAAAAACGAAACACCAGAAGGAATATCAAAGCACAATCGTTCCAATTCTTCATTAAATTTTGATAAAGAAAATTCCACATCATTTAAATATATCTTTTGGGGAGAAGAAACCGCCCTTTTTGCTGTATAATCAATGCCATCAATAGCAAAATCAAGGTAAAATACCCATCCTGCTAATTCTTTACAAAACGAACTATTCACATTCATTTGAGATCCTAAACAAAAATGGATTATCTTTACCATCAGAGATTTACCAACTCCGTTATAAGTATGCTTGGTATCTTTTTCTTCTTTATTTTTCTTCTCCGCAACAATAAAATTTAACCCCGTTTCATTAAATTTAACAGTTTTAAACCCTTTTTTGTTCGCATAAAGTTTTTTTAAACGCATTTTACCACATCTCCATTTTCCTGCTCAATAAGTCCTATTGAATTTAAAAATATAAGAGCTAGCACTAAATTATCAAAACTATGTTTTGCAAAATATTTATGATCATCAAAATCTTTCTGATATTGATGCCATAACTCATCAACAGTAGTATGTTTATTAAATTTAGTCAATAAATAAGCGCCAAATCCTAATAGAGATTTTTGCATATCAATATGTTTGTTTGGTATAAGCATTTCCTCTCCTTATTCCCTATCCTCAGGTTCTTCAAAAATATCACACGTCTCAAAATACTTCGACATAACTACAATCACCGAAGCTTGATACATATATTTATTTTCAGGGCACAATTCCTTTACCATCTTCCAAAACAACTCATCCCCCTTAAAATATTTTTTTTTATTAAGATAAACAGTTCGTAATTTATCTCTCAAATCTTCAGCCACAAAGGTACTGTTATTCCTAATATAATCGTCAAGATACGATAACTTAAAACTGCCATTTATCAAATACCTTGCTGCGCGCTCCGTCAATCCATTAAAAGTAATTTTTTCTTCAAAATCAGGAGCAATCATTTTATATTCTGTATCAATATCCGTCTCTATATCCATTATATATGTAATAACATCATTTAAAACAGAATAATCTAACATTTTCAAATAACTTGGGTCGGGGAGCCTTCCAATTATAATTTCTATTTGATCATCATCCAATTGAAACACCATATTCTCTAAATCTTTAGCTATTAGTATTTCCGCTTTATCCAAATTATATGTTTTTCTCAATTCCTCAATAAGCATTTCAGAATCCGGATCTACGCCTCTGTATTTATCATTTACAACTAAATAAAACTCCCTTACATCAGACCATTGTTTAATCAATCCATCAAGGTCTGTTTTTAATTTTTTTATTATACTACGATATGATTTTCTAATATCTTCTGGTGCATAAACTTGATTACTCCACTATCATTATACATTAAAAATATAAGTATTTATATTCTTTATTTCATGCTTATATTTTATCACATTCCACTATCAGGGTCAAATAAATTTACTTTTAAGTAAATTTATGTAAATTACTTCTATATAAAACCCCGCCGAAGCGGGGCATAATTTTTGTTTATTTTTATAAGTACTTTATTTCTCTACTCTTGTATTTGGCTCAAACGCCTGATCGTGAAGTTTTTCGATTCCTTCCGGAATTTTCACCTTGCGAATATTGTTTTTCTTGAAGGCAAACATATTAATCTTCTTAATTGATTCTGGAAACGTCACTTCACGAAGTTTGTTCTCATAGAAGGCAGACGCATCAATAAGCTCCAAGCCTTCTGGCAGGTCAATATTTGCCAGTGCATTCATCGCAAACGCATCAGGGTGAATTTTCTTAAGCGCCTTTGGAAAATGAACATTTTCCAGTTTATTTCGGTAGAATGCATATCCTTCAATTTCCTCAACACCATCTGGGATATGCACTTCTGTGAGTTTACACACACCAAACGCGTCATATCCGATAGATGTTACCGTCTCAGGTATTTCTACTTTTGTAAGCCCTCTACGATAAAACGCATTCTCACCAATTCTAGTAATCGGTGTACCATCTGGTGCAACCTTCGGCACCGTCATTTCTGTTTTTCCTTCAAATTTGACTTTATCTTTTCCTTTTCTTGTCATTCCCTTTAATTCAGAACCCTTAAAAATAAAGTCATCATATTCCCATATACCTTCGGGATCTATAGTAAGTTCTTCCTTTTTGATTTCTTCCATACTCCCCCCTACGCTCTATTTAATGCAACCATTTCGCTGAATGTTTCAAGCTGTGTTCTTACCTGTCCAAAGTCCACCATCTGCTGGTCATAACCCATTTTGATGAGTGGTATTCCCTCTTTTTCAAAAATCTGTTTCAGAGAAGGATATTCCATCTCCTCTGTATCATTAAAGATCATCATAAACAACAGACAACCATCAGCATCGTGATTTTTCACAAGGTCAAGCACATATTTTGGACGCTTGTATAAATCTGGGTCATATAGTAGAGGGTCTTCATCCATTCTAGCAAATTGGTCAGAAAGCGCCATCATAGGATCTTCAATCGACATGTCAATATCAACTTTTGTTGCTCTTGATTCATGAGCGACATCATCCGCAACAATACATACTTTATATTTATCAAACACCCTCATAAGTCCTGGATTGTCAACGATAACACCACTTGTTACAACTTTTACGCCATCCCAATCTTCTTCTGGCATTGCTTCCAAAAGGTCGTTTAATTTCTTAAGCATTTCATTGTGCTGGTCTTTAAAGATATGATAACCAGCTTTTAGTACATGAGTTCGGTCAGATGCTTTAATTGTCTGAGGATGTGTCGCAGCAAGTTCTACAAAACGTCTCTTCTGTGCACGGTTCTCATTGTACACTTCAAAAGCATTTCTAAGCGCTTCGTCAGTCACTTTCACGTCGCAGATTTCTTCCATCTCTTTCATCGCCTTCTTAAAGATTTTCGCATTGTACTCAATACCAAAATCTTCTTTTCGGTGCTGTCCGTGATTTAAGAAAATCATCGGTATTTTTCTACCAGCACTTACTTTATAGTTTTGTGAAAACGGACGAAGGGTATCGTCAAGTGTTGTAATCATTGAAGCACTTAGTCCGTCCAATGTACCGTCCAAAGACATCTCCAAACATCTTAGTGCTAATGAATAATAGAAAGTCGGGAAGTAATCTTTCGCCTTTTCAATCGGTCCTTGTCCTCCCCATACACCAAGTGGCAACATTCCTGCTGCATACACAATCTCTTCTGGTGCATAATACGGAAATATACCAACCGCTTTTTTACCTTCATTAAGTGCTTTATCAAGGTATTTGCGCATATTTTCCGATATATCTCTAAACTCTTCCAATAATTGTTCTACTTCGCTCATACTCTCCCCCTAGTGCTCCAGAGTTGGTTTTGACCAATCTGTTTCTTTTGTATTTTCAAAGTTTGTATAAATATCTTCCCCTTTGGCAATTCGGTCTTGTTTACGCTCTTCCATAATCTCCACAAGTCCTTGCACACGTGTATTGTACTGTTCTGTTGAGAAGTTACGTTCATCGGCTTGGTCACCGTCAAAGTGTACCACCGGAATATCAAGGTCTTCTTTCCAACGACGTTCGATTTCAGGCATCGCTCCACTCCAAGGTTTGCAGCTACGGTTGTAGTTTACAAGTGCACCACTGATACCGTTTTCTTTCGCCATTGTTTCACGCCATTCAACCCCTGTCTCAATACATACTGAACAAGGTGCTTTCGAATACGCTGCAGCCATTTCACGCACATTGCTGTACTGGAATCCAAACGCAGGAGCATACACAACCGATGTAACGTTTACACCATTGTTTTTGAGTGGCTCATATAGTTGCTTTAGTCCAGGCCAGCAAGGAATTCCTTCAAAAAGGATTCTGTGCTCTTCTGGATATTCCCAAGTCGAAGTACCCTCTTTTACAGACTGCTCAAACTCCTCCGCAAGAAGCTCAAACCCTTCTGCTGCTTCTACTTCACAGCGTGCAGCAACGATGTCTGCCATGTGGTTGAATAGGTCAAATCCACTGAGTGGAGATGGTTTGTAACCCATGTAGTTACAAGATTTCAGCCATGCTGCGGCAGTTCTGTTTGCCATATCACATGCTTCTTCAAATTTCTTTTCTTCAAATTTTTTGCCAGTAAGTTCTTCCAATTCTTTGATGGCATGATTAAACTGCCCTACCAAATAATCAACTTTCTCCTCTGGCACTTCAACCGTATTAGAAAATGGAATATCAACCATGATTAACGGAATATCGTGAATTCTCGCAATATTCTCATACCATTTTGTCATCATGTTGCAAATATTATTACAGCAAAGAAGAAAATCTGGTTGAGGCATTTTACGCGCATCTGTCGGCTCACCTGCAGCATACGCAATCGAAATTCGTGCATATCCACAAATATCGTTGTCATATCCCATGTCCTCAGCAGTTTGGCAAAGACGAAGCCCGTCTTTTTTCGCCGCTGTTGTCGCTGCATGGTTCTCAGGATATACGACATTCAAATCAAACGCCTTTGCAAGTTCAATCGGGAATTTCGATGAACTCCAACCTACTAGTTCTCCCCTCTTCTTCGCTTGCCACGCATTGTTGTAAACCATGTCTACAACACCTCTTAGTACCGCAGCAGCACTCTTCTTCCCTTCGATAGGCCTAGGTTTTTTGCCCGGTATTTTTTCAATCTTCTTTGTGCTCATTACATCCCCCTTATTTTATATTGGCTGCACATTTACTTCTTTATATTTTTAATCCACCAGCGATTATACATCCGATTGTACATCAAATATCTTTGTTATTAAATCGCAGTTATTAAATCGCAGTGGTTTCATCCATTTCTATATGCGCTCTTTTCTGCGCGTCTATTATGCGTACTACGCACTCTTCTCTTTTGCCTTTTGCTGCTTAATCTTCTGATACGCGAACACCGCTGCGCCAAGCGCTCCATTAAGCTGACAGTATTCACTAGTCTCAATATCAAAACCGAGTGTTTCCTCCAAGGCTCTGATCATACCTTTGTTCAGTGCGACACCACCGGTCATGATGACATCGTCCTTTAGTCCAACACGCTTTGCAAGCGAACCAACCCTACTGGCAATCGCTCGATGGATCCCTTTGATAATATCCTCTGACTTAGTTCCTTTTGCAAGTTGTGAAATTACCTCAGACTCTGCAAACACCGTACAAGTTGAACTGATAGCAACATCCTCAGTCGACCTAGCGTCGTACTCTTCCAAATCGTCAAGGCTGATTTCCAACACCTTTGCAATAACATCTAGGAAACGCCCCGTACCAGCAGCGCATTTGTCATTCATTACAAACGTCTCAAGCATTCCGTTTTCCCCTATCTTGAGTGCTTTTGAATCCTGTCCACCAATATCTATAATTGTGTGAACATGTGGAAACAAAAAGTGTGCTCCTTTTGCATGGCATGAAAGCTCTGACATTTGAAAGTCAGCCTCTTCCAATGAATTTCTACCATACCCTGTCGCGACAACATAGTCCACGTCGTCTTTTGTCACTCCTGCATTCTTTAGAACTTCTTCTATCGCTCTCGAAGGTCCCGTCGTTCCAGCACCAACATCAATTACCGCTGTGCCAATAATATCTAAACCGTCTTCGAGCGCAAGTGCCTTAGATGCAGTAGAACCGATATCAACACCCAGTGTAATAATACTCATTTTATACCGTCCTATTTTATTTTAGACCTTCCCTAGCAATTTTTATTTATCTAATGGCACAACTTCTGCGATGGATTAATCAAATTTTAATTCTTCAATAGATACCATTAAAATCAAATCCATCTCCCAAAAGTCTCCCATCACCGTACACGTCACAAAAACCGCAAGTCTAATAGTACTACTTCTATTTTACTACTTTTATATTCCCGACAGTTTACCCAGTTGTAAACATTTACACATTATTTTCTTAACTTTTGTCATATTTTTAGGTTGACAAGTATTTTTTCTAAATAATCAGATACAAACACTTTCTCTAAAAACATTTTCACTCACTACCAACAAGCCAAGAGAATAAGCTCCTAGTCTTTAGCAATCCCCTTTATACACATTTTTATCATTACTTTCCCGATTTACACCCACACTTCGTGCGACGCGCATATCCACTCAAGTGATAAATCTTGTTCTAGTAACTCCCTAGCAACACACACGCTTCATACGACACGCGTACCCACTCAAGCTTTTGATAAAGCCACACCTAAAAGTGATTCCTAAAGACTAAAAACAAACGTACTCAGGACAGACCCCTGCCCTGAGTACAAAATAATTCTAGTTTTTATAGTTATCAAAATCACGAATTGAACGCGGTGTAAGCATGTGGTGGAATGCACAGATTGATCTTGGATTTTGATATGCAGCATATGTAAACGCTGTGAGATAATCACGAATCATATACATATCTACTACTTCATCCACAAATCCTTGTTTTCCACAGAATGCTGGATCAGACTCTGACGCAAACTTCTCGATTAGTTTATTCATTTTCTCAATAGTTGGTCCTAAATCCACGCCTGCTTTCTTGTCTTTTACAAGTCTTCTTGAGTACATCGCTACTGCTGCTGTCTCAGAGTTCATAACGTTGATTTCTGTCGCAGCTGTACCAAGTGTAAACGCGTTGTGATTATTACCTTGAGGTCCACCAAGTACGTAGTGAGCTGCTGCTGTACCACGACGAAGTGTGATCTCAACGTGAGGAATTTCTGAATTTTCGATGGAGTAAATTAGTGACTGACCAAGACCAAGAAGCTCTGCCTTCTCAGCGTCATCACCAACATCGATACCAGTTGTATCCTGTACCCAAATCATTGGTACTCTATCTCTTGAACAAAGAGTTACAAACTCATTCATTTTGATAAGACCTTGACGGTATAGTTTACCACCAATTCCCACTGCACCGGCTTTGTATTCAGGATAATTCATGAGTAAACCTTGCGCGTTCGCAACAACACCTACAAGAAGTCCGTCTAGTTTTGCAAGTCCACAGATCATTTCAGGACCATAGCCCTTTTTGTACTCCATGAATTCAGAGTTATCAAAAATTCTAGCAAGAACGTCATACATATCGTATCCACGTTTCTTGTTTTCTGGAACGATTTCGTATAGCTCGTCAATATCGTAAAGCGGCTCTCTTGGCTCATCAACTCTGAAGAACTCAGGGTCATAAGCAGGTAGGAAGCTCATATACTTCTTGATACCATCGATTACTCCGTAATCATCCTCATATACTTCTCTAAAGAAACCAGTTTGCTCATAGTGAACAGGAACAGCCCCTGGAGGATCCATTTTTGGTCCATTTAAAGCAGCATCGACAATTTGCTCTGCCGCTTCTTGGTCAATAAATCCTTTTGGATTCATACCACCAACGATTCCAGCGCCCCCAACAGCCATATTTGCATCTTTATGTGCGATTAGAACAACTGGTGAAATACTATGGTAACCACCGCCCGCAGGGTTTGTTCCGTGGATACCAACGATTACAGGAATACCAAGCTGTGCAAGCTCTGCATTACGATAGAACGGTGTACCACCACCACGACGGTTTGGATACACTTTCTCTTGCTCGTCAAATTTAACACCACTACAGTTTAGAAGATAAATTAGAGGGATACCCATAATTTTAGCAGCATCTGACGCTCTAAGTAAGTTCTCAGCTTGTCCTGGAATCCATGCACCAGCAAGTTTTTTGTTATCTGACGCAACGATTACCGCCCACTTTCCTTCGATACAGCCAAGACCATTGATAACAGCTGTGCTGCCACCTTTGTTGTCTGCAGGGTTGAAAAGTGAGTTTAGAGGGCACCAAGTACCTTCGTCTACAAGTTCTTCTATTCTTTGCATTGCAGTCATTTGTCCAGATTCGTTTAGCGACTCTGTTGAACGACCGTTTTCAAGTGCTTCATCTACAATTTTATGTAGTTCATCTTCGATTGATTTTAATAGGTCTGCATTTTCAGGATTTGGTTTCATCAGTTCTTTACCGATGGTCGGCATATTCTGAAAATAAGGCCACATTGAATAATATCCCATTCTTCCTCCTAATTTATTTCGCCACGGGGAGCGCTTTCATAAAACGCTCTCCCCACGACATCTCCTAACCTAGTTAGGCACTTTTATAAATGCTTGACCTGGGTCAATTTCTTCTCTAATAAGTTTGATTACCTCTGGTGTAGGCTCTTCCAATTCAACAGCCTTAGAAGTATCAATATCGAAACCTGTGTTTTCAATAATTTCTTCAATTGAAGAAGTTTTATAGTATCCTGCAAGATACATTCTCTTTGTCTTTTCGTCAAACTTCATAACACCTTTGTCTGTTACAACAGCCATTGGTCCACGGTCTGAAGGAAGTCCTTTTTTAGCACGTCCGTCTGGTCCGTCAATCCAACCTGGGCTTGTGATGTAGTCAACAGTTTCGATGAAACGACGTTTTTCGTGTTGCATCATGATAACAGTGTTGATGTATGTTGCGATACCGTTCGCACCACCACTACCTGTAAATCTTGTTTTAGGATTGTTGTAATCACCAATTGATGTTGAGTTTACGTTTCCGAATGGGTCAATTTGAGCACCACCGATAAATGCAATCATTCTCTCACCATGGTGAAGCCATTCGTTTGTTTCGAATCCAATGAAACGAACGTTTGGCCATTGTACTGCACAGTGCGCCATTAGTCTGTTGTCACCAACACTTCTTGGCACTTCGATAGGAGCACAGTCCATTAGTCCGCTCTCCACGATTAGCATACAGTTTGGTGCATATACATTTTTCGCAAGTGATGCACCGATTAGAGGAAGCCCTGTTCCTACAACAACTACCTGACCGTCTTCAATAAATTTCGCAATTGTAACGGCCTGCATTTCTTTATTTGTGTAATTTGTGTAATCTGCCATGTCGTCCCCCTATTTAATTTCCTTTGCATAACCAAAACCACGTGTCTCTCTGTATCGTAGAAGTCTATTAGCACCTAGTTTTTCAATATACTCTTCGTGAGATTTCACGCCATATACCCACTCATCCATATACGCTTTAAAATCTTCGTCTGTTTTAGACACTTTATCATACATAATCATGAACTCTTTGTCATAGTCATAGTAATTGAGACACTGTGAAGGATGCGCTCCATAAGGTGTATGAACAACAGCATCAACACAGAACGCAGGAAGTGAGTTCTTTTCTGGATGTTTACGGATTTCTTCATTTGATACAATCTCTTCCGCTGTAACAATTGTCTTTCTAGCAGCTACTGCGATGTCAACATCGTGGAATTCGTCACCCTCGATAGAACATGTTCCATCTGGTGCTGCTTTTTGCACGTGAATAATCGCTGTATCAATTCTAGGCACTGGAAGTGCACATACTTTTTGCTCAGGATTGAATGGGTTATCCATAACAATCAATTTTTCATTTGGTACTTTATCCAATTTCGCACGATCTTCTTTGCTAATACCCCATTTATCAACAAGGTCACTTCCTAGCATCAATGTAACTGGAAGATATGGAAGACCCATTGCAGCGGCATGAAGCATCATCATCATTGCATCTTGCGAATAGTCCTCATAAATGAGTTCCCCTTGCTCAATCGCTTTTCTGAAACGTCTAGAAACATTTGTGTATCCAGAGTTTGCAGTATAACAGTTATTGTATACTTTTACTCTACCTTCGCCGATTAGCATGTCCCAATCACCACCAGCTGGTCCAGCTTCTACAACGAAGTCTTTTTGTCCTTGTCTGAGAATTTCATAAACAGCCGCATACGGTTTTCTGTTTGTTGTAAATCCCCCAAAACTTATGTGATCGCCGCTTTCAACGTATTTTGCGATCGCGTCCTTTAGGTCCATAATCTTACTCAAGATTTCCCTCCTATTTTAATAACCCACTCCTTATTCAAGCGGTAATTTTACTTTTTTACTACTGGGCTAACCCCAGCTCCGTGAGTAACACTCACGATTAACTACACCCTTCTATAAAAGATATTTAATGATTTGGTTAGCAAGATCTTTTGCAATAAAAATCTGTGCTTCCTCTGTACCAGCACCGATGTGTGGTGTGATTACAAAGTTATCAATTGAATACAGTTTATGATCTTTTGCAGGTGGCTCTTCTTCCAAAACGTCGAAACCAGCACCTTTTAGATGACCACTCTTAAGCGCATCATAAAGGGCATCTTCATTGACAATACCACCACGACCGAAGTTAAACAAATAACTTCCCTCTTTCATCATTGCAATTTTCTCTGCACTAATCATATGTTTAGTCTCTGGAGTAAGTGGCATATGAATTGAAATAATATCCGCTTGCTTAAGCACATCATCTAATTCCATAACTTTAGCAGGCAATTTATCTGCAATCTCTTGTTTTACATAAGGATCATACGTAATAATGTCCGCACCTAGCGCTTTCATTACTTCACCAACCCTAAAACCAATTTTTCCTAGTGCTAGAATACCGACAGTCTTCCCTTTCACTTCATTTCCAATATAGATTGTTTTATCCCAGTTTCCTTTTTTAACAAACGCAGTCGCCTCTGGGATTCTTCTGAGAACTGTGAGAATTGTTCCTATTGCTAGTTCTGCAACAGCTTCGGTACTTCCAGCTGGAACATTGAACACCTCAATTCCCTTTGACTTCGCGTACTCAACATCAATATGGTTAAGTCCGATACCGCCCATTGCAATAACCTTGAGCTTTTTACCCGCATCGATAAAATCTTTATCAACAGGAGTCTGCGCTCTTACGATAAGTACTTCATAGTCACCGACCATCTCTTTCAATTCGTCGATGCTCTTTCCATACGCAAGATCAACATCAAACTTCTCTCTTAAAATTGAAAGACCTTCTTCTCTGATCTTCTCCGTAACCAAACATTTCATTTTGTTCACCTCTTTTTTTTATTGAACTACTCAATATTTTATTGGCATATTAAAGTATTTGCTTTAAGTTGCTAAAAAGCAAGTAGCAGGGCGCCAAAGACACTCTGCTAAATAATTTTATTGATAGAACTGAAGTAGCATACCCGCTGCAACCGCTGACCCAATAACACCTGCAACGTTTGGTCCCATTGCGTGCATTAGAAGGAAGTTGCTTGGATTCGCTTCTTGTCCAACTTTCTGTGAAACCCTTGCAGCCATAGGCACAGCACTTACACCGGCACTACCGATAAGAGGGTTTACTTTTCCACCAGAAAGAACATACATTAATTTTCCGAACAGAACACCACCTACGGTACCAATACTAAACGCTACCAATCCAAGAACAATGATTTTAATGGTATCCATTTTCAAGAAAGTTTCAGCATTTGCAGTTGCACCAACAGTTACACCGAGGAAAATAGTAACGATATTACATAGTGCGTTCTGTGCAGTATCTGATAATCTGTCAGTAAGTGTAGTCTCTCTAAACAAGTTTCCTAGCATCAAGAATCCAACAAGGGATGTCGCCGATGGCAAAATCAAAGAAATAAATAATGTTACGACGATTGGGAAAAGAATTTTTTCTCTTTTCGAAACAGGTCTTAACTGATCCATCTTAACTTCACGCTCTTTCTTTGTGGTAAGCCCCTTCATAATAGGCGGCTGTATCATTGGCACAAGCGCCATATATGAATACGCCGCGACGGCTATTGGCCCTAACAAATGTGGCGCCAATTTCGAAGTAACATATAATGCTGTAGGACCATCTGCTCCACCGATAATAGCAATTGATGCCGACTCTAATGTTGTAAAGCCAAGTAATCCAGCAACAACAAACGTAAAGAATATTCCAAGCTGTGCTGCCGCTCCGAGAAGAATACTCTTAGGATTGGCAATTAGCGGTCCGAAGTCCGTCATCGCACCTACCGCCATAAAGATTAGCGGTGGGAATATACCTAGTTTAACACCCTTATAAATGTAGTAAAGAAGACCACCAATATGTGATCCTTCTGGGTACGGATCGACGCATGTCGAAGCAATGTCTAACATGGTTTTCCCATCACCTGCAATCACCTGAACAGTGCTTGCGTGCTCCATCAATCCAGCATTTGGAATGTTTGCAAGAAGCATACCAAATGCAATTGGAACAAGAAGAAGTGGTTCAAACTGCTTTCTTATCGCCAGATACAAAAGCACCAACGATACAGCCAGCATAATCCACTGTCCGCCTGTAGCTGTTGCAAAACCCGTTGATTTTACAAATTCAACAATATTTCCGATTATATCCATTTAGTTCTCCTACTATCCCAAAGTTACTAGAGTTGCTCCAGTGTCTACCGCCGTTCCTTCTTTTGCGCTAACTGATTGAACAGTTCCGTCTGCTGGCGCCACAATTTCATTTTCCATTTTCATCGCTTCAAGTATAAGTAGTGTTTGTCCTTTTTTAACTGCATCCCCTTGGTTAACAAGCACTTTTAGCACATTACCAGGCATTGGTGCTGATACAACATTTGCGCCACCCGCTGCTGGTGCTGCTGGTGCAGGAGCCGCTGCTGGTGCAGGTGCTGCCGCTGGAGCTGGTGCTGCTGGTGCAGGAGCCGCTGCTCTAGGCGCTGCCGCTCTAGCAGGTCCTCTTCCACCTCTAATCTCTTCAACTTCTACATCATAAGCTACGCCATTGACTGTTACATTAAACTTTTTCATAAATACACCTTCCTCTAGGATTTTTTATTTTACGGCGAATCTTCGCCTTCTTTAAAAGTAAAATAGTTTTTTCACTACTATCTTACTAACCAAAGGGGACTATCCCACCTTGGTGATTTTGATGTCCACATTCGATGAACGAACCATCGTAGACATTGCAGCGGTAATCGCCGCAACCACTTCATCGTCGTTTTTCTGCACTACCGGCGCAGCAGGAGCCGCTGCCGTTGATGTCCCACTTGTGCTTGCGCTAGCAGGGCTAGGTTTCGATTTCGTAATAGCACTAAGTAACATGATCAAACACATGATAACTGCTAGTACCCCGAAAACGACAAGTATGCAAACTAGAGACTTACTCAAACTCTCTTGGAATCCCAAAGGTTCGCCGACTTTTCCCGCTTCAGCAACAACACTCGTTATAGCTGTTCTAACAACACTTCCCAATCGATCACTCCCTTTCTTTAATCTATCCTTAATCATTTAAAATCATTCAAAACAAAAAAAATCGAACGATGTTTAAATGATTAAAGATGCATTCTTTATCATTATAGCAGAAATAATAATTATTCCTAGAGTTTTTTCAAAGAAAATTCAAACAAAATCCATATTTATTCAAATTTCCGCCTTTTGCATCGTATTTTATTCAAAATTATGCTTTTTAAATATTTTATGCTATAATGCGCACGGAGGTTTTTGTGAACAATAAGAGCATCTATTACGCATTAAGTATCTTTATGAAAAATGGAGATGTGCTTCATTTAGAAGGACTTACCCGTGAAGAAAAAGATCGATATTTCGCGCTGGCTAGGAATCCAGAGCAAAGTTTACTAATCGAAGAAGACAACGGAATCCGCAACCTAATGGGCGTGGATATTGCAAATATAACATTTAAAC
>PDWI01005784.1_pt1 | contig 15791 bp, 13 predicted proteins | sample 1430891 | NCBI WGS metagenome assembly PDWI01 (sample SAMN01162508, study PRJNA174530) | Oral metagenome, whole genome shotgun sequencing project. | biome: Marine environment; feature: Marine mammal; material: Swab sample of the gingival sulcus; isolation source: swab sample of gingival sulcus...
CCAAGAAGGCGAGCGTATGCCCCTTTTGCCGGGGTGGGGATCCGTATGAGTACAGCCCCATAGCCTGCGAGCATAGGCTACGCTTTGAGAAGGTGGTGGAGTACGGAAGCTTTACGGATTACCGCTGCGGGGGGGATTTCGGGGGGATAGACCTGGATGAGTACCTCTCGAGCCTTGAAGGGAAGGATGAGGGTCTGCTGGAAGAGGTGGAGGACCTGCTGCTGGCCGGTGGCCATAAGCTTGGGGGATATGCGGCCTTTGCGCAGGATGACCCGCGGGGCGATGAACCCGAGCAGCATAGGAACGAGGTGCAGCTACTGCAGATAGATAGCGACGATAGGATTATGTTCGGGGACAGCGGCGTCGCCCATATCTTTATCGATAGGGATGGGCTAAGGGCTAAGGATTTCAGCGGAGCTTGGGCCTACTGGGATTGCCACTAGGGGGGCTTAATGGTGTTTTGTGGGACGGTTGGTGCGCTGCTGACGTTTTCGGCATGCGGCGAGCCGCTATGCCTACGGGCTTCTTGCCACCTAGCGTGGCGAATTGGGTTTACTGCGGTTTGCGGCCTGCGTTTGTGAGTAGTTCGATGATTTCGGTTTCGGCGAGGGTTCGCCCTGCGGTCAGGACGGTGCCGTCCACGACGAGGGCAGGGGTGCTCATGACTCCATAGGAGGCGATGGTGCGGTAGTCGGTGATGTGGGCTACGGGTTCCTGAAGCCCCATGGTCTGTAGCGCGCGCTGGGTGTTGTCGAAGAGCGTTTGGCATTTGGCGCATCCGGTGCCGAGTATGAGGATGCTAGCGGGTGTTACTGCGTCTATAGCGCCTGTTTGTTGTTTCTTCTTGCGAAATAGCATGATGCTTCCTGCTTTAGATGAATAGGTCCTGAAGGAGGTTGAATAGGTAGCCTACAATAATGATGCCGGCAAAGCATATGGTGATGAATGCGGCGAGTAGGCGTGGCTTGATGGCCTGGCGTAGCATGACCATGGAGGGGAAGCTGAGGGTCGTAACGGCCATCATGAATGCGAGGACCGTGCCGAGGCTGGCCCCCTTGGCGAGGAGTGCCTCGGCAACGGGGATGGTGCCGAAGATATCTGCGTACATGGGTATGCCGACTAGCGTTGCGATGGGTACGCCCCATGGGCTATCTGCCCCGAGTGCTCGCTGGATGTAGGTGGCGGGTATCCAGCTGTGTATGAAGGCTCCTATGCCAACGCCGAGGAGTATGTATGGGAAGACCTTCCGAAGCGTGGTAAGCATCTGCTCCTTGGCGTATTGTAGCCTTTGGGTGCGGGTGGGTTTGGCTAGCTCGAGGGTACTCGTTTGGGCCTGTAGGATGAATTCCTCTATGTACTGCTCCATGCCGAGCCGCTGTATGATTAGGCCTCCAAGGATGGCGATAGTAAGCCCGAGGAGGACGTAGGCCAGGGCGATCTTGAGGCCGAAAATGCTGGAGAGCAGCGCTAGGCTGGCAAGGTCAACCATGGGGGATGAGATGAGGAAGGAGAAGGTTACTCCTATGGGTAGGCCTGCGCTAGTGAAGCCGATGAAGAGGGGTATGGAGGAGCAGGAGCAGAAGGGGGTTACAGTTCCTAGGAGTGCGGCGGCGGCATTAGCACCTATGCCGCTGAAGTTGGCCATGAGGCGTTTGCTCCGCTCCGGTGGGAAGTAGCTTTGGATATAGGATATCAGGAAGATGAGGGTGCAGAGGAGTATGGTGATCTTCACCGTGTCGAAGATGAAGAATTGGAGTGCGGCGCCGAGGCGTGTGGTGGTGTCCACTCCGAGGTGCTCGAGTAGCCAGCCCGCCGAGGCATCAATCCATCGCATCTGGAGGATTTGCTCTTGAAGGAAGCGGGCTATGCTGGTGAGGGCCTCGAGCGATTTGTCCATATGCTAGGGTTGCTCTATGGTCAGCTGGTTGTCTAGCATTCGGGTGTTGTACTGCTGGATTATGGCCTGGAGCTTGCGGGCCATGGCGTGCTCCCTGGCGGTATCCATACCGAGGAGGTTGTTCTGCAGGAGGGAGTCGCGTTGCCAATCGTAGACTCCAATAGGTCTATCTGTATAGAGGAGGGCAAGGGAGTCCTGGAGGAGCTGGTAAACACCGTTGGTATAGCCTATGGCCATCTGTCCGTCCTTGCGGTGCAGGAGGTCCTGTCCGAAGGCGATGTATGGCTGTTGGTTTCCGATGAGCCCGAGTAGGGTGGGGGTGATGTCGATTTGCTGGGCGATCTCATTGCGCATGCCCTTGAGGTGTCCGTCGCCGAAGTGGAAGATGAGGGGCACTGCAAAGTCGGTTACTGAGGTCTTGTATTCAGGGAGGTATTTCTGGTTGGTATGGTCGCCCGTAATGACGAAGATGGTGTTCTGATACCAGTCCGTTTTCTTCACGTAGGCGAAGAACTGCCGTAGGGCGTGATCAGTATATCCGACGCACTGGTGGAGCGGGCGGTGGCCCTTGGGAAACTTGCCTTTGTACTGCTCTGGGATGTGGAAGGGGTGGTGCGATGAGAGTGTGAATAGGGCTGTGGCAAAGGGCTGGCGCATGGTGTTGAGACTCTGGGCGAAGTACTGCAGGAAGGGTTCGTCCCAAATGCCCCACCAGTCGTCGAAGTCCTTGGAGGCGTTGGGGTACTCGTTCATGCCGTAGTAGGATTGGAAGCCGGCGGTTTTTGCGAATGCGTCAAAGCCCATGGAGCCGTTGGGTGCACCGTGGAAGAAGGCGGTTCGATATCCCTCGTGGTTTAGGAGGGTGGCAATGCCATTAATCCTATTGGTGGAGTATGATGTTACGACGAAGGGCTCAACCATCATGGGTATACTTGCGAGGGCGGAGGGCATGGCGCTGATGGATTTGTGGCCGTTGGCGAAGCTGTGTCGGAAGGTGAGGCTCTCCGATATGAGGGAGTCCAGGAAGGGGGTGTAGCCCTCGTAGCCGTTGGCTTTTCGCTCGGGGTTGTAGCTAGAGATGAATTCGCGAGATAGGCTCTCGACGATGATGACTACAATGTTGTAGCGTCGCGCGCTGTCGTTAGGCTGAGGGGTTATGATGGGGTTGTACTGGGCGTTGAGGGTTTCGGGGTTGTCGTAGTAGTTGACCCGGGGGAGGATTTTTTTGCTGGCCGTGCGGTACACGGAGAATGGGGTGTTGAGGACGATGCCGATTTCCTTTACGTTGTTGGCGTATTTAGCGGCATTGCTGATGGTGATTGGGCGTGTGCTATGGCGTAGGTCTCCGCGTATGCCTGCGATGGAGATCGTGGCCATGATGAGGAGGACTGGGATTTCCTGTGCGAGGAAAAGCAGGTGCGTGCGGGTGGTGGACCTCCTTTTGGGGTTGATGGTTGCATCCTTCCCGTACAGTAGGATTAGGATGACAATGATGCCTATCCATATGATTAGCACGTACCAGTAGTCGATGAAGAACTGGCCGAAGAGCTTCATGATGCTCCCTGCACTTTCATTCTTGAACTCATTGAGCACGGAGAGGGTGCTGCGTCTGGCCGTGAAGCGGTAGTATATGATGTCTGCGCAGTTCATGCCTAGGGCAATGGCGTTGGTGGCTACGTAGATCCACTTGCGGGCGATGCGTACCGGTCTGCTGAAGCGCAGGAGGAGGGGGAGGAATGATAGGAGTAGGAAGAGGGCGTTGGTGTATGCGATGGCGGCGGCGTCGAACCTGAGACCTCCCAGCATGAGTTCTATGAGGTGGTCTGGGGCGATATCCGGGAAGAGGTGCAGGTTGAAAACGTAGAATAGTACCCTGGTGAGGCTGAAGAGGAGGAAGACTACTAGGATTCTCCACAGCGCAATGAGCCAGCTGCGTGCGCTGGCTTTGAGTATAGTTTGATACTTCGCTCTGCTCAGTCTGCTTGCTCTTCGCATGCTATGTGGTCTGTTTTCCTAGATTACGTACTTGGGCTATTGTGTAGCCATGCGCTCTATTCTGGCTTGCGTTTGTCCGCTGGCCTGAAGGTTGGTTTTGAGGCTCTCTGCGGCCTGCCTGCTGGCAAAGGGGCCAATGGAGTAGGCTACGCCGGTGGCACTTGGGGTGGAGGTGAGGTTTTTGCCCGGTGCAAGGTGTGCGATTGTTCGTGCGAGATGGGGTGGGATGCCCTGCTGAAAGACCCCGATATGGACGCGGAAGCTTGCATTGCCGTCTTCCAGCTGGGAGCGCATTTTGGTTCGTTTCCCCTCGAGTGCCTGGGCTCTAGCTATTGAGATGCTTCTCCCGTCTAGCCAGGCTACAGGGAAGGCGTCTGGGAATCCGCCGGCTGCGGCTATCTGCTTGCCACCGCTTATGTCCGCTTTGCGCTGGAATTGGCCGGCGTAGTACTTTGTAATTCGCCCCCCTTCGAGCGTTTCGGCCCGTACGGGGAATAGCCCCCCAAAAGTGCTGGGGTCGACAGGTTGGCTGTACGCACCGAGCTGTAGACTGTATATGACTCCGGAGGGGTGGGGCTGGTCTGCGGGCACGGGGTTCTCGCTGGTGTATACCGGTGGGGGGAGGAGTTGCAACCCTTGCGTTGCGGTGTGGATAATGGGTTTCTTTACTCTGGCCTGCTGTGGCTGGAGGTGGTTGAATTTAGGGGGGGCTGAGGGGGGGGTATCCATTTCGATATGGAGGAGGTGCTTTAGCTGGCGGATTTTCGTCTGGGTGCGTGCGCTGTAGCCGTTGAGATTCCAGGTGTAGGCGTATGCGAGCTGTAGGTAGCGTATGGCGAGGAGGTCGAAGCAGAGGGCTTGAAAAGCGATTTGCCCTTCTGATTGGGGGGTGGAGTTGTTTCTTAGCGTGAGGGCAATTCGTTGGTATTTGCGGGCTTCTATTTCTGCCTCTCTCACCTGGGTGTGGGCGTTCCTTCTGCTTTTCATCTGGGCAACGGCTAGGCATTGCGTGTAGATGGCTAGTTGCTTCGCCGTGGGCGGGGCGTACTCCCGGGTGAAAGCCTTGGCCTCCTTCTCTACCCGTGCTTCGGCCATGGCGATTTGCGCTATGGTCTGGGCGCTATCCTGTAGCATTTTTTGTATCCCATTGAGTGCCTGGGCTATGGGTAGCAGCTCCTGGTCTCGGCCGTTTTCCTTCTCGGCGATCTTTCTAAGGGCTTTGATTTCATCGGTCTGGAAAACGGTTGTGGCGAGCGGGGTTTGGTAGAGGTAGGCGGGGTCCTTACCGAGGTTGGGTTTGCTTTGCTCTGTTCTCCCATTTTGGCCTTGCTGGCTAGCCGTTTGCCGTCCGAGTAGGTAGTCCTGCTTTAGGCGGCTGGCCTTGATGTAGACCTCGTCTGCGGCTCGCTGGTCGCGGAGCATATGCTCTCGGATGGGTTCTATTCTGGCTTCTAGCCTTTCTCGTTCCTGGGTAGTGGTGACCTCCCAGAGTTTGCTTTTTAGGGCGTTGAGCCGTATGCGCAGCGAGTCGGCTGACTCCTGCAAGCTGTCTCCGCTTCGTATGAGTATCTCCCAGGGTTTGGCATACTCCTGGGCATGTAGCGCGGGGCCTGCTAGCACCGCGCAGAGTATAAGTTGGATTCGATTCACGCCCCAAAGCTACGAAAAAACGGCCAGAATCATGGAGCGAGACGACCTTCTCGGGGCCTGCCGCGCCGTGCCCATCCGGGGCATAGTCGAGGCGTTCGCGCCGGGCATCGAGCTAGACCAAAGGGGGCTAGGGCTCTGCCCCCTACACGAGGAAAAAAGCCCGTCATTCCGTCTGTACGAGGAGGTTAACGGCTTCAAGTGCTACGGATGCAACAGGAAGGGGGATGGCATCAGCTTCGTCATGGAGCGCCTGCAGTGCAGCTTCCCCCAGGCCCTGGAGGCCATTGCCGAGCGGTTCAACATTGCGCGCGGCAGTCAGCCACCAGCGAGCCAAAGCCAAGCCGAGGCCGCCAGCCAGGCGGCAGCCCTGAAGCGGGAGATCGCCCAGCTCAACGAGCGGGCGCAGCGCATCCTCAGCGAGCAGCTGGGGATGGCCGCCAACGCCCGAGCACGGGAGTACGCCGCCCAGCGGTTCACATACCCCCAGGGGGAGGGCATAGAGATCTTCCACCTGGGCTACTGCCCCCGCGACCTGCCCGAGCGGCTGGAGGGGGAGGGATACCCGCGGGAGCTACTCCACCGGGCGGGCCTGCTGGCCACCGGGCGCAACGGGGAGGACTACCCCCCCTTCGCGGGGCGGATCACCATCCCGATACGCGACCAGATGGGGCGCATCGTGGGCTTCGCGGGGCGCACCCTGCCGGGGTCCAAGGCCAGGGGCAAGTACATCAACACCGTCGATACGCCGCTCTTCAGCAAGAAGCGGACGCTGTTCCTCCTGGATAGGGCCCTGCGGGCGGAGGACAGGGAGGCCGTCTACATCGTGGAGGGCTACGCTGACGCGATGCGCCTCCACGGCGTGGGCATAAGCAGCGCCGTGGCCCTGATGGGGACGGCGCTGACGGCCGAGCACGTCTCCCTCCTGCGGGGGCGATTCGACCAGGCCGTCCTCATGCTCGATGGCGACGACGCGGGGCGCAAGGCGACGGGGCGGGCGGCCGAGCGCCTGATGCGGGCGGGCATGCCCGTGAGCGTGATCCCCCTCTGGGACGCCGGGCCGGGGCTGCCGCCCCTGAAGGGCAAGGACCCCGACGACCTAGTAGGCACCCCCGACGACTTCGCCGCCCTGCTGCCGCGCCGAATCCCCTACATCCTCCTGCTGGAGCGGGAGCTGCGGGGCAAGATCACCCAGGGCACGCCCGACCAGAAGCTGGCGGCCATGCGCCGGATAGCCGAGCTGCTGCGCAGCCGGCCGGAGGAGGAGCGGGAGATCTACCTGGCGGGGCTATGCGGCATGCCGGGCGATGAGGACACGTACCGCCGGCTGCTGGCCGAGCCGCCCAGGCCGGACTCCGGGGCGGGGTACCGCCGTTCGCCCGCCGGTCAGTCCGCCGGTCAATCTTCTGCATCATACCGGGAATCGCAGGCCGGTCAGTCCGCCGGTCAATCTTCTGCATCATACCGGGAATCGCAGGCCGGTCAATCAGCTGGTCAATCCGCTGCATCATACCGGGAATCGACCGCTGGTCAATCCGCCGCATCATACCGGGAATCGCCCGCCGGGCAATCGGCTGGTCAATCAGCTGGTCAATCCGCCGCATCATACCGGGAATCGCCCGCCGGGCAATCGGCTGGTCAATCAGCTGGTCAATCCGCCGCATCATACCCGGAGCTACCGGCTGGGTCATCCCCCTACGAGGCCGAGCGCGCCCGCATTGCCGCCCAGGCGGCCGCCCTGGGCGTGGCGCCCGAGCGCTACATGAACGATACCTACGGCTTCTGCGAGCGGGGGCACCGCCTCTGGGTGTGGGTCAAGACCGGGCGCGACGACTGGGAGCAGCGGCCCATGGCCAACTTCAGCATTACGCCCCGCTACTACGTCGAGGGGGAGGAGGGCAACAAGTACATCTTCGACCTCCAGACCCCCGAGGGGCGGCGCGCATCCGTCGTGCTGGGCGTGTCGGGCCGCTCGCTCCGGGGGCGCTACGACTTCCGCCTGGCCCTCAACGAGTACGGCCCCTACTCCTTCAAGGGCGACGACCGCGCCGTGGTGGGCATCAACGAGTACCTCAATACGGCCACCGTCGCCCGGGAGGTCATCGTCCTGGGATGGCAGCCGGAGGGCTTCTGGGCCTGGGCCAACGGCCTCTACCACGGCGGGGAGCTGACCCCCTTCGGGGACGACGGCGTGGCGACCATCACGCTCGGTGGCGAGCCGCAGACCTTCTTCTACGCGGGGGCCGTGCGCCGCAACCGCCGCAGCGACGAGTACGGGGCGATGAATACCTTCGAGGCGCGCGAGGGGCGGGCGGGCTTCCGGGAGTGGGCGGCCCTCTTCTGCGAGGTGTACGGCGACAACGGGCGGGTGGGCCTGCTGTACGCCTGCGCGTCCTGCTTCCGGGACTACTTCCAGGCGGCGATGGGGTCATTCCCCCTGCTGAACACCTTCGGGGCGGCGGGGACGGGCAAGACCTCCATGGTCCTATCCCTCCAGCGGCTCTTCTTCCGGGACCCCATACTAGCCCCCCTGCCCGGCAGCACCATGGCCGGCCTATCGAGCGAGCTCGGGGCCTTCCGCAACGCCCTGGTGGGGCTCGACGAGTTCAGCGGGCAGGTGGGGCCGGAGAAGGTGGAGTTCCTCAAGAGCATGTACGACGGGGGCGGCCGCCGCAAGACCATATCGCGGGGCACGAGCGAGCGGCGCATCTACGTTACCAGCAGCGTGGAGGCGGGCGTGGCCCTGGCCGGCCAGCAGATACCCAACAACGACATCGCCCTCTACACCCGCGTCGTCATGCTGGAGTTCACCCGGGGGCGCTTCACCGACAGGGAGCGCCGCCTCAAGGCCTCCCTGGGGCGCATGGAGCGGGCGGGGCTCTCGAGGGCCGTCCACGCCATCGTGGACCAGCGGCCCCACCTGGAGGAGGAGCTCGAGGACCGCTTCGCCGCCGCCACCGAGCGCATAGAGCAGATCCTCCAGGGGGCGGGGGCGGCCGCTGACGACCGCATAGTCTACACCTGGGGGACGCTCCTGGCCACCTACTACGCCCTGCGGGAGCGGCTGGAACTCCCCTTCAGCGAGGGGGAGATCATGCGCGCCCTCAGCGAGCGGCTGCTGTCCCAGGCCACCGGCAAGGCCGACATGGACGACGTGGCGGCCTTCTGGCGGGTGGTCCAGACGCTCATATTCAGCCGGACGATGCAGCCCAAGTGCGACTTCATCATAGGCCGCCGATTCGACCCCTTCACCACCCCGGCCGGGGAGGACCCCTTCCGGCCACCGGCGGAGGGCACGGCCTACATCGCCATCAACCCGGCGGCCTTCGCCAAGTACACCGCAGAGGCCCGCAACATCATACCCAACCCCATAGAGGCGAATTCCCTGCGCCACTACCTCAAGCGCTCGCCGGCCTTCATCACGGCCGCCCACTCCATGCGCTTCCGCCTGCAGGACCGCACGGGCGCACCCGACGTGCGCTACACCGACGGCGGCGGCGAGGCGCACTACACCGTAAGCACGGTCAAGCCCCTGATATTCGACCTCGACCGCCTGCCCCTGCGCATAGAACTCAACGAGGCCACCGATGCCCAGCTCCGCAGCGAGGCCACCGGCAAGGGCGAATCCGAACCCCAGCCCCCCGGACAGCCCGGGGGCGTGCAACCCTCCCTCTGGCCGGAGGGGGGCGACGACCTACCATTCTAGAGAGCGCAGCATGAGCATTAGGACGATGATAAAGCAGAACAGACCATGAAGAACCCCAACGCAATGCAGCTGGGCGGGTGGTGCAAGCGCTACTGCCTGGTGGACGTGCCGCCCCGCCCCTTCTACTACCAGGAGCACGAGGGGGGGAATACCGCCCTTTACATCCTCAACGAGCTGCGGGTGGGCCGTAGGCCGTGGCTCCCCTGCGAGGGGGTGAGCGTGGAGTCGGAGTTCAACCCCGACTTCGGGAGCGCGAGCATCCGGGCGACGATAACGCAGGTGTACCCGGAGGAGCACCGCGTCATGGCGCGGCACTTCCCCCCCGCCCAGCGGCGCTACATCCTGCTGCTGAGCCCGCTGGTCAACCCCCTGTGGTGGTTCATGTACGGGAGCCCGCTGCACCCGCTGTCGCTGACGCACACCCAGGAGATGAACGACGAGCACGAGGCCATCCGCCAGGTGTACCACCTGGAGGGGATAGACACGGCGGAGTTCCGGTGGGCACCGGTGGGCGTGGAGCCGGAGGTGATGGATTTCTGACCCGGGGGAGCACGCCGGGCAAAAGGAGGAGTACAATGAGAGAACCCTACAATCACTACGAATACATCGCCGCCCTGGTGGGCAATCTGCGCGCTACGCAGGGCGAGGGGCACTTCGCCCAGGCCAGCGGGAGCGACGGGCTGGAGGCCATCTTTGCCGCCCTGCCGGGCCTGCGCTACCCCCTGGTCATCGCCGATGCCGACTGCGCCAGCACGACCATAGACCGGGGGAGCGACAACCCCCTCCGCCGGACGATCTACCAGGTCTACATCATGGACCAGGCAACCCCCGGGGACGGGGCGAGCCTCATAGCCGCCAAGCGCCGGGCGCGGGCGATAGCCGACGAGCTCGCCGCCGCCCTCCTGGAGGATAGCCAGTACGCCCCCCGGCCGCCCGCCCCCATGGGCCCCGGCCCGCTCTACCAGCGGCTCGAGCGCGAGAGCCTGACCATCGTCGACCTGGGCAAGATGCGGGGCGACGCGGGCTACGGCGTGGGCCTCGGATTCAGCATCGTCGAACCCGCCCCCAGGCGCGACCCATCCCAGTGGCTATGAGCGGGGCGGTGGAGCGCGCGGTGATCGATGCCGCCCGCCAGTGGGGCGACGATACCATAGGCCGCTGGCGCCTGCAGATGCTCGAGTACGGCCTGGGCGAGCGGACCGGCCGCCTCAAGCAGTCCCTCGCCCACAGCGAGGAGATCCACGGGGGCGACCTCCACGTAACGGTAACCCTCCTGCTCTACGGCATGATGGCCGACTGGGGCGTAGGCCGGGGGCGCAAGCTCCGGAGGGGTGGGGGGCTGAATCCGGGGCGGCGGCCGATTCCGTGGCGGTCGGCCCGCTGGGGCATCCAGCGCTACATCCTATCGAGGGTCATAGCCCACCGCCTGCGGACCGCCGCCCGCCAGCTATTCGAGTACGCCGGCCAGGCGGACGATGGCGACGGCACGCCCTGGGAATTCGCATAGCACAAGAAAGGACCAACCAGCATGAATAACGATACTATACGCACACTCATCGCCCTGACGAAGGGGGCCGTAATCGGCTGCCTGATCCTCCTGCTCGCCCTGGGGCTGTCCTACCCCCTGCGCCGCTGCATCGGCCCGGGCACGCCCGCCAGCCCCCGGCGCGTCGATACCGTGCTGACCATCCGCTACGATACGGTGTACGTCCACGACACGGTGTATACGCCGGTGTACCGGCCGATGCCCGCCGCCCGCGGGGTGGACACCGCCACGGGGGAGGCCTACGCCGTATACCGCGACCAGTACCGCGACTCCCTCATAGACCTGACCATAACCGACACCATCGGGGGCGATGCCATCCTCGCCCGCCAGCTGCGCTACCGCGTCCTGGCCCCGCGGGTGATCCAGACCGTAGAGCGCAACATCACCCGCACGGTCAGCGCCAGGGGGGGCATACGCCCGGCCGTGGCGGTGTACGCCAACACCCTCCCGGCCTACGCGGTGGGGGGCGGGGTGGACTACCGGGGATACCGCGTGCTGGTGCTGGCCGGCTACCAGGGCAAGCCCTTCATCGGCCTCCAGCTGGGCCTGACCTTCTGACCCGTGGAACGGCGTGGAACATGCGTGGAACGGGTGTGGAACGGGCGTGGAACGAGCGTGGAACGGGGGTGTATGGGCGCGTGTCCGCAGGGGCTGGCGCAGATGCCCCCCACGCGCCCATACATGGGCGCATACGGCATGGATATGGGCGCATACCGGCGCATACGGGGGGCATTCCGCCGTGGTATCCCCATACGCCCCCGCGCATGCCCCACCACGCCCCTACGCGGGCGCATACGGCATGGATACGGGCGCATACCGGCGGCATTCCGCCGTGGTATCCCCATACGCCCCCGCGCATGCCCCACCACGCCCCTACGCGGGCGCATACGGCATGGATACGGGCGCAACGGGGGGCATTGCCGTGGTATCCCCCATACGCCCCCGCGCATGCCCCACCACGCCCCTACGCGGGCGCATACGGCATGGATACGGGCGCAATGGGCGCAATGGTAGGGGCGTGGTGGGGGAACGGGGCGGCCCGTGCGGATACCACGGCATGGGTGCATGGGAACGGGGCGGCCCGTGCGGATACCACGGCATGGGTGCATGGGAACGGGGCGGCCCGTGCGGATACCACGGCATGGGTGCATGGGAACGCCCCGCAACGGATACCCCGCCGGTAGAACATGAAATGTAACGTAGAAAAACGACGAGCAAGATGAAAGACAAGCACACCCCGGGGCGCGGCCCCCGAATCAGCCGCGAGGCCAGCGCCATGCAGGCCGAGATAGCCCTCCTGCGGGGCATGATGGACCAGATACGCGAGGTCCTCGACGAGGATAGCCGCCAGGAGTACGCCGCCCAGCGCGGCGAGGCCACCCAGCGCCTCCTAGACCTCATAAACGCCACGACCGACCCCGCCGCCGGCCACCACGAGGCCACGACCGCCATCGCGGAGGCCCTGCAGGCCGAGACCGGAACGCCCTTCGACGCGCAGGAGGGCGGCGCCCACTACCAGCACCTGCGCTACCAGCCCGCCATCTGCATGCACCTGGTGGGCATGCCCCCCATGATCGCCGCCGCCTTCAAGTACATCTGCCGCCACCGCCACAAGGGCGGGGTGGACGACATCCGCAAGGCCATACACTACGTGCGCATGCACCGCGAGCTGGCCTACGGCGACGAGCCGCAGGTCTACAGCATGAATGAGCTCCTGGAGTTCCTCGAGTCCAACCACCCCACCGACGACCACCCCAGGGGCCTCACCCCGGCCGACCAGGAGGCCATCCTCGCCCTGGCAACCTTCATGATAAACCCCTCCGACGACTACCTCTGCGCCTACGCCATCCGCAGGCTCCAGGTGCTGGGCGACGAGTACCCCGGCGGCCTCAACGGCGCGGAGGACTAGCCCGCCCCCGTAGCGCCCCAGCGGATACCACGGCGCTGACCGAGATAGCAGAACACCCCGTAACGCCGCGGCGGGGGGCTGGCGACAGCCCCAGCGGAGCCACGGCACTAACCAGAAAGACCATGATAACCCGAGGACACCCCCTGGCCGGCCCGGCCACCTCCGCCCACGAGTACGAGCTGCCCCCCCTGCCCGGGGCGGCGGCCGACATCGTAGAGTACCGCGGGCTGCGCCTCCGCCCCCCAGCACCCTGGGGGCAGGCCAACCGCGAGCCCGACCGCCTGACCCAGCTGGTCAGGCAGAACCCCCTGCTGGCCGCCGCCGTCGAGTTCAAGAGCGCCCTGCTGGCCGGCGACGGCGTCGTGCCCGTCCGCCGCGCGCTGGAGGGGGATAGGTGGCGCTACACGCCCTGCTACGACTACCCGGAGGTCAACGACTTCCTGGAGGACAACGACATCGACCGCTTCATAGCCGAGCAGGCGGTGGACGCGGTGGTGCTGGGCAACGTATTCCCCGAGTTCGTCCTATCGGGCGACCACCGGCGCATAGCCGAGCTCAACCACCTGGAGGGCGCGCACTCCCGCCTGGAGACCGCCACGCAGGGCGGGCGCGTGCACAACCACTTCTACGCGTCGGGCTGGGGGCCGTCGGGCTTCCCGGAGGGCATGTTCGTAACGCCCCTGCTCCCCCCCAAGCGCACGGTGGAGGCCCTGCGCTGCTGGATGGGGCTGACCACCGACCCCACCGGCCGCTACCAGGAGAGGCCCAAGGTCCACCGCTACGTGCTGCCCGGCGCGCTGCCCGGCCCGGGGCGCGGCTACTACGGCCGCCCCGGGTGGCTGGCGCTGGCGGATTCGGGGTGGTTGGACTTCGCCACCGCCATCCCCGGCTACAAGAAGGCGACGCTGGACAACGGGACCATCATACGCTACCACGTCCGCATACATCCCGACTTCTGGCGCACCTACTACCGCAACGTCGGGGCAGACACGTCCGACGAGCAGCGCAACGCACGCCAGCGGTGGCTCGGCGAGCTGGATGCCTTCCTGGGCGACCCCGGCAACACCGGCAAGGCATTCATCAGCGAGAAGATCACCATGGGTAGCGAGCTCGCCAACCTCATAGACATCGAGCCCATACGCAACCCCAGCCGCGACGGCGAGCTACTGGCCGACGTGGAGGAAACCTCCAACATCATAGCCTACGGCATGGGCATACACCCATCCCTCATAGGCGCATCCCCCGGCCGCAGCAAGACCATCAGCGGGACGGAGGCGCGCGAGCTATTCATCATAAAGCAGGCCATGATCCAGAGCCTACGCCACCGCCTCCTGCGCCCCCTCTACATCGTCAAGCGCATCAACGGCTGGCCGGAGGATATCCATTTCCGGATATCGAATCTGGAACTCACCACCCTCGACCGCAATACCGGGGCCGTGCGCTCCATCGGGCAGGACGGGGTGGAGAACCCCCTATGATACGGGACGACGTGCCCACCGAAAGCCGATTCGCTACGCACGTTGCGGCCGGGGAGTAGAACGGCGGCTGTAGCCCCCCAAGAAAAGAAAGGAAAGCAATATGGGACTGAGCATACCGATAAAGAGCGACCTGGTGGCGGCGCACGTGCCGAACCTGCCGCAGCTGCCCAAGGGCTACTTCCGGCCCTTCGTGGCCTCGCTGGCCGACTCGCCGCTGGCGCTGGTGATCCGCTTCGAGGCCAACGGGGGGCTACCCGCCCTGCTGGAGCCCTACCCGGAGGAGGTGAAGGCGGCCACCTGGGCGGCCATCGCCACCCGCCTGGCCGTGCACGCCCTGCCGCACATGGCCGTGAACATAACGGGGACGGGGGTGCACGAGTCGCAGACCGAGACGCTGACCCCCGCCGGCGAGCAGCAGCTGGCCCGCCTGCGGGCGGCCTTCAGCCGGCGGGCCTACGGGGCGCTGGCCGACCTGCAGCGCAGCCTGGAGGGGATGGGCGGCTTCATGGAGGCCCTGCCGGGGAAGCCGGGGAGGCTGTTCCGGCGCGACGGCCCCCGCGCCCTGCTCTGCAACGACTGGGCGCACTTCCCCAGCGCGACCATACAGACCCCGCCCCCCAAGGTCAGGGCCTACACGGTGGGCCCCGCGCTCTACTACGAGAACATCGGTACGATAGGGGCGATCGAGCGCGAGCTCGCCGAGCGGTGGATGGGCCGGCCCTTCTACGAGGCCGCCCGCCAGCGGCTGGAGCGGCAGGGGGCGGGCGGAGCGCCCGACGGCTTCGGATTCCCCGCCTGGCTGCGGGACTTCCGGCACGCCGTCGCGCAGGGCCTCTACGACTGCCTGCGCCGCGGGGATACCCAGATGGCGCGCCTGCCGGACGTGTACGTCACCACCATCCCCGCCGCCCTGCGCGAGCACGTCTCCCATCCGGCCTTCACGGGCTGGCTGGCCGAGAAGGGCAAGCGGCAGGAGCGCTACCGGGGCGAGACCGGCCGGGGGGGATTCTTCGCCTAGTGGCGGGGATGGATGATGCCCGCCGGCGGGCGACGGGGGCGTTCTACACCCCGGCAAAATGGGCGGACAGGGGGGTGGAGTACCTACGGCCGGTGCTGCCCCTGCTGGATGAGGCGTACACCTTCTACGACCCGGCCTGCGGGGAGGGCGCGCTCCTGGAGGCCCTGCGCCGGGCGGGCGTGCCGGATGGTAGGATCTACGGCAGCACCCTCGAGGCGGAGGACGTGCGCATATGCCACGCCAAGGGCTTTGGCAACGTGTTCCAGCGGGACTTCCTGGAGGCGAAGGATGTTACCGCGCCGCCGTTCCCGGGGGTGGACCCGGACCTGCTGGTTGTGTTCATGAACCCGCCCTACATGCGCCTGCGCAGGGAGCAGGGCGGGCATGCCAAGGCGGTGTACCGCAACCCGCACGCCGAGGCGCTGTTCCTCTACCGGGTGATCTTCGAGATCGGCCCCTGCGCCATCGGCATGTTCACCAAGATGAGCCTCTGGCAGGGGCCGGCCTTCAGGGACATCCAGCGGGCGGCGGGGGTATTCGAGCGCACGCTGGGGATGTTCCTGTGCCCGTCGTCCGACTGGCCGGGGCTATCGTC
>PDWI01005786.1_pt1 | contig 15790 bp, 16 predicted proteins | sample 1430891 | NCBI WGS metagenome assembly PDWI01 (sample SAMN01162508, study PRJNA174530) | Oral metagenome, whole genome shotgun sequencing project. | biome: Marine environment; feature: Marine mammal; material: Swab sample of the gingival sulcus; isolation source: swab sample of gingival sulcus...
AGTGTTCTGGATATGTGAGGCGGGCAATGCTGCAAGCAGAAAATATAATCGTCAGGCTGGGGCGCAGCGAAATCCTGCATGGTGTTGATTTTACCGCCAAGGCAGGCGAGTTGACCGCTATTGTCGGTCCGAATGGTTCCGGCAAAACTACCCTGATGCGCGCCCTGACCGGCGATATTGACTATTCCGGTGTGGTGTCGCTGGAAGGCAGGCCGGTAAGCAGTATGAAGCCCTGGGAACTGGCCAGTCGCCGAGCGGTCTTGCCGCAGTCAACCCGATTGGCGTTTCCGTTTACGGTGCTGGAAGTGGTCAGGCTTGGCCTGCTGGCCGGTATTCAGGCAGAGCATACCGAATTGCCCAGTGAAGCACTGGCCGCTGTAGGTCTGTCCGGTTTTGAAGGACGTTTCTATCAGGAACTGTCGGGGGGTGAACAACAACGGGTACAGCTCGCACGGGTGTTGGTGCAGGTTTGGGAGCCTTTCACGGACAATCACCCCTGTTGGCTATTCCTTGATGAGCCGGTGTCCAGTCTCGATATAGGCCATCAGCTGGATGTCATGGGGCTTGCCAAACGCTATACCGAAGCGGGTGGCGGTGTGGTGGCAGTCATGCACGACCTCAATCTGACGGCGATGTACGCTGATAGTATCGCCTTAATCCACTGCGGTGAGCGGGTGTGTCAGGATAAAACTGCTCAGGTTCTGACCAGCGAACGCCTATCCAGTGCTTATGGTTGTCAGCTACGGGTGAATACACCACCACAGGCGGATATTCCTTTTGTACTGCCGCAGTCTGTGCAGGCGCATGGCAGTGGTCGCCAATGAGGTGTTTGTATGTTTTTGTGAGAATCTGGCTGAGCTGCTGAAATTAGCCTTCCGAATTAAGATGTAAAAGAAAATGAGCATAGCTCAGTGAAATAAGTTGGTAGTGGTTTGTTTGGAGAGACTCATTAGTTAATCATGATGGCTAATTACCGACATCAGTCATTGACTCAGTTGAAAAAGTCAGCTATTTAATTGCTGCAAAGTGTCAGAGATAAATTTTGATTGGATATTTTTGATTAAAAAACTATCGAAGGAGGAAAAATAATGTCCACTATGAAAGCAGCTATTTTTGTCGAGCCCAATCGCATCGAATTGACCGATAAAAAAATTCCTGATGTCGGCGTAAATGATGCGCTACTTAAGATCACTACAACCACTATTTGCGGAACGGATATTCACATCCTAAAAGGTGAGTATCCTGTTGCTAAAGGTTTAACCGTTGGGCATGAGCCTGTCGGGGTGATTGAGAAGCTCGGTAGCAATGTCTCCGGTTACACCGAAGGGCAGCGCGTTATTGCCGGTGCAATCTGCCCAAGTTTCACCTCTTATTCTTGTCAGGACGGCTATCCATCACAGGATGGTTCATATATCCATGATGAAAAATGCGGCTGCCATAAACACGGTTACAAAGCCACCGCAGGTTGGCGTTTTGGCAACTTGATTGATGGCACACAAGCAGAATATGTGTTAGTGCCGGATGCGCAGGCGAATCTTGCCCCCATCCCTGATGGCTTGACAGATGAACAAGTGCTGATGTGTCCTGATATTATGTCGACAGGCTTTGTAGGCGCGGAGAATGCCAATATTAAGATTGGTGATATAGTCGCCGTGTTTGCACAAGGTCCTATCGGTTTATGTGCGACGGCTGGAGCACGTTTGCGTGGCGCGAGCACGATTATTGCGATTGATGGTAATGATGAGCGCTTGAAAATCTCGGAAAAATTGGGTGCGAATGTCACGTTGAACTTCACTAAAGTAGATGTGATTGATGAAATTATGAAGCTAACGGGTGGGCGTGGTGTTGATGCCAGTATTGAAGCATTGGGCTTACAAGCTACGTTCGAGCAAGCCATGCGTATATTAAAACCCGGCGGCACATTGTCCAGCTTAGGGGTGTATTCTAAAGATTTAACTATTCCATTAGAGGCGTTCGCCGCCGGTCTGGGCGATCACAAAATCAACACAGCACTGTGTCCAGGCGGAAAAGAACGGCTGCGCCGCTTGATGAGTGTATTGGAAACGGGGCGTGTGGATTTAAAACCACTAGTGACCCATGAATACAAGCTGGACGATATTGTCGAGGCATACGATTTGTTTGCAAATCAGCGCGATGGCGTATTGAAAATAGCGATTAAACCCTTCTAATTTGTGGCATTGTCATGCAACGCTGGAAAGCCCCAACAGGGGCTTTTCGGCGAAATATCTTATACTCTGTTCATATTTAAGTCGCAAACAGTAACATCGGTTTGGTGTTTTACAAATCATCATATCCATCAGCGTAACCAATACCATCATGAATCATTCATTCCCAAGCGCCCACAATACCCCCTATAATGGCGAACCTTGAACAAAACACCGACACAAACCATTTAACTTACTAGGGAACACACGGCATGACAGCATCCGTCAAAAAAGTCGTTCTTGCCTACTCCGGCGGGCTGGATACATCCATTATTGCCAAATGGCTACAGGAAACTTATCGCTGCGAAGTAGTCACTTTCACGGCTGACATCGGTCAAGGAGAAGAAGTTGAGCCTGCGCGTACTAAGGCGGAAGCGATGGGCATTAAGGAAATTTATATTGAAGATTTACGCGAAGCATTCGTGCGTGATTTTGTGTTTCCCATGTTCCGTGCTAATGCCCTCTACGAAGGCGAATACCTGTTGGGTACGTCCATTGCCCGTCCTTTGATTGCCAAACGCTTGGTAGAAATTGCCAATGAAACGGGTGCCGACGCGATTTCTCACGGCGCTACAGGCAAGGGCAATGACCAAGTGCGTTTTGAGCTGGGCGCTTATGCACTTAAACCAGGCGTTAAAGTCATTGCACCTTGGCGTGAGTGGGATTTGAACTCGCGTGAAGCACTCATGAGTTACGCCGAACAGCATAATATTCCAGTTGACTTTCAAAAAGCTGGCAAAAAATCACCTTACTCAATGGATGCCAACTTGCTACATATTTCCTATGAAGGCGGACCGCTGGAAAATCCTTGGTTTGAAGCGGAAGAAGACATGTGGCGCTGGAGTGTTTCTCCCGGAAACGCTCCCGACCAGCCTACTTATATTGAAATCACTTATGAAAAAGGTGATCCGATAGCCTTAAACGGTGAGCGTCTGAGTCCCGCTGATATGCTGGCACGCCTAAATAAATTAGGCGGTGATCATGGCATTGGCCGTCTGGACTTGGTAGAAAACCGCTATGTAGGTATGAAATCGCGTGGCTGCTATGAAACGCCCGGGGGCACTATCATGTTACGCGCCCATCGCGCTATTGAATCCTTAACCCTAGACCGTGAAGTCGCTCATCTGAAAGATCAGCTCATGCCACAATACGCCGAACTCATTTACAACGGCTATTGGTGGAGTCCTGAACGCAAAATGCTCCAACAAATGATTGATACTTCACAGGCGTATGTCAATGGTGTGGTGCGCCTGAAGCTTTATAAAGGAAATGCTATTGTTGCAGGCCGTCAGTCAAATGACAGCTTGTTCGATGCCAAAATGGCTACTTTTGATGATGATGAAGGCGCTTACAACCAAAAAGATGCAGAAGGCTTTATCAAGCTCAACGCTTTGCGTATGAGAATAGCCGCCCAAAAGGGGCGCAACTAGATCATAGCGATATGTCCCTATTAGCAACCATAACCACCACCAAGGGCGAGTAAGTTTAAGCTTCGCCCTGTGGTTTCCTTCCTTGACTGTTTAAATCTGTTTAAGTGTGCTATACGTCTGCTGATTTACTAGGCAATATTAAACGCGGATTAGCTGGTAAACGTTGCGACAAAGGCGTATACATCTCTGACTTTTCCTGGCGCAAGGCAGCTTCACGAAAGCGACTAATCGCCACTGCAATCGCCACACCTAATACTGTAAAACCGATCATACGCCCCAGAAAACCACCCACATCCGGTAACAACATAACCAAAGGATCAAATAGTAACCCTCCCAGCAAGCCGCCAACAGCGCCACCTAACAAACCAGACTTCAAATCACCTGCGGTATTTTCCTTAATGCCATAAGCCCCCCCTATTAATAGGCCCAGCACAACCCACGCAATAACACGCGCAGCCACGAACCATGGCAAAGAAGGCGTTTCTCCTGCCACAGACAAAATCAAATCGAAGACCACTTGCCCAATCAAGCCTGCGACTAAGCCACTTAGTAAACCCAAAACTGCCCCTGTCTTTAGCCCGTATTGCATTCGTGGCCAGTCTCTCATATAAAAGCTGCTTGCGGCACTCAGCAAAGCACTCAATACAGCGGCGTATAAAGCTGTAGACAGCGGTCCACTCAATAAACCCGACCAATTTGACAACACCAAACTGCTCAATAATTCCAGCAATAAAAAGCCACCAACACCACCCAGCAAACCTGCCAGAAAGTAATGGCGGGTCGATAGGGATACCTTGAATAAACGATTAAACCAAGTATTTTTATACACAAAACGATGCTTACAAGAAGGGCACTTTACTTTCAGTTCACAGGTGCGTTTAGGAATACGTAATTTACGTGAACAGAACTCACAGAGAATGACCATTTTATCATCGGTCGTATGGGTAACTTGCTCGGACATGCAGACATGACCTCTCTCAATCAAAGGTAAGTAACCATAGCATAATGCTATTTTCTCCGTCTCCTGCAAATGCCTATAATCCCACCTTAATCAGAATAAGCGTATTGGAGTGACGATGAACGAACGCCTGACCGAGCTGGAAATCCGTTTTATGGAACAAGAACAAACGCTAGAAACCCTCAGCCAACAGCTTTACTTACAGCAAAAGGAAATCTACCAATTAAATCAAGCTATTCAGGATTTAAAAGAAAAGCTAAAGACAGCCGCTATCTCCCCTATTGCAGCCTTGTCTGAAGAAACACCACCGCCACATTACTAACTCATGAAGCAACGCTATCAGCTACACGACACTGGCGAACGACTAGAATTACAGGATACCCACGCCCCTAAAACCGGCTCTGTATATGTTGACTTTACAGCCGGTAAGGTGCGCCACCGCTTACAATTTGGAGGCGGTAAAGGCCAAGATATAGCCAAAGCCATAGGCTTACATAAAATCAAACACCCTCATGTCATTGATGCGACAGCGGGACTCGGGCGAGAAGCCTTTGTACTCGCCAGCTTAGGCTGTAGCGTCACTTTGTTGGAGCGTTCCCCGATGATATATGCCTTGCTTCAAGATGGACTACGGCGCGCTCAACAGAGTGGAGATGAAACTATTCGTGCGATTGTGGCACGCATGACGTTACACCATACCGAAGCATTCGACTGGCTAAACCACTTGTCAGACAATGCTTACCCGGATGTTATCTACCTTGATCCCATGTTCCCGGAACGACGTAAATCAGCCTTAATTCAGAAAGAAATGCGCTGTTTACAAGCGATTGTGGGGGACAATACTGATGCTAATCGCTTATTAGCCATCGCCCGCCGACGCGCTCGCCATCGTGTTAGCGTCAAGCGCCCGCGCCTCGCCCCCCCATTGGCAGAGTGCCCGCCTGCTTTTGTTATTAAGGGTAAAGTTGTGCGTTATGATATTTATTTGCCTTGGCCGCAGAAGTCATAAAGATTACTCAGAACAGCATAAATCACCTCGCACAACATGTTCCAGCGGTCAAGTCGGGGCTTATTCAAATCAGCTATTCACAATGGCAACACCACCTCATGTTCTCCAGCCAGCGAAATGGTTACATTACCGTCAATTCGGTAATAGTCGCCTGCTTCTGCGGCAAAAATATGTGCTGCTATGTGTAAGCCTTGAGACTGATCCAGCGTACCAGCGGCAACAGCCTGACTCATGCCGCTTGATCCTTTTTTGGTTCACGATTGTGTTTTGTCCTGTCAGTTTTTGGCTATGATAGCGGTAGGTATGGTTCTAAAGATGTGTATCACTGCAACAATGCCCACTAACTCAAGTTTGGTCTCCCCAAACAAACCACCGCCACTTTAGCCGACACCAAACCTTTATCCCCAGCCAAATTGGGAATATCCAACCTGTCGCTGATTAGCGTCTGAGTTTCCAATACGATGCCATCCATACCTGCCACTTGCTGTTCGGCGGCTATCTGTGCCAAGCGTTGCGCCTCAGCCAAAGCATCACTAGCTTGCTCAAGCCATATCGGCTCACCTTCCCCATGCAAGAAATAGCCGCCATTTGTAGCTGAGGTAATCTCAATCACACTTTGCACACGCATTAAGCCAATCGCTGCACCGACCGCATTTGCCACTTCGCTATGCGCCGGAATCACTGTCTTCGTGCCCAAACGTCGTCCTACTTCGGGATAAAACACCGATGCCGAGCCACCAACCGCCACTAAAGTCAAGGCTGAGCGCAAACTCACTTTTAAATCCCTCAATAATTGCTGCCCACCGGCAATTAAGCTGACTAAAGGATCATTTGCCGCAAACGCAGTATTAGTCAAACGCTCCAACATCACATGCGTGGAACGCTTGACCATCGCCTGAAAAATTTCCTCAGCAAAAGCTACACACTCCGCTTCCGCCTGCTGCTCATTAAAAGAAATCTTGCCATAAGAGCGCCCGATCATTAGACAAGCCAACATAGCCACCTCACGCGACCACTGCGACTGTAGACCCAGCACATGTGCCGCATCACTGGGCGTAAACCCAGCTAATTGCAATAAACCACGCTCCACCAGACGCGCAATACGATAGCGATCACTAATATTATTAACAATAGCTGACCAAGGCTTAGGCTCATGCCCCACCGCCGCCAATAAATCCCGTTCTGCATGGGGCAAATCGGCTGGTATGACTTGTGCGCCATAAGCTTCCGGGCGCAATATAAACAAAGTCGCTATCCCTAAACCCATACTATCGGCTATCAACGCTTGTAAAGTTTTTTGTACGCTAGGCCAGCGTGAACCAATCAACGAAATTGGCACTACCCGATTAGGCTTGAGCTGAATCGTGCCATTTGCTTCAATCGCAATCTCACTATCGCCCCCCAAACCAATGGTTTGTATATCAATTGCCTTGACCAAGGTGCGATGCACACCGACCATTGCGCCTTGGTCATTCAGTTCGGGCCAACCATGCCGCACAATCGCCACATCGGTCGTCGTCCCTCCCACATCGGAGATAATAAAATCCTGTAAACCGGACAGAAAATTAGCGCCAATCACACTGGCTGCGGGACCCGACAAAATGATTTCAATCGGCTTTTCCACTACTGTGTCAGCACTCGCCAAAGAACCATCACCTTTAACAATCATTAAAGGGGCAACAATGCACTGCTTTGCCATAACCTGACGTACCGAAGCCACTAAAGCTACAATCATGGCAATAATACGTGCATTAAAAGCAGCAGTTAAAGCACGGCGTGGACCATTAAGTGATTCAGACAATTCACAAGAGGCTGTGACTGGACAAGCCGTTATTTCACGAATCAATGCTTGAGCGCGGCGTTCATGCTCAGGATTACGCACCGAATAAAGCGCCGATACTGCATAAGCCTCTACCTGAGTGGCCACACTGGCGACAGCCGCGCGTAAAGCAGCTTCATCCAAAGGGGCTTGTTCGCCACCATCATAACGATGCCCCCCTGCAATACGAATCACTTTGGCAGTAGGAATAGCACTAGCTAGCTCAGTACGCTCGGTCATAGTGTCGTCAAAACCAATCAGCACCACCGCAATATGCGAACCTTTACCCTCCACCAAAGCATTGGTCGCTAAAGTGGTCGAAAGTGACACCAAGCCAATCTCAGCACCACTCACTCGCCCTGCACTTGCCTGCAATACTTTGTCCAGCGATTCAATAATTCCCAGTGCCAAATCCCCCCGTGTGGTTAAGGCTTTGGCTGAAGCGATCACTTGGCGCTCACGGCTATCTACAATAACTGCATCGGTATAAGTTCCACCGGTATCAATGCCTAAATTGTAATGACGCATAGCCTAGCCTCTGCGTCGCCGCCGCCGACTATTCGAGTCAGAGTCAGGGTTTGCCTGGATTGCTTTTTTAGGTGGACGCTGTACCACACTGAACAAATGTGGGAAATGATCTGTTTTATGCGGGAAAGCCATTGCCTCAACAAAATAGTCTTGGAATTTAGGCTCAACAGCCGTCTCAATCTTTTCAATTCGCTGTACCACCGCCTCAATCGTGCGACGCGCACCTTGATTGAGTAAAGCGATTCGCGCTCCCGTCCCAGCAGCATTACCGGCTGAAGCGACCTTATCCAGCGGACAATCGGGAATTAAACCCAATATCATGGCGTGCTTAACATCAATATGACTGCCAAAAGCACCCGCCAAACGAATACGCTCCACTTGGTTAATGCCCATTTTATCCATGAGCAGCTTCACTCCAGCATACAAAGCGGCTTTTGCCAATTGAATCTGGCGTACATCGTTTTGCGTTACTGCAATCACACGCTCATCCCCTTCACCCGAGTCATACAAAACGTAAGCAAAGGTACGCCCTTGGGGAATCACTCGCTGTGTGCTATCAGCCAAAGCACCATCAATCACACCATCTTCGCTAATCACTCCAGCCAGATACATCTCTGCAATAACTTCAATAATCCCCGAGCCACAAATACCATTTACCCCAATCTTGGCCACTGATGCCGCAAAGCCCTCCTCATCCGACCAAAGATCAGAACCTATGACTTTAAAGCGGGCTTCCTTAGTATCAGGGTCAATACGAACCCGCTCAATCGCACCAGGGGCTGCACGTTGTCCGCTACTGATTTGTGCTCCCTCGAACGCAGGTCCTGTCGGACTAGAACAAGCCAATAAACGCTCTTTATTGCCCAGTACAATCTCGGCGTTTGTACCCACATCCACCAATAGGCTAATCGCATCTTGCAAATAAGGCTCTTCTGAGAGCACCACGCCCGCTGCATCTGCTCCAACATGCCCAGCAATACACGGCAGAATATACACACGCCCACCACGATTAATCTGCAAATCCAACTCATACGCATAAGTATGAACAGCTTCATTAGTCGCTAAAGCAAATGGCGCACCCCCCAGCTCCACCGGGCTAATGCCTAACAATAAATGGTGCATAATAGGATTACCTAGCAGCACCATTTCCAAAATCGTATCGCGCGTAATTTTTGCCTGTTTTACCAACTGTTCAATCAGTTCATTCAGCGCCTGACGCACAGCAGCACTCATGGCTTCTGCGCCTTCTGGATTCATCATCACATAAGACACACGGCTCATGAGATCTTCACCAAAACGAATCTGTGGATTCATGCTACTAGCAGAGGCAATCACTGCACCACTGACTAAATCGCACAAATGCGCTGCAATTGTCGTAGAGCCGACATCCACCGCAATACCATACGCCTTATCCCGCAAGCTAGGCCAAATGGCAGTCATGCGTGAACCTTGTTGTACTGCGACCGTCACACCCCACTTGCCTTCGCGTAATACAGACTGCAACCGTGGCAAAAGCGCAGTGTCACAACTCAAATCCTGCAATTGCCACTCCCGCGCTAAAGCCTCATACAAACGCTGCAAATCTCCTTTAGGCAAGTGCATATCAGGCTCTTCCACTTTCACGTAATGTAATTGCGTGCTGGTATCCAACACAATATCGCGCAGTTCTGCATCCTTACGCACTAATTGCTGATGCACCTGACTATCTGGCGGTACATCAATAACCAAATCCCCTTGTATGTAAGCATGACACCCCAAACGTCGTCCTGCGGCCAATGGCTTACGCTGCGTTTCATAACGCTGTTCTGCTTCTGTCAAACCATTAAGGTGCTTTAGGCTGGAATGAATTCCCAGCTTAGGGAACTCACCTTCCATACACAACACCTGACAGCGCCCACACAAACCACGCCCGCCACAAATGGAATCAATATCCACCCCCAGCTTTTGCGCGGCTTGTAATAAAGGCGTACCCATTGAAAATTCACCCCGACGACCAGTCGGCATGAAAACAACTTTAGCGGTTTGTTTGGCAGTCATGGACTAATCACTAATCCCGTCTACGGCGTCGTCCTTCGCGTCCACCGCGTGCCCGTGTACCTGCACCTTCTGCTGATGGTTCACGGTATTTACGAATCCAGTTTGCACAATCCGGGTCATGCCCCATCATGACATCTGCCCCCAACACCGCCTGCATGACTTCTGCATGCAGTGGGCTAGTAATCGCTGAAGTCATTCCAGCACCAATCGCCATTGTCAAAAAGGCGCTATTAATCCCATTGCGATTAGGCAAACCAAAACTCACATTTGACGCACCACAAGTTGTATTGACTTGAAGTTCTTCACGTAGCCGTCTGACTAACTCCATAACTTGCCGACCTGAACTATTAATCGCGCCAATGGGCATGACCAGCGGGTCAACCACAACGCGATCACGTGAAATACCATGATCGGCTGCTCGTTCTACAATTTTCTTGGCTACGGCGTAACGCACATTAATATCTTGTGAAATACCTGTTTCGTCATTAGAAATCGCTACCACGGAGGCATCATACTTCGCCACTAAAGGCAAAACACGTTCCAGACTTTCGTCCTCACCTGTTACCGAATTTACCAAAGCACGCCCTTGATACACGGCTAAACCGGCTTTCAAAGCGTCAATAATGGATGAATCAAGACACAAAGGCACATCGGTAATCGACTGTACCAACTGAATCACTTCGGCCAAAATCCTCGGCTCATCTGCCAGTGGAATCCCCGCATTCACATCCAGCATTTGTGCCCCAGCTTCCACTTGGGCAATGGCATCCGCTTCTACACGGCTATAATCGCCATTTTTCATTTCCTCAGCGAGTATTTTGCGTCCGGTTGGATTAATACGTTCGCCAATAATGACAAAACGCTCTTCAAAGCCGATGCGAACCTCCTTGTTAGGTGAGGTAACTACAGTAACGGTCATAATGGATTTTCCTGTGCTGTGGGTGAATCGGGGGCTATGGTCTCGACCAGCCCATCAAACGGTGCTACGGGTTCATACATCCCCGGATGCCAAGGCTTACGCCCTTCCAATGCGCCGGAGCGTTCCACTATCTCCGCCACATACTGCTCCTGCCGATAAGCCATAATGTGCACACCATGTACACCTTCCAGCTCACGCGCTTCTTCAATCATTTCAATGCAAATATTAATACCTTCCCGCTTCGGCTTTTCAGCGCCTTTCAAGCGTTTAATGACGCTATCGGGGATATGTACGCCAGCGACATTGCTACGAATCCATTCAGCCGTTTTAGCTGAAGCCAGCGTACCCACACCGAGTAAAATAAACACTTTCTCATGCAAACCCATATCACGGACTTGCTTCATATATTCCTTGAACATAGGCATATCAAAGCAGTACTGGGTTTGTACGAATTGCGCCCCAGCGGCCACTTTTTTAGCCAAACGATGCGGGCGATAATCCAATGGCGGTGCAAAAGGATTCGCTGCCCCTCCCATAAAAACATGCGGCGGACTAGTGATTTTGCGCCCACTCAAAAAACGGCTTTCATCACGCATAATACGAATCGTATTCAGTGCGGTCATGCTGTCCAAATCAAATACAGGCTTGGCTTCTGGATGATCGCCAGATTGCACACCATCACCACTGAGACACAAAATATTGGCTACTCCCATTGCGGATGCACCTAATACATCCCCCTGAATCGCTATGCGATTACGATCACGGCAAGAAATCTGCATTACCATAGCGTAACCTTTGCGCGTTAATAATGAACACATGCCGACACTGGACATATGACAATGTGCCCCGGAACCATCTGTTGCATTCATAGCATCCACATAGCCATCAAACAATGCAGCACGCTCATACACTTCATTCGGATCAGCCGAGTCAGGTGGCGCTATTTCAGTAGTCACGGCAAAATGCCCGGCACGCAAGACGCGCTCCAAACGTCCAGGTGAAGTATGGCCGGGTAAAATAGGCAAGCTATAGCCGGGCGGCGGCTCATCTGCAAAGCTATAAGGCCCCAATTGGCTACGGCGCAATACCTCCGTCATGAACGCAACGCCTGTACTTTTTGTTCTACTGCGCGCAACCAAGCTGACTTACCTTTTAAGCGCCAATCCACGACGGGCTGTACTATGTGAATAGCGCGTTTTTCAGACTTTAAATGTTTAGTGCCCTCCCAAGCCACCACCCATACACAATCCATTTCTGGTTTAAGTTCACACTTGCCATTAGTGCGCACGCCACCACAAGGACCATTGCGAATGGTCTTGGGGCAATTCATGGGGCAAGACATACCTGTCGAACCGAGCGTGCATTGGCCACACGATTGTGAGTCAAAGAAGAAAGCTTTAATGGGTTTTTCCAAGACCATGAGCGGCTTTTCTATCTTGTTTAAGCCAATTGACTGCAAAATGGGGTAAAGCTTAATGAGGGCATTTTCTATGCTAGTGTAAACACGATGCAAAACCCGAGCATGACGTGCTGACCAGCGCCGCATTCTATACATAAAAACTCCTCTCCTGATCAGGCTTAGGGAAGTAAGCCTTGATTACGCACGATTTTCTCTAGGCATTCAGCAGGAAACTGCTGCTCCAAGGCAGCGGCTTCTTGATGAGCAAAGGTATTCAGATCCACCTCATCACACTCGCAACTCACCACCTCACGCCGCCATTCAGCCACATAATCATCAGTATTGTTTTTTCCGGCATACATCGCAGCACGATCAATCGCTTCTTGAAAACGCTCTGACAACAGCGCCTTACCTTTGACGCGACCGCGCTTGATAGACACTTGGGAAGGAATATCACGCCAATAGATAATCACTTTTTCTACCATAGCCTTGCCTCACAAAGCAAAAAGTTGCTCATTTAGCCTAGATTCCAGCAAGCCATAGCCAGTATGGACATGCTTGAACTCCAGCCCAAGATAATCTGCTGCTGCTTGAGCCACTTTGAATAATTCGGTATTTTCAGTTTGGGACAAATACACCAACCGCCGATAGTGCCGGAATAATTCATCTTTTAGAGCAGGATAGCGATTCAGCTTTAAAGCCTGCACCACCAAACGCTCAAAATGCCGTGCCAAAAAGTCAGTCAGGTAAAAACTACCTGACTCTTCTTCAGCTAACTGCTCAAACACATCCAATCCAGCAAAAAAAGCATAGCAATGTGCCCCAGGTAGGCGCTCTACACCTTCTGCCAGCAAAACCTGATCAATTAAACCACCCGTTCCACAATCCGCATAAGCTGCAAACAATTTTGAGTAATCTGAGCGTTTAGCCTGAATCGCTGCTTGCAAGCGCGCTGGAATCAAGTGTGGTCGATTATGTAATTCAGCATCCAAACAGTATAAATCCAGATAATCCCAAGCGTTCAACTGTTTAAGCTGCTTAATCTCTCGCGCCAAGGCACCACAGGCAATGACCAAAATACGCGCAGACATACCGACAATTCCGTGGTTTAGCCCACTTAAGCGGCGCGTTTTTGTTCAACCAAGGCCATACCTGTCGATGCAGCCGAAGCAGCATCACGGCAATAAGCATCCGCACCGACAGCTTTGCCAAACTCTTCATTTAAGGGCGCACCACCAACCAGTACAATATAATCATCACGAATGCCTTTTTCGACCAAAGCATCAATGACCACTTTCATATAAGGCATGGTTGTAGTGAGCAGTGCCGACATACCCAGAATATCTGGCTTGTGTTCTTCCAGCGCTGCCAAATAATCTTCAACAGCATTATTGATACCCAAATCGACCACTTCAAAACCTGCCCCTTCCATCATCATAGTGACCAAGTTCTTGCCGATGTCATGAATATCGCCTTTCACCGTACCAATCACCGTTTTACCAACGGGCTTAGCTCCAGTTTCAGCCAATAAAGGACGCAAGATTTCCATCCCACCTTTCATTGCATTAGCTGCTAACAAGACTTCAGGCACAAATAAAATACCATCGCGGAAATCGACACCCACAATACGCATACCTTCCACCAGTGCTTCGGACAAGATCTTATCCGCAGGCCAGCCACGCTCCAGTAAAATATGCGTCCCTTCCTCAATTTCCTCCTTGAGACCGTCATACAGGTCATCGTGCATTTGAGCGACTAAATCATCATCGCTCAACTCAGACAGAATGAGTTCATCATCATCGTAATCATCAGCCATTTTTCAACCTCACCGGAGCAGTTCAACAACTCATTATATCAATAATCTTTATCTGGAAACTCAGACTTACGTCTAGCGATAAAGTCCAATAAGGCTTCATCAATCGCTGGATCCAACGCAGGTGCTTCATATTCATTCAGCATTTTTTTCCATAGCTTATTAGCACGCTGAGCAGCATCTTGTTGACCCTCCTCCAGCCACTGTTCAAAGCTATCATTGTCCGCCAAAATGGAACGATAAAAAGCATTTTCAAAATTAGCTTGTGTATGTGTAGCACCAAGGAAGTGCTGTCCTGGTCCTACTTCGCGCAGTGCATCCATTGCTTGACCGTTTTCGCTCAAATCAACACCACCCAGTAGTACACGGATCATATTAGCCTGATCCACATCCATCATGAACTTTTCATAACTCATGACCAAGCCACCTTCCAGCCAGCCTGCGGTATGTAACATAAAATTAACACCCGCTAAAGCAGCCGTTTGCAAAGTATTGGCTGCTTCATAAGCCGCTTGTGCGTCCGGCAATTTCGACGCACATAAGCCCCCTCCACTACGAAAAGGTACTCCTAAACGTCTCGCTAAAGACGCTACGGTATACATCACCAAAGAAGGCTCAGGCGTACCAAAGGTAGGCGCTCCTGTTTGCATGGATACCGCACTGGCAAATGTACCAAACACCACCGGCGCACCCGGGCGCACCATTTGCGCAAAAGCCATACCAGCCAACACCTCAGCCAGAATTTGCGTCGCTGTACCCACCACAGTAACAGGCGACATAGCCCCCGCAAGAATAAAAGGCGAAATGACGGTCGCCTGCATATTACGTGCATATACTTTCAAAGCACCTAGCATAGTGTCATCAAAAGTCATAGGCGAGTTAGCATTAATCAGACTGCTACAGACCGTATTATGCTCAACAAACTCAGCGCCAAATACTAACTTAGCCATATCCACAGTGTCTTGCGCACGGGAATGATGTGTTACCGACCCCATAAAAGGCTTGTCGCTGTATTTGATGTGGCTATATACCATATCAAAGTGGCGTTTATTCACCGGCAAATCTACCGGCTCACAGACTGTTCCGCCCGAATGATGCAGGCCATTACTCATATAGGCCAGCTTGACAAAATTATGAAAATCTTCAATCGACGCATAACGCCGCCCATGATCCAAATCACGCACAAACGGCGAACCATAAGCAGGTACTAAAACGGTACGCTTACCACCAATAATGGTACTACGTTCAGGATTGCGAGCATGTTGAGTAAATTCAGCAGGCGCATGCTGTTGGATCAGTGAACGGCACAGACCACGTGGAAAATGTACACGCTCTCCTTGTACATCCGCGCCCTGCGCTTTAAGGATTTCCAAAGCTTCGGGATCATCACGAAAATCAATACCAATTTCTTCTAAAACGGTGTCAGCATTATGCTCAATGAGTTCTAGTGCCTCATCCCCCAATAATTCAAAATAGGGGATATTGCGCTCAATAAAAGCTGCTTGTTTGGTTTGTGTTCCTTGTCGGGCTGTCCGCTTAGCACTGCGTCCACCACCGCCGCGCCGACCTTGTCTCTCACTCATGCCTGGAACCTCACCTGACAAATATCAACGATAATAATTAGGCGACTATAAGACACCATTGACTGATCAG
>PDWI01005787.1_pt1 | contig 15790 bp, 12 predicted proteins | sample 1430891 | NCBI WGS metagenome assembly PDWI01 (sample SAMN01162508, study PRJNA174530) | Oral metagenome, whole genome shotgun sequencing project. | biome: Marine environment; feature: Marine mammal; material: Swab sample of the gingival sulcus; isolation source: swab sample of gingival sulcus...
GTTTTAGCTGAGATTAGATTGTGTTCTGTACAATCAAGTCCTATGGCATCTTCTGTTTCTTCTAAAACTCTCATAGGGTCTGCACTAGGTAAGTCTATTTTATTAACTACTGGTAAAAGTTCTAAGTCATTATCAAGTGCTATATATACATTTGCAATAGTCTGGGCTTCAACTCCTTGAGTTGAATCTACTATTAGTAAAGCACCTTCTGATGAGGCTAAAGATCGGCTAACTTCATAAGAAAAATCCACATGCCCTGGAGTGTCTATAAGATTTAAGATGTATTCTTGTCCATCTTTTATATATTTTAGTCTTACACTTTGGGCTTTTATTGTTATCCCTCTTTCTTGTTCTATGTCCATAGTATCCATAACTTGTGCGGACATTTGTCTATCTTCTATGGCTCCACATTCTTGTATAATTCTATCTGCTAAGGTTGATTTCCCATGGTCAATATGGGCTATGATACTAAAGTTTCTAATATGTTTTTGCAAGGTTTATCCTAAATAATAGTGTTTAATTTTATGAGGATTATATCTAAAAGTATTTAAGTTCTTTGTTAAGAAAAAATTTAAAAGAAATAAGATTTAAAGTTTATACTTTAAATCTTATTTAAATGTAAAAAATTATTGGTTTACGTAACCAATAACTCTTCTGTTTTGAGCTCTACCCTCAGCTGTTTTATTTGTAGCAATTGGATTACTTTCTCCATATCCAACTGATTGTAGTCTATTTTTACCAATACCTAAATCAACCAGTGCTCTAACCGCAGATGCAGCTCTTCTATCAGATAATTTTAAGTTATACTTTTGAGAACCAATAGAATCTGTGTGAGCTTCAATCATAGCAGTTAATTTTTCATTTGATTTTAACATTTTTGCAAAGTCTTCTAGATTTCCATTGTAAGAACTATTGATTTTTGCAGAGTTATATGCAAAATTGATATTTAATTTAACTGTGTTTACACAACCATCTTGATTTACTTTAATTCCTGGCGATGTTTCTGGACATTTGTCAAGATTGTTAACTACACCATCATTATCATCATCATTACTTACTTGTAATGGAGCTGCTGTTTGAACTGCTAGTGGTTCGATTTCTTCAACTTCTAGTACTCGTGGTTCTACAACTTCTTTTACTCTTGCTCCAAGTGGCATAGCTAAAGTAAATGTGTACATAAAGTCATTTTTATTTTCTTTTTCAAGTAGATGTCTTACATCTCCTTTTACAGAAATTCCATAATATGGGATATCATATCTTAGTCCAAGTCCATAGTTGAAGAATGCACTGTCTTCATTTGTATCTTTTATTTCTTTTGTTAAGTCTTTATATCCAAGTCCTGCTAAACCATAAATAGCAAATTTTCTAGTTAAATTAAATCTTTTAATAGCATTTAAATATGTTCTATTTATATGAGTTCCTCCCATATTGTTATCATATTTAGTTCCATCACTTCTTAAGAAACCTAATTCAACTTGACTTATAAATGAATTATGAAAGTTTTTTGCAAGATATACACCCATATTTGGATAATTATTGTCTAATTTATTGTCTTTTAGTATACCTGCACCAAATAGACCTACTTCATAATTGTATCTATCGCTAAAATCACTTGCTCCCATAAGAAGTGAAGCTGATAAGGCAGATAGTATTAAAGTTTTTTTCATAAAACTGTCCTTTACATATTTTTGTTATATTGTATCAAAAATTAATATACAAATAAGTTAAATTAAAATTAAATTTCAAATTTTTAGATGATAAGGACGATATGATAAGTATTTATGAGACGAAAATCAAGATTATTTTTTAGATAATTAAGATACAAAAAAGAAGGGAACACCTTCTTTTTTATTATTTGTTTATTGTAGCAGTAACTCTTCTGTTAGCAGCTCTACCTTCTTTAGTTTTGTTTGTTGCTACAGGGTTTTCTTCACCATAACCAATAGCTTTTAATCTTGAAGCATCAACATTTAAAGCTTTAAGTGCTTTAACTGCAGACATTGCTCTTTTTTCAGATAATTTTTTGTTATATTTTTTTGAACCAGTTGAATCTGTATATGCTTTGATTGTAGCATTTAATTTTGGATTAGATTTTAAAACTTCTGCAAATTTAGATATTCTAGAATCATATGCGTTACTAATTTTTGCTGAGTTTGTATCAAAGTTTATTTTTAAGTCAACTAATGAGATACAACCTACAGAATCAACTTTTGCACCTTCCATAGTACTTGGACATTCGTCTAATCTATTTACAACACCATCATTATCATCATCTAATTCACAACCATTTTTATCAACCGCAACACCTGCAACTGTATTTGGGCATTTGTCATTTGCATCAATTACACCATCATTATCACTATCTTTTGGAGTAGGTACTACAACAGGAGCAACAACAGGAGCAGCTTTTACAACTTGTCCAAATGGAACAGATAATCCTACAGTATATAATAAGTTATTATCAGCATCACCAGATTCAATTACGTGTCTTAAGTCAAATTTTACAGCTAATTTTTCAGCTACATCATATTTTACACCAACACCATAGTTAAAAAATGCACCATCTTTGTTAAGTTTATTTTGGTCATTGAATAATTCAACACCAAGACCCGCTAAACTATATAAAGAAAAGTTTGTACTTAATGGATAGTTTTTAACTAAGTTAACAAAACCTCTAGTAATTCTAGTATCTCTTGCTTTTGCATTTTTTGTTTCTTTATATTCAACATTTCTTTTAATAGTTGATAAGAATCCAACTTCAACTTGATCAATAAATGAATCAGTTTGGTTAAATCCAACTGCCAATCCAGCATCTGCATAGTTTCTTTCTAAACCTAAGTTACCTTCTGTGAAAACTCCACCAACCATTGGTGTAATCTCGTATTTATATTCACTATTTGCTGCGAACATTAAAGTAGCACAAGCTACTGATGATAAAATAATCTTTTTCATGTTTCTTTCCTTGTTTACATTTGTTTTTTGCATTTTATCAAAAAACTAATTAATCTATACTTTGAACAGTATTAATTGTACGACATTATCCTAAATATTTGTGAAAAAATTGTGTTTATTTTTCATATTCCACAAAAATAGAATTTACAGATTCATTATTATGAATTCTTTTTATAGCTTCTCCTATCATCACTGAAGCACTTAAAACAGTAATTTTATCAAGCTCTTTTTTCAAAGGAATAGTATCTGAAATTACTAGTTCATCTAAAACACCATTTTCTATTCTTTCATAAGCAGGACCACTTAAAACTCCGTGTGTACAACATGCCATAACTGAAGTTGCACCTTTAGTTTTTAAAACTTCAGCAGCTTTTACTAACGTACCAGCAGTATCGACCATATCATCAACTAAGATGACATCCTTACCTTTTACATCTCCTATGATATTCATAACTTCAGATACATTTGCTTTTTCTCTTTTTTTATCAACAATTACTAGTTCATATCCTAATTTATCAGCATAAGATCTAGCTCTTGCAACACCACCAATATCTGGACTTGCAATAATCGGATTTTTAAGATTTTTTGATCTGATATAATTTAAGAACATAATAGAACCAAACAAGTTATCAGCAGGGATATTGAAAAATCCTTGAATTTGAGCTGCATGTAAATCTACTGTTACAACTCTTGAAATACCAGCAGTTTCTAATAAATCAGCAACTAGTTTAGCTGTAATAGGAACTCTAGGAGCTGCTTTTCTATCTTGTCTTGCATATCCATAGTAAGGTATAACTGCTGAGATTGATTTTGCACTTGATCTTTTTAGAGCATCTACCATAATAAGTAGCTCCATCAAATTATCATTCGTTGGAGCACAAGTTGGCTGTATGATAAATACATCTTGTCCTCTAACACTCTCCGTAATTTGAACAGATATTTCACCATCACTAAATTTATTTAAAGTTGCATCAGACACTTCCATATTTAAGTGTTTAGCAACTTTTTGTGCAAACTCAGGGTTAGCAGTACCACTAAAAAGTTTAAATTTTGACATAGAATTTTTCCTTAATTTTTCTAAATATTAAGCAATTTTATCTAAATTGTTCTTAATGAATAGTTAGGTGTTTTTCAGTTTGTACTTTCAATCCAACCAGAACCTATAACCTTATCTTCATCGTAAAAAGTTGCCAATTGACCACAAGCTACTCCAAAAGCTGGAACTTTAAGTTTGATGATAGCTTTATCATTTTCTATTTTTACTTCACAAGGAGTTGAAATAGATCTATATCTTAATTTTACATTAGCCTTAAATTCTTTATCATCTATAAACATATTTAGTTTATTTGCTATAACTTCATTTACTTCTAATTCGTATTTTTTACCAACTACTATGGTATTGTCTTTTGGATTTAGTTGTGTAACAAAATGAGGGTCATGAGCTCCATGAACTCTAAATCCTCTTCTTTTTCCTATCGTATAATGGGCATATCCTTTATGTTCTCCTATGATATTCCCATTTTTATCTAAAACATCACCTTTTTTATCTATGTTTGCGTGTTTTTTTACAATGTCTGTATAAACAGTGTCTACAAAACATATCTCTTGTGATTCATTTTTTTGGGTGATTTCTTTGTAAATATCGCCTAGATTTTGAGCAAGTTTCATAATATCTTCTTTTTTATGAGTACTCATAGGAAACATCATATATTTTAAACATTCAGGACTTACTTGTGATAAAAAATAGCTTTGGTCTTTTGTCATATCATCAGCTTGGTATATAAACTTTCCATCTGTTTTTGCATAGTGACCTGTTGCTAAATAAGAACAATCGTGTTTTTTTGCAAAGTCAAGCATAGCACCAAATTTTATCTGTCTGTTACATTTGACACATGGATTTGGAGTGCTTCCTTCTAAATAAGAGTTTACAAAATAGTCATAAATCTCTTCCTTAAATTCATTTGATAAATCCAAAATATGATATTTTATACCTAAAGTTTGGGCAACTTTTTCTATATAGTATAAATTTGTTTCGTGATAATCATCATTTCTATTATGAAGTTTTAAATAAACTCCCTCGACTTCATAACCATCTTTTTGTAGCATATAAGCTGTAACAGAAGAATCTATCCCTCCACTCATACCCACCATTACTTTTGTTTTCATTAAAATCCTTATTTTATAACTTAAGCATAGTTTTTAAAGGTATGACAACAGAGTCTCTTTTGTACCAAGATTTATGTGGAATAATTAATTTTTTTGTATTGATTTTTTTATCATGAAAAAATATTATATCAATATCTAATGTTCTTGGGGCATCTTTAAAAGAACGTTTTCTTTTAAGTCTGTTTTCATACCTTTGCATAATTTTGAAAAATTCATTTACACTTAGGTTTGTTTTGAGCATAATTATACCATTTAAAAAGTCATTTTGTTCCAGATATCCAAAAGGTGGATTCTTGAGTAAATTACTAGTTATAAGTATATCAAATTTTGTATTTGATTTTAAGTATAAGAGTAACTTATCAAATATTTTTTTTGTATTTCCTATGTTTCCACCTATACCAATAGTCACAAAGTATTTCTTTGTAGAGATACTTTGTGATTTATAAGGAAAATTATCTGTTTTATAAAGTATGAGTTTTGATGATATTTTTTTTTTCAAATTTCCTCTTTTTTTTCTAAAAAATTAAAGTTTATTAAAATAGTAGAGATTATTTTTTCAAATTTTTACTATTTTATAGTATCACTGCCTTACCATTTTTCATAACAACAGTATCTTCTATTCTTACTCCAAATTCATCTGGTAAGTAAATCCCTGGTTCAATTGTAAATACCATATTTTCTTTTATAATCACATCAGATTTTGCAGAAATTACTGGAAATTCGTGTATATCTATACCTACACCATGACCTGTTGAGTGTATGAAATATTTTCCATAACCTTCTTTTTCTATGATATCTCTGGTCAGGGCATCAATTTGAGATGCTTTCATACCAACTCTTGCTTTTTCTATGGCGTTTAATTGGGCTTTATAAACTAGGTCATAAATCTTTTGATGTTTTTTATTTTTAAATTTTTGTTCTCTTTTGAAGTTAAAATTCTCAAAATCCACATTTGAAGTACAAGTTCTATCAGAACAATATCTTTTATATTTTATACCAGCATCGACTAAAAGTAGGTCATTTTTCTTTAGTTTTTTGCTACTTGGTAGGGCATGGGGTTTTGCTGCATTTTCATTTATAGCTACAATTGGCTCAAAACTCAAATCATACTTAGCATTTTTACTCATATTTTGCATAGCTTTAAAGTATAAAAACTGTTCTTTTTGTTTTTTACCTTCTTTTCTTATGAATTTTGCTAAATCTTTAAAACCATCTCTTCCCAATTTTGAAGCTTTTTTTAGAAGTTTGATTTCCCAATCCTCTTTTATAATCCTTTTTTCTTTTGAAAAGTGAGCTTTTGGAATAAACTTAACTTTTAAATCACTTGTCAAGCTATTATAAAAAAAGTAAGAAAAATCATAAGGGTCAAAGATGATTTTTCTTATCTTAGATTTTTTTATGATTTCTTTTGTTGTTTTTAACAAATCACTAGATTCAATAACTTGACAATTTTGACAAAATTGCTTAGCTTCTAAAGTATATCTAGCATCAGTGATAAAGTATCTATCACTTCCTAAGTTTAAAAATATAACATTGTCACAAGAAAATTTACACTCAAAATAAACTGCATTTTCATTGGTCAATATAAAGTTGTTCATAGTATTCCTTATTTTAAAACAAATTTTAATATAATCTTACCCAAATTATATAAAAGGAAAATAAGATGAAAATAGCAGTTATACAAGGACCAAACTTAAATATGTTAGGAATTAGAGAACAACATATCTATGGACCTATGACATTAGAACAAATTCACGAGCAATTAAAAAATGCAGCAGAACAAAATGGAGTTGAATTGGAATTCTTCCAATCAAATCTGGAAGGTGAGATAGTTGATAGAATTCAAGAATGTTTAGGAGAAGTTGAGGGTATCTTAATCAATCCTGCAGCATTTTCTCACAGTTCAATAGCAATAAAAGATGCAATTTCAGCAGTTGGATTGCCAACAGTTGAAGTACATATTTCAAATATTTATAAAAGAGAAGAGTTCAGACAAAAATCTATAACAGGTGGTGCTGCAACTGGTGTTGTTACAGGGTTTGGACCTTTTGGTTATCATATGGGATTGATTGCTTTGATGCAAATTATAGCAGAGATTAAAGCGGTTGAAGAATCAGAAGAAGTTTCTGAAGTAGAATAATATATGGAAGTTCTTACTTCAAATTGGATTTTTACCTCTGATGAAAATAATAGTATCATAAAAAATGGTGCTATTATTTTTGATGAAAAGATTTGTGATATTGGAAGAATAGAAGACTTAAAAGAAAAATATCCTAATCTTAACTTTGAAACTCCAAAAGAAAATAGTGTTTTGATGTCAGGCTTGATAAATACTCATATTCACTTAGAATTTTCTTCAAACTCTACTACTTTAAAATATGGCAATTTTATGAACTGGTTAAATTCAGTTATAAAAAATAGAGAAAATCTAATCGAAAAAGCAGATACTAATCTAATCGATACAAAATTAAAAAAGATGAAAAAAACGGGTACTACAACTATTGGTGCGATTTCATCTTATGGTTTTGATTTAGATTCTTGTGTGAGAAGTCCTATAAATACTGTATTTTTTTGTGAGGCTATTGGAAGTAAGGCTGATATGATTGATACTTTATTTACTGATTTTAAAGCTAGATTAAATAGTGCAAAAAAGTATAAATCAGATAGTTTTATACCTGCTGTGGCTATTCACTCTCCATATTCAGTTCATCCTATTTTGGTAAGAGAATGTTTAAATATAGCAAAGCAAGAAAACTTAGCTGTTAGCAGTCATTTTTTAGAATCTCCTGAAGAATTTGAATGGTTACATAAAGACGAAGGTTTGATGACAAGTTTTTTTAAAAACTTTTTAAATCAAAGTAAAGCTGTGACAAAACCTTTGGAATTTTTAGAACAATTTAAAGATATTAAGAACTTATCTTTTACCCATTGTTGCCAAGCAAGTAGTGATGATTTTTCTAAAATTAAATTTTTAGGTGCTAGTGTAAATCACTGTGTTACTTCAAATAGATTGTTGAATAATACTAAATTAGATTTAGATAAATTGGAAGACATTCCTTATACCATAGGAACTGATGGACTAAGTTCAAACAATTCTTTATCTTTATTTGATGAACTAAGAAATGCTTTGATGGTTCATACACATAAGAATATACTAGATTTTTCAAAAGAACTTTTATATGCCGTAACTTTAAATGGTGCAAAAGCATTGGGAGTAAATAAAGGGATATTAAAAAAAGATAAAGATGCTGATATCATCTCTTTTTGTTTACCAGATAAGATAGAAGATGAGGAAGATTTAGCTATGCATATAATATTGCATACTAAATTTGTAGATAAAACCATAATAGGAGGTAAATTTGTTTAGATTTTTTAAGGTGCTTTTTTCACCTATAATAGCTATTTTAGATTTTATAACAAAATATTTTAAAACAATAGTTTTTTTAACTATTGTTTACTTTTTCGCTTTTGATAGTGCAGATAAACCCTTAGTTACAAATAATAGTGCTAATTTACAAAAGATTTCTTTATTTGGACCTATACTAAGTGTTGATAGAACTTTAGAAGAGATACAAAAAGCAAAAGAAAATATAAATATCAAAGGCGTTTTACTTGATGTAAATTCTCCAGGTGGTTCAGTCGCACCTTCTGTTGAATTAGCTTATGCTATAAAAGACTTAAAAAAAGTAAAACCTGTGGTTGTTTATGCTAGTGGTACAATAGCAAGTGGTTCTTACTATGCTTCAATATGGGCAGATAAGATTATAGCCAATCCTGGAAGTATGGTTGGATCTATTGGTGTTATTATGCAAGGTTTTCATGCTGAGGATTTATTGGAGAAAATAGGAATAACAGCCCAAACTGTAAAAGCAGGAAAATACAAAGAAAGTGGAACTTTTACAAGACCTTGGAAGGATTATGAAAAAGAAGAATTACAAGGTGTTATAGATGACACTTACAATATGTTTGTAAGTGATGTATCAAATGCAAGAAAACTTAAAAAAGAAAATTCATCACTTTTTGCTGATGCGAGGATTTTCACTGCAAGTCAAGCTAAAAAAGTAGGGTTGATAGATATGGTTGGTACTTTTTCCATAGCCCAAAATGAACTTCAAAAACTTTCAAAAGTAAAAAAAGTCGTATGGAAAAAACAAGATAAATTTGAAAAATTTATGGACGAGTTTATAGACAAAACAAGTTCAAAAATCTCAACTTTATTTGCTCCTTCACTAAAAGCTTATTAAAAAGATAGCCTTTTATAAAGGCTTATCTTTTTTTATAAAATAACCCTTTTCATAGTTGTTCTGTAATATTCCTTCTGGAAGTTTTTTTCTAAGTCTTTTTATCATAGACCTTATAGCTTCATAACTTTTTGCTTCATTTCCATAAATATAGTCTTTGATTTGATCGATACTTAGAACTTGATTGGTGTTTTTTACTAGAAGTTCTAGTAAACATTCTTCATTTTTTGTCAATTTACATATCTTATCATCTATATATAGTTCTGAAGTTTTTAGGGAAAAATACACATTTTTTGATAAGATAACCTTAGATAAATTATCATCTAAATTTAAAAAGCTATTTACTTTTAAGATAAGCTCACAAACATCAAATGGCTTTTTTAGATAATCATAACAACCTTTTTTATAGCTTTCTTTTATCTTGTTTATATCTAAAATAGAACTTATCATCAATACTTTTGAATTTATATTATTTTCTTTTATATACTCTAAGATTTCTGTTCCTTTTGTAAAAGGAACATTTATATCTAAAATATACAAATCATAAGGATTCAATATATTGTTTAATGCTTCTTCTCCATCATAAAAACTATCCACACTATAACCTTCTAATTCTAAGCTTTCTTTTATGGATTGGTTTAAAACAAAATCATCTTCTAATATAAATATTTTCATAAGTGGATTTTATAACTTATCTGTGTCAGAAAAATGGCAAAAAGTGTATTTGAAGATATTGTATCCATCTTCATAGTAAACTTCAACTAAAATATCATATTTTTTGCAAATACTACTTACTATACTAAGTCCTAGACCTTGACCACCACTGCTGTTATTTTCCCTTTCATAGGTTTTAAATATCTTTTTAGTATTTTTTATAGGATTAGATTTTGATTTGAAATATAGGATATTTTTTTCAAGAATAACTTGTATTTGGGAGTTTGTCTCACTGTATTTTATAGCATTTGATAGGTTGTTGTCTATTAGTCGGATTAATTCTATTTTACTAATCGATATATATATATATATATTTACTGATTTTTAGATTTAAGCTCTTATTTTGAGTACTTGCTAAATCTTCAAAAAACTCTATCCTTTCTTTTAAAAAGTCTTTTAAGTTTATATTTTCTTTTTTATACTTATGTTTCTTTTTAGTAAGAAAAAAAGCCATATCTTCATAGGAATTTTGTAAGGTTTTTATAGATGATGAAATCCTTTTTGAATACTTATCAATCCCACATATCTTATCTCTTAACTGATTGTTTAAAGCTATTATATTCAAAGGAGTTTTTATCTCGTGCATTGAACATCGTATAAACTCATCTTTTTGTTTCAATAATATTTCTTTATTTCTTGCTAAAAAAATATAATAGATAAAAACAAGTCCAAAAATTATCAAGACAAAAGTTATATATCTTAAAATACTTAATTTTTTATATAAAAAACTATCATCAAATTCTAGGTGAAAAAGTATCTTATTTGAGGGAAATATTTTTGATTCTCCTAGAAAATAAACTTTTTTGTAGGGTTTATCTTTTTGTATTAAAAAATTATTATTTTGTAATTTAGCCAGTAAATTTTTGGCTCTTTTTAAATCACTTTCTAATTCTTCATTTGAGATTTTATCTTTATCATCGAAGATGAAATTTCCCACATATCCATTTTTAAAGATAACATAGATATTGCTTTTTACTAGGTTTTCATTTTTTAAGATTAGTTCTTTTATGTCTTTAAGTAACTTTTCTGTAGCTGAATACAAGTAAGATACTTGTAGTATTCTTTTAGTGCCTTTTATATAAGAATCTGTATATGAGAAAAACTTTTTAGAAAGATTCTCAAAATTTGGTGCAGATGCTATTATGATGTTTTTCTTTTTATGTTCATCAAAAATATCTTTTGCAAAGCTGAGGTTAAAACCCAAGTCATTTTTAAAAGTAGTGTTTTTTATGATTAAGTTTTCATCACTTATGTAGATGTTGTAAGGTTTGTTTTTTAAACCTTTGTTTATTTTTTCGTAAATATCTTTTAAATTTATATTTTCCAGATCACTGATATTTTCCAGATATCTTTCTACTTCCCTATGCTTTTTGATTAGGATTGGGCTTTGGATTTTGTACTGATATATTAGTTTATCTATGAGATTACTTGATAGTAGTTTGGATTGATAGAATATGATTTTATTTTTATCTTGATTGTTTTTTATAAAATTATCCTTTAGTAAAAAATACCCAAGGATATTAAAAGATAAAAAACACAACATCATCAAAGAAACTAAAATCACTACTTTATTTTTAAACATAGCTTCATTGTAACTATATTTTTCTTAAAATAAATATATATGATATTGCCATAAAGCTGACACAGAAAAATAATAATATATCTATAGATTAATAAAAAGAGTTTTTATGGTAAATTCATTGTGGAATGGGGTGTCTGGACTAGCCTCACAACAAAAAGCTTTAGATAATGAGTCAAATAATATCGCAAATGTTAATACAGTAGGATATAAAGCATCTAGGATTTCTTTTGCAGACCAATTTTATCAAGACAAAATCGGTAAAGGTTCTAAGGTATTAGATGCAGAAAAACTATTTACTGTGTCAACGACCAAATCAACAGGAGTTACCTATGATATGGCTTTGAAAGGTGATGGATTTTTTATCGTTGCAGATAAAAGACAAGGTGGTTCTTCCCCCAACTATTATACAAGAGCAGGGAATTTTAGGATGGGAAGTAATGGAACATTACAAGACCCCATAGGAAATGAAGTCCAAGGTTGGAAGATGTCTTCCATAGACCAAGACAAGGATGTCTTATCAACAAGTCCAAATTCTTATGTTTTTACAAAAGAATATAAAAATGTATTAGCATCAAAGATTATAAAACACTCAAGCTCTGTTGAAAGTATAGCTATGAAAGCAACAGATTATGAAAATACTGCAAAAGCAGATTCTTCTATATTTTCAGGTGCTGGGAAAAAGTCAGCAAAAGCCAAAAAAGCTGATGTTCAAGAAGCACAAAAAAATTATAATTATTGGCTAGATAAACTGAAAAATGAACCAGATGCTCCATCATCAAGTGCATCGTCTCAAATATCTGAGATTAATTTTAAGACAAATAAAAATGATTCTGTTATTAGAAATAAAAATGACCAAATTTATGTGGTAATAGAAGGTGAACGAATCTCTCAAGAGTTTGTAGTAACAAGTGCAAGTAAAAGCTTTATAGAAGATGTATGGAAAAATATGCCTACGGATTTTAAAAATGATTACAACTTAAAAACAGAACCTAAAGATTTGTTTAAAGAAAATCTTAGTAAAGAATTACAAAAAGAGATAGAAACTTACAATATCTTAGCAGGAAGAGTTGAAACTTATAAAAAATTAGCTGATAAAATATCAGAAAAATCTGGTATGGTAGCATATACAGCAAGTGAAACACTAGGAGCAAATGAAGATGTTTTGGAAAATGAAGATATCTTTAGAGAATCCACAAAAATCAAAGATGCTTTAAAAGGTATTATCGAAATAAAATCTTTAATACCAGGAAAGTCTTTTCGGGTATCAGATGTGGGAGAAGTAGGCTCTGGAAATAGCTCCTCAAAAGGTAATATCTTACATTCTTCCATAGCAAGAACAGGTTCCGGACTAGGTGCAGTTGAAAGTGCAAGACAAGCTTTGCTAAATGTTATTACTGGTAAGCAAGAAGATGTTTATACTCCTATTGATTTAGGTTTTGATAAATCGCCTATGTTTAATTTCTCTATAAATATTTATGATAAAGAATTGAAAAAAAACATACCAGTCCCAAATGACAATGGCAAGCCTTTAAAAGAAGTTCCTATCTTGATAGATTCAGTAGCTTTAGATGGAAAGTTTACAGTCGATGCTTTTATAGATAGTTTCAATAAAGAAAGCCAAAAATATTCTCCCAAATTAACAGACTATATTGAAGCTGTAAATATAAACAATAACTTGCTTATCAGAACACTTGATAAAAATATAGATGTTGAGTTTACTACTCAATTAAAACAACTACCAACATATACTATAAATTTAAATGAAATTGTGGATAATTCAATGTATAATTTTGATTTGGATATAAATGGAGATACTTTTCCTATACAGATAGATTATACAACAAAAAATTCACTAAATAATGAAACTGAACAAGAAAATATCAGAAATGAAGTATTGAAAAAAGTAAATGAAATAAATGCTAATAATCCAGACTATCACTTAGGTGTTACAAAAGGGAAAAATGGTATTTTCTCAATTTATACAAAAAATGAAACCATTGATTTTTCAAACTCTAAGACTTCTATAGATGATAAACCTCTTCCCAAAGTTGGTACACTTGTGAAAAATGTTTTAAAAGAGGCTAATGTAACTTATGAAGAAGATAAAATTATAATTACAGAGCCACTTTCAAATACTGTATATAGCATAAATGTCATGGGAGAAACAATACGTTATGATAATACATCTGGAACATCAAAAAATGCCAATGAAATTATCAATAGTTTTAAAACTCAAATTTCATCTAATCCAAATTTAACTCCTTATATGAAAGCTTCTGTTGATAGTATAGGAACTCCTGGTGATGGAGCTGTTTTATCAAATGGTTTAGATAATTTAAGTAGTACTTTAAAATCTAGTCCGGAGGGTAACTTTATGATAGAAATACCAGCTGGAATAGAAAATCTTACAATATATTTAGATGAGTTTTTTGGTGGTGATATTGGAGGTGGTGATACTATTCAGATTTTTACAAAAGATGGTAAACATATCTCTGGAACTTTAGCATCTGATGAAGATTGGCGTTTCTTTAAAGAAGACCCTGCAAATATAGTTTTAAACAATCCTAAAAGATTTAATGTAGGAGCAGTTTATGATTCTTCATCATTTAAAACACATGGTGGATTAGATTTAGCTTATTATGGACCTTATACAGGGGATACTAATTCCATAAATCAAACAGTATCTTATATTGACAAAAATGGAGCTTTAAAAACAAGAGTGATAAATAAAGATGAAGAAATGATTACTATTAAGAATGTTAAAGAGCCTTTAGTAATTTTTATAAATGGAGGAGGGATATATCAGACTGCAGCTGAATGGAAAGATACTACAACTACTAATAAAAGTAGTTCTTTAGTTTTAACTCAGACTGCATTAAAAGATCCTTCTAATCCAATGGGTTTAAATATAACTAATTCAAATAGTATTACAAATAAAAATATTACTAATTTTAACTATGAACCAAGAGTTGAACATAGATTTACCATAGACCCACAAGCTGAAAATCCATCTTCAATTTATACCTTACATATATCAGGAAAAGAATTTGAAATTAAGACAGGGCAAAAACCTGATAAAAAAAAGATTTTAGATGCTTTTAAAGAGGAATTAAAAAAAGATTTAGAATGGAATCAAAAATATCAATTGAAAATTGATGGTTCAGACTTGGTTATACAAGATAAATTTGCCAATTATGGATTTGTAGGGTTTACCCAAGATTCAGACTTAAAAGTAAGGTCATTGACAGAACCTTTTGATGAATATAAAACAGTAGTTACACATTCAAGTAAAGTTAATATCATAGAAGCCAATGAAAATCACTCTGGACGAGCAGGAGCAAATGCAGAATTAATAGAAATCAAAACAAATATAGACCAACTTTCAACTAAAGATTCCTTACAATTAAGGTTTGATAATCTAAAAATATCAGATTCAGCATTTGGTAAGTTTGAAGTAGATAATACAGGTTTAGTAACCATGGATCAAGATGGTATAAAAATAGCCATAGGGCAAGTAGCAGTTGCTAGATTTGCTAACAATAGAGCTTTAGAAGCTAGAGGAGACAATCTATTTTCCAAGACTACTGATTCTGGGGATCCAATCATTAGAACTAACAATGATGGAGTAGAAGGAATAAGGTCTAAAACACTAGAACTAAGTGGTGCTGATTTAAGTGAGAGTTTAGTAAATCTTATGGTATTTCAAAAGGCATTTGAGGCAAATGCCAAGACGATTACAACTTCAGATCAGATTTTAAATACTTTGATAAATATAAAAAGATAAATAAAATAGAGAAAATATTTTCTCTATTTTTATTTGATTGTATCAGCAGGATAATAAACATATCCATCCATGATAATTCTAGCACTTCTGCTCATACTAGCTTTTTCAACCACATATTTATCATCTTTTTTAGAAACACTAGCTCCAACTTTCATAGCTCCTGATGGGTGTCCAAAAGTTACAGATTCTTTTTTTCCTCCACCACTTGCAAGATTTACTAAAGTTCCTTGTATACAAGCAGCAACTCCAATAGCAACAGATGCTGTTCCCATCATAGCATGGTGTAATTGTCCCATAGATAAAGCTCTTACGTGTAAGTCCATCTCATTTGCTTTTATCTGCTTTCCACTT
>PDWI01005788.1_pt1 | contig 15790 bp, 11 predicted proteins | sample 1430891 | NCBI WGS metagenome assembly PDWI01 (sample SAMN01162508, study PRJNA174530) | Oral metagenome, whole genome shotgun sequencing project. | biome: Marine environment; feature: Marine mammal; material: Swab sample of the gingival sulcus; isolation source: swab sample of gingival sulcus...
GGGCTATTGTTTTATCCCATTTTTCTATTTATTTTAACGACAGATTTCAAGATTTTTAATCAATAAAAATTCCATTTACACAAATTATTTTTCAGTCTCAACCAACCAATTCCATTCCATTTAATTGAATCTTTAGGTAGTATTTGAATGCTTTCTAAATCCCAATTACTAAAATTAAAATTTGGATTTGCCCATAAAAGGCTATCTCCCGAATGAAAATTAATTTTTGCAGGAAGATAGACAACATTATTTATTTTTAAAGAATCTTCATTTAACTTTATTGTAGTTTGAGCTACAAGCTGAAAGTTTTCTAAAAAAAGAATTAAAAATAAAAAACGAAGTGCGGTTTTCATTAAATAAAAATTTTTTGTTTATTATTACTATATAATGTAAAAATATTTTATTTATCTATAGAAACAAAACTAATAGATATATTGTAATTAAGATATCAATCAATAAATAAGAATTTTATTGAAAAAAAAGTATAGATATACTTATTATAATTTTTGTAACTTAATTTATTATTAATATAAAACTAAAAAAAGGAGTAAGAATGGATTTTTTAAAATCTGCTTTAGGTAATAGTGATAAAAGCAATTTACTTTCAATAGTAATGAGTGTAATTGGCGAACAAAGTGGTGGACTTTCAGGACTTGTAAGTAAATTTGCAGCAAATGGTGTTGGTGATCTTATTGAATCATGGGTTGGAAAAGGAGATAATAAATCTATTTCTCCTAATCAAGTAATTGATATTTTAGGTGCCGATAAAATAAGCGAAATCGCTTCTAAACTTGGTTCTGACAATGATTCTGTAGTTTCTCAGCTTACTGAAGTTTTACCACAAGCAATTGATAAATTAACTCCGGAAGGCAAAATTCCTGATGGTGATATTTTAGGCAAAGCCGGTGATCTTTTAGGTGGATTATTTAAGTAAAAAAAATTTTCATCAAAAGTAGAAAAGCCATGAGATTATTTTTCGTGGCTTTTTCATTTTAGATTATTACTAAAATAATGTGTTCCAACTCTAATCTAAATATTCTGTATTCGTAATATACTGTTTATAGTTAAAGTGAAGAGAATGAAGTATTGAAAGATTTTTATCCTAAACTCTTTTAATTACAACAATTGATAAATCATCGTATTTTTTTTCACTACCAATAAAATCATCAACCATATTTAGAATTTTTTCTCCTAATTCTTTAGGACTAGAATATTTTACACCTTTAATAAATTTATTAAGTCGATCTAAACCTAATAATTCTCCTTCTTCATTTCTAGCTTCTGTTACACCATCTGAAAAAGCTAAAAAATATTCATCGGAATTAACTATAAATTCACCAACTTTAAAGTAAGAATCCTTCTTTAAACCTAAAGCTATATTCCCTTTAGGGAATTCTTTTATCTCTCCACCTTTCAAAAGCAACGGAGGCAAATGTCCGGCATTAACATAATTAACTAGGTTTTCATTCTCTTCTATTTCAAAAAATATAGCAGAGGCAAAACTATTTGGAAAAATATCTCGATGGAAAACATTATTTACATGCGAAAATAGGAAATCAAGTTTAGAAATTTCAGGTGCAAGAGTTCTAATAATTGTCTGAAGTTTAGCCATGAGAAGTGCTGCCGGTAATCCTTTACCCGAAATATCTGCAATGGTTATTCCATATTTGGAATCTTTTAGTTTTATAATATCTACTAAATCACCTCCGACTTCTTTAGCCGGTTGAGTAAAAAGCCAAATATCCCAACCCGGTATTTTATGGTTTTTCCGAGGCATTAATGCTGTTTGAACAGAATTTCCGGCACTTAATTCATCTTTTGCTAAAAGTTTGTCCTTTAACTCTAGCATAAGTACAAACAAAATTAAGATACTGCCAATTAAATTAGTATTAGCTTCAAAATTTTCCACTCTAAAACGCAAAACAAAAATAGTGAGAATTCCTAAAAGTAAAAGCAGTCTTCTTGTAGGAGTAAGTTTTAAGAGAAGTTCACTCAGCAACCACCATGTCATAAAAAAAAACTTTTTAATACTTCCCATACCGGCTAGTTTTTTCTTACGGTCATCATTAAGAAAAAATTCTTTTAATTCTTCAAAGTCTTTAGAAATATCATTCTTAAAATTCCCCTCGGAAATATCATCTTTGATAGTGTTATATAACTTTTTCTCTTCAGCCCATTTACTTTGATCATTCATATTAACCAATACTAATTTATTTTTTTTATAATTTAGACGGATGATTATATTATTTGTTACACAATTCTATATTTCAATTCTATATACAATTAATAATTTTTTTATAAAATCTATCACTAAAGAAAGTACTTTCTCCGGTGAATTATAATCATTTTTTGCCTCTAATTTCATATTTTCTTTATTCTGTACAAATCTTATAACATCTGAATATTCCGAAACAATAAACTCCATTAATCGCGAAAACTTAGTTTGATAAAATTCTTCATTATCTCCTTTAGGTAAAATCATTGCAATTTTATTTCGCGTAATTACAACTCTTTCAAATTGAGCAAATGATGCATAAAATCGTAACACAGCTGTCAGAATAAGTCGATTAATTATGATTGGAAATTTTCCAAATTTATCTACCATCTCATCTTTTATTTCTTCAAGTTCTTCAATTTTCTTCATCGAAAACAATGCTTGGTAAAAACTTAATCTATCTGATTGATCCGGCATAAAAGATTTTGGAATTCCAACTTCAAAATAAGTATCAATTGTCGGCTCAGATCTTTCATAATGTTTTGGAAGGTCGTTAAACACTTCTTTAAATTCATCTTTTTTAAGTTCTTCAACTGCTTCATCAAGTAGTTTTACATACATTTCGAAACCAACAGTATCTATTGAACCTGATTGTTCCGTGCCAAGTAAATTACCGGCACCCCTAATTTCTAAATCTCGCATCGCTAAATTAAATCCACCACCAAGTTCAGTCGATTCTTCAATTGCCTGTAATCTTTTTACAGCTTTTTGTGTAATTGTATTTAATGATGGAACTAAGAAATAGCTATATGCTTGTCTGTCTGATCGGCCAACTCTCCCTCTTAATTGATGAAGCTCAGCTAGACCAAATCTATCTGCTCGGTTAATTATTATAGTATTTACATTTGGAATATCAATCCCCGATTCAATTATTTTTGTTGCAATCAACACATCGGCTTCTTTATTCATAAAACCATAAATCACTTTTTCAAGCTGTGCCGGTTTCATTTGTCCATGAGCAACTAAGATTTTTATTTCAGGAATATGTCTTTTTAAGTAAGTTGAAATTTTATCAATTGATTGGACCCTATCGTGCACAAAATATACTTGCCCATTTCTTTTTATCTCTTCTAAAATCCATTCACGAACTTTTAGAATATCGAATGTTTCAATCTTAGTATAAATAGGCTGTCTATTTGGAGGCGGGGTTGCAATTATTGACAAATCTCTTGCACCCAATAAAGAAAGATTTAAAGTTCTAGGAATTGGAGTTGCAGTTAAAGTAAGAGTATCAACATTTACTCTTATCTCCCTCAACTTCTCTTTTGCCATTACCCCAAAACGATGTTCTTCATCAATAATTAACAAACCTAAATCTGTAAACTTAATATCCTTTGAAAGTAATCTATGTGTTCCAATTATTATGTCAATCTTCCCTTTTTTTAATTCTTCTATAATTTCAGTTTGTTTTGCTTTAGTTGCAAATCTAGAAATTGCAGCAACTTTTACAGGGAATTGGGCAAGACGATCTTTAAAAGTGTTATAGTGCTGCTCTGCAAGAATTGTTGTGGGCACTAAAATTCCTACTTGTTTTCCATCACTAACTGCTTTGAATGCAGCACGAACAGCAACTTCCGTTTTTCCAAAACCAACATCTCCACATACAAGTCTATCCATAGGAAATTCTTGTTCCATATCTCTCTTTACATCTTCGGTAGCTTTTGCTTGGTCTTGAGTAGGCTCATATAAAAATGATGTTTCCAATTCTTTTTGCCAAACCGTATCGGGACTAAAAGCAAATCCATCAGCAGCTTTTCTTTGTGCATAAAGTGTAATTAAATTTCTTGCCGCTTCTTTAATTTTAGATTTTACTTTTTTCTTAGCATTACGCCACTCATTACTTCCAAGGGTTGTAAGTTTTGGTGGAGCTTTATCTCCCGAAGAATATTTTTTTATCAAAGAAAGATAATTCATATTTAAATAAACTATTCCACCTTCGGCATAAAGTATTTTTATAGTTTCCTGCTCAACCATTCCAATTTTTATAATTTCCAAACCGGAATATTTTCCAATACCAAAATTTTCATGAACTATAAAATCACCAAGTTTTAGAGATGCAAATTCCTTTGTTCTCGATTTTTTAATTTTCTGTCGTTTGGAAATTTTTGAACGATAAGGTTTATTGAAAATTTCATAATCTGTTAAAACTAGAATTTTTTCATCTTTTAAGAAAAAGCCTGCTTTAATTGGAAGAACTTTTATTTTCACTTTGCCTTCTTCAAGCAATAAATTCAAATCTTCATTAAAGCTTGTTAATAAATCAAAAAGTCTTCTTGCTTGAATATCATTTTCAGCAGTAATAAAAACTCTAACACCTTTTTTTGCAAACTCTTGCAGATTATTAAATAATAAAGTGAAATTTGAGTTAATAATAGGAACTGAAGAAATATTCAGTTGAAATTTATTATCATAGTTTCCAAGTGCATCCTCAATAAACCAATTTACTTTTTTAGCAAAAAGATCTTCAACCTTTATTATATCTGTAAACTCAATACTTTTTTCTTCAATTTGTTCGCTTTCCAACAATTCTTCTTTTAGCTCTTCATCTAGGTCTTCAGTTTTAATAACTTTCTTTTTCTTATTGTTGTTATCGCTTAAATTATTAAGTTCGTACGAAGATGCTATTACTGTTAAATTATTAAAGTAATCAAAAATGTCAGAAGTATATTCTACTTTTGCTTCTTCAATTGAAGAAGCTAGAGTAACATATTCAATTCGTCCCGAGGAACGTTGACTTTCCGGATCAAAGCGTCTTATCGATTCAAGGAAATCTCCATCAAATTCCAAACGACAAGGAGATTCTTCACTATAAGACCAAAAATCAATTATAGAACCACGTACAGCAAAAAAACCGGGATCAGCAACAAATTTTTCATTTACATAATTTAATTCCGTCATATATTCTATTAAATCATCATAAGTAATATCGCTACCTACTTCAAGCTTAGTAGTGTTTTTATCAATCTCTACTTTTGCAGGAAGCTTTACTTTAAGTAAATCATAAGTAGAAATTATTATTGAGCTTTCTTTGTTTTTAATTGTTGTTAGTTTTTCTTGAATTGATTCTATCTCAATGCTATCGATAGCTATAATTTTATTTTCGAGTCCAAGTATTGATAATTCTACAGTCAGTTCATTAACATCAATTCGTTTGGGTACCAAAACAATTATTTGCTTGTGGTTTTTTACAAGTGAAGTAATAAAAATTGTTTTTGCTGAACCATGTAATGTTGAAGAATAAAATATATTTCTATTCTCAATTTCCTTATCAAATTTATTTGATAGATCTCTAAAAAAATCGAGTGAAATTAAATCGTATAAAAAATCTTTTTTCATAATTTTAAAAAGAGCTGTATTTACCCCGCCACATAACGAAGTATTGATTAAAAGTAGTATCTATAAAATTTCTTACTTTCCCGAAATGATAAACTATAATTCTTTTTTATTTTCATAAAACATTTGAGAATTTATTGAAATTATCTCATCAAATTTAGTTAAAAGATTTGGTTATATTTTGAAGAAAATTTTTAGGATATAATTCTATGACAACTAAAATTTCTAATATCAAAGCCCCAAAGCACAAAGCACTAAATGCAGATCAATTAAAATGGACTTGCGATACAGATAATTTTGATTTCGATACAACTGATTCTCTTTCTCCTATTGAAGGAATTGTTGGACAATATAGAGCAATAAAAGCATTAAAACTAGGTATTGATATTGAAAGTTCCGGATACAATGTTTTTATTACTGGATTATCTGGAACAGGTAAACAAACAACAGTAAGAAAAATTCTTCAAGAATTTGCACCAAAGAAGAAGCTAAAATTAAACGATTACGTGTATGTAAATAATTTTAATGATAATGATCACCCTACTATTTTGCTTTTTAATGCGGGACAAGGAAGAGAATTTAAAAATGATATGAAAGATACAATTAAATTCCTGCAAGAAAATATCCCTCAAATATTAGAAAAAGAACCTTTCCTTTCTCAACGTAAAAATCTTATTACTCAGCTTGATAAAATTCAACAAACATTAATGGGAGATTTTGAAAAAAAATTAAATAAAGATAAGCTTACACTGGGACATATAAAAACTGAAGAAATTACAAGACCCGAAATTTTTGCAGTTATTGAAAACCAACCTGTTTATATACAACAAATTGATGAATATGTTAATTCTAAAAAAATAACTAAAAAAGCAGCCGATAAAATTGTACAAAAATATACAGAACACCAAGATGAGCTTTACACAATATTTAAAGAAAGCTTAAAACTATCAAAAGAATTTCAATTACAATTAAATCAACTTGAATTAAAAGCAGTAAAAAATATTGTTGAGGCAACTTTTGACAATTTAAGAACAAAATACAAAACGAAAAAAGTAAAAAGATATCTAGAAAAGACCTCTGAACATATTATGGAAAATCTTAACGCTTTTAAGTATGGGCAAACTGTTCAGCAAAGTCCGGAAAATAATTCCGAATTATTTTTTGAAAATTACGAGGTTAATATAATTTGTGATAATTCAGGAGTAAAAGATATTCCGGTAATTACGGAAACTTCTCCAACTTATTCAAATTTGTTTGGAGCAATTGAAAAAATTAATGATGGAACAGGAGTTTGGAAAACAAACTTTACAAAAATTAAAGGCGGATCAATACTAAAAGCTAACGGAGGTTTTCTGGTTATTAATGCTTTAGATGCCATTAACGAACCCGGAGTATGGAAAACTCTTAAAAGGGTTTTATTAAACGGGAAGCTGGAAATTCAAGACCTTTCGAGTTTTTATCAAATTAGTTCCAACACTTTAAAGCCCGAATCAATTGATATCAATTGTAAAGTAATAATGATAGGAAACAATCAAGTTTATTCTCTTCTTGCTTCTCAAGAATATGATTTTAATAAAATATTCAAAATAAAAGCTGAGTTTGATTATGAAATAGATAGAACAGAAAGTGCCTTGATGGAATATGCCAGACTAGTTAAAAAATTAGTAGCTCAAGAAAAACTCTTAGAATTTGATAAATCAGCTATAGGAAAAATTGCGGAATATGGTGCCCGTTATGCGGGAGAACAAAATAAATTAACTACAAGGTTTACCTACATTGCAGATCTAGCAAGAGAAGCAAATTTTTGGGCAAAAGATGTTGGCAACGCAACTGTTACAAAAGAGCATGTTCTTAAGGCTTATGAATCAGCAATTGAGAGACATGGTTTATACGAAAGCAAGTTAAAAGAAATGTTTAATAATAATACCTATTTGATTGATATTGAAGGTGCAAAAATAGGACAAATAAACGGACTTGCAGTTTACGGTGGTAAATATTCTTTCGGAAAACCTTCAAGAATTACAGCATCAGTTGGATTAGGCAACGGCAGTATTATAAATGTTGAACGCGAAGCAGGTTTAAGCGGCAACACTCACAATAAAGGAATGTTAATAATTTCAGGATATTTTAGAGAAAAATTTGGAAAACGTTTTCCCCTATCATTTACTGCTAGTTTGGTTTTTGAACAAGGTTATGGAATGATAGATGGTGATAGTGCATCGGTTACTGAAATATGTGCTTTGCTTTCAAGTATTTCGGAAATACCAATTAAGCAGTCTTTTGCAATTACAGGCTCAATAAATCAAAAAGGTGTAATACAACCTATTGGAGGAGTTAATGAAAAAATTGAAGGATTTTTTGATGTATGTAAAGAAAGAGGATTAACAAAAAAACAAGGAGTTATAATTCCTCATCAGAATGTAAAAGATTTAATGTTAAAAGATGAAGTAATAGAAGCTGTTAGGAATAAGAAATTCAATATATATGCAATAAAAACTGTTGAAGAAGCAATAGAATTGCTTACCGGAATTAAAGCAGGAAAAGTACTAAAAAATCATAGATACCAAGCTCATACTGTATATGGCGAAGTTGAGAGACATTTACGTGAAATGAAATTACGAATACGATCTCATCAAAGTAGTCAATCTAAAAGTGATAGCAACAAAGAAAAAAAAATAAAAATAAAAGGTAAATAGTGAAAAAAGAATATACTAAGACGAAAATTTTAACAACAATAGGTCCCGCTACAGATACAGAAGATAAACTATTAGCATTAATAGATGCAGGCGCAAATGCTTTTAGATTAAATTTTTCTCACGGTACAGAAGAATACTTTGAAGAATTATTTGCAATAATATATAATGTTTGTGGTAAAAAGAAATTACCAATTCCAATTATTCAAGATTTACAGGGACCAAAGATAAGAATAGGAAAACTAGAAAAAGATTATTTGATTCTTAAAGAAGGTGAAAAAATTGAAATAACTACTAAAGATTTAGTAGGAACACAAAAAATCATTTCTTGTTCGTATAAACATTTAGTAGAAGATGCAGTAATTGATGACACTATTTTAATTGATGATGGACTTATTAAACTTAAAGTAATTGAAAAAAAAGAAGCTTCAATAATCTGTAAAATTATATCAGGGGGAATATTAAAACCTAAAAAGGGAATGAATCTTCCCGGAATGAAATTAAGTACAGAAGCAATTACAGATAAGGATAAAAAAGATATGCTTTTTGCTTTTAAGCATCGTGTAGATTATGTTGCCTTATCTTTTGTAAGAAGTGCAAACGATATTATTGCTTTAAGAAATTGGATGGATAATCATGGTTTCAAAAAAGAAATAATTGCAAAAATAGAAAAACCGGAAGCAGTAGAAAATTTTGAAGAAATACTAAAAGTTGCCGATGCAATTATGGTGGCAAGAGGTGATCTTGGAGTAGAAATTGAGCCCTATCATGTTCCCATTATCCAGAAGAAAATAATTAGAAGATGTAATGAGGTTGGTAAATTAGTAATAACAGCTACACAAATGTTAGAGTCAATGATAAACAATCCTACACCAACACGTGCCGAAGCCTCTGATGTTGCAAACGCAGTAATTGATGGAACTGATGTTGTTATGTTAAGTGGCGAAACTGCAGCAGGTAAATATCCTATTGAAACAGTTAAAATAATGAAGAATATTATTTATACAACGGAGTTACAAAACCAGTTTAAACCTAAAATTAATTTTGAAATACCCGAAGATAAAGAAGAAAATATGTTCGATGCAACTTCCCGAGGTGTTGTTGATGTTGCAAATCAAATTAAAGCAAAAATAATTGTTATTTTTACTCATCAAGGAAGACAAGCAAAAATAATATCTAAATATAACCCCAAAGCACAAATTTATGCTTTTTCAGATTCTTTTGAGACATTGAATGATTTAAATCTACATAAAGGTATACAACCTATTTACCTAGAAAATATTAACAATGAGAACTATTATATAAATCGTGCAAAAGAAATACTTAAAGAAGAAAATGTTGTTGCTAAAGGAGATGTAATTTTATTTTCTGCAGGATCACCATCAATTGAAAGCGGCAGAAGAAATTGGATAAAGTTCCATATAGTTTAAGTTTTTATGTGATTTTCTTATTTGATTATATAGGTATAATAGAATTAAAATAATATTTAAAACAGCTTAAATTAGAGGGATTTATTGAGCAGATAAAACAATCCCGGACAAATAATTAAAAAAGAAAACTTTTTGAGTAACTCAGCCTTTCCAGGCTGAGAGATTTTAGAAACTTCAAAATATCTTTATAAGGCTTGAATAGGCAAAGTATCTTATTGGGAGCTTCTCCCCCGCTTATCGACTTGCTGCTTGCTAAAACCAGAAACCTTATAGTTTATTCAATATTTCTACTGAACTTATTCATATTTAATTAGCAATTGGGAATATGAAATTAAAAAAGTAAGAAGCTAAATCCTACTTGTAAAATTCTTAAACTAAAAAATTGCTTATTAAAAAGATTTAATTTTATATAGTATAATATATATTATTAGTAAAATAAATAACTTCCCCTAAAAATTTTATCTATTTATTCGATTATCTATTAAACTTGAATATTCATAATAGGATAGATTAATGTTTCAGAAGCTAAGACTACAAGATCAACCATTATTTATAAATTTAATTGTTCTCAGTGTTCTTTCATTGTTACCAATATTATTTATTTTCCAATTTCTTATTTTGCCAAATATTGAGAATCAATGGTATGAAAATAAATATGAATCAACAAAAAACAATGTTTTGTCTGTATTTAATACATTCGAATATTATAATAACAAAATTGACGGCATAAACTATACCGAAGCTGATGCAAAAAGAGATGCAGCAAACATAATAAAATCTTTTAGATACGATGGTAAAAATTACTTTTGGATAAATAATACAGATGTAGAAATTGTGGCACATCCTTTAAGACCGGAGCAAGAAGGACAAAATGTTTCAAATTTGACAGATGCTGATGGAAAACAAATTTATGTTGAATTTGTAAAAGCATGTAATAATTCTAAAGGTGAAGGTTTTGTCAGGTATAATCAGAAAAAACCTAACATCGAAGACCCACAACCAAAATTATCATATCTAAAATTGTATAAACCCTGGGGATGGATTATTGGTAGCGGTGTATATTTAGATTCTGTTGAAGAGAATATAAATAAATTGAAAGCTTATGTATATATTATAATAGGATTTGGGTTCTTACTCTCTATTTCTATTAGTATACTAATGGGGAAAAAAATCTCTGCCCCAATAATTTTGTTAAGCAAAGCTACCGAAGATATTGCAAATGGCAATTCAAATATTGAGTTAAATTATGTATCTAACAACGAAATTGGACTACTATATAAAAACTTTAATAATATGATGAAAGAGGAGATGAGATTAAAAGAAGAAACTCATCAAAAAGCTGAGAAAGCTAAAATTGAATCTCAAAAAAATGAAAACCATTTATCTGAATGCGTAAATCTATTTTTAGAACAAATGGATAAATTTTCCGAAGGTAATTTAACCGCGAAACTAGAAGTTAATAATAATAATGAAATAGGAAAATTATTTAGTGGTTTTAATAGAACAGTCTCAAAAATAAACGAAATAATTTCTCATATTGTTGAGTTAACCAATACTACTAAGCAATCAACTAACAACATATATAAAAATACTGAAAAAATATCTAAGCAAGTAGTAGAACAAACCGCTCAACTTACTGATGTTGCAAGTGCCGTTGAACAAATGACTGCAACTATTCATTCAACAAATGATTATTCTAATACTGCGTCAGAAAAAGCTAAAGTTGCTGGTAAAATTGCTAATGATGGTGGAATTATTGTCTCCAATACTATTGAAGGTATGGAAGAAATTTCTAAAATAGTAGAAATAGCTGCCAAAAAAGTAAATACACTAGGACAAAGTAGTCAACAAATTAGTGAAATCATTAACGTTATTAGTGACATAGCAGAGCAAACCAATCTCTTAGCATTAAATGCTGCTATAGAAGCTGCACGCGCAGGTGAACAAGGCAGAGGATTTGCAGTTGTTGCTGATGAAGTTAAAAAGCTAGCAGAGCGTACAACATCGGCAACTAAAGAAATATCTTATATGATAAATAAAATACAATTAGATACCAAAGATGCTGTAGAATCGATAAATTCAGGTACAATCAAAGCAAAAGAAGGAAAAGAAGCAGCAAATAAAGCAGGAAGTTCTCTAACTGAAATTATTGATAAAAGTAATGAAGTAGTAGATGTAATAAGCCAGGTTGCTTCGGCTAATTTAGAACAAACTTCGGCAGCAAATATAATTAGCGAAAATCTTTTAACAATAAGTAACTCTAACGAAGAGACATCAAATCAGATTCAAGAAATATATTATTCAGTTGAAGAACTCAATTCACTTACCAATTCATTAAATACCATAGTTAATGAATTTATTCTTATAGATAACAATAGTGATAAAGAAGTTTATAATAATATATCTAAAAAATCTGTTCATGCTTAATAAGCAAAGTATTTAATATCTAATTTTCATAAATTATATTTATGAAAAAAGAATATCCAAAACTTGCAAAATGGTGGGAAACTAAGGGTAATGATAAAATCCTTTGTACACTTTGTCCTAGGTATTGTATAATTGATAAAGGACAAAAAGGATTTTGCTATATCCGAGAAAATATTGATGGTAAACTTTATTCAAAAGGTTATGGTAGACCAACCGGATTTGCGGTTGATCTAATTGAAAAAAAACCTCTTTCACATTTTTTGCCAGGATCAGATATTTTAAGTTTTGGAACAGCTGGATGTAATCTTGGTTGTAAGTTTTGTCAAAATTGGACAATTAGCAAATCTAAAATTGATAATATCAATTCTTTAGAAGCATCTCCCGACCAAGTAGTAGCTCTTGCAAAAAAATATCGTACAAAATCAATAGCTTACACTTACAACGACCCAATAATATTTGGTGAATATGTAATTGATATTTCTAAAATTGCAAGGGAAGAAAATATAAACAATGTAATGGTAACAGCAGGCTATATTGATAAAAAAGCCCGAAAAGATATTTTTAAATTTATAGATGCTGCAAATGTTGATCTTAAAGCGTTTACAAAAACTTTTTACAGTAAATTAACTGCCTCTAATTTAAATGATGTTTTAAATACTCTTTTATGGATTAAGCATGAAACAAATATTTGGTTAGAAATTACAACTCTTTTAATTCCCGGAGAAAATGATTCGGAAGATGAGATAAAACAACTTTCCAATTGGGTGGTTGAAAATCTTGGAGAAAATATTCCAATTCATTTTACGGCATTTCATCCTTCTTTTAAGATGAAAGATAAACCACGAACTCCTTCAACAACGTTAGATATAGCAAGAAATATAGCTATTAAAGAAGGTGTAAACTTTTGTTATGTAGGAAATGTTTATAATTTAGAAGCACAAACTACATATTGCCCAAACTGCAACAAACCCGTAATAATTAGAGACTGGCATTCTGTTTTAGATAATAAAATTGTTGATGGTAAATGTCCCAATTGTAAAACAGAAATTGCAGGAATTTTTAGTTAATAACAATTTCTGAATTTCTCTTACCCAAAACACTGGTCATATTTTAAAAATAGTTGTGTAAAACTTTATTTTAATAACAACATCTTTTTTACGTTTTGATATTTACTAGTTTTCAAAACATAAAAATAAATACCCGATGAAAGCTCACTACCGGTAAATTCAACATTATAATGCCCACCACTTTGTTGCTTATTTACTAAGGTTTGCACTTCTTGCCCAAGGGAATTATAAACTTTCAAACTTACAAACTCATTATCTGCAATTTTATAACTTATTTTTGTCGTAGGATTAAATGGATTTGGATAATTATTAAATAAATAATACTTATCTTCTACTTCATAATCCTTATAAACCGAAGTAAGTGTTGATATTGAATTAACTTCAATCATTCGATTATATTCAACCGAACTTAATAATGAATTATTTTCTAACTTATATTTAACACTATCTATTTCATTATTTGTAATTTGCCAAGTTTCGTGTATTTTATTACTAATTGATCTATTTAACACTTCTACATTTAAACTATCTTTTAGAACTGAAACCAAAGAATCATTTTCTTCAACAAATCCAACATTTAATTGTCCACCTAAATATTTAGGAGCTTCAATATAAATTGTATCACTAAGTTCTATTGTATTCTGTGTTGAATATGGTGGAGGCGAATATCGAAAGAATGCAATAATTTTGTGTAAATTATTATTATTTGGAATTCCTAATCTTTTGGGATCAAGTGTCCAGCTATACACTCTTGAATTTTGTGAAGAAATAAAAACTTCTTCTGATACTGGCAAGCAAGTTGTCCATAACCATGATTGATAATCATCAAATTGAAATTCTGCTTGACATGTTCCTGAATTGTAAAGAAGAATATTTACAGTTGAATCAGAGTAATTAGAGATTGCACAACTAAGGTTAATTATATTACCGTATTCATAGCTATTGGAATTAGTTGATAATTTCAAATCTAATTGGGCAGTAATATTTTTTCCAAACAAGAGTAATAAGATTATGATAATGCGATAACATTTCATTTTCTACTCCCTTTTTCTTGGTTTACAAATTACTTAACGGAGTTGTACCGAAACCTAATGCAACTTTTTATAAAATATAAAGTCAATACTAACTCTTTTAGGCATTACAATCGATAGACAAAACTATAAACTTTAAAATTGTACAATGCAAGCCACTTTCCACTCCAAGAATTATATTACATTATATCAGTAATATTAAAATTATTTTGCTTATCTATTTTTTCTCTTTTTTGTGCTTCTAACTGTTCCGCCCAATTATATTCATTTATCCATTCTTTCACTGAGCTTTTTATCATAAAACAAAATAAATAAAACAATAATAAAGTTATCATTGATATAATTGAGAAATAATCTGTTACCAAGCCAAGTGGTATTGATAAAAGAATTGGAAAAGATATTAAAATTATAAATGTTACTGCCCAGCCATATCTTTCTTCATTAAACAGAACATATAACAAATATAAAGCAAATATTATAGCTGCTATTGATGCAAAAGCAAGAAAAATACCATGTATAAATGAAAGCATAAAAAGTACTGACGATGCAAGTTCATAATTAAGTATTCGACTAATTCTATTTACATGGTCGTAATTTTTGATTTTATGCATATTCCCTCTTTGCTTTAAGGAAAATAATGTAAGCTTATAAAGCACTGAGTCTAGATTTACAACACGCTGTACTTAGTTTTTCTCTTAAGTACAGCAGTTCTTAATATTACTAAAAAACAAAATATTTAGCTCCAAAAGCTATATTAAATAATTTCCCATCTCTATCAGTTGTAGATTTATAACTTATAAAGCTATACTCTATAATTCCTTCAACTGCAAAATACTTAGTTATAAAGTAATCTGCACCAAGGCTTAGTGTTAGCATTGAATTTGTAAATTCATCATCACTATTATTTACTCTTTTATTATAAAGATAACTCAATCCAAGGAACGGAGCTAATTTATCATTATTAAAATAGTATCTCAGTGAAGGTCCAAATCCAATATTATCAGTTGAGAAATCACCTTTTGAATAATGTACATATTGAATTGTTAAGCCTGTAAAAAGATTATTAGTAAAAAAGTATCCAAAACTTGGTGCAAAAACAAAATTATTATGACTATCTGAATCACCGTCCATGGATCTATTGGAATAACTAATACTACCTCCCACAGTATAAGCTCCTTTAGATAAAGCTGATTGTGAAAATAGAGAAGTTGAAGAAAGAAGAATTGCAATTGAGATTAAAATTATTTTTTTCATAACACTCCTATTGATTATTGTTAATATTAGTAAAATAACAATTTTTGATTTATTATAAACTACACTTTAACTATATAAAGTAAACCAACTTCTAATTATTACTCTAAGTTTAATCTCAGTTTCAGGTAAACAGAAAATTTACTTTAACAATAGCATTTTTTTTACATTTTGATATTTACTTGTTTTCAGAGCATAAAAATATACTCCACTAGATAATTTATCTCCATTAAATTCTACTTGATAATTTCCTTCAGATAAATTTTCTTTGATTAAAACTTTT
>PDWI01005915.1_pt1 | contig 15787 bp, 15 predicted proteins | sample 1430891 | NCBI WGS metagenome assembly PDWI01 (sample SAMN01162508, study PRJNA174530) | Oral metagenome, whole genome shotgun sequencing project. | biome: Marine environment; feature: Marine mammal; material: Swab sample of the gingival sulcus; isolation source: swab sample of gingival sulcus...
AGATTCTAAAGAAGTTGCAAAAAAGTTTATTGATGTGAACCAAAACAATGTCAGAGATGATGTTGAGATTGAGATTGTGGAGGATTATGGGAGTGATAGAGATTTGGTGGAATCACTGTTTGCTAACACAAGAGTAATGCAATATGAAATTTATTTAGCAGAGAATGATTTGTTAACCGAGGAAAATATTCAATTCGCTCTTGATAATTCATATGTACCAATTATTTGTACAGAAAAATATTACAAAAGTTCAAAATTTTACAACAACAAAGACTCTTTTGATTATAATTATTTAACAGATGAGTTTTATGATACAAAAGAAAGAAAAAAAATGTATGATAAATATTTTAAGAAAATAGGGGGTTATTTAATAGAAGGACAGACAGTAAACGATGAAATTTGTCAAAACTTTTTTTATGAATCTGAAAATTGGATTGTAAATTAATTTTAATTTTCAACAACAAAGCCAAAATATTTTGGCTTTGTTTTCTTTTTGTGTTAAAATACCCTTTAGTAAATTGTTCTTTGATAAGATTTACTAAAGTTGTTGGTTTTTTAAACTAACTTTTTTGAAAAAAAATTCACAAAGGAGTGAATAATGAAAAAATTAAATAAAATGAAATTAGTGGGCGCTGTTTTAGTGCTTGGTTTTGGGTTTAATTCTTATGCTGAAAGAGAGGTTAAGAATTATTATGTTAACGGTGTTGGAAGCGGTAAGGACCAAACAAAAATAGATGCTGTATTATCCGCAGATAAATTAAGAGATGCCGCTTTTGATAATATAGGTGTAAATGTTGGTGTGTTAATGAATAACTCGCAAGGCAAAATTTTGGATGGTGTCGAAGCGGTTATGCAGGCCACGAATATTGACCATTTGTATAGACTGTTGACTGATTTGTCAAATGTTTCAAGCGATGCTTATGGAAAAGTAAGTGAGGTGATGAATTCATATAGAGGTGAATTGGAGCAGAAGATTATTTTAAAAACAGCAAAACTTATTGAGTTTTCAGATAAAACCAAAAAAGAGGGTATTTTAAATTTACTTAGAAACCCTTTTAATTCTGAAAACAGAGAAAAGTTGCTGAAGCTTGGATATGATTCTGCTGAAATTACTGTTATGGAGGCTACTGCGGGAATTGTCGGTGCTGTTGAAAAAATATCTGGTGCAATATCTAGTGTTTTAGAAACAGACGGGTATTATGGAACTCTTGCTTATGAAGATAAGCAGGTAATGAAGTCTAAAATACAAAGACAGCTTGATTTAGGAAACAAAGTTAATCTTGTGGCACATTCGCAGGGAAACTTGTTTGCCAACCAAGTTTTGTATGACTATTTTCCAAACAGGGAAGACGATATAAAACTTTTGTCTGTTTCTACGCCTGATTACAGAATATTTGGAGGTGGAAAGTATATAACTTTATATGAAGATTTGATTTCTTATTTGTTTATGTTTGGCGCTCTCAAGAATAAAACGAACTATAATTTTCAGGTAGGAGATAGCTATTTTGAAATAAATAGATTTTTTATTTATAACAAGTATTATCCAAGGTATATGGCTTCATTAAATAGGGGTAAGTACGGTGACTTTACAGGGCACGGTTTTATATCAACCTATTTAAGTAGTGGCAGTCAGTCAGAAGGATTTATTGTTGAGCATGCAAACAGAAATTATACTAATTTGTCAAACAGTTTTCCTAAGCCTGAAGTTGATTATTCTTATGACAAAGATATTTCTTTGGGGCAAAGTGTTTCTGGAAAATTTTTGTCTGTTGAAGAGTCAAAATATAGAAATGGTAGATATGCCAGAACCTATAATCTTTACTTTCCGTCTTGTACCAAAGTTCAAATTGATTTGACTTCAAGTGTTGATACATATTTGTATTTACACGCGAATAATAAAAAAATTGGGCAAAACGACAACGGAGGGTCGGGGACAAATTCAAGAATAGTTATGGATTTGGTAGGAGGAACTTACGAAATTGAAGCGACTACTCGTTCATCAGGAAAAACAGGAAACTTTGTTTTAAAGGCTAAAAAGATTGGAGCAGGAGACTGTTCAAATGATTGGTCTGACATATATTTAACAAACACTTCGCTTAACAGGTATTCTGTTGTGGCAGGTGAAGAGTTAAAGGCTTATGTGACTCAAAACTACAAAGGGAATGTTAGAATGAGAGATTTGGAAGGGTATCCTAAAGTAGGATATTATTTATCAAAAAATAAATATTATGATTCAAGTGATATTTATTTGGAAAATGATTCTTCTTCTATTGGTTCTGATGATAAGTATGATGATGAAAGAGAGTACTTGACTATACCGAAAAATACTAATCCTGGGTCTTACTATATTTTATTTGTTGCAGATTATTTAGAAAGAATAGATGAAACAAATGAAAACAACAATGTTGAGTACGAAAGAATTGAGATTTTGTCTAACTTGAATAGTTCTGATGATATTTATGTTACTGATGTAAGTGTTGATGAAAATCAACCCGAAGCTGGAGACCGAGTTTATATTCGAGCTCGTATAAATTATTCTGGAAATTCAAGTTCGGATGATTTGGGAAGCATTTATACTTCTTATTATATTTCTGCTCACTATCCTTTTGATTCAAATGCTATTTATTTGGACTATGATAGATCAAGTATTGGTTCTGATGACGCGTATGATGATGAAAAAGAAAGGGTGAAAATTCCTCGTTATCTTTCTTCTGGGTTTTATATTATATACGTTGTTGCTGATGATAAAAACGGCAGAAAAAAAGTTGATGAAATTGATGAAAACAATAACATTGAATCTTCTGTGATTTATGTTCATTAATTTTGAATTTTAATATTACAAATACCGAGATTTTTCTCGGTATTTTTTTACTTTAATAAATTAAAATGTTAAGATAAAGGGAATGAAAAAGGAAAATAGTTTTAAGTATGTAAGTTTTTCAATTGTTGGTTTTTTAGTTCTTTTTGTTTTGGTTTTTGAAGTTGATAGGATGTTGGAAACAAAACAGGAATTTGAAGATAATAAAGTTTTTGTTCAGAAACACAATGAAAAAATTAAAGAATGGGAAAAAACAGGTAAAAAATTTGTTGTAAAGAAAGGTTATTCAAAATTTAAAAGAGAGCTTAGAGAAAGAGAAATTTTGCCTTATGATAAACCTTTGCCTCCTGTTCCAGAAATTGGAGAAGTTGCAAAAAATTTTGTTGATGTGAACCAAAACAATGTCAGAGATGATGTTGAAGCTTCGGTTGTAAGGCGTTATGAAAGTGATAGGGATGTTGTAGAAGCGATTTTTGCTGATATAAAGGTTAAACAATACGAACTTTATTTGGCAAAGAATGATTTATTAACAGATAAATACATAGAACAATCTTTAGATTTTTATGATATAGCACGGGCTTGTAATGATTATTATTATGAAACATCAGAATTTTATGATTCAACTTATAATGATGGTATGTATTATAATTATAGAAAAATTTCGAAACTTTTTTATAATACAAGAAAAAGAAATAAAATACATAACAAATATAACAGGAAACTTGGTGGTAGGGCTTTAGAATCAGAAAAAGTAGATGATAAAATTTGTAAAGAGTTTTTTAAGGAGTCGAAGAGGTGGGTTGTAAATTAGTTTTTTGAGGTGGACGAAAATTTTTGATTTTGTTTTTAAATGAGCGCCGACGAAGTCGGCGCTCATTTAAAAACAAAGTCAAAAATTTTCGGCTATTTATGTTTCAAAGTTTTTAAGTAATTTTTAAAATATGTTATAATTTTATGTATTATGGCTAACAAAGAAGTTAAGTTTTCAAAAATTAAAGTTAAAATCATTCCAGTTTTGGTGTTCTTGTTTGTGGCGTTTGCTTTGGGGTATTTTTTTGCAAACAAGGCATATTTGGATTTTAAAAAAGAAAACGAGAAAGATTTATCTTTAATGTATAAAATTTCAGAAATCTTGGATAAAGATTTTTTGGACACAAGAGAAGATCAAACAGAAAAAATCACAGAACAAGATAAAATGTATGGAGCGGTTTCTGGTTTTGTAGCATCATACGGTGACCCTTACACTGCTTTTTTACCACCAGAAGAAAATCAAGGTTTAGAGGAGAGTGTTTCGGGAGAGTTTGTGGGAATTGGAATTGAGTTTGAAATTAAAGATGGTCTTTTGACTGTGGTTTCGGCTTTGCCTAATACTCCTGCTTTTAAGGCAGGTCTTAAACCAAAAGATATTATTATTAAAGTTGATCAAACAGATGCTTTAGGAAAAAAATCTGCGTGGGCTGTTTCAAAAATTAAAGGAGAGAAAGGAACAGAAGTTGAACTTACAATTGCAAGACCTGGGTTGGCAAAACCTTTTGAAGTTAAAGTAAAAAGAGAGAAAATTGATATTCCTACAATTAAAACTTACAAAAAAGATGGAGTGTTTGTTATCAAACTTTATTCTTTTACAGACAAATCTCCAGAATTATTTTTTAATGCGATAAAAGAATTTAGAAAAAGTGAAAACAAAAATCTAATTATTGATTTGAGAGGAAATCCAGGAGGGCATTTGTTTGCAGCTGTTTATATTGCAGGAATGTTTTTGGAAAAAGATTTAACCATTGTGACAGAAGAGTTTGGAAATGGAAAAAACAATGTTTTAAAATCTGGAAAATATCATCAAAATTTTAAAACAGTCGATATTTTAGATGATAATGTTAAGCTTGCTGTTTTGGTTGATGGAGGTTCGGCTTCTGCTTCTGAGATTTTGGCTGGAGCTTTGAGTGATCATAAAAAAGCAATTTTGCTTGGGAAAAATACCTTTGGAAAAGGAACAGTCCAGACTTTGAAACAATTTGAAAATGGAAGTTCTTTAAAATATACAATTGCCAAATGGGTTTTGCCAAATGGAGAATGGATAAGTCGAAAAGGGATTGATGTGGATGTGGAAGTTGATATTAGTGAAGAAGAGATTAAAAAATGGAATGAGAAATCTTCTTTTACAGATGAAATTGATCCGCAGCTTGACCGAGCGATTTCAGAAATTAAAAAATTTAAGACAAAAAAGGAGCTGGTTGATAAAATAAATGAGGTGGAGATAAAAAGAGAAAGTGAAAAGATTAGTAAAAGAGAGGAAACAATTGATAAAATATTAAATAAAAAATAAATATGAAAGTAATTTTACTAAAAGATGTAAGAAAGGTTGGAAAAAAAGGAGAAGTGGTTGAGGTTAAAGAAGGATATGGAAGAAATTTTTTGATAAAAGGTGGAATGGCAAAAATTGCTACTGGTTCTGTTTTAAAAGATGTGAATCATAAAAAAGAAGTGCAGAATGAGAAAAATAAAAGTTTGCAAGAAAAAGAATTGAAAACTCTTTCTGAAATTAACAAAAAGAAGTTTAAAATGAAAGTAAATGCAAACGAAAAAGGACATTTGTTTGCTGCGGTTTTGAAAAAAAATATTGCTGATACGGTTGGCGTTGATCAGAAAAAGATTGAGTTGAAAAGTGATATAAAAGAAGTAGGAGAATATGAAGTTGGGGTTTTGTTGGGTGGAAAAAAAGGAAAGATTTTTTTGAGTGTTGAAGGATAGTTTTGGTTTGAGTTTTTTGTTTGAGTTGGGCCCGAAAATAGCGAAGCTATTTTCGGGTTTTGTTAAAAGAAAAAGTTTGACTATTTTTGAAAAAAATATTAAGATAGTATTAAGATTATATTTTATGAAAAAAGAAAAAACAAAATTTGAAAGTGTTTCAAAAATCATTACAATAGTTTTTTTTGTTTTGATTGTGTATATTGCTTTTTCTAATTTAGAATTAGTTCGTTTTTCTAATTTAAAAAAAGTGGTAAATGAAAAATATAAAGAAAGTTCTTTTTATGAAGAAGGTTTTGGAAAAGAAAAAGAGAATAATTTTCAAAACCAAAACCAAAATCAAAATGTTGAAGTTAAGAATAATAATGCAAATCAGCAAAACAATGAACTTTTAAATCAAAATTTTAATCAGGATTTTTCAAATCCAAATGATATAAATAATGGAGTTGGGAATAATTTAAATGCAAACAATTTGAATGAAGATTTTTCAAAAACAGACAATTTAAATCAAACAGGTCAAAATGAAGGTGAAGAAAAAGTTTGTTTGGTTAAAAAAAGTCAATGTAATACTTGTGTAAGGCAAGGGAAGAATGATAATTTTGTTTGTACAAAAGTTTTTTGTGAAAATGAAGTGTTTGTGTGTGAACAATTTTTAAAAGAAACACCATAAAAATTTTATTTTATGGTGTTTTTTTGATATAATATGTCATATTTATAAATTATGGAAAATATTCATGTTAGTTTAAAAGGAGATATTGTTGGTTACATTGGTTCATTTCCAGTAACAAACACTTTTGTGGCTTCTGTTGTTGGAAGTTTGGTTTTGGTTTTGATTGTTTTTTTGTTGTCTAGAAATGTAAAACTTGTGCCTTCAAAAACTCAAATTGTAATTGAGGGATTAACAGACGGAGTTCGGGGTTATGTGGCAGAAGTTTTGGAAGATCAAAAACTTGCAAACAAAGTTTTTCCTTTGATTTTGTCTCTTTTTGTTTTTATTTTGTTTCTAAACTTGTTTAAGTTTTTGCCAGGAACAGAATCTTTGACTTATAAAGGAGTGCATATTTTAAAACCAGCTCATTCTGATTTAAATATGACAGTAGCCCTTGGAATTGTTGCTTTTGTTTTTGTGCAGTTTGTGGGAATGTTTGTTTTAGGATTTTTTAAATACTGGTCAAAGTTTATTAACTTTTCTTTTAAAAAGATTTTTAAAGCAAAAGGCTTTTTGGGAAAAATAAAACAATTCTTTTTGGAAGTTGCAAAACTTTCAATGGGAATGTTAGAACTTATTTCAGAAGTTGCAAAACTGATTTCACTTTCATTTAGGTTGTTTGGAAATATTATGGTTGGTGGAATATTTTTGATGCTTTTAATTTCAATTTCAGCTTACTTTATTCCTTTGCCAATGCTTTTGTTTGAACTTTTTGTAGCATTTTTACAAGCAGCATTGTTCTCAGTTTTGACTTTGTTTTATATCAAAATGGCTGTAACGGAGCCACACTAAAAATAAAAAAGCCAATTTTCGCTCAACTTTAATTTTAAGAAGTTCGAAAATGGGCTTTTTTATTTTGATTATAATGATATAATTATGTACATTATAAATTAATTTAAATATATGTTCGATACATTTTTTTACGAGCCAGTTTATAACCTTGTTATTTTTCTGGCAAACTTTATTCACGATTTAGGGTGGGTTATTGTTGTTGCAACAATAATTATAAAATTTATTTTATTTCCACTTTATAACAGACAAATCAATACTCAAATTGCAACAAAAAAAGCAAAACCAGAACTTGATGCAATCAAAGAAAAATACGGTAAAAATGCTTCAAAAGAAGAAAGGCAGAAAATGGCTTTTGAAACACTTGCTATTTATAAAAAATACAATATAAGACCTTTTGCTTCAATTTTGCTTTTGCTTATTCAAATTCCGATTTTGTTTGCTTTGTATTGGATTTTTTACAAAGGAGGACTGCCTGGAGTTGATAAAAGTATTTTGTATTCGTTTGTTTCAGAACCTGATCAAAAACTTTCACTTAACTTTTTAAATCATTTTGATTTAGCAAATTCTTCAGTGGTACTTGCTGTTGTTGCAGCTATAACTCAGTATATTCAACTTGCAGTTTCAATGCCTGATGTAAGATTTGCAGATTTGAAAAAGAAAACCGGAAGAATTGGAGAGGATATGGCAGTTTCAATGCAAGTGAATTTAAAATATGGACTTCCTTTATTTATTCTATTTTTACTTTCAACAACGCTTTCAGCAGCCATTGCGATTTACTGGATAACTTCAAATGTTTTTATGACAGTTCAAGAATATTTTGTAAGACACAAAAAAGCTGAGTTAAGAAAAAAAGATAATAAGGTTGAAAAAAAGGAATATCAAAAACAAGAAGGGCAAGTAAAAAAGAAAAAAAAGAAAAAGAAAAACAAAAAGAGAAATAGATAATAAAAAAACAAAACGCGCAGCGTTTTGTTTTTTATTAATATTTTATTGATTTTCTAGTTGTTTTAAAAGTTCTAGTTGTTCTTCTTTTGAAAGAGGTTTTGGTTGTTCTTCTTTTGTTTCTGTTGTTTCGGAAGGTTTGTTTAGTTGTTCTAAAATGTCTAGTTGTTTTTGTTGAGAAACAGGTTTTTTATTTCCAGAATTTTTTTGAAGTTCTTCTAAAATTTTTAATTGTTCGTCTTCGTTTAGTTTTTTACTATCTTTTTGTTTTTCTTCTTTTTTTACAGGTTTAGGTTCAACTATAGTTGGTGTTTGAACGTTTCTGTTTTTGATAAAATAAAAAATGATAAATAATAAAACTAAAATTGCAAAAATTGCTAATAATATTTTTGTTTTTTTTGTCATATGTTTCTATTATATATCTTTTTTGAAAAAAGTTAAGTGTTTTTGTTTAAAATTTTGGTATAATTGGTTTATGAAAATTTTAGCAATTGACCCTGGATATGAAAGACTTGGAGTTTGTGTTTTGGAAAAAAATAAAAACCAAAAAGAAAAACTTTTGTATTCTGACACTTTTAAAACAGATGCCAAGCTTGAATTTACACAAAGGCTTTTTTTGATTGGACAGGAACTTGAAAGGATTATTGAAGAATATAAACCAAAAGCACTTTCGATTGAAAAATTGTTTTTTAACACAAACCAAAAAACAGCTACAAATGTTTCAGAAACCAGAGGGGCTGTTATTTATATTTGTTTGAAAAATAAAATGAAAGTTTTTCAATATACTCCACTTGAAATTAAAACGGCAATTACAGGATATGGTCGATCCGAAAAAAAGCAAGTTTTGTTTATGTTAAAACAGTTAATTGAAATTAAAAAAGAAATTAAGTATGATGATGAGTACGATGCTATTGCTTGTGGGCTGACTTTTTTTGCTTATAATCAGAATTTGGATAAAATTTAAAGGGGTGGTTTTTTGTTGGGCCCGGAAATGACGAAGTCATTTCCGGGCTTTGTTTTTTAAAAACACTTTTATAATTCTTCTAAAATATGTTAAAATTGTAAGTATTAAAATAAATTAAATGACAAACCAAAAAGAAAAAAAAATAACAAAAGCAAAGAAAAATGTTTTAAAAGTTTCAAATATTTTGAAAAAAAGATTGAAAAAACCAAAAAAAAAAGGGAGGTTTTGGAAGTATTCTAAAAGAATAATTTTACTTTGTATCATTTTAGGTTTTATTGCAACCGGAGCATTTTTTGTTTGGGTTTCGTCTTTAAAAATTCCTTCAGTTGATACTGTTCGAAGTATTAAAATTTCGCAAGCTACAAAAATTTATGATAAAACAGGAGAGAAACTTTTGTATTCTGTTTATGGTGATGAAAAAAGAACAGTGGTTCCGATTGATAAAATTTCTAAATATGCAGTTTATGGAGCGGTTTCTGTTGAAGATAAAGATTTTTTTACTCATCAAGGTTTTAAACCAAGCTCTTTTTTAATGTCTGTGTATGAAAACATTAAAGCCGGAAGGATTGTCAGGGGTGGGTCAACTATTACACAACAAGTGGTAAAAAACGTTTTGTTGACAAATGAAAAAAAGATTGAAAGAAAGGTTAAAGAAATTATTTTGGCATACAAACTTGAAAAAATTATGTCAAAGGATCAGATTTTGGAACTTTATTTAAATGAAAGTCCTTACGGTGGAACTATTTATGGGATTGAAGAAGCATCATTGTTTTACTTTGACAAACACGCAAGTGATTTGACAATCGCTGAAGCTGCTTATTTGTCTGCAATGCCACAGGCTCCAACAACATATTCTCCTTATGGAAAACATAAAAAAGCACTTGATGCTCGAAAAAATAAAATTTTAAGATTGATGAATGAGCAAGGATATATTTCAAACGGAGAATATAAAGACGCTTTAAGAGAAGATGTTCAATTTGTTTTTAAAACAAATAAATCTGGAATTTTGGCTCCGCATTTTGTAATGTATGTTTTGAGTGAGCTTGAAGAAATGTATGGACGAGATGCTTTGCAAAATGATGGTTTAAAGGTTACTACAACTCTGGATTATGAACTTCAAGAAAAAATTCAGGAGCACGTTTTGGAGGGAGCTTTGAAAGCCGAAGAAGAGTATGGGGCTGAAAACTCTTCTGCTGTTGCGATTGAAACAAAAACTGGAAATATTTTAGCAATGGTTGGTTCAAGAGATTATTTTGATGAAAAAATTGACGGAAAAGTAAATATTACAACAGCTAAAAGACAGCCAGGTTCATCTTTCAAGCCGATTGTTTATTTGTCTGCTTTTCAAAAAGGATATACTCCTGAGACAATTTTGTGGGATGTTGAAACTGAATTTTCAGCAAGGTGTAATATGGATTTAACAACTCAAGAGGCTCGAGCAAACAGAAATTGTTACAGACCAAGAAACTTTGATAACCGTTTTAAAGGTCCGATGAAAATGGAAAATGCGCTTCCTGAGTCTAGAAACATTCCGGCTGTTAAAACTTTGTATTTGGTTGGACTTGAAGATGCTATTTCTAATGCAAAATTGTTTGGAATTAAATCTTTGAATCGAGGTTCTGAGCACTATGGTTTGAACTTAGTTTTGGGTGGAGGTGAAGTTCAACTTTTAAATTTAACTTCAGCTTATGGAACTTTTGCAAACGAAGGGGTGAGGGTGGAGCCAAGAGCTATTTTGGAAATAAAAAATGTAAAAGGAAAAGAGATTTACAAGCCAATTGTTGAGAATAAAAGAGTGATTGATTCTAAATATGTTAAAAATTTAAACAAAATGCTTTCAAATAATGACTTGAAAAAACCTACTTTTGGTTATTATTCTGATTTGTATTTTACAAACAGACAGGTTGCTTCAAAAACCGGAACAACAAATAACAACAAAGACTCTTGGACTATCGGTTATGATGCAGGACATGTGGCTGTGGGAGTTTGGGTTGGAAATAATGACAATAGGTCGGCTAAAAGAAATCCTGGAAAAGCAACTTATAAAATTTGGAGAAAATCAATGGAAGAAGCTTTGAAGCTTTATCCTAATGAAGACTTCTCGGAAGCTCCAAAATTGTATGGTCCAAACACAAAACCTTCGTTAAGGGGAATTTCTTCTGGGGGGCAAACTATTTTGGTTGATGTTAAAACAGGAACACTTGCAACAGACGATACTCCAGAGGAATTTATTAAAGAAATTGTTATTCCTGAGTATCATTCAATTTTACATTGGGTTGATATTAAAAACCCAACAGGACCAATTCCTGAAAAGAAAAGTGATTTGTATGATAACTGGGAATTTAATGTGAAAAATTGGGTTTTGCAAAATTCAGCTGAAGTGCAACAACAAATTGCTCAAATACTTGCTGAATTGCAGGGAGTTATAAACGCAAATCCAGACGTTTCAAATCAAGATATTGAGCTTTCAAATTCTAAAAAAGTTAGGTTTAAAATTAAAAATCCTGATGATGGTGATAGATATGAAAGAGATGAAAAAGTAGTTATCAATATTAAAGATTATGGAGAAAATGAGGTTGATAAATATTATATTTATTTTAATGGAAATCTAGTTGGATCATCTCACGATAGAGATTACGAGTTTTTGATTTCAGACCAAAGTAATATAAAAAAGAGAAGTGTGATTAGAGTTATTGGGGAGTCGGAGAAAGGAGGAAAGTATACCCAGGAAGTTACCATAAAAGTAAAAAACGCCAGAAATTAGCGCCAAGCTTCGTTGGCTTCACATAAAAAACCGCTCAACGTAATAACACATACGTCTCGCGGTTTTTTTGTTCGCCGCCTCGCTTGGCATCTAATTTCTGACGTTTTTCCACGATTGAATTGTTTTGTTGTTGTGTCCGAAAAAAGCGAAGCTTTTTTCGGACTTTCTTTTTTTGTTTATATTTTATGGAAAAACAAAGCTTTAAAACTTTTAAAAAATCAAAAATATGGTAAAATGTAAAGGTTATGAACAATAAAAATATTTACGAAATTGGGCTTTTAATTAACCCCAATTTACCACAACAGAAGGTTGAAGAAACAGTAGAAAAAGTGGAAAAAATTGTTTCTAAAAATAACGCTTCTGTAATTTCCAAAGGTGAGATAGTAGATATCGAACTTGCTTACCAAATTATTACAAAAATTGGATCTGCAAACGAAAGGTTTGATAAAGCATATTTTACTTGGGTAAAATTTGAATCAGAAACTTCAAACATGGATGCAGTTAAAACAGAAGTTGATAAAATCAAAAAAGAAGTTTTTAGATACTTAATTACAAAAACAGTTGCAGACGATGAACAAACTGACAAATTCTCTTTAGACTTTATGCAAACAGGAGAAAGTGAAGTTGCAGTTGAAGAACTTGAAACAAACGATTTGACAAAAATTGAAGGAATTGGTCCTAAAACAGCCGAAGCGCTGGCAACAAAAGGGATTGTAACTTTTAAAGATTTGGCAGAAACTTCTGTTGAAGATTTGAAAGCACTTCTTTTAGAAGACTCAACACTTTCAAAATTTGATCCAAAAACTTGGCCAGAACAAGCAAAACTTGCTTTTGAAGAAAAATGGGACGAGCTTGAAAAATGGCAAGATGAACTTGATGGAGGAGTAGAATAAAAATAATCAATAATAATTATGAATTTAAATAAAGTCCAAATTATAGGAAGAATTACACAACCTTTAGAGTTGAAAACTTTACCAAATGGAACTTCTGTTTTGAATTTTTCAGTTGCTACAAACTATGTTTACAAAGATCAAGCTGGAAACAAAGTTGAAAATACAGAATTTCACAATGTTGTTTCTTTTGGGAAACAAGCGCAAACAGTAGCTCAATATTTTGTAAAAGGTCAAGAAATTTATGTTGAAGGAAGACTTCAAACAAGATCTTGGGACGACAAAGACAGTGGTAAAAAAATGTATAGAACTGAAATTTTGTTAAACAACTTTGAGTTCGGTGCAAAACCCATGGGTCAAGGCGGAAACGCTGCGGGCAATAATTCTTATAATCAAGACCAACAACAAAACCAAAACTTTAATCAGGATAACGCTGCGGACACTTCTGATCAGATCAACTACCCAGAAGAAGAAATTAACCCAGAAGATATCCCATTTTAATCAAACAATATGAAAAAAGACATTATAAAAGAAAATAAAATCTCTCACGTGGATTACAAAGATTTAGAATTACTTTCAAAATTTGTTAATCAACACGGAAGAATGATTGCAAAAAGACACACAGGACTTTCTGACAAAAACCAAAAGAAAGTTGAAAAAGCTATTAAAAGAGCAAGATTTATGGCGCTTATGCCTTACGTAAAATCATAAATGATTTTCCTGTGAAGTCATAAATGACTTCATTGTAAAATCATACTCGATTTTAATCTTAAACAAAAAACCAAAATTTCGCTTCGCGAAATTTTGGTTTTTTATTTTTTTAAGATTTTATTTTAACTATTTTTTATTTTTCTCACAAAAGGCTCTGATTCTTTTTTTGGCTGTTGTTGTTTTAACAAATTCAAGCCATTTTAGATTTGGTTTGGCATTCTTTTTTGTTTCAATTTCAACAATATCTCCATTTTTTAAAATGGTGTTAAGGGCCGAAAATTTTCCGTTGATTTTTGCTCCTGTGGTTTTTTCTCCAACCTTTGTGTGAACTTGATAAGCAAAATCAATAGGACAAGATCCTTCTGGCAGGTCAATTACTTCTCCTTTAGGTGTGAAAACAAAAATCCTGTCTGAAAAGAAGTCGCTTGCCAAGTCATCTTTAAAGTTTTCTTTCTCAGGTTCATCTGCGCTTTTTGCAAGGTCTTTGATCCACTTTGGGTTTGTTTTTTGATTTTTAATATTTTGAGGTTTCTTTTTACCAAACATTTCTGCAAATTTTGTAACCCAATCTTTTTTTGTGTTTGTGACACCTTCAACACCTACAGTTTCAGCTTTGTAACCTAAGTGTGAGGCTGCACCGTATTCTGCTTCTTGATGCATTTTGTAAGTTCTGATTTGAATTTCAATAATTCCACCTTGGCCTGTAAAAACAGTGGTGTGGATTGACTGATATCCGTTTGGTTTGGGAACAGCAATATAGTCCTTTAGCCTTCCGGGCATAGGCTGGAAGGTTTGATGAACGATTCCTAAAACTTTATAGCAGTCTTCTATGGAATTGACTAAAATTCTCATGGCAATAATGTCGTAAATTTTATTGTCTTCCCATTTTTTGCGAAGAAGTTTTTTGTGTAAAGAAACAAGAGCTTTGACACGATGAGTGATTTTAAAGTTTTTAATTTTATTTTCAGCTAGTTTTCTTGAAATAGATCGAGAGGCTTTTTCAAGGTTTTTCATGTTTTCTTTTGATCTTTCTTTTAAAACTTTATTTACTTTTTTATATTCATCCGGGTATGCGTATGGAAAAGCTAAATCACCAAGCTCTTTAGAGAGTTTTGTAATTCCAAGTCTGTATGCTAAAGGGGTGTAAATTTCAAGTGACTCTTTTGCAATACGTTCTTGTTTGTCGGGTCTTACGTGTTGTAAAGTTTTTAGGTTGTGAATTCTGTCTGCGAATTTGATGATTAAAACCCTTGTGTCTTTGGAAGTTGCAACAAAAAGTTTTCTCAAAGATTCGTTGTGTCTTCGAAGACCTTTGTATTTTAAGTGTCCAAGTTTTGTAACTCCGTTGATTAAAAATAAAATTTCATCTCCAAAATTTTCTTTAATATCTTTTTGGGTAGCAACTCCGTCTTCAACAGAGTCGTGTAAAAGCCCTGCGGCTATAACTGTTCCGTCCATTTGTAAGTCAGCTAAAATTTTGGCTGTTTCAACAAGATGAATAAAGTAAGGTTCTCCCGATTTTCTTTTCTGTTCAATATGAGCTTTTTCAGCATAAAAATATGCTTTTTCAATAAGTTTTTTGTCTTCTTTTGTTAGTTTATCATTTTTTTGATAAATACTTTCGAGCCAGGTTTCTTCTGGGTATTTTGTTTTGTAGTCCATAAATTAAATATATATGAAAAGCAACTTCTTTTCAAGTTTTTTAAAAATAAAACTTAACAAATTGTGTAAAAGTAAGTTGAGAGGCCTTGCCTTGAGATAGGCCTTGCCTATCTCAAGGCAAGGCCTTGATTTTTTTGTTGGGTTTATGTAGTATAAAGTATATGGCAAAAAGAAAAATAGAATTTGTCGAGAATGAATACTATCATGTTTTTAATCGTGGGGTTGATAAAAGAATAATTTTTAAAGATAAGGGGGATTTAAATTATTTTTTTAATCGTCTGTCAGACTTAAACTCCAATCTTAGCTCTGAGAGAAATAAACAAAATGCAAATCACAGATATAGAAAATTAAAAACAGAAATAAGAGTCAGTGACCAACCTCTCGTTTCCATAATCTCCTACTGCCTTTTACCCAACCACTTCCATTTAGTTTTAAAACAAGAAGCAGAAAACGGAATATCAAAGTTTATGCAAAAACTTGGAACTTCATACACAATGTATTTTAACGAAAAATATAAAAGGACAGGAAGTTTATTTGCCGGAAAGTTTAAAGCAAAACACATATCAAGTGACAAATCCAAAAGAAAATTTAGTTAAATCTTCTTTACAAGAATATTTAAATACAGAAAAAGGAAAAAGAATTTGTGATCAAAAAGAAATTAAAGAAATCATCAATGAAGCTGGTAGTTTAGAAGAATACAAACAATATGCAAAAAACACTTCAAAGATTTTTGCAGATAACAAAGGTGTTCAACTAAATGACAAAGATTTTGAACCGGAGTTTGATGTTT
>PDWI01011701.1_pt1 | contig 15787 bp, 13 predicted proteins | sample 1430891 | NCBI WGS metagenome assembly PDWI01 (sample SAMN01162508, study PRJNA174530) | Oral metagenome, whole genome shotgun sequencing project. | biome: Marine environment; feature: Marine mammal; material: Swab sample of the gingival sulcus; isolation source: swab sample of gingival sulcus...
TTCTTTGTATACTGCAGATAAGGCTGTTTTTGCTTCGTCGACATTATTGCTTTCAACAGCTGATGTAACTTTTTTTACGAAAGTTTTTACTCTACTTTTTATTGCTTGATTTCTTAATCTGTTTCTTTCTCCTAAAACAACTCTTTTTCTAGATGATTTAGTGTGTGCCATAATTCCCTCCTTACATCTTATTATTTTTGATACCTAGTTATAATATCATTTTTTTTAATAAAAATCAACTTAATAATATTTTTCCAATTCCTCATTAGTCATTTCTTTAACTTCTTCAACAGTATTACCTGCTATTAAAGCTCTAACTTGACTTCCTGTTATAGTTTCTTTTTCTAAAACTAAACTAGCAATTTTCTCTAAATTATCTTTATTTTCTTTTATTAACTCTACTGTTTTATCATATTGAGTTTTAAGTATTTTTCTTACTTCTAACTCTATTTCTCTATTAGTCTCATCACTTATAGTATTTTTAAATGATTCTTGATTATCAACTAAATGTATAGTTCCTAAATCACTCATACCATAATATCTAACATAAGCATCTGCTCTTCTTGTTGCTGCTTCTATATCTGATGATGCTCCTGTACTAATATCATCCATCATAATTTGCTCTGCTGCTCTACCACCAAATGCTACTATAATTTCATCTAATATTTTATTTTTACTTACATACATTTGATCTTTTGGAAGTGGCATCATAAATCCACCAGCATTCCCACGAGGAATTATTGTTAATTTATGTACCTTATCAGCATGTGGTAATATACTTGCCATCAATGCGTGACCACCTTCATGATATGCAGTTAATTTTAAGTCATACTCTGATATTTTTTTATTTCTTTGACCCAGACCCATACCAATTTTATCAACCGCTTCATCTAAATCTGCCATTGTTATTACTTTTCTATTATCTCTTGCTGCAAAAATTGCTGCTTCATTTAAAATATTTTCTAAATCTGCCCCAACATAACCCGGTGTTATTTTTGCTATATCTTCTAATTTAACATCTTTTGCTAACTTTTTATTTCTTGCATGTACTTCTAATATTTGTATTCTTGCTTTTAAATCTGGTGCAGTCACTGCTATTCTTCTATCAAATCTACCAGATCTTAATAATGCTTCATCTAAAACATCTTCTCTATTTGTTGCTGCTACTATAATTATCTGAGAATCTGTATCAAACCCATCCATTTCTACTAATAATTGGTTTAATGTTTGTTCTCTTTCATCATTACCACCATTTCTACTCATTCCTCTTTTTCTACCAATGGCATCTATTTCATCAATGAATATTATTGATGGTTTATTCTTTTTAGCTTCATCAAATAAATCTCTAACTCTTGAAGCACCTACCCCAACATACATTTCAACAAATTCTGATGCTGAAATACTGAAAAATGATGCTCCTGATTCTCCTGCTAATGCTTTAGCAAGCAATGTTTTACCAGTTCCCGGTTCTCCTAATAATAAAACACCTTTAGGAACTCTTGCTCCTACTTCAATAAATTTACTAGGGTCTTTTAAAAATTGTACTACTTCTGTCAATTCTTCTTTTATACCATCAAGTCCTGCTACATCTTCAAACTTAACATTTGGTTTTTCTTTTATTTTTGCTTTAGTCTTACCTATATTAAATGGATTTACTCCACCAGAGCCACCACCCATTAATTTTCTTGATAAGAACATAAATATCACTATTAATATAACCATCGGTAATAAATTCAATAATATTTGAACAAATATTGAATTTGCATATGAGTCTACTGATTTTAATTGTATATTTTTATCATTTATTATATTCATTAAATTAGCATCGCTACCAATTCTTGTAGTTATTTTTTTAGTTTTAAATTCAACATTTTTAACTTTTGATTTTGCATATACCATATCTTCTTTTTCATATACTTCAGATATGTCTCCTGCTTTTAACTTATCAACAAAAGTAGTGTAAGTTACAGTTTGAATGTCTCCAGTAGTTGTTTTATTTCCTATAAAATAATAAACACCTAACATAGCCATAAATATTAATAAAAAGAATGTCATACTAGAAAATGGAGGTTTATTATTAATATTTTTCTTTCTTAATTCTTCAACCTTTTTTCTAAATAATTCTTCTTCATCTATTTTTTTATCTTTTTTATTTGCTTTTTTATTTTCTTCTTTATTTGCTCCATCAGAAGTTTCATTTTCATCTTCTTTAAAAATTTCTTCTGGTATTTCTTTTATATTTTTTTTATTTAAAGTTTCAGACTTATTTTCAACTTTTTCATCTTGTTCTAAATTTTCATTTTTATCTAAATCCTCAACATTTTTTTCTGAAGCATTTTCGTTATCTTTATAATCATTTAAATTATCATTTTCAGATAAATCAGTCTTTTTTTCATTATTTGTATCAATATTTTCTATTTTATCTTCACTAATTTTTTCTTGCTTTAATTCTTCTTTATTATTATCTTCCATTTTTACCTTCCTTTTTTATCAAAATATAATTTGAACTTTCTTCTAATTCTCTTGAAAGATCTTTAGAAATCTTTATATCTGCTACTGAAAGTATCTTATTATTTGTTCTTATTATTGGAATTATATCTCTTATAATTCTATCAATTTTTAGATTTATAAATATTGTTTTTAATTTTTTATTATCCAAAATGTCTCCATTTTTTCTATTTGTAACAAAAACTTTCTGAATACTTCCTATATTATATATTTTATATTCTTTTTTTTCAAGGTATTTTTTAGTTTTATGATAATCAAGAAGCGATATTTCATAAGCATTTATTTTTTTAGTATCTCCTATATTAATCTCAAATGAAAATTCTTTTTTTTCTAATTTAGATTTATGTAGTATATTATAGAAATCATAACTACTGTACCATACATATTCATCATTTAAAGCTATACTAAGTCCATTTTTATTTTTTATACTTAAAATTTCATCTATTTTATTACTTTTTACACTTATATTATTCTTTTTTAATTGTTCATAAATATATTTTTTATCCTCATTATTTTCATTAACTATTTCTATCAAATTAGATATGTTTTCTATACAATTTGTATTTATTTCTTTCATTATGGGTATAATCTGATTTCTTATTTTATTTCTACTATAATTATTTTCAAAATTTGTATAGTCTACAACATACTCTATATTATTTTCAGCTAAATATTTTAAAATATCTTCTTTTTTTTCATTTAATATAGGTCTAATGATATTTCCTCTTTTTTCAGGTATTCCTTTTAAACCTTCTAATGAAGTCCCTCTTATCATCCTAAATAAAATTGTTTCTACATTATCATTTTTATTATGCCCTGTTGCTATATACTTAAAACCATTTTCTTTTCTTACTTTTTCTAATATTTCGTATCTTTTAATACGAGCCTTATCTTCGCTAAATTTATCTAAATTTATGCTTTCTATACTACAAAAAATATTCTCTTTTTCAGCGAATTTTTTTACAAAATCTATATCTTTATATACATCTTCTCTAACATTATGATTTATATAGCATATACCTATTTCATGATTTTTACTTTTTAAATAATGGTATAAATAAACTGAATCTGGTCCACCAGAAAAAGCAATTAAAATTTTACTCATTTAATTATTGTTCTCCTATTTTAATAATATCAATATTTGTATAATAATGTTTCAGTATTTGAATATAGTTATATTTTTTTTCTTCTGCTAAATATTTAGCACCCCATTGCGACATTCCAACATTATGCCCAAAACCTTTTCCATAAAAATATACATATCCATTTTTCAATTTCATATAAAAATTATTACTTTTTATTTTGCTATACCCCATTTTTTTTCTTATGTAACTATTTTCTAATTTAGAAATTTTACTATATTTTTTTCTAAATTTTGTCTCTAAACTTTTTTTAGATATTTTATATTCCCATTTTTTACTTTCACTATAATCTTTAACACTTTGTAAATATGAAACTTCTTTGCCAAATACTTCTTTTGAAGACAGAGTTTTATCACCAGAGCTAGAGTGATATTGTGCGAGTATTGGATTAATATTTTCATCTAACATAATCTCACCTTTTGTTGCATTTACTGCCTTAGTAGTTCTATCATTTTCACTTGATACTCCTTTGTATACTTGATAAATTACTGTATCATCTAAATCATAATAAGGACTTTTAGCTTTATGATTTTTTATAGAATATAGCGTAAATGTTCTAGCAGCAACTGACTGTGCTTTTAAAGCTTCAATATCAAAATACGGTGCCATTTCAGAAGGAACAACAGAATATAAATATTCTTCTAATTCAATCTCATTAATTACATTAGAACCCTCTAAATATACCATGCCTCTATATGCTTTTCCATTTACATAATAAAATTCTCCTTTTTTTATTATTTTAGGGTTTTTATATGATAATTTAACTTTTACTATTACTTTTTCAAAATTGATATTATTAAGTATTTCATCTATTTTATTTTTATCTTTTTCACTTATATTACTCTTATTTTTGTTATTTTCAATTATATTTTCTTTATTTCCAATAATTATTTTAGGTTTTATTTCTACAATTTTATTGGTATTAAAATTACTACAAGAAATAACAAAAAATAACAAGGCTATCAATATTTTTCTCATTTAATATGACCACTTTCTTTTCTTTTTCTTAAATGTTCGCTATGAGTTTTTGAATAATATGTTTTCCCATTATACATAAAAAAGTATAAACTATCTATTTTAGCAGGATTCATTGCTGCATATATACTTTTAGCTCCGGGATTTGATATTGGACTTGGTGTTAAACCTTTATATTTATATGTATTATACTTTGATTTTGAATTAAGCAAATCACTCTTATACACCGCTCTTTTAAGTCCATATTTCAAAGTTGCATCAGACTGTAATAACATATTTATTTTAAGCCTATTATGAAACACTGCTGATATTTTAGTTCTATCATCATTTTCTCCTGCTTCTTTTTCAATAATTGAAGCAAGAATAAGCGTGTTATAAAATGTATCTTTATTATATTTTCTAATAGGATATTTTTCTAAAAAATGCCCAAATATTTTATCCAATATTTCTTTTGGTGTTTCTTCATCACTAAAATAATATGTTTCTGGGTAAAAATACCCTTCAAAAACTTCATTATGCTTATAATAAAAATCATAATTTTTTAATTCTTTTAACATTTCTTCTTTTTTTGCTAAACCTATTGCTTCCATTCTTTCTATAACTTGCATAGAAGTAAAACCTTCTGGTATTGTTAAACTTATATTATTTACCTTTGGTGTTTGTAATATTTTTATTAACTCATATTTTGTTAAATCACTATCAAATTTATATTTTCCAGTTTTTATTTTTTCATATTCTTTACTAAATTTAAAAAACATTCTATCAACTATGCCATATTTTATATCTAATTTATTATAAATTTCTTGTACTACTTCTCCACTATTTACTTTAATTTCTTTATTTTTTATACTTTGTTTTTGTATAGTAATAGAAAATAGAATATACATAACAAAAAATATTATTATACAAAATATAATTTTTATTATTCTAATAAACTTTTTCATCACTCACCTTTTTTTCATTACTTAATATTTTTTCATTCCTATTTTTTTCATTAGACTCTTTTTTCTCATTTATTAAAAATTTGAAAAAACCATATTTAATTTCTTCATAAAATACTATTTTCAATATTGTCATTATTACAGGCCCTATTAAAAATCCTATTATTCCAAAAAACTTAAATCCACTATACATTGCTATAAGTGTAATTAAAGGATTAGTGTCTGCTCCTTTACTCATTAATTTAGGTTCTAAAAATTGTCTTAAAAACATAACTATAACATTTAAAATAACTAAAGCCATTGCTAATGAATAATTACTATTTACTATCATTTCTATTAATGCCCAAGGAACTAAAACTGCTGCTGCTCCTATCATTGGCAGTGCATCAACTATACAAATTATAAAAGCAAATAGTAGTACATAATTTATAGGAGATACAAAAGTATTTATTATATTTAATCCTATGAATAATTCTACAAAACATAAAAATATTAGTATAAGTTGTGCTCTAATATAAACAAATAACATTTTTAATGCCCCATCTTTAATTTGATAAAATTTAGTTATCCAAGACTGCGGTAATTGTTTATATACAAATTTAGATATTGTTTTTTCATCTTTTAACATTATAAATGATGAAATTATTGTTATTATTGAAAATAATATTACTTTTGGTAACGAACTTAGCATACTTAATCCTGATTTGAAAATAGGTAAAAAATACTTACTTGTAACTGCACTAATTGTTAATAGACTTTTATTTAAAGCACTCGTTATATAGTCTGGTAAAAAATCTAAACGCTTATTCAAAAGATTTATAATATTTTTTGCATTATTTTCTATACTATCTTGAGTTTCTAATATATATTTACTAAAATTGTACCCTTCCAATACTATTTTAAATATCAATATAAATACTAAACTCCCTATTATTAAATAAAACAATAATAAAACTATCGTTTTAATTAAATTAGAATTTTTACCTGTTTTTTTCTCTATGTATGATATTACCGGTTTTACTATTGATACTACTATTGCTGCTATAACAAATGGTAGTAAAAATATCATCAACTTAAATGATACGAATAATAATATTAGCACTAAAACAACATATATTATACTACTTAATCTTTTTATATCAAAATTTTCCATTTTTTTCTCCTATAATTTTTTTCAAAAATCTTCCTGTATGAGATTTTTTATTTTTTGCTACATCTTCAACTGTTCCACTTACAACTATATTTCCACCTTTATCTCCACCTTCTAAACCTATATCTATGATATAGTCAGCAGATTTTATAATGTCTAAATTATGTTCTATAACTATTACAGTATTACCTTTATCTACTAAATCATTTAAAACTTTTAATAATTTTTTTATATCTTCAAAATGAAGACCAGTTGTAGGCTCATCTAAAATATATATTGTATCTGCATTACTTATTTTTGATAATTCACTAGATAATTTTATTCTTTGTGCTTCTCCACCTGATAATGTTGTTGCACTTTGACCTAAAGAAATATAGTCCATTCCTACTTCTATCAATGTATTTAATTTTCTTTTAAGTGTTGGTATTTTTTCAAAAAATTCATAAGCTTCAATTACAGACATATCTAATATATCTGATATATTTTTATTTTTATACTTAACTTCTAAAGTTTCTTTATTATATCTTTTACCCTTACAAATTTCACACTCTACATATACATCTGGTAAAAAATTCATCTCTATTTTTACTATCCCAGCACCAGAGCAAGCCTCGCATCTTCCACCCTTAACATTAAATGAAAATCTCCCTTTTTTATAACCACGAAGTTTTGCATCTTTTGTCTGTGCAAATATATCTCTAATATCATCAAATATTTTTGTATATGTTGCAGTATTTGATCTAGGTGTTCTCCCTATTGGGCTTTGGTCTATATCAATAACTTTTTTAAAATCTTCATAACCCTTTATTTCTTTATAATCTAAAGGATATAGTCTACTATTATATATCTTATTAGCTAAGGCTGGATATAAGGTTTGATTTATTAAACTACTTTTTCCACTACCTGAAACTCCAGTAACAACTGTTAGTACTCCTTTTGGTATCTTAACAGATATATTTTTTAAATTATTTCCACTACAACCTTTTAATTCTAAATATTTATTAGATTTTCTTCTTTTTTTAGGTAAGGGGATTTCTAAACTACCACTTAAAAATTTACCAGTTACTGAATTTACATTTTCCATAACTTCTTTTGGTGTACCTTTTGCTACTACTTCTCCACCAAATTTACCAGCTCCAGCTCCTATATCTATTAAATAATCACATTCTCTCATAGTATCTTCATCGTGTTCTACTATAATTAAAGTATTACCTAATTCTTTTAATTCTTTTAGAGTATTTAATAATCTTTCATTATCTCTTTGATGAAGCCCTATACTTGGCTCATCTAATACATAAATAACTCCCGTTAATTTACTACCTATTTGAGTTGCTAATCTTATTCTTTGTGATTCTCCACCAGATAAAGTTTTAGTGCTTCTTGATAAACTTAAATAATCTAATCCAACATTTATCATAAAACCTAATCTTTGTCTAATTTCTTTTAATATTTCTTTTGCTATATGTTCTTCTTTTTCAGTTAATACTAAATTTTCAAAAAATTTATATGCTTCACTTATACTTAAATTTGTTATATCTATAATATTTTTTTGATTTATATATACACTTAAAACTGTATTTTTAAGTCTATCACCATTACAAGTTCCGCATTTTTTCTCTATCATATACTTGTTTTCTAATTCTTCTTTTATGCTTTCACTAAATGATTCTTTATACCTTTTAAGTGCTAATCCTTTAATTCCAGCAAATGTTTTAAGCCCTGAATATTTATACTCTTTATTATCTATATTAAACTTAAATTTATTAGAATTTCCATTTATAAGTACTTTTTTCTGGCTTTGTGTAAGTTTAGAATATGTTGTATCTTTATCTATACCATTAGCTTTTAAAAAATCTAAAAATAACTTGTAAGTCCAAGATTTTTTAGATACTCCGCCACAAACATATACTCCACCATCACCTAAAGGCAAATTTTTATCAATGATAAGTTTTTCTTCATCTATTACTAACGATGCTCCCAAACCGTTACACTCATCACAAGCCCCAAATGGTGCATTAAACGAGAATAGCCTTGGAACTATCTCAGGGAATGCTATTTCTTCGTGATTAAGGCATATATAGTTCTCTGAGTAGTCTGTTTTTATCTTATTAATCTCTATTGATATATTTCCACCAGACATAGATGCTGCTAATTCTATGGCTTCTGTAATTCTTGAAATTTGTTCTTCATCTTCTTTTTTTACTATTATTCTATCAATAATAGCATAAATATTATGCCTTTTATTCTTATCAAGTTCTATTTCATCATCTAAATCTAGTAAAGTCCCATCTACTTGTACTCTTTGTAAACCTTGTTTTTTTAAATTTGTAAATAAGTTTTTAAAACTTCCTTTTTTATCTTTTACAACTGGCGATAATACTATTAATTTATCTTTTGTCTTTGTTTGAGATATAATATCACTTACTATCTCATCAATAGATTTTTTAGACACATTTTGCTTACAAATAGGACAATGCGGTATTCCAATATGTGCCCATAATAATCTCATATAATCATAAACTTCTGTCATTGTTCCAACCGTAGACCTAGGATTTTTTGAAACACTTTTTTGCTCTATTGATATTGCAGGAGACAAACCTTCTATACTATCTAATTCTGGTTTTTTCATTTGACCTATAAACTGTCTTGCGTAAGCTGATAAACTTTCAACATATCTTCTTTGACCTTCAGAATATATAGTATCAAAAGCAAGAGAAGATTTACCACTCCCCGAAACTCCTGTTATTACTACCATTTTATTTTTGGGTATATCTAGTGAAATATTTTTTAAATTATTTTCCCTAGCACCCCTTATTTTTATATAATCCATTTTTATTATTCCTTTATATTTATAATAAATATTTTAACATTTTTTAGAGCAAAAGAAAAGCAAGCAAAACAAATATTTTTTTAGTTTTACTCTTTAAATATTAAATAAAATTTTATTTTATAATTATATTCTATTTTTTTCATCCTCATATCTAAAATATAGCCATCCATCTAAATATTCTAATTTATTTGAATTTTCATTTGAAAATATATGTTCTATTTCAAAGCCACCAGTTATTCCTAACATTGAGTCAATTTGTACCGCTGTACACTCTGCTAATTCCTTGTCAAAAGCTGTTACTTCTCTATCATAATAATATATTAATTTTAAATAATCATCATTTGAAATTATTTTATATTGGAAAGCTATTCCCCTAATAGATGGATAAATACTTCCTAGCATAGCAATTCGTATAACATTAAAAAATGAATTTAACACTTCATTATTTTCACCATATTGTTTTACTTTTTCTGATCTATTTAAATATTTCATAAATTCCTCCACAAAATTTTTATACTTTTTTAATTATTTGTATTTTTTCTCTCTTACTATTTATTTAAATTCAAAATATACTCTATCATATCAAATCCCTCATCATCATATTCTGTTATATTTATATCATAAATTACTTTATCATTTTCAATTTTTCTATATTGTCTATGTTTTCCAGCAATAACAATATCTTGTACTAATTTTTCATTATCAACTTCCCATATTTGTCTCTTATAAATTACTCCATCCTTTATCTTTTTGTATTCTTTTATTCCTGCAATTTCTTTTACAGAACTCAAAAGAAGTCCTTTAGAATAATTTAGATTTTCTTTGTGATTTTCAGCTATTATTGTAAATTCTCCATCCTTTAGTCCATTTTTAAAAATCCCCTTATACTATAATCATCACATTTTTGACTATATTCACCATTTAAAAACCCATTTTTATATTTTGAAACAATTTCACATTTTACACCATCATTTAAAACATTATTAAAATTTACTTCCCCTTCAAAAACACCTTTTTTCAAAGTATAATATCCCTGTTTTATAAGTTTGTTTCCTTTATATTCTTTATAAATTAATTTACCATCAATATAATTATCTTTATAATTATATATAAATTCTTTTCTTATATCTCCTATTTTAATTTCTGAACTATAATAACCATTTTTATTTTTATTTTCTGATGCAATAATTGAAGCTTTATAATATTTTTTTATATCTTTATTCATTTTAGCATCATTTAAATTATCATATATTTTAATATTATTTTTATATTTATATATTACTCTTCCTATTTGAATATTGTCTATAAATGTAGTATATATTTTGGCACCATTGGGCATAATTAATTCAAACAATCCATTATATTTTCCATTTATATTTCCTTTTAATATTGCACCTTCTTTATATTCAATTTTTAAAGTTCCTATAGCCTCGCCATAAACTATTGGTATATACATATTCTTTTCATTACTTTTCGCTTTTCTAATACCATTTTCTATGCCATATATATAATTTTTTTCTATAGTAATATCTTTATATTTTAAAATACTTTTACCATTTAATTCTCCTAATTTATATTTTTTTTCTACATATAAACCATTTGGACTTTTTGCTATATAAAGTCCTTCTGCTAGATTATTTTCATAATTATAAGTTTGATTTATTTTTTTATTTATAATTACTAATTCCCCATTTATTTCTCCATATACATAATTACCTTTTACACTACTGCCATCAGACAATTCAATATACAAATCACCATGTTTTATATTATCTTCATCTTTATTTACAACTTCTTTTATTTTTTCTATTTTTTCATTTTTTTCATTATAAAATTCAATTTCATTATACTTTGTAATAATATTTACTACCTGTGCATTTGCTATAAATGAAAACATAATTATTAAAACCATTATATATTTTTTCATAATTTTATTATATAGTATATTCAAATATACTATTTCTCCTCTCTAAAAAAATAGGTGTTTATAAAAAATTAACCTAAAAACAAACATAATGTAATTAATTATATTCTATTAACCATCTTGATATATCTATTACCTTGATGCCATCAATATCATATGTTTCGTGATTAGTATTAGCTAATAAAATTTTAGGATAAGAATCTTTTATTGCTTGTAATGATGACAATTCTCTTTTTAGTGTATTTTCATCAGAAATATTATCAGATACTTGAACATAAATTTTTTCATCATTTTTCATAGCAACAAAATCTACTTCTTTTTGATATAGTTTACCTACATATATTTCATAACCTCTACGCAATAATTCAATCGCTATAATATTTTCATAAGCTCTTCCATAGTCCATATTTCTTGTCCCAAGCATAGAATATCTAAATGATAAATCAACTAAATAATATTTATCATTTGTTTCTAAATATTTTTTTCCCCTAATGTCATATCTTTTTACTTTATAAAACATAAATGCATTACACAAATATTTAATATAGTTACCTACTGTAATATGGTTTGACTTTACTTTTTCTTTTTTTAATAAATTACTTATATTATTTACTGTTGTAAGATTAGAGATATTATCCATTAAAAAGTCATTAAGATTATCAAGCAATGCTATTTCACCAATATTGTATTTATCTACTAAATCTCTTTTTACTAATGTATTATATACATTTTTAATATATAGTGATGCATCTCTTTCATCTTGATATAAATATGCCCCTGCAAGTCCACCAAACTTTAAGTATTTTTCAAGATTATTATAATAGTTACTTTCTATTCCAAAATATGTACAATATTCCTTAAAACTAAATGGATATACTGATATTTCTATAAATCTACCTGTAAATAAGGTTGCTAAATCTGAACTTAATAAAAATGCATTTGAGCCAGTAATGTATATATCATATTTTTTACTATTATAAAAACTATTAATTGCTAATTCAAATTTATTGCATAGTTGTACTTCATCAATAATTAAAATATTTTCTGCATCTTCTTTATATCTATTTTCAACATATTCATATAAACTTTTATAATTTTTTAAGTCTTCAAAAATTAAATCATTGTAGTCAATTTCTATAATATTAACATTTGAATTAATGTTTTTCAAATAATTTGAATATGCTCTTAAAAGTTCTGATTTCCCACTTCTACGCATACCAGTTATAATCTTTATATCAGGTGTTCCCATTAGTCGTTTCAATCTATCTAAATATTGATTTCGCTCTATAATTTTCATAATCATTCATCCTTTCACTTTCAAAACTTTCAATTTTTTCAAGTTTTGAAATCTAGAAGTTTTTGTAAAAAAACTAGTAACTTTAATATTTCTAATTGATCTTTATAATTTTTTCATTTTATTTTTTATTTATTTTTATATTTTTAAATTCTTTTATTTGAATATTTACATTTGTTATTGGTACTAATTTATAATCATATGTTTTTATAATTGTTATTTCTTTATTATTTTCTATATTTTCATATTCAGAAATCAAAAAATTATCCTTATATTCTGAAATTATAACATAATCTTTAGAATTTAATTTTATAGTTTCATATATATTCTTATTGCTAATTAAAAAAAAAGGAATACAAATCATTAATAATGCAATAATAATATAAAGAAAAAAATTGCTTATCTTAATTATTTTGTTAAATAAACTCCTATTTTTAAATAAAACTATAATAAAAACTATAATAAAAAATAAAAATATACTACAATAAATAATAAAACTTATAAACTTTAAATCAATCATTCCTAAAATTATTAGCAATAATATTCCACCATATATAAACATAATAAAACTATACAAAGTTTCTATTATTGATTTATTTTTAATTACATCTGTTAAAAAATATATTATTATACTAAAAATTACAATAACTACAATTAATTCTTTATATTCAAAATTATAAAAATACTTTCTATTAATTCCATAATATAGTTCTTTTTTTAATGAATAAAAAACAGAATATATCGTATATAATATAGGGCATATAACCGAAATTAAAAACATTACTACATCTTTATTCATTTCTATAATTTTCATGATCATTCATCCTTTCACTTTCAAAACTTCATTTTTTTTAACTTCTTGAAACTATTATACCACACGCTTTCAAAACTTTCAATTTTTTTAAGTTTTGAAAGCAAGAAGTTTTTTTCCAAAAAAAATAAACCTAATTTATTTAGATTTATTTTTCATTTATTATTCACACAAAATCATTATGACCCCAAATATGCTTTCTTTATCTTACTGTTATTTAACAGTTCTTTTCCAGTTCCTTCTAATACTATTTCACCAGTTTCTAATACATAAGCTCTATCAGATATTGATAGTGCTTGATTAGCATTTTGTTCTACTAATAATATTGTTACACCTTCACTATTTATTTTTTTAATAATTTCAAAAATTTCTTGTACTAATAATGGTGCTAATCCCATTGATGGTTCATCTAATAGTAATATTTCTGGATTTGACATAAGTGATCTAGCAATAGCTAACATTTGTTGCTCTCCACCACTCATAGTTCCAGCTAATTGTTTTTTTCTTTCTTTTAATCTTGGAAACATTTCAAACATTTTTTTAATATTTTTCTTTCTATCTTCATTGTTTAAAATATAGCCACCCATTTCTAAATTTTCCAACACTGTTAAATCAGTAAATATTCTTCTTCCTTCTGGCGTATGTGCCATACCCATTTTAACTAAATTATATGGTTTAGTCTTAAAAATATCAATTCCTTTAAAAGAAATTTCACCTGATTTGGCTTGTATAAGCCCAGAAACAGTATGTAATATTGTTGTTTTTCCTGCTCCATTAGCACCTATAAGGGATACTATTTCTCCTTTTTTTATATTAAAAAATACATTTTTTATTGCGTGTATAGAATCATAATACACATTTAGTGCTTCTACATCTAATAATTTCATTCTATTCTCCTAAATATGCTTTTATTACTTCTTTATTATTTTGTACTTCTGCTGGTGTACCACTAGCAATAAGTTTTCCAAAATTAACAACATAAATTCTTTCGCATATACCCATTACTAATTCCATATCGTGTTCTATAAGTAATATAGATAATTTAAAGTTTTTTCTAATTATAGCAATTATTTCCATTAACTCTTTTGTTTCTTGTGGATTCATTCCTGCTGCTGGTTCATCTAACAAAAGTAATTTAGGCTCTGTTGCCAATGCTCTTGCTATTTCTAGTTTTCTTTGTTGTCCATAAGATAAATTGTCAGAATTATAGTTTGCTAAATCTTGTAAATCAAAAATTTCTAATAATGACATTGCTTTTTTTGTTACTTCACTTTCAACTTTTCTATATTTTTTAGTTCTTAATAAGGCATCAAAACTTGAATACTTAATTGTATTAAAATATGCCGCTTTTACATTTTCAATAACTGACATACTTTTAAATAATCTAATATTTTGAAATGTTCTTGCTATTCCTAATCCGACTATCTTATATGTATCTAATTTTGAAATTTCTGTATTTGAAATATATATTTCACCTTCAGTAGGCTTATATACTCCCGTTAGAAGATTAAATATTGTTGTTTTCCCTGCTCCATTTGGACCTATAAGACCAACTAATTCATTATCGTGTACTTCTATATTTAAGTTTTGTACAGCCTTTAATCCACCAAAACTAATCCCCGTATTCTTCGTTTTTAATAATTCCATTTTTAAAAATTTCCTTTACTTTATTTATTACTGTAACTATTCCAATTTCTTTAGTTCCTAATAATCCCTTAGGTCTAAATAGCATTATAAATATCAATAATAAGGCATATATAAGCATTCTGTATTCTGAAATTTGTCTTAAAACTTCATTTATTATTGTTATAAAACTTGCAGAAAATACTGCTCCTGTTATACTTCCTATTCCACCAAACACTACCATTACCAATACTTCTATTGAAAATATAAATGAAAATTTATCTGGCGATATTATTCCTAAATTATGAGCAAATAATGCTCCACCAATTCCAGCTAAAAACGCTGATACAAAAAATCCATAACTTTTTATACTATTTATATCTAAACCTATATTTTCAGCAGCAATCTCATTTTCACGAATTGAAATCATTGCTCTACCAAATTTAGAAACTCCTAATAACATAACAACTACTATTGTGAATACTGCAAATATATAACTTATAGTAAAGTTAGTATAAGTTGGGATACTTTTAAATCCTGCTGCTCCACCTAAAAATTCTATATTTTGTATTATATATTTTATAATTTC
>PDWI01005791.1_pt1 | contig 15786 bp, 15 predicted proteins | sample 1430891 | NCBI WGS metagenome assembly PDWI01 (sample SAMN01162508, study PRJNA174530) | Oral metagenome, whole genome shotgun sequencing project. | biome: Marine environment; feature: Marine mammal; material: Swab sample of the gingival sulcus; isolation source: swab sample of gingival sulcus...
AGCGAAGTACATGTAAAAAGTTATTTGTTTATTTTAAAGTGGCTTGGCTTAGTGTTTTTGCTTTTTGCTCTTTGTTCGCCTGTTTCAAAAAAGGATTTTTTTCCACAAAAAGCCCCAGCCCATGCTGTGATGCTTGACCTTGATTTGAGTGGTTCGATGCATTATGCTATGCGTGGAGGCAGAAAGGTTGATGTGGCAAAGGCTTTAGCTAGTGAGTTTGTACAAAAAAGAAAAGATGACCATGTGGGAGCTATCGCTTTTGGTTCTTTTGCTTATGTGGCATCTCCTTTAACTTATGATAACAAAGCAGTTGGAGAGATAATAAACAGGTTGTATCTAGGGATTGCAGGAGAATCTACGGCTTTATATGATAGTCTTTTTATGAGTATTAGAATGCTCAAAAAATCCAAAGCAAAAGAGAAAATCATCGTTTTATTGACCGATGGAAAAGATGAAGGCAGTCGCATTCCACTACCTGTTTTGGAAAATGCCATCAAAAAAGAAAAGGTAAAGATTTATGCCATTGGCATAGGCAATCCAAATCAATACGACGGGCGAGTTTTGCAAGTGCTAGCACAGATAAGTGGCGGAAAATTTTATCAAGCAACCAGTGCGGAAGCTTTAAGAAATGTCTATGAGCAGATAGATAAGCTCGAAAAAACCGAACTTGAAGAGCAAAAGATAGTTCAGACAAATTACTACTATCAGTATCCTTTGTTTTTTGCTTTGCTGTTTTTTGTATTGTATTTATATTTTAAAGTAAGAAGGGGGAGCTGAGTGAGTTTTGTCAATCCTATATTTTTATACCTAATGCTACCACCTCTTGGGGTCTTGGCGTATTTTATTTTAAGTGGCAGTGCAAATTATGAAAAATATTTCTCCAAAGAGGTTTTAGATAAGATTTTGATTAAGGGCGATTTTTTAGGCTCACGAGGGAGAAATTATTTTTTATTGATGGCAATTTTTGCATTTATCATAGCCCTTGCTCGTCCTGTTATGAATGTCAAAGAAGTTAAAATCTCAAGCGAAAGTAAAAATCTAGTCATTGCTATAGATGTCAGCAGGTCTATGAGTGCGGATGATATATACCCAAATAGACTCGAATTTGTTAAACATAAACTTAGTTTTTTGATAGACAATCTAAAGGATACAAACATAGGCATCGTAGCCTTTGCTAGAAATGCTTTTTTAGTTTCACCCATTACAAATGACAAAAATTCCTTGAAATTTTTGCTCTCAAATCTTAGTAGCGATATGGTTTCAGTTCAAGGAACAGATGTGTCAAATGCTCTAACTCAAGTGAGTAAAATGTTTGTAAAAAGTGGGCTTAGGGATGTGTTTTTAGTAAGCGATGGTGGAGAGTCAAAAGATATACAAAAAGCTATCGCAGAGGCAAAAAAAAGCTCTTTACATGTAAGTGTGATGGTTGTTGGAAGTCAAAAAGGCGGAACTATCAAGCTTGAAAATGGAGAACTTTTAAAAGATAAAAACTTAGATATAGTTATAAGCAAAAGAAATGAAAAGCTAAAAGCTCTTGCTTTGGAAACTAGCGGAGTTTACATCAAAGAGTTTGGAAGTGGAGAGGGCGTAAGGCTACTTGAGAAAAGTTTAAAAAAGATTAAAACAAACGATGAAAATAATATAAAAATAGCTCAAGAGTTGTTTATGTATCCGCTTATTTTGGGCTTGATTTTTATATGTATCGCTTTACATGGCTTTAATAAAAAGACCTTTGCTTTTGTGTTGCCGTTTTTGTTTATCACTCCCTCACATGCAGGAGTTTTGGACTTTCTACATGTACAAAATGCCAAAGGTGCTTTAGAGAAAAAAGAGTATCAAAAAGCCATAGACGAGTACAACAAACTAGCCCCAACTCCCAAGATAACATACAACAAAGCAAATGCTTATTATAAAATGAAAAAATATGACGAGGCTTTGAGTGAGTATAAAAAGATAAAAACTGACAATAAGAATTTTAAATCAAAAATTTTGTTCAACAAAGGCAACTCACATGTACAAAAAAAAGAGTATAAAGATGCCCTAAAAGAGTACGAAAAGGCTAAAAAGTTAACTCCAGATGATAAAGATATAGATAAAAATATCGAGTATGTAAAGAAAAAGATGCAAGAGAAAAAGAAACAAAACCAAGATAAAAATCAGCAAAATAAAGACAATAAAAACAATCAAGATAATAAGAATAAACAAAATAAAGATAAGAAAAAAAGCGATCAAAATAAAAAAGATAAACAAAATGGCTCTAATGAAAAAGAAGAAAAACAAGACAAGAAAAATAGCACGGAAAAAGATAAGCAAAATCCCAAAAAAGAAGATGAAAATCAAACAAAAACTAAGCAAAGCTTTGGGGATTTGAACAAAAGTTTAGATGATATGGAAAGTAAAAAATGGGAGAAAATACTCAGACAAATGAGTCCAAGAACTCGCCCTATAATGATGGGCGAAGCTAAAGGAGCAGAAGATGAAATTACTTGGTAAGATAGCTTTGATTTTAACATTTACATGTAGCCTTTTTGGTGCAAATATAGAACTCTCAAGCACAGAGTTAGTTTCTGGCGAGAAACTAATCTTTAGGCTTAGTGCTAAGGGCGATAATGTGAAGTTTCCTAGCATAGATGAGATAGAGGGTTTTAGGGTTTCAAAAGGCGGCATTCAAAGGAGTTCTAGCTCTAGTATACAGTATATAAACGGCAAAATTACCCAAGAAAGCACAAATACTTTTTCTCAAACTTACGCCCTTTTTCCAACAAAATCCCTTACTATTCCTGCTTTTATCTTAGATGTCGATGGCAAAGAGCAGTACACTCAACCTATGCAAATAAACATAATCTCACAAGATAAACTAAATAGTAAAATTCCCTACAAAGTGAGCTTACATGTAGATAATCAAAGTCCATATATCGGGCAAATGTTTAAGCTAAGTTTGCAGATAAAACTTAGCGAGAGATCGGGCGTTGCGGACATCAAGCTTGGCAAAAATGGGCTTGATAAGCTTTACATAAAAGATAAGCCAATCCAAAGAGTTAAAAATGAAAATGGCTATAAGATTATAAGCCTTGAGTATTGGGCTAGTGCATTAAAAGCAGGGCAGATAAATCTTGATGCTTTTGAAGTGCATTTGGGTTTTGAAAGTGCAAGTCGTGATAATTTTTTTGTATTTGGGCAAAACTATGACTATAAAACCATTCGTTCAAATCCTTTGAGCTTACATGTAAAAGCCTTGCCACAAGGAGTGAGTGCGGTTGGAGAGTTTGAGATAAGTGCGAGTGTTGATAAAAGCGAGGTTGAGGCTGGAAAGCCTGTAAATGTGGAACTTAGTATCAGTGGAGTTGGCAATCTAAGCGAGGTTGAGGGTGTAAAAAGGGAGCTTAAAGGCGTAAACATTTACGATGACAAGCCAATCGTGAGCTCACGCATAGAAAATGGGGTTTACAAAAGCAAATGGAGCCAAAAACTCGCCTTTGTTGGCGCGGATGATTTTACCATAGAGCCTTTTGTTTTTAAGTATTTAGACGCTAAAACTAGCAAGATAAAAAGCATATCAACAAAGCCTTTACATGTAAAAGTAAAAGGAAGTGTGAGTAAGAGTGTCCAGGTGCAAAAAAGTACGATAGAATTGCCAGAAAAAACTAAGATGGTTGTAAAAAAAGAGGGCATCAATCCTTTGTGGCTGATTTTAGCTTTCATCCTTGGAATGTGTTTGGAGTTTTTGCTGATAAAGGCTAAAAAAACCAATCTAAAAAAAGTAAAAATATTTAAAAACGACAAGGAGTTACTGCAGGAGATTTTGTCCTTTAAAGGGAAAGATTTGGAGCTAGATGAGCAGATAGATAAGTTAGAGGCAAATATTTACGAGGGAAAAAGCGAAAAAATAGATAAAAAAAAGATAAAAGATATTATTACAAAATTTTCTTAAATCATTCTTTAGATTTCTGTGATATAATGAATGTCTAAATTTTAAAAACAAGGAAATATAAAATGAAAAAAATTTTATTGATCTCATGTGCGACTAGTTCGCTACTTTTAGCGGGTGCTTTAGATAATGTCAATCTAAGAAATTACAAAGTAGTTGAGGGTTCTTACTCTAACGCTTATGCTGAGGGAAGTGCAACTGTTAAAGACGGAAACCAAGGTCAAACAAGTTATGACATTAATGGTAAAATTTACGGAAAAACCATCCAGACAACAGCATCTTATGCTTGGGGTTTAAATGGGATTGCAAATGTAGATATAAGCAAAGGTTCAAAAAAAGATGAGAGTAGCGTAAAAGGCTATGATGCTTTTGCTTCAGCTAACTTTGATAAGTATTTTTTTAATGATGATACATTTTTTGGATATGGCATTGTAGATTTGGGATACAGAAAGCAAAAAACTGCTGATAAGGCTGATGATCCGTATGCTAAGATAGGTGCTGGTATAGGCTATGGTAGAATGTATGATGCTACTCCACTGGCTAAATCTTTAAGAATCATAGAAGATTTGGTAAAATACAACATAGTATCATCTAGCGTATCTCAAAAAGCTGCATTTGACTTAGCAAGAATAGTTGATATAAAAGATGAGTTCAAATCAAAATACGGTGCTTCTGAGTATAAAGCTTACTGGTATGGTGCTATGGAGAAAGTTCTTCAGGCAAATGGAGCTTTAACTAATAATGCCTTAGGTGCATTTGGCGTAGCTAGGATAACCGAAGTTTTAGATAACGAAAAAGTATCTGCGAGATTTCATGGTTGGAAAGCAAGAATAGGATTTGGTAAAATCCTTTCTAACTGGGATGGCAAAAGCACAGATACAACTGTTGATTTGGGATTTGATTATGGTCTTCCAATAGGCTTAAATACTCAAATCACAGACAACGCAAGAGTATCAACAGTCTTAAATGACTCAGATCTTCAGTTTATCTTTAACAACAAACTAACTCACTCTTACGAATTTTCAAATAACATTGACTGGGTAAATATCTGGGAAATAAACTATGAAAAATATGATAAAGCCGATGATGTAACAAAAAATATTTTATCATCTTCTTTTGAATATAAAATGGGCGACCAATTATCTTATTATCTAACTCTTGAGTTAAATAAAGCAACTTCTGATGATGATTGGAATAAAAAATTACTTACAGGTATAAAATACAGACTTAAGTAATCAACTCACATTAAACCTGCCTTTATGGCAGGTTTATCTTCCAAAACTCTTTTTACATGTAAGCAGTTACTATATTGCAAAAAATCTTCGCAATCTAATACTTATATTTTTTTTATAGCATACACTTATTGTTTGAAATGATATAAAATAAACTTGTTTAAAATGGTATTAATTATTTTTTTGATAAAATTTACTATTATTTTATAATTAGGATTTTTTTATGCTTAGTACGATTTTAGAAATGTTCTCAAACCCAAATGTCCAATTTTACATCTTAGCTTATCTCATAGGTGGCATTCCATTTGGATTTTTACTAGCGAAATATTTTGGCAAGGTAAATATAAGAGAAGTTGGCAGTAAAAGTGTTGGTGGGACAAATGTTTTAAGAGCTTTAAAAGAGCAAAACCCAGCTTTAGCCAAAAAACTAGCCATTACAACAGTTGTTTTAGATGCTTTAAAAGCTTTGCTTGTTATCTTTGTAGCTTTTATCTTTGATTTTAGTCAAAGCGTTTTGTGGGCTATTGGTATATTTGCCATTTTAGGGCATTGTTTTAGTCCGTATTTGAAGTTCGAGGGCGGAAAAGGCGTAGCGACTGGGGTTGGGGTTATGATATGGTTTTTACCACTAGAAGTTATGTGTGCATTTGGGGTTTGGTTTGTTTTAGGAAAAACCGTTAAAATTTCTTCCGTATCTTCTTTGGGAGCATTGCTATCTTTGATAGTATTTAGTTATATTTTTCACTATGATATGCCTTATATAGGCACACATGCGCCTGTTTTTATCATAGCGTTTATCATTTTTTATAAGCATATTCCAAATATCGTGCGGCTTTTTTCTGGACAAGAAAAGAAAGTTATATGAAGATTTTAATTGAAGATTTGACTTTTAAATGTATCATTGGGTTACTAGAAAAAGAAAGATTAACTCCTCAAAAAGTTATACTTGATGTGGAGTTACATGTAAAAGATGATGAGTTTTTGGATTATTCTAAGCTCGTAAAAATTCTTAAAAAAACCTACAAAAAAGAAAAATTTTTTAAACTTGAGGACTCACTTTTGCATGTAGAAAAGATTTTGAAGAAAAAATTTATTCAAATTTCTTACATGTATATAAAAATTATCAAACCAGATATACTTACAAAATGCCGTGTTGGCGTGGCTTTTGAAAAAAGATATTAAATTTTTATTAAAACTTCTTGAAATATTTCTTAAAATATGATACAATCTCTTTTTAAATTATACTTAAGGAAATAAAATGAGAATATTAATCGTAGAAGACGAGGTAACTTTAAACAAAACAATCGCAGAGGGATTGCAAGAGTTTGGTTATCAAACAGATAGTTCTGAAAACTATAAAGATGCGGAGTATTATATAGGAATTAGAAATTATGATTTGGTTTTAACTGATTGGATGCTACCAGATGGCGATGGGATTGACCTCATAAGCCTCGTTAAGCAAAAGTCAGCTCGTACTGCCGTTGTTGTGGTTTCTGCTAAAGATGATAAAGAAAGCGAGATAAAAGTTTTAAGAGCGGGGGCAGATGATTATATCAGAAAGCCTTTCGATTTTGATGTTTTAGTTGCTCGTCTTGAGGCAAGACTTAGATTTGGCGGAACAAATGTTATCAAGATAGATGATTTGACTATCGATCCAGATGAAGAAAAGATCACTTATAAGGGTCAAGATATTGAGCTTAAAGGTAAGCCATTTGAGGTTTTAACTCATCTTGCACGCCATAGCGACCAGATAGTTTCAAAAGAGCAACTTTTAGATGCTATTTGGGAAGAGCCAGAGCTTGTAACTCCAAATGTGATCGAAGTTGCTATAAATCAAATCCGTCAAAAAATGGACAAGCCTTTGGACATTTCTACCATAGAAACAGTAAGAAGAAGAGGCTATAGGTTTTGTTTTCCCAAAAAAGCATAAGGCGTAAATTTATCATCCAATTAGTGTTCGCACTTGTAACACTAATTGGTGTTTTTTCTTTTCTTTTATATTATTATATAAAAGACACTGTCTATAGCAGTGTTACTTTATCTATGGAGCATCAAGCCCAGCTTGTTTCAAAATCAAAATTTATCAAAAACGCAAAGGGTAAGCAGTTAAGGCTTTTTAGCCTAGCAATGCTAGATGATTCTATTGATGTCAAAGTTATGACTTTAGAGAATAAACCACCCTTAAAAGCTTATGAATTAAAAACAAAAGCAAACGGAAAGCATTATTTGATATTATTTTATCCGCTAAAATCAAATCCAAGTATTTTTATTATATTGGAGCGAGAAATAGATTCTGTTCAAAACCTTTTAGATGAGATACTCCAAAATATCCTTTTAGTAAATGCCTTTGCCATATTTGCCATCTTATTTTTTGCCTCATTTTTAGCGAGGATTATCTTAGTGCCCATTAAAACTTTAGGTTTCAAACTAGCTAAAATGAATGAAAAATACCTCAATGCTATCGATACTAAAGATATGTATGAAGAGTTCGCACCCTTAGGGGAAAATCTAAACCGACTCATCGACAGGGTTCAAACATTTATCAAGTATAGAACGGAGCTTTTCATAGGTATAGCCCATGAGCTTAAAACCCCACTTGCTGTAATGAAGACTAAAAATGAAGTTACTCTTATCAAACAAAGAGATGAAGAGTATTATAAAAATGCCATAAAACAAAATATAGACTCCATTAATGAAATGAATCAAATGATAAGTGCTATTTTAGAAATCGGTCGTCAAGAAAGTGAGCAACTTCAACCCCCAAGTGTGGTTGATTTGGTTACCTTTGTAAAAGAAAAGGCAAACAATTTTCAAATTTTGGCAAACCAAGAGGGTAAAAAAATTTATTTAGACATCAAACCTTTAGCTTTTCCCACATTAACCCAGCCGACTTTGGTTTTACATGTAATACAAAATTTTGTTCAAAATGCTATCAAGTTTTCTCCTGAAAATGCCACTATAACCATAAAAACAAGGGGCGATGATAAGGGCTTTAGTATAGAGGTTTTAGATGAGGGTTGTGGCATAGATGAGGGTGTAGATTTGTTTGCACCATTTAAAAGGGTTGGAGATAAAAAAGGCGTTGGACTAGGGCTATTTTTGGCAAAAGGTGCAGCACAAGCTTTAAATGCAGATATAAGCATAACAAATAGACAAAACTCACAAGGAACAAGAGCGTACTTGTTTATCCCAAGACAAAGACCTATCAAATAGCAAATATTTGTGTGAATTTTTGAAAAATATCTCTTTTTAAATTTTATTAAAGTTATTTTACTGTATAACATTTGTTTAGTATTATAATTTTTAAGGAAAAATATGTCTTTGATGATAACAGATGATTGTATAGCCTGTGATGCTTGCAGGGAAGAATGCCCAAGCGAGGCGATAGAAGAGAGTGAACCTATATATATTATTGAGCCAGATTTTTGCACTGAATGTGTTGGCTTTTATGATGAGCCTTTTTGCGTTTCGGTTTGTCCTGTTGAATGTATCACATCTGACCCAGACAACATAGAAAGTACCGAAGAGTTGAGATTTAAATACGATCAGATAATGAGCGATTAAGTGGCAAAGATTACTGCTATTATTGATATTGGTTCAAATTCGGCTAGGATGGTTATCTATGAAAAAACTAGTCGTTTTGGATTTCATCTTTTAAAAGAGATAAAATCTCGCATCAGAGTTGGCGAGGGAGCTTATGAGAGGGGTGGCTTTTTGCAAGAAGTTCCTATGCAAAGAACTTATGATGCTTTGGCAGAGTTTATGCAGATAGCTAAAAATCTAAAATGCAAAAAAATCCTCTGCGTGGCTACTTCTGCTTTGCGTGATGCCCCAAATGCTAAAGAATTTACCAATAAAATCAAAAAAAATCTAAACTTACATGTAAAAATAATAAACGGAAAACAAGAGGCGTATTATGGAGGAATTGCATCGCTAAATCTTTTAGCCCCTGTCAATGAGGCTGTTTGTGTTGATATTGGTGGCGGTTCAACGGAGATCGCTAAGATAGAAAATGGAAAAGTTATCGACACTATATCTTTAAACATAGGCACAGTTAGGCTAAAAGAGCTTTTTTATGACAATAAAAAATCATCACAAGAGCTGTTTGAGTTTTTGCATCAAGAAATATCAAAAATTCCTTTGCATTTTTCTTCCCAAATCGTTTTTGGAATAGGTGGAACTCTAAGGGCATTGGGTACTTCCATCATGGAGAGGCAAGAATATCCTTTTCAAACTATTCATGGCTTTGAATATGAGTTTGAAAAGTTTGAAAAATATATAGAAGAAATCTCAAAATCTAGTATTTTGAAGTTAAAAAAATATTCTATCAAAAAAGACAGATATGATACTATGCGTGAGGGATGTGCTATTTTTTATGCGTTGGCTCAGTATTTACATGTAAATAAAGTTGTTACATGCGGAGCAGGGGTTAGAGAGGGCGTGTATCTTTGCGATATTCTTCGCTCACAGTCCCATAAGTTTCCAGCAAATTTCAATCCAAGTGTAAAAAGTTTGATGGATAGATTTGTTGGCAATCCCAAAAATAATCTTTTTGTATCACGAAATTCTTTGGAGCTTTTTGATGCTTTAAAGCCTCTTCACGGCATAGATGATAGCTATAAATACGAACTCTCGATTGCGGCAAAACTTTACAATGTGGGGCAATCTTTAAGTTATTATCAATACCACACTCACGGTTATCATTTTATTTTGAACAATCTCAATTTCGGCTTTACACACAGTCAAAAAATGCTCATTGCTTTGCTTGTGAAATATAACTCTAAAAAATTGCCAAAGCTAAGTGAAGTTATGCTTATGGATGAGATTTTGCCTGATTTACATGTAATAAATTGGCTAAGCTTTATCATCTCTTTTTCAAAAAGTTTAAATACCAACCTAAACCGTGATAAATACAGTTTTTATTATCTCAATCAGACTTTACATGTAAAAACAAAAGGCAATACAAAATTAGCCAAAGAGGCTATTAAAAAGCTTGTTAAACCGATTTCTTTTGCTATTATTTTTGATTAATTTTCCAAGCGTAGTTTTAATAAAACTTTTAAATGCTTTTTACATGTAAGTATTTTTGAAGATAATTTGAGAGTCTTATATCATTTAAAACAATAATCATACACTATAAAAACTATCTTTATAGCATATACTTATTATTTTAAATGCTCTTACATGTAAATACAAAAGCATTTACATGTAAGAGTTTAGGTTTTTTAAAACTGACTTCCGATAGAGAATTCAAATCTCGAAGTTTTATCTCCATCAAGAGGTTTGATAGGTTTTGAAAATACCAAGCTAATAGCTCCAACAGGTGAGAGCCATTCTACAGCAAATCCAGCAGAAGAGCGAGTGAATTCGTTAAAGTCTTCTATGCCAAGCATTCCATAGTCATAAAAAAATGCTCCTCTCATTCTGATACGCTTAATCAAAGGAAAACTAGCCTCAACAGAGTTGTTGAAAGAGCGTTTACCTCCAAAATCATAACCTTTTTTGTTTTTAGGTCCAATGGAGCGTGATTCGTATCCTCGCACCGTTGAAAGTCCACCAAGATATAATCTCTCGTTTAGTGGCAATTTGCCCCTGTCTTGCGCCATTCTTAGTTGAGCTTTATATCTTAAAATCAAGTCATACCCAATGTCATCTTGTAAGCCATAAAATAATTTTAACCTTGATATGCTTTTTAGAAATTTCTCATCCCCACCAAGACCTGCATACTCTAAAGAAGTAGAGGCTATAGCTCCATGTCTTGGCACATAATAATCGTCTGTGTTGTTAAAAACAACTTTAGGAGTGATAGCGCTTTTTATACTATCGCCATTTTCATATCCCATATCAAGCAAACTTTGAGTTAGTTCTGAAAGTTCTGTTTCTTCTAACACATAGTTAAGTGAGGCGTGTGTGTAGCGTCCTATTCTTCTACCAGCCGTTAAAGATACCCCTTTTACTTTTTCTTTATAAGATGACCAGTTATTTTTCTTGGCATAAAGATTGAGTCCAAGACTGTAAGCTGAGTCAAAAACTCTAGGATTTGTTAATCCTATGCTACCATAAATCTCGCTCTCAGAGCGACTTAGATTGATATTTGCATGTAAGCCTGTTCCAAAGATATTTTTATCACTCATTCCAATATCAAATAAAAATCCCTGCGAAGAGCCGTATCCAATGCCACCTTGTATGGAGCCAGTTGGGGATTCTTCAACATTAACATACAAATCCACTATATCATCGCTAACTCTTTGTTGGGTAATTTCAGCATTTTTAAAATATCCTGTTCTTTGGAGAGCATTTTTTGACTCTCTTAAGCTTGTTCTATTATAAAGTTCACCAGTGCCTAAAAATACATCTCTTCTTACAACGCTATCTGCCGTTCTTGAGTTGCCACCTATGATAACTTTACCTATATAGACTTTATTGCCAGGTATTATATTGTAGTTGATATTTACTATGTGTTTTTGCTTGTCTTGTTGAGTTTGAGGATATATCTTAACAAAAGCATAGCCTAAATCAGCTATCTTTGTCTCTAACTTTTCTATATCTCTTCTTAGTTTTTTAACATTAAATGTATCTCCACTTTCAAGGGAAAGCTCGTCTTTTAGCTCACTTTTACTTATGACATCTTCTTGTAAGGTTAGGCTTAATGTTCCTATTTTATATTTGTTGCCCTCATAAATCTTATAGTTTATATTTGCCTCGTAGGTATCGTAGTATAGTTTTAGATAAGGGTCGCTAACTTTAGCATCCAAATATCCACGAGCTAGATATTCATCTTGTATTCTTGCTGAGTCACTAGGCAATGCTGCTGGAACCATTTTACCGTTGTTAAAGCCCCAAAGCCAACCAAAATTTTCTCTTTCTTTATTGACTATAGCAGGCTCTATATCGTCATAGTCTAACTCTTTTGCACCCGATAGGTTGATATTTCTTATGATTATACTTTCTCCTCGATTTACACCAAATACAAGTTTTAAACTCGATGTTTCTTCAAGAGGCTTCAATCTGTCTTCTACTATCGTATCAAAATATCCCTTAGTTTCAAAGTAAGCTATGATTTGATGTTTAGCTTGGGTGATGGAGTTTTTATCGTAAACCATTCCTTTGTTTAGGTTGAGAATGGATTTTATATTTTTCTTATCATCATCACTAACGCCCATAATATCAACCAAAGCTATGGTTGGTTTTTCTTTTACATGTATCGTTATATGTCCATTGTCTTCTTCTAAGAAAATATCTTCAAAGTATCCTTGAGCATAAAGTTTTTTGATGGCTTTATCTCCATCTTCATAGTTAAACTTTGTACCTTTTTCTAAACCTGAAATCTCTTTTGCGATCTCAGGGGAGAGATGAATGAGTCCTTTGAAATTAATAGACTGTATCTCGAAAGCATTTAAAGATGCTAAAAATGCCATAAAAACTAAAATTTTCTTCATTTTTTGTCCTATGATTAAATTTTTTCTTTAAAAAAGGATATAATACCATTTTCATATTTAATTAATTGTAAAATGAAGTAAATTTTTTAGTAAAAAGGTAAAAAAATGAAAATTGGCATAATAGGGCTTGGTTTAATGGGTGGTTCTTTAGGATTGGCTCTAAAGCATACAAAGTTGGTTTCGAGTGTTTGTGGCTACGACCTAAACCAGAGCCACTGCGAAGAGGCGTTAAAATTAAATCTCGTTGATGAGATAATATCTTTTAAGCAGATAAAAAAATGCGATGTTATTGTTTTAGCCATCCCTGTTGAGGCTATCATAAAAACCCTAAAAAATTTAGAAGATATTGATGAGAATACAACTATTATAGATTTAGGAAGTACAAAAGAGAAGATTATCAAGTCAGTTCCAGATAAGATAAGGAAAAATTTCGTAGCAGCACATCCTATGGCAGGAACAGAAAAGTTTGGGCCAAGTGCCGCACTTGAGGGGCTTTTTAACGATGCTATTATGGTTTTTTGCAACCTTGAAAGTTCAGGCGATATTCATAAGCAAAGAGCCATTTTGCTTTTTTCTCATATTGGAATGAAAGTATTTTTTATGGATGCTCACGAACATGACCGACATGCCTCTTTTATATCACATCTTCCTCACGCTTTAAGTTATGCTCTTGCAAAAAGTGTTATGAGCCAAGAAGACCCAAAAAGCATACTCATATTAGCTGGTGGTGGATTTAAAGATATGAGTAGGGTTGCAAAGTCATCTCCTCAAATGTGGAGCGATATTTTTAAGCAAAATAAACACAATATTTTAAATTCTATCGAATTATTTCAACAAGAATTAGAATACGCAAAGAAATTAGTACAAGATGAAAAGTATGATAAATTATCAGATTGGATGGAAGAGGCGAGAAAATTGCATAACATTTTGTAAAGATAAAGTAAAAAAATGATAATATAAATAAAAAGAATTTAGGAGTGCAAATGAAAATAGATTGTAGAGGATGGGAATGTCCAAAACCAGTTTTGGAAACAAAAAAGGCTCTTGAGAGTTTAAAAGAAGGTGAGATTTTAGAAGTTTTTGTGAACGAAATGGCTCCAAAAGAAAATGTTTTGCGTTTTGCAAAAAGCCAAGGCTGTGAAGTTCAAATAGAAGAAAAAGAAGATGGAAGTGTTTTGAAGATACAAAAATCTCTTACATGTAAGATAGAAAGCGTGGATAAAAAGGTTTTATTTTTAAAAAGCGATAAATTAGGAAATGGAGAATTAGGAGCTCATCTGATGTTTGGTTTTTTATCAACTCTAAATGAACTTGAGAATTTACCAGAGAAGATAGTTTGCGTAAACGAGGCGGTAAATCTTACATGTAAGAATGAAGATTGTATAAAAGCATTGGAAAATCTTATAAAAAAAGGCGTTGAAGTTTACTCTTGTGGGGCTTGTGTTAAGCAGTTTGAGTATGAACTAAAAGTGGGCGAAATAGGCGATGCTTATTTTATAGTTAAGAGTTTGATGGATAGCAAAGGAGTTGTAAGTTTATAATGGAAGATATAAAATTAACATCTTTTGTCAAATCCTCAGGTTGAGCTGCCAAATTGGCTCCGGCGGAGCTTTCACAAAGTATAGGTAGCTTACATGTAGAAAATGAAAATGTTTTAGTTGGCATAAATGGAAGTGATGATGGCAGTGTTTATCGTATAGACGAGGATTTGGCTCTTGTTCAAAGTGTGGATTTTATAACCCCTGTTGTGGATGATCCGTACTCTTACGGGCAGATTGCAGCGGCGAATTCTTTGAGTGATATTTACGCTATGGGCTCACATCCAGTCACTGCCCTAAATCTAGTGGGTTTTGATAGTTGTAACTTAACGAGCGAGATATTAAATGAGATTTTACAAGGTGGAATATCAAAGATAAAAGAAAGTGGCGCTGTTTTAACGGGCGGACACACGGTTGAAACAAAAGAAATGTTTTATGGTTTGAGTGCGAGTGGCTTTATAAATCCAAAGAAAATTTGGCGAAACAATACCCCCAAAATTGGAGATATTTTAATTCTCACAAAACCCATAGGCTCAGGCGTTATATCTACGGTTATAAAAGGGGATTTAGCTAGCAAAGAAGACATAAAAGAGGCTATATTTTACATGAGCAGGTTAAACAAATATGCTTATGAGATTTTAAGCTCTTTTGAAGTTAGTGCATGTACTGATATAACAGGATTTGGCTTGCTCGGACACGCTTTGGAGATGACAAATGAGCATGTGAGTTTAGAACTTTATGAGCAAAAAATCCCTTACCTAAAAAGTGCTGTTGATTTGTCAAATATGGGTTTAATACCAGAGGGAAGTTATAAAAATCTTGAGTTTGTTAAAAGCAGTGTTACATGTAAAAAAGATGTGCCTATTTTGCTTTGCGATGCCCAAACTTCTGGTGGTTTGCTTGTGGCTGTTAATGAAAAACATTCTTTATCCATTTTGGATAAAATTCGCCAAAACGGCGATGAAAAAGCACAGATAATAGGGCAGGTTATCCAGAGGAAAGATAGAGCATTAAGGATTGTTTAAATTAATTTGTATATAATTGTAGATACAATACTATACAAAGGTTTACAATGCCAAAAAAAGCCATAAATATTCGCTTGGATGAAACTCTTTTGAGCGAACTTGATGTTTACGCAAAAGAGCTTGAACGAACCAGAACTTATATCATCCAAAAAGCTGTTAGTAGTTATTTTGATACGCTAGATGAAATGATAAGCGATAAACGCATAGATGAGGTAAAAAGTGGACAAGCTAGTGTTATCTCACTTGAGAGCGTTTTAGAAAAAGCAAACTTACATGTATAAGGTAGTTTTTTCATCTCACGCACAAAAAGAATTTTTGCGATTAGAAAAAGACGCTCAAGAGCTTATCGTTCCTAAACTTAGCGAATTAAAACAAGGAATATTTACCCAAGATAAAGCCCTAAAAGGAAAACATAAGGGCAAATACAGAAAAAGGGCTGGGAATTATAGGATAATTTATCTAAGAGAAAAGGATATTTTGCTTATTACTCTAATAAGAATAGCTCATAGAAAAGAAGTTTACTAGTGGCGAGAAGGTGGCAGAATCGAACTGCCCGCGAGATAGTCAACTACCCCGCCAACGGGTTTGAAGCCCGCGATGCTCACCAGAGTCATAAACCCTCCA
>PDWI01006244.1_pt1 | contig 15785 bp, 11 predicted proteins | sample 1430891 | NCBI WGS metagenome assembly PDWI01 (sample SAMN01162508, study PRJNA174530) | Oral metagenome, whole genome shotgun sequencing project. | biome: Marine environment; feature: Marine mammal; material: Swab sample of the gingival sulcus; isolation source: swab sample of gingival sulcus...
AATATTTTCTTTATATTATTTGCTATAGTATTCTTATGATATTTTCATTCCAAGGTTAAATGTTTATATTTCAATCTTTACTTCCTTATATTCTGTGGTTAGAATTTGAAGAAAGATTGTAACATTTAACCTCTTCAAACCTAAAATTATAAATTTATTTTTTATTTTTCAAAAAATTGCACTTCAGGTTTAAATCTTGGGAAATATATAAAATCTTTAATAGACTAAGATAATATTAAGTATTAATTGTATATAATTTCACCACAAAAACAAACAAGCGGCTCGATAGCTCAGTCGGTAGAGCAATAGACTGAAAATCTATGTGTCGACAGTTCGATTCTGTCTCGCGCCACCACTTATTTGTTTTTTGCTTCAGTAGCTCAGCTGGTAGAGCAGCTGATTTGTAATCAGCAGGTCGTAGGTTCAAGTCCTATCTGAAGCTCCATTTTATTGTTGACATGTTTATCTTTATAGGTTAACGTATACCAGTTTATTTTGGTGAGATTGGAGAGTGGTCAAATCCTGCGGATTGTAAATCCGCCGCCTAGGCTTCGAAGGTTCAAATCCTTCTCTCACCACCATTTAAATTGCGGGAGTAGCTCAGTTGGCTAGAGCCTCTGCCTTCCAAGCAGATTGTCGCGAGTTCGAGTCTCGTCTCCCGCTCCATTATAATTACACTGGAAGCTTAGTTGTATATGACATTTCAATATTACTAAATCGCACAATAAATTTATTTTATTAAAATCCTATGTAATCATAACAATTTTATTTTTAATTCAGGTTAAATATAATATAATTCGCCCACGTAGCTCAGGGGTAGAGCACTTGCTTGGTAAGTAAGAGGTCGTAAGTTCAAGTCTTATCGTAGGCTCCAAAAGGCTTATCTACTCAGAGAGTAACAAAATTTTAAGGAAACATTATGGCAAAAGAAAAATTCGAACGAAGTAAACCACATGTAAATATCGGTACTATTGGTCACGTAGATCATGGTAAAACTACATTAACTGCAGCTATTTCAGCAGTTTTAACAAATAGAATGGGTGGAGATATGATGGATTATGATGCTATCGATAACGCTCCAGAAGAAAGAGAAAGAGGAATTACTATTGCTACTTCTCATATTGAATATGAAACAGAAACTAGACACTATGCACACGTTGATTGTCCAGGACATGCTGATTACGTTAAAAATATGATTACAGGTGCTGCTCAAATGGATGGTGCGATCTTAGTTATTGCTTCTACAGATGGTCCTATGGCACAAACAAGAGAACATATCTTATTATCTAAACAAGTTGGTGTACCTTACATCGTTGTTTTCATGAATAAAGAAGATCAATTAGATGAAGAAGATAAAGAAGAGATGTTAGAGTTAGTTGAGATGGAGATTAGAGAACTTTTAGAAGAATATGAATTCCCAGGTGATGATACTCCTATTATTGCTGGATCAGCATTCCAAGCCTTAGAAGAAGCGAAAGCTGGTAAAGAAGGTGAATGGACTGCAAAAATTATGCAATTAATGGATGCTGTTGATTCATATATCCCAACTCCAACAAGAGAGACTGATAAATCATTCTTAATGCCTGTTGAAGATGTTTTCTCAATTGCGGGTAGAGGTACAGTTGTTACTGGTGCTATCTCTCAAGGTACTATTAAATTAGGTGAAGAGATTGAAATCGTAGGATTAAGAGAGACTCAAAAGACTACTGTAACAGGTATAGAAATGTTTAGAAAAGAGATGGATTTTGCTGAAGCTGGTGATAATGCAGGTCTTTTATTAAGAGGTATCAAGAAAGAGGATGTTGAAAGAGGTCAAGTACTTGTTGTTCCTGGTTCAATTACTCCACATACAAAATTTAGATGTGAAGCGTATATCCTTTCAAAAGAGGAAGGTGGTAGACATACTCCATTCTTTAGTGGATACAGACCACAATTCTATGTAAGAACAACAGATGTTACAGGTTCTTGTGTACTTGCTGATGGTGTTGAGATGGTTATGCCTGGTGATAATGTTGAGATGACAATTACACTTGTTGCACCAGTTGCACTTGAAAAAGGTACAAAGTTCGCTATTAGAGAAGGTGGTAGAACTGTTGGTGCTGGTGTTGTTGCTGAGATTATTGAGTAGTCTACTATGGGTGATAGAATTAAAATAGGATTAAAATGTGAAGAGAGTGGAGACATTAACTACACAACTATGAAAAATCCAAAAACACATAGTGAAAAATTTGAAGTAAAAAAATATAGTCCGAGACTAAAAAAACATACTACACATAAAGAAATTAAGCTTAAATCTTAGTTCTTTGGTGGTGTGATCATAACCTGTTTTTACAGGTTATGGTTGACTCTTTAAAAAATAGGCCAATAGCTCCAATGGTAGAGCACTGGATTCCAAATCCAGGTGCTGGGGGTTCGAGTCCCTCTTGGCCTGCCATTAAATAATGAAAAGTGCTAAGTGTTAAGAATTAATTATAGTTTTTAGCACTTAATATTATAAATCAAAAAGTAAGGTAATTGTCTTGAATAAATATATTTCATATTATAAAAAAGCAAAAGATGAGTTAGGAAAAGTAATATTTCCTATCAAAGAACAAATTAGAAGTGCTTTTATTTCAGTTTTTGTTGTGGTGACAGTTATCTCACTATTTTTAGCACTTATTGATGCTGTTATGTCAGTAAGTTTATCATCTGTAATGAATTAGGGAAAAAAATGGCACATAATTGGTATGCGATACAAACTCACTCAGGGAGTGAATTAACGATAAAAAGAGCTTTAGAACAACTTTCTAAAGATTTACAAGATGGTAGAATAGAGCAAGTATTAGTTCCTACAGAAGATTTGATTGAGATCAAAAAAGGGAATAAAACAATCGTTGAAAAGCCTTTATATTCTGCATATGTTTTTGCTAAGATCGATTTAGATACAGCATTATGGCATGCAATTCAATCTATGCCAAAAGTGGGTAGATTTATTGGTGAATCTAAAAAACCATCTCCTCTTTCAGATAAAGATATTAATCAAATTTTGGAAAAAGTAAACAATAGAGCTGCAGCGAAACCAAAAGTTTCATTTGAAGAAGGTGAGATGCTTAGAATTAAAGATGGTTCTTTCGCAAACTTTAACGGAGTTGTAGAATCTTTTGATTTAAATTCTGGATTGTTGAAGCTTAATGTTTTAATTTTTGGAAGAAATACACCTGTTGAAATATCTTATACAAGTGTAGAAAGAGTAGAATAAATTAATTTTATAGTGCTAAGTATTAAGATGAAATTGTATTCATTTTAACACTTAGCATACTATGTTAAAAGATCAAATATGAATTCATTCATGTTTAAAATAAAAAAGGAAAAAAAATGGCAAAAAAAGTAACTGGAGTATTAAAACTTCAAATACCAGCAGGGGCTGCTAACCCTTCACCACCAGTAGGACCAGCATTAGGTCAAAGAGGTATTAATATCATGGAATTTTGTAAGGCGTTTAATGAAAAAACGAAACAAAATGCAGGATTTAAAATACCTGTAGAAATTTCTGTGTATGCAGATAAAAGTTTTACATTTGTAACAAAACAACCACCTATGAGTGAATTAATCATGAAAGTTGCTGGTCTTAAGAAAGGTTCTGATAACCCTTTAAAGAATAAAGTTGCAAAGTTATCAAAAGAACAAATCATGGAAATAGTTAGCAAAAAAATAGCTGATTTAAATACAAATGATGTTGAACAAGCTGCTAAAATTGTTGAAGGTTCTTGTAGAAGTATAGGTATTGAAGTAGAGTAATCTATTTCAATTTAAAATATAGCCAAATTAAGAAAATTTGTTTTCTTAGAATACCACAGGGCTTTAAACGTGGTAGCATAAATTAAAATTGCGGAGAAATTATTATGAGTAAAAGATATAGATCTTTAGTAGAAAAAATAGACAACACAAAACAGTATTCTTTAGCTGATGCGGTTGCATTAGTAAAAGAGTTAAAATCAGCGAAGTTTGATGAAACAGTTGATATAGCAATCAATTTAAATGTAGATCCACGACATGCTGATCAAATGATTAGAGGTGCTGTTGTACTTCCAAATGGTACTGGTAAAACTGTTAGAGTTGCAGTTTTTGCTAAGGGTACTAAAATGGATGAAGCAAAAGCGGCTGGAGCGGATATTGTTGGTAATGATGATTTAGTAGAATCGATCCAAGCTGGAAATATTGACTTTGACGTATTAATTGCGACACCAGATACGATGGGATTAGTTGGTAAAATAGGTAGGATTCTTGGACCAAAAGGGTTAATGCCAAACCCTAAAACAGGTACAGTAACTATGGATGTAGCAAAAGCTGTTACAGATTCTAAAGGTGGAAAAGTAACATTTAGAGTTGATAAAAAAGGTAATATTCACGCAGGTGTGGGTAAAGTTTCTTTTACTAAAGAAGCGTTAATTGAAAATATTAATACTATAATGTCATCTGTAAATAAATCGAAACCATCTACTGCTAAAGGTAGATATGTAACTAAATTTACAATATCTTTAACTATGTCACCTTCTGTTACTGTTGATAGTGCAGAGATGATGGATATAAAATAAAAATTTCTATAAATAGGAATTTATCTTAAAAACTAAAGACAGTAGGAGAAAATCGTAAAAAGAGTGAATGATTTCACTCTTTTAGATTTGAATTTATATTTATTTATTGATTTAAATTTTTACTTTTTTCATAAAACCTACCGAAGTTCTATTGTTTTGGAAAGGAGGAAAATATGACTAGAATACAAAAAAATGAAATTATTGAATCTTTAACGACTCAATTTAAAAATTCAGAAGCTATTGTTGTTGCTGATTATAGAGGTACATCTCATAAAGATTTAGAGTCTTTAAGAGCTGCTGCCAATGAGATTGGTGCAAAAGTTCAAGTTGCTAAAAATTCTTTGGTTTCTATTGCACTTAAAAATGCTGGACATGATGCTTTAGAGTTGAAAGGGACAAGTATTTTTATTTGGTCTGATGATCAGATTTCAGCTTGTAAAATTGCTGATAAATTTGCAACAACAAATAAAGATACATTCAGTATAAAATCAGGTGTTATTGAAGGGAAAGCTAGTGATATTGATACTATTAATCAATTCGCTAAATTACCAGGTAAAGAAGAATTACTTGGGATGCTTGCTTCTGTATGGATGGGACCTGTTAGAAACTTTACTGTTGGTCTTGATGCTCTTAGAATTAAAAAAGAAGAAGAAGCTGCTTAATAGCACTTCTGTGATGGTAGTAACGAAGTTACTATAGAATAAATTTATTAATATAAATAAAAAGGAAATAAAATGGCAATCTCTAAAGAAGATGTATTAGAATATATTTCAGGATTAAGCGTATTAGAGCTTTCTGAATTGGTTAAAGAATTTGAAGAAAAGTTTGGTGTATCTGCTACACCTGTTGCAGTAGCTGGAGCTGCTGGTGGTGCTGTTGAAGCTGCTGAAGAAAAAACAGAGTTTGATGTAATTGTTAAAGATGCTGGGGCTAAAAAAATCAATGTTATTAAAGCTATTAGAGGTTTAACAGGTTTAGGTCTTAAAGAAGCAAAAGCAATGGCTGAAGAAGCTGGAGCTGTAGTGAAAGCTGGAATCTCTAAAGAAGATGCTGAAGCTGCAAAAACAGAATTAGAAGCTGCTGGAGCTACAGTAGAAGTTAAATAATTAACTACTTACAATACACCCACTAAGTGGCACTAAATGCTCTGTATTATTGCAGAGCATTAGTCATTTAAAGTGAATTTGCATTTTAATCTATGTCTGGTATTTGCTCGGATATAGGTTAGAATGTTAATTTTTATCATTTATATAACTTTTTAAAAAGAATATTATAAGAAAGGCTCATATGTTAAATTCATTATACTCTGGGAATAGATTAAGAGTCGATTTCGGAAAAAATCCACAAAAAATCGACATTCCAAATTTACTTCAGTTACAACAAAGTAGTTACGAAAATTTCCTAATGGTAGGGAAAAAAGATAGAACAGCTGCCGGGATTGAAAAAGTATTTAAATCATCTTTCCCAATTCATGATTCACAAAATAGATTTACATTAGAATATATTAATAGTGAAGTAGGTAAACCTAAATATACAGTTTCAGAATCTATGGTTAGGGGATTAACATTTTCTATACCTTTAAGAATTAATGTTAGATTAACACTGTGGGATTTAGATGAAAAAACTGGTGAAAAAATTGGTGTAAAAGATATTAAAGAACAATCTTTATACATTAGAGAGATTCCTTTAATGACTGATAGAATTTCATTTGTTGTAAATGGTGTTGAAAGAGTTGTTGTAAATCAGCTTCACAGATCGCCAGGTGTTATTTTTAAAGAGGAAGAAGCTGCAACTGTTGCTAATAAGCTTATCTATACTGGTCAAATTATTCCAGATCGTGGTTCTTGGTTATATTTTGAATATGATGCAAAAGATATTTTATATGTAAGAATTAATAAAAGAAGAAAAGTTCCTATAACTATTATGTTAAGAGCTTTAGATTATTCTAAAGAGGAGATAATTAAATTATTTTATCCTATTGTAAATATTCAAATTAAAAATAATAAATTTTTAACAAGATTTAGAGCTGAGGATTTTACTGGTAAAGTTGAATTTGATTTAATTGATGATAGAGGTAACTTAATTATTGCTGCTGGGAAAAGACTTACTACAAGAAAAGCTAATGCACTTGCAGAAGGTGGATTGGAATTTGTTGAGTATCCAGTAGAACTGTTAATGGAGAGACATACTGCTTCTACTATTTTTGATCCAGAATCGGGAGAAGTGTTATTTGATGCATTAACAAATTTAGATGATTTAAAATTAAAAAAATTACTTGATTTAGGTTTTGAATCATTTGATATTGCAAACGATTTAGCAGAAGGTATTGATGACTCGATTATCAATGCATTTAAAGCAGATGCAGAATCTATAAAATTATTAAAACAGACAGAACAAATTGATGATGAAAATGATTTATGTGCAATTAGAATTTATAAAGTGATGCGACCAGGTGAGCCTGTTACGAAAGAAGCTGCTAGAGATTTTATTAAAAAATTATTTTTTGATCCAGAAAGATATGATTTAACTAAAGTTGGTAGAATGAAAATGAATCATAAGCTAGATGTAAAAGTCCCTGAATATGTTACAGTATTAACACATGAAGATATTATCAAAACTGTTAAGTATCTAATTAAAGTTAAATCAGGTCATGGGCATGTTGATGATAGAGATCACTTAGGAAATAGAAGAATTAGATCTATTGGTGAACTATTGTCAAATGAACTTCATGCTGGTTTAATTAAAATGCAAAAAGCAATTAGAGATAAAATGACTACTTTAAGTGGTACATTAGAAGATTTAATGCCTCATGATTTAATAAACTCTAAAATGATCACTTCTACTATTACAGAATTTTTTACATCTGGACAGCTTTCTCAATTTATGGATCAAACAAATCCATTATCAGAAGTTACTCATAAAAGAAGACTTTCTGCACTTGGTGAAGGTGGGCTTGTAAAAGAGAGAGCCGGATTTGAAGTAAGAGATGTTCATCCAACTCATTATGGTAGAATTTGTCCAGTTGAAACACCAGAGGGACAAAATATTGGACTTATTAATACTTTATCAACTTTTTCTAAAGTTAATGAGCTTGGATTTATTGAAACGCCATATAAAAAAGTAGTTGATGGTTTGGTTACTGATGAGATTGAGTATTATACTGCAACTCAAGAAGAGGGTAAAGTTATTGCACCTGGTTCAACAAAATTGACAAAAGAGGGAAGAATTTCTGAAGTTTTAATTGAAGCTAGAATTGATGGTGAAATCATGCTTATAGAATCATCAAAAGTTGAGTTGATTGATATCTCTTCTGCTATGGTTATGGGTGTTGCTGCTTCTTTAATTCCATTTTTGGAGCATGATGATGCCAATAGAGCCTTAATGGGTTCAAATATGATGAGACAAGCAGTTCCATTATTAAAACCAAATGCACCTTTTGTTGGGACAGGGTTAGAGAAAATAGTTGCTAGAGATTCATGGGCAAGTATTAAAGCAAAAAGAGCTGGAATAGTTGAAAAAGCAGATGCTAAAAATATTTTTATCAAAGGTGAAGATGAAAATGGTGCATTTATTGATCATTATCTATTAAGTAAAAATGCTAGAACAAATAATAATACCACATTTGGTCAAAGAGCAAGTGTAAATACCGGTCAACTTATTGAAAAAGGTCAAGTAATAGCAGATGGACCATCTATGGATAATGGTGAACTAGCTATCGGTGTTAACGCTACGGTTGCCTTTATGCCTTGGAATGGATATAACTATGAAGATGCGATTGTTCTTTCTCAAAAACTAATAAAAGATGATGCCTTTACTTCAGTTCATATTTATGAAAAAGAGGTAGAAGCTAGAGAACTTAAGCATGGAAATGAAGAGATAACTAAAGATTTACCAGGTATAAAATCTGAAAATATTGATCACTTAGATGATAGTGGTATTGTTAAAATCGGTACATATTTAAAACCAGGTATGATTATGGTAGGTAAAGTTACTCCAAAAGGGGAAATTAAGCCAACTCCAGAAGAGAGACTTTTAAGAGCAATATTTGGTGAAAAAGCTGGTCATGTTATTAATAAATCATTGTACTGTTCAGCATCTATTGAAGGTGTTGTTGTAGATGTTAAAGTGTTCACTAAAAAAGGGTATGAAAAAGATGAAAGGGCAATCTCTACTATAGAAGCTGAAAAATCATCTTTAGATGTTGAACATCATGATAAATTAATGATGTTAGATAGAGAAGAAAATCTTAAAATAAATGATATCATTTCTAAATCAATATTGGAAAAAGACGTTGAGATTGGTGATAAACTTTTCAAAAAAGGTGAGAAGTTAACAATTGAAGATTTATCGAATGTGAATAGATTTGCAATGAAAAAAATAATCTCTTCATATGGTAAAGATGTTACAAAAGCTTATAATGATATAAAAGAACATTTTATTAAGGAAAAAGCAGTATTAAGAGAAAATCATGAAGAAAAATTACAAATTTTAGAACATGATGATATTTTACCGAATGGGGTTATTAAACAAGTAAAAGTTTATATTGCAACTAAAAGAAAAATTAAAGTTGGTGATAAAATGGCTGGTCGACATGGAAATAAAGGTATTGTTTCTAATATCGTTCCTCAAGTTGATATGCCATATTTAGAAGATGGTTCTACAGTTGATATTATTTTAAATCCCCTAGGAGTTCCATCAAGAATGAATATTGGACAAATTCTTGAAGTACACTTGGGATATGCGGGTAAAAAACTAGGTGAGCAAATTCAAACAATGTTTGATGAGAAAAAAGAAACATTCTTAAAAGATTTACGAACAAAAATGATAGAGATTGCAGATGTTTCTAAACTTATGAATGCAAAAGAGCTATTAACTTCTATGAGTGATGAAGAGTTATTAATTTATGGTCGAGATTGGGCTAAGGGTGTTAGATTTGCAACTCCTGTATTTGACGGTGCAAAACAAGCTGAATTTGAAAAGTTATTTGAATTAGCTAAAATGGATCTTGATGGTAAAGTTGTTCTTCATGATGGTATGACAGGGGATAAAATGGCTGAAAGAGTTAATGTTGGAGTTATGTATATGCTTAAACTTCATCACTTAGTTGATGAAAAAGTTCATGCAAGATCAACTGGACCATACTCTTTAGTTACACAACAACCAGTCGGTGGAAAAGCCTTATTTGGAGGTCAAAGATTTGGAGAGATGGAAGTTTGGGCTTTAGAAGCATATGGAGCAACAGCTGTTCTAAAAGAGATGCTTACAACAAAATCAGATGATGTTGAGGGTAGAACTAGAGCATATAAAGCAATAGCAAACGGAGAGAATGTACCAAAATCTGGTGTTCCAGAAACATTCTTTGTATTAACAAAAGAACTTCAAGCCCTTGGACTTGATGTAGAAATTTTTGAAGAGGTAGATGCAGATGAGCAGTAATGAAACAGTATTAAAATCAATAGAGATACAAGAGTTAGAAAAACCAACAGATTTCTCAGCATTTCAATTAAAAATAGCAAGTCCTGAAAAGATCTTATCATGGTCATCTGGTGAAGTAAAAAAACCAGAAACTATAAATTATAGAACATTAAAACCTGAAAGAGATGGTTTATTTTGTGCTAAAATTTTTGGACCAATTAAAGATTATGAGTGTATTTGTGGAAAATACAAGAAAATGAGATACAAAGGTGTTGTGTGTGAAAAATGTGGTGTTGAAGTAACATCATCAAAGGTGCGACGACATAGAATGGGTCATATTGATTTAGTAGCTCCTGTTGCACATATATGGATGGTATCATCACTTCCATCAAGAGTAGGGACTCTACTTGGTGTAAAACTTAAAGATTTAGAAAGAGTTCTTTATTATGAAGCATATATTGTAAGTGATCCAGGTGAGGCTTTTTATGATTCTGAAAGTTCTAAAGCAGTACAGAAATTTGATATACTTAATGAAGAACAATATAGAAATATTGAAGAAAACTATGAACACACTGGTTTTAAAGCTGATATGGGTGGTCAAATTGTTTCTGATTTATTAAAAGGTTTAGATTTAGTTGAGTTATTACATTCATTAAAAGATGATATGGGTACTACAAAGTCTGAAGCGAAAAAGAAAACACTTGTAAAAAGGTTAAAAGTAGTCGAGAATTTTATTAATTCTGGAAATCGACCAGAATGGATGATGCTAACAATACTTCCAGTACTTCCACCTGATTTAAGACCTCTTGTTGCACTTGATGGTGGAAAATTTGCGGTTTCAGATGTAAATGATCTCTATAGAAGAGTTATAAATAGAAATAATAGACTTAAAAGATTAACAGAGCTTGATGCACCAGAAATTATTATTCGAAATGAGATGAGAATGCTTCAAGAAGCAGTTGATGCTTTATTTGATAATGCAAAAACTGCAAATGCGGTAAAAGGTGCAAATAAGAGACCTCTTAAATCATTATCAGAGATTATTAAAGGGAAACAAGGAAGATTTAGACAAAACTTATTAGGTAAAAGAGTTGACTTTTCTGGACGATCTGTAATTGTTGTTGGACCTAATTTAAATATGGATCAATGTGGTATTCCTAAAAAAATGGCTTTAGAATTATTTAAACCACATTTAATGGCTAAACTTGAAGAGAGAGGTTATTCAACTACTTTAAAATCCGCAAAAAGATTAATAGAAGCAGAAACGAATGAGGTATGGGAATGTTTAGCTGAAATTGTTGAAGATTATCCTGTATTATTAAATAGAGCTCCAACATTACATAAACTTTCAATTCAAGCATTTCATCCAATATTGATTGATGGTAAAGCTATTCAATTACATCCTTTAGTATGTTCTGCATTTAATGCCGATTTTGATGGTGATCAAATGGCTGTTCATGTTCCTTTGTCTCAAGAAGCTATTGCAGAAGCAAAAGTTCTTATGATGAGTTCTATGAATATTCTTTTACCGGCTTCAGGACGTGCAATTGCAGTCCCATCTCAAGATATGATTCTTGGTATTTATTATGTTTCTTTAGAGAAAAATGGTGTTAAAGGGGAACATAAATTATATGCAAATTTAAATGAAGTTTTGATGGCTTTAGAGTTAGGTAAGGTTGATATTCATGCAAAAATAAGAACAGTTATTAATGGACAACTTATTACAACAACTGCTGGTAGGTTAATTATACATGATATTTTACCTGATTTTGTACCATTAAGCTATTGGAATAAAATTTTAAAGAAAAAAGATATTGGTATTTTAGTAGATTATATTTATAAACATGGTGGATATAAAGTTACACCTAAATTTTTAGATAATTTAAAAAATCTTGGGTTTAAATATGCAACATCAGCTGGAGTTTCTATCTCTATTGATGATATTAGAATTCCTGACTCAAAAAGTGGTTTAGTATCTGTTTCTAAAAAAGAGGTGATTGAAGTTCAAAAACAATTTAATCAAGGTTTATTAACAGAGCAAGAAAGATATAATAAAATTATTGATATTTGGACTGTACTTAATAATAAATTGGGTTCTGAGATGATGGATTTGGTTGAGGCTGATAAAGATGGATTTAACTCTATTTATATGATGGCTGACTCAGGAGCTAGAGGGAGTTCAGCACAAATTAGACAACTTGCTGGGATGAGGGGACTGATGGCTAAACCTGATGGTTCTATTATTGAAACACCAATTCTTTCTAACTTTAGAGAGGGTTTAAATGTATTAGAGTACTTTATCTCTACTCATGGGGCTAGAAAAGGACTTGCTGATACTGCATTAAAGACTGCAAATGCTGGATACTTAACAAGAAAACTTATTGATGTTTCTCAAAATGTTAGAATTGATTTAGAAGATTGTGGAACGCATGAGGGTATTGAAATTTCTGATATTATTGATGGAAATGAGCTAATAGAAGGTCTTGAAGAGAGAATTACTGGTAGAGTTATTGCAACTGATATCGTTGATCCAATTTCAAATGAAATTCTATTTCAAGAGGGTACACTCATCACTGAAGAAGACGCTAAAATTGTTTCTGAAGCTGGTGTAAAATCAGTTGTTATTAGAACACCACTTACTTGTAAAGCACCAAATACACTATGTGCCAAATGTTATGGACTTAATCTTGGAGAGCAAAGAAGAGCAAATCCAGGAGAAGCTGTTGGGGTACTAGCAGCACAATCAATCGGTGAGCCAGGAACACAGTTGACTCTTAGAACTTTCCACGTTGGAGGAACAGCTAGTGCAACTCAAGCAGAAAAAGAGCTTAAGGCAACAAAAGAAGGTTTTGTAAGATATTATAATATAAAAACGTACGAAAATAAAGATGCTGAACAAGTGATTGCAAACAGAAGAAATGCAGGTATTTTACTTGTTGAACCTAAAATCAATGCCCCATTTAAGGGTGTATTTAAAACAGAAACAACTCATGAAGAGGTTATTGTGTCTATTACAAGTTCTGAGGATGAGAAAAAATATTATTTTAGAAAATCTGATATTGCAAAACCAAATGAACTTGCTGGTGTATCTGGTAAAATAGAGGGTAAATTATATATTCCATACAAAGATGGGGATACCGTAGAAGAATCAGATTCTATTGTTGAAGTTATTAAAGATGGTTGGAATGTACCTTCAAGAATCCCTTATGCCTCAACACTTAAAGTTGAGGATGGAGCACCTGTAACAAAAACAATTATGGCTGCTGCTAATGGTAAAGTTAAATATTTTAAATTAAAAGGTGATTACTTAGAAAGAGTTAAAAATGTGAAGTCTGGAGATATAATTACTCAAAAAGGTTTATTTGCAGTTGTTGTTGATATTGAAGATAGAGAAGCATCAAGACATTATATTTCAAGAGAATCTGTAATTAGTATTGACGATGATAGTGAAGTTGAAATGAATACAGTTATAGCTAAACCTCAAACTGAAACACATGTAGTGATTGCAGAATGGGATCCATATGCAAATCCAACTATTGCTCAAGAAGAGGGAGAAGTGGTATTTGAGGATATTATTTCAGGAATTACTGTAAGTGAAGCATATGATGAATTAACTGGTACATCAAAATTAGTAGTAAATGAGTATATTCCTGCAAATTATAAGCCATCTGTTCTTATTAAAAGAGATGGTGAAGTTGTTGCTAGTTATATTCTTGAACCTAAAACATCACTATTTGTAGCTGAAGGCGATAAAATTACAGTTGCAGATATTATTGGTAAAACACCAAAAGCTGTTTCTAAATCATCAGATATTACAGGAGGACTTCCAAGAGTTTCAGAACTATTTGAAGCAAGACGACCTAAAAATATTGCAGTGCTTGCGACTTTTGATGGCGTGGTAAGTTTTGGAAAAGCTCTTAGAAATAAACAAAGATTGATTATTACAGATAATATGGGTAATAAAGATGAATTTTTAATCCATAAAGATAGAACAATTCAAGCAAGAGAGGGTGAGTTTGTACATGCTGGTGAAAAATTAACAGATGGTCAAATTGCATCACATGATATTTTGAAAATTTTAGGTGCAAAAGCATTAAATGAATTTATTGTTGCTGAAGTTCAAGGAGTATATCGAGGACAAGGTGTTAATATTGCTGATAAACATATTGAGGTTATTTTATCTCAAATGTTGAGACAGATTAATATTGTGGATGCAGGTAATACAAAATTTGTTCAAGGTGATATGATTTCAAAAAGAAGATTTTTAGATGAAAATGAAAAAATTATAAAAATGGGTGGAGAACCTGCTATTGCAGAGCCTGTACTTCTTGGTATTACAAGAGCTGCTGTTACTTCAGATAGTATTATTTCATCAGCATCTTTTCAAGAAACTACAAAAGTTTTAACAGAAGCTGCAATTAGTGCTAAAATGGATATGTTAACAGACCTTAAGGAAAATGTTGTTATTGGTAGAACTATTCCTGTGGGAACTGGATTACATAGAAATAAAACAGTTAATTTTTCTATAAACAACTAAGTTATAAAGTAGAGAATTTTCTCTACTTTGGCTATTTTTAAACTTTATCATTTCCTCTTAGTTAAGGAACAGCAACTTTTTCCAAAACTTTTTGTATGATATCGTCACTTGTAATATCTTGTACTAAAGCTTCATAACTTAAAATTATTCTATGCCGTAATACATCTTTTATAGATAAAGAGATATCCAAAGGACTCACATAATCATTACCTCTTAAATATGCCCTTGCTTTTACCGCTTTAAACATGTCAATCGTTGCACGCGGACTTGCCCCAAATTCTATATATTTTTCTATATCTGCGAGATCATAGTTTTTAGGTTCTCTTGTTGCAAATATAAGATCAACTATATATTTTTCAAGTTCTTGATCTATATGAACTTCTTTGATTTCATTTTTAATACTATCTATATCATTTTTATTAAGTACACTATTTACTGTTTCAAAAGTTAAAAAAGCTGCTTTTGAAGCTATAATATGTTCTTCCTCTTTTGTATTATATCCAACTACAATTTTAAACATAAACCTATCTAGTTGTGCTTCTGGAAGATTATAAGCACCCTCTTGTTCAACAGGGTTCTGTGTTGCTAACACCAAAAAAGGGGGATCTATTTGATATGTTTTTTCCCCTAAGGTAACTTGTTTTTCTTGCATCACTTCTAGTAATGCTGATTGTACTTTAGCTGGAGCACGATTAATTTCATCTGCAAGTAAAAGATTTGTAAAAATGGGACCTTTTTTTATTTTAAAGTCTCCACTTTTCATATCATATATTTGTGCACCTACTATATCAGAGGGTAATAAATCTGGTGTGAATTGGACGCGTTTAAAATCAAGATTTAGCGCCTTTGCTAAGGCATTAATTGTAGTTGTTTTTGCTAATCCTGGAACACCTTCTAGTAAGATATGTCCATTGGTAAACAAGCCTATAAGGAGGGCATCTACCATATGAGACTGACCAATTACCTGTTTGGCAATTTCTTTTTTTAATTCTTTAATTTTATTTATCATTGATTTTCTTTTATTAGGATTTTCGCTATTATACAAAAAAATAATTTAATTCTTATAATATTGTAAAGTAAAATTATTTCGATCTCAAAATTCTCCACGAATAAAAAGTAAGTTGTAAAATACAATAAAAAGTACAAAAACCCCCAAATTCCAAAATTTAAGCCATTCTTAAGCCAAAGCTATTGACAAAAACAAATAAATCTATTATAATTCGCGTCCAATTAAAGAAGAACACTTTAATAGGGAATGA
>PDWI01005792.1_pt1 | contig 15784 bp, 13 predicted proteins | sample 1430891 | NCBI WGS metagenome assembly PDWI01 (sample SAMN01162508, study PRJNA174530) | Oral metagenome, whole genome shotgun sequencing project. | biome: Marine environment; feature: Marine mammal; material: Swab sample of the gingival sulcus; isolation source: swab sample of gingival sulcus...
GAAAGCGTCCACTTCTTCTCATCTGTAAGGAAGATAAGTGGTCCCAAAAAGTCAGTATATGAGAATACAAAGGCAAATAATGCTACAGTAACTAGTCCAGGTTTAGACAACGGAAGCATTATCCTTGTATAAATCTGTAGTTCACTAGCACCATCTATCCTAGCAGACTCTGCCAACTCATCTGGTATAGTCTTGAAAAACTGCCTCATCAAGAATACGAAGTAAGCCTTGGCAAAGAAGTCTGGCATAACTAGTGGGAAGTAAGTATTGATAAGTCCATACTTCACATATATGCTATATAAAGGTATCATAGTTATTTGGAAAGGAAGCATCATAGTCGCTAAAACTAGTAAGAATACCTTATCTCTACCTGGCCATTCTAACTTAGCAAAAGCATATCCTACTAGTGGAGCTGTAAGCACATTTCCTAGTACGGCTAAGGATGTAACCTTGGCTGTATTTCCAATATAATGCAAATATGGTATAGATGTAAATGCTTCTTTATAGTTCCCCCACTCTAAGTGCTCAGGTATGAGAACAGGTGGGTACATAAATACTTCAGTGCTACTCTTTAGTGATGTAGATACCATCCATACAAATGGTGTAACAAAGAATAGACTAAGTATGATAAGCATAACATATCTAAATATTGTCTTTATTTGTTTTTTATTATTTTTCATAGCCTACTCACCCCCATAAAATACCCAGTGTTTTGCACTCTTAAGCAAGGCAAAGGTAATTATCCATACAAAGATAAGCATAACCCAGCTAAGCGCTGATGCATAACCAAACTGCATATTAGTAAAACACTCTCTATAAATATTAGTAGCCCAAAATAGTAGGGAGTCAGCCTTACCACCTATACTCGTAGCTGAACGCCCTTGAGTAAGTGATACTATATATCCTTGGGTAAACATATTAAATGAAGCGATTATTCCCATGATAAGCTGGAATAGGGTAACTGGTGTTAGCATAGGCCAAGTAATCTTCCAAAACTTCTGCCAAGAGTTCCCACCATCTATATCCATGGCTTCATAATAAATCTTAGGTATGTCACCTATACCTGCCAAATAAATAATCATAGTATTTCCAATACCCCAAATCATGATTAGGATAATGGCTGGTTTAGACCAAGTAGCCGAAGCAAACCAAAGCGGCTCTGGTACCCCTAGCATCCTAAACACTGCATTTACTAGCCCGTTTTGTGGATTAAGTAGCCAAACCCAAACCAGGGCACTCGCTACTGGAGGCACTAATGAAGGTAGGTAGCAAAGTATTCTAAAAAATGATTTTGCCCTGATTTTAGCATTTAATAATGAGGCTGTAAACATGGCAAGTATTAGCTGGAAACCTAGGCAAAATACTACCATATACAAGGAGTTTGAAAAGGACTTCCAAACCCTCTTATCCTCTAGCATATCCTTATAATTACTCAGGCCAACAAACTCGGGCTCAGCAAATAAGTTAAAGTCCGTAAAGCTGTAGTATAGGGTCATAAGCATAGGATACAAATAAAATGCAAAAAACCCGATAACCCATGGAAGTATAAATAACATCGCAAGTCTTATCTGCTTTTTCTGTCCTTTTGATTTCTTTCTTTTAGTTTTCATTATATAAATTTCCCTTTTTTTATTTTCCCAAAATTCAGAACTGAATATAAAAATATTGCCCAAGGTGGCCCTCAGGCAATGAAGATGGGGGGAGATTTAATCCCCCATCCCAAGCTTAAAATTAAAATTAACTATTTGCCTACTTTTTCAGCTACTTTGTTCACTTCTTCTTCAGCTTGCTTAAATGACTCTTCTACTGTCATTTCGCCATCATAAACTCTTTGAGCCGCATCATTTACTGACTTATTAAGCTCTGTTAAGTATTTAACTTTTACAGGAGTTACAAGTTTACCAGCAAGTGCTAAGTCGATGAAAGGCTTCATTGTAGGAGCTTTTTCTACTAGCATTGGGTCAGCAAGAGCTGATTTAGTAGAAGGAAGAGAACCTTTGTCTATACAGAAAGGTAGTTGTGCATCATCGATTAGATATTTGATGAAATCAAATGCTTCTTTAGGATGTGTACAAGTCTTAGGTATATAAAGTGCTCCACCACCGATGAATCCTCTGTCCTTAAATTCAGGCTTATCAGGATTGTAAGGTATAGGTGCTATTCCATAGTTGAAGTCTGGCTTGTACATATCTATAAATGTTGGGAACCACTCACCGTCAATAGCAAATGCCATTTGACCTTTTAAGAAAGCGTTCTCAGCTGATGCATAGTTACCGAATCCAGATTTGAACTTGATTATTTTTTCTGTATCATAGTCAGGAGCCATATGGAACTTAGCTTTGAAGTTCATAGCTTCCATATGATCTTTAGACATGATTAGGTTTTCACCAGTTTCTCTGTCTACCCAGTCAGCACCATTGATATATGTGAAGGCCTCTTCGTTTTTCCATGGGTAGTTATTTAAGAAGCCAAGACGAGTATAATCGCCATTATCATCTACTTTAACTGCTTTAAGCGCTACATCATAAAGCTCATCCCAAGTCTTAGGCACTTCTACACCAAGTTCTTCTAAGATGTCTTTGTTGTAGTATAATTGTAGAGCATCTACTGTAAAAGGAAGTCCATAGATATTTCCATCAAAGTTCATAAGGTCTAACTCTGCATCAATAACATCGTCTTTGTTAAAACCTGAATCTGCAATTAAATCATTTAGAGGAAGAAGCATACCTTCTCTACCCCATAGAGGCATACGGTAGTCCATTTGGTATCCGATATCGAAGCTATCACCACCAGATAAAGCTATCATTTGCTTTTCTGCATTTGTTCCTGATAAAGCTTCTACAAAAACTTCTGGATGCTCTTCATTGTACTTGTCTACATAAACTTGAAGCTTATCAGCTTCGTCGCCTTGCCATGCATGCCAAAATCTAAGCGTAACTTTTTCAACTTTTTCTTCCTTAGCTGGCTCAGCCTTGCCCTCTTCTTTTTTCTCAGGTGCAGCACCGTCGCCACATCCAGCAAGAATCATAACACTCATGCTAAGAACTAGTAACAAACTAAGTATTTTTTTCATATTTTTCTCCTTACTTGTTAACTGCTACTTCTATTTACCAGTTAAGGTTTACATAAATTCTATTTTTTTATTAGATAATATGTAAAATTATTGGTTTTAGAAGCAAACTAATATTAGTATCAGAATTCATTCTAATATATTTATTAGTTAAAGTCAATAAAACTACAACAAAAAAGAAAAGAAATGTATAATTTATATACAAAGATTCTTTTCTTTTTTTGTAATATATAAACTTTTTGTGTATTATAAAATACTATAAGTATTTTTTCAAGTCATCTACCTTATCTAATCTTTCCCAAGGTACATCCACATCTTCCCTACCAAAATGACCATAGGCAGCTACTTGAGCATAGATCGGTCTCCTTAAATCAAGGGTACTTATTATTCCTGCTGGTGTAAGATCGAAGTTTTCTAAAATAATATCCACTAATTTGTCTTCATCTACCTTATTTGTACCATCACAGTCCACATATACACTGACAGGCTTAGCCACACCTATGGCATAGGCAAGCTCGATTTCACACCTCTTAGCTAGTCCTGCTGCTACGATATTTTTAGCCATATACCTAGCCATATAAGCTCCTGAACGGTCTACCTTAGTCGGGTCTTTACCACTGAAGGCTCCTCCACCATGTGAAGCATATCCACCATAGGTATCTACGATAATCTTTCTACCTGTAAGACCACTATCTCCCATCGGTCCACCCACTACAAAACGTCCAGTAGGGTTGACAAATATCTTAGTCTTTTCATCCATCATATCTGAATCTACTACCTTAGCTATAACTTCTCTTTCTAGGTCAGCCCTTATAGTCTCTAGGCTTACATCAGCATCGTGTTGAGTAGATAATACTATAGTATCTATTCTAACTGGCTTATCACCATCGTATTCCACTGTTACCTGACTCTTACCATCTGGTCTAAGATAAGTAAGTGTACCATTCTTCCTAACCTCTGTAAGTCTTCTAGCTAGCTTATGTGACATACTAATAGGATAAGGCATAAGTTCAGGAGTCTCATCACAAGCATAACCTATCATCATACCTTGGTCTCCCGCTCCAAGTGTCTTATCATCATCATTCCTATGCTCTAAGGCATCATCTACACCCATAGCGATGTCCTTTGACTGCTCATCTATGCTGGTTAAAACAGCACAAGTCTCATAGTCAAAGCCAATATCACTCCTAGTATATCCTATCTCTTTTACCCTATCTCTAACCACCTTCGGTATGTCTACATAGCAGTCAGTGGTTATCTCCCCCATAACAAGTACCATACCTGTAGTTACGCAAGTCTCACATGCTACCCTAGCATCAGGGTCCTGTGATAATATGTTATCTAATATGCTATCTGAAATCTGGTCGCAGACCTTGTCTGGATGACCTTCAGTTACTGACTCAGATGTAAATAATCTTTTTGCCATAATTCTCCTCCTTTATAAAATCAAAGCTTCTCACAATATATTAGATTTAAAAATCAAATCGTAATATATAAAAGCCATCTCCTTGTTTACCATCTTAAAAGAATGGCAACATCAATATTCCATTCGTTACTAATAAAACTATAATGCCACATATGCTAGCCCCCACTATCACTGTAGGGAAGGCTCTCTTAAAATCTAGTCCTATGATGCCAGCTACTGCTGACCCAGTCCATACTCCAGTCATAGGAAGTGGTATAGCCACAAAAAGTAGCAAACCTAATAGCTCATACTTCACTATATTACTTCCCTTATCTAATGCCCTTCTTTCATACCAATCCACAAAGCCTACCAAAATCTTTTTCTCACGCATAAAGGCAAAGACCTGTGGTAAAAATAAAAGTATAAAAATCGACGGCAATACCGCTCCGATTAAGGTTATAATAAATGCAGATACATTTGAATAACCCAAATATTTAGCATAAGGGATTGCACCCTTCTGTTCTATTATCGGCGTAGCCGCCATAATCATTATCTTTAAAATGTCCATATCACTTAAAAATCTCCATTTATCACTTCTCGTATATTGCTATGGCATGAGCTATCTTTCGCTCATCACCTGCAGAAGGCTGGTTGACTACTTCGCCATCCACCATCATCTCAGATGAAGCTCCTCCATCTAGGTAGCCCCCATCTATGACTCCGTATTCCAACAAAAGTTCTGCACACTCATAACCACTTATACCCTTACTATCATCTCTCCTGCCATCTACGACTATAAAAACAAGGTGGTTATCATCAGTCACTCCCACCATAGTTCTCGGTTGATTTGTAATGGTAGGTCCGACGAAGCTGTCATAGTCTTCAGCTACATTTTCTCCATCTTTTACCAGCCAAGCTCCCAAGTTAAACATAGTTTTTATATACTTGTCTGGCTTAAAAAGCCCTTTTTTATCTACAAATAGGGGAACTTTCATAAATACATCAGAAAAATCAATCTTCATCCTAAAACGTAAATTATCACCTACATTATAAGAAGAATCTCTTCCTCTTTTTACTAAAACTTGATATTCATCTGATATTTCAGTCGGCTCACTTTGATACCTTCTTTCAACTACCTTGCCATCTTTTAAGATATAGCTGGTAGCCTCTCCACTGACCCTAGTAGTAGTCCCATTATATGAGTTAAAAAATCCCCACTGCCCATCATATAAAGCTCCATTTACGCAGTCTATATCTATAGCATTTCCTGTATTAGCATTAAACTTAAAGGAAATATCTGCATCTCCTATAAAAACCCTATTAGCATAATCTACCACCAGTATAGGCTTGCCAATATCCATAAGCTGAACTATATCCCCATCTTCAATAATACTACCATAAGGCTTACCCATAGTATCATAAAACATACCATTTACAGCATAATCAGCCTCATCATCCACCATATCAGTCATGGTTTGAAAACCATATAATTTATCAAATGAAAGGCTATTTTTAAGCTCGACTAAGGGGTTGTTCATATCTAAATCTAGGACATAAACATCCTCTTTTTTACTATTTATAAGCCTAGCTTCTTTCTCATATGATACTCCACTTATTACAGATGCTATTACTAATACTGTGAGAGCTACCTTAGTAATATTATTTACCATAATTACTAGTCCATTTCAAGTTTTGATATTACCTTAATACCATTATCTATCATACTCTTTAGAAATACATAGTTGTAGAACTCAGCCTCGTGCATATCTTCTATATCAAAGGTATCTACCAAGTCCTTGACCACATAGACCTCGCCCTCTAAATCATGTTCATTTAAGTAAGCTCTAAGCGTCATAGAAAACTGGTATACACAAATATCAGTCACACAGCCAACTACCACATAGTCACGCTCTACCTTATCGCTGGCAGGGTTATGAACTAAGATACCATTGGTCGAATTCTTCCTTATCTCCTTTAATCCAAGTGGCTTCAAAGCCTCGAGTTCACTTACTAATTCACTCTCCTTGGTCCCAGCTATGCAGTGTGGTGGATAAGACTTAAATTCCTTTGCATCTTCTGGGTGATAGTCAGTATAAGCTAAAACAGTAGCATCCTTATCTAAAAACTTCTTAGCAAGCTCTGCTGTGCCTGAGATATTTTTTTCTACCCTAGGACTATAAAGCGCACCCTCTCTAGCGAAGCCGTTATTTATATCTATAATACAAAGGGTAGTAGCTCTCACTTCTTCGTCGTTCATTTTGTGAACGCCGCTTGCTTCTACTGCACTTTTTAAATTTTCCCAAAACTTTTCTTGCATATCTTCCTCACTTTAAAACCAACACTACAGTTCTCTAAAATCTACATTTACTATTTTTTTGTCTAGCTCATCATAGTCTATATCTGCTTCATATACCTGCCCATTTTGAGGAGAAAAATCCATAAACCTATGTCTCTCAATATTCTCTAAATAAGCCTTTATAGCCCTCATGGTACAGCTATGACTTACTAAGGTAAATGAACTAGCTTCCCTAGAACTGACTTCTTCCAAGGTCTCATCTAAAGCCTTGCTCACCCTTTGGAGAAAATGATCATAAGTTTCCATATTATCCACTGGCAAAATATCATCAAACCATTTTCCAAATATATCAAATATATCTATATCATCAAATAGAGTCCCCTCCAGGTCGCCAAAATTAAGCTCTCTAAATCCAGCCTTAGTAAGCAAGTCCTTCTCTCCAAAAAGCACCTCACTAGTCTGCATAGCACGCTTCATATTCGAACTATAGTACAAATCCGTCTCAGGAAAGTCTACATTTTTCCTTATTTCTATAAGCGCCTCTCTACCCTCATCAGCAAGTGGCACATCTGTATCACCTACCAAGGTTCCTGATACATTTGCTTCTGAAAGACCATGCCTTACAAAAATGCATTTAATTTTTTTCATATATACCTCTTATTCATAATTGAGCTCGTACTTCTAAAATCAAACAAATTTATATAAATAAAATAGACTAAATTTGATGTAAAATGTGGTCATAGCACAGCTTCAAATAATATTTCTTATCATCAAATTATAGCCTATTTTAGCGATTTTGTATATAGTTTAAGTCTAAAAGTAATCTTTAAAAAAAATCTAAAAATCATGCACTGCAATGGTAAGTGCAGGCACTAATTGTTTCTTCCTAGACACCACATTTTTTATTAGTACAAAACCATCTTCATCCTTAGCATCTTCTGGCATATCAAAGGCTTTTTGAACCAATTTTTTCGCACCCTTCCCTACACATAAAAGAGTAGTATTTTGTTCAAGAATACTAGTGAGCATGAAAAATATCATGTCCTCATCAGCACTACGAAGCACGTTCTTTATATAAGGTAAAAGCCTCTCTTTTAAGTTCTCAAGCTCTTCAGTATTAAGAAGGCTAAGCTGACCTATAGCTATAAGTTTACTTCCCATATTAAACTGTTTGTAATCTTGACCAAGTATCTGCTCATCCGTTTTTTCTCCTAACTGGCTAGCAGCAGCAAACATCTCTTGAGCATATTCTTCTATATTTATTCCTGCTATATCTGCAAGCTTTCTCCCCACGTACTCATCCATTTCAGTACAAGTCGGCGACCTAAAAAGTAGGGTATCAGAAATGATGGCTGAACACATTATTCCTGCTATATCTGGTGGAATATCAAGTTTTTGTTCCCTATACATCTGGTAGATAATAGTAGCTGTACAGCCCAGTGGCTGGTTCCTGAAATACACAGGGGCAGTGGTCTTCATACTGCCTAGCCTATGATGGTCTATTATCTCTAGCACATTGGCATGTTCCATACCTTTTACAGCCTGACTCTTTTCATTGTGGTCTACCAAGATAATCTGCTTGCCCTTAGCACCGAGCATATTCCTCTTGGAAATCATACCCATGTACCTACCATTTTTGTCCAAAACAGGGAAGTATCTATATCTTACACTAGCCATGATATCTCTAATATTATCTATATAGTCACTCTCTTCAAAGACCACCAAGGAGCTAGTCTTCATAAAATAACTAATGGGCATGGCTTGACTAATCAGCCTAGCTACTGTAAAAGCATCATAATCTGTACTAATCACTACCACAGCAAAATCATCAGCCAGCTTTTTTATTTTCTCATCTACTTCAGCTCCAAGACAAACTATAATGCACTCCACTCCTTTTTTAATAGCAAGTAGCTGAGCATCATACCTATTCCCAATAATAAGCAAATCATGAGCAGTTATATGGGCTTCTATCTTATCTAGGTCTGAAGCTGCGATTAAAACCTTTCCTTTATTAAAAACATCTTCCTTATCACCTGCTATCATCCTTCCATTGATTGTATCTATGATATTTTCATACTTGGTACTTGCTACTGCTAATATGCTATTATCCCTTATATTCATATAGGACTTAGCCAAGTCGCTCAGGGTAATAATACCCTCTATCATCTCGTTTTCATCGACTATGGAAAGGGTGGTAATATTATTTTCCATCATAATATCCCAGGCCTTTTTTACTGTAATATCCCTACTAATACCCGGCATCTTCCTGACTTCAATATCCTTAATTTGAGTATTTACATTTTCAATAAGTCTAGGTTCTTCCTGTTTAAAATAATCTAACACAAAACGGGTTTCTTCATTTATTTCCCCTGCCCTTCTTGCCTCATACTCACCCTCAGCAGTCCTACGCTTGTATTCAGCATAGGCTATAGCTGAACAAATGGAATCTGTATCAGGATGCCTATGCCCTATCACCAAGGTTTTGCTCATATTAAATCCTCCTATCACTGACTTAACTTACAAAAATATCTCTTCATATCTGTTGTATGTTCTCCCTTTTGTCTCCCAAGGTAGATTACCTGAATCCTTTTCTTTAACTTAAAATAATAAATATATAAAAAATGCAGATAATCCCCCACTGCGAACTATCTGCTGAAATACATTATTAATTTTGAATTATTTGCTCAAAGAACTTCTGTGTCTCTTTTAACTGCCTCAATGCATATATAATCTCAAACAATCTTCCATTCTCATACTCAAGAGTCTTTTGCAAAGTATTGATAAATTTCTTCTCTAAAACATCATAAATATCATCAGCTCCTAAAAGTGCCAAAATCTCTATGAAGATTATATTCTTTTCCTGAGCTGTACAAGCCTTTAGTTTTTCCAAGACTTCATCTAAACTATACTTAGCCTTATACTCAGACTTAGGCAAATCCATCTCCTTGCAATAAGCATCTATAACACCCTTCTCTAAGTCATTTACTTCCTCATTGGCCTGTGCAGCATAGATACTTAAGTCTAAAAATAGTTCCTTCGCCTCATCAGATAATCTCGATAAATACATAATAACTCCTTGAATGTCTATTATTTACTACCTCTACAAATAACTTGTAATATAATTATAGGTATATAATATAATGGTGTCAAGTGAACATATTACCCTATTATTGTAAATTCTTATACTAGTTCTACCCTGTCTCCTTGGGCTCTAAGCCACATATGCGCACCCCTGCCATAAAGGCTAGCTGTAACTAAATACTCTCCATTTCCTTTCTCCTTAATTTCAGCATTAGGAAACCTATCTCTAATAGACTCTATGGACTCTCCTCTGAAGATAAACTTAATGCGTTCTAAGTCACCCCCTTGCATAAATTGTATACGCTTCCTAAAAATCCCCTCTTCAAACCTATCCTTATAAGGAAGCTCAAACTTTTCATCCAAGACTTCCATCTCTCTAATACGGTCGAGCCTATAAATAATAGGAATTACCTTATCTATATCTAAACTCTCCCTACTAATATAGGCTATCAGATAAAAATAATACTCAGAAAACATGATGGCAAGGGGCTTAAGTTTCCTCTCCACCACCTTCTTGTCCTGCATCCTAAAATATTTCACCCTTACTAATCTTTTCTCCTTAATAGCATTTGAAAGTACCCACATCTTGCCTAGAAAATCCTTACCATGAGCAGGCTCTACATAGTGAAAAAGCTCATTAGAAATCATCTTCTCCACGAACCTGATATTCTCACTAGAACTACAAGCCTTAACAAACTTCTTCAAAAGCCCCTTCATCTTCTTCTTAGTAAACGCCCTACTCGCTAGCAAAATCTTAGACAAAGCCAAAATTTCGTCATTAGTAAAACTAGAGGCACTAGCATGACTTAGTCTATAAACCCTAGCCTTCTTATCGAAAATAAGCTCATAAGCCAGTCCCTCTTCTAGGTGCTTTTCCTTAATAAACTCCCTCAAATCACTAATATCCCTAGCAACACTGCGCTCATCTATACTATACTTAAAAGCAAGGTCAGACTTAGTAAAAGTCCTCCCCTCCAAAAGGTATGTATACATATCTAATATGCGATAAGTTTTTGAAATCGGCATGATGGCTCCTTTATAGTTTATCTTTAATTTACATAATTAATTTTTCTATATCTTCAAGCGACATATTACTGCACTTACTAACAATCTCTTTATCTATACCATTAACAAGCATATTTTTTGCAAGGACTATTCGTTCTTCTTGCCTGCCCTCTTGCCTGCCCTCCATGCGCCCAATATTTTTACCCATCTCATACTTGACTTCCAACTCTTCTTCAAATGATAACGCCTCTAATGCCATAGCCTTAAACTCCTTTTTCCCAAATAATTCTGGATATAAGCCTTTTGATTTACATTCCTTTAAAGCTTCTGTGAATGCTTCAATCAGTATTAATGACTCTTCCTTTTCTTTACTTTCTTCCCTCATTCTTATTATATTATCATTATATTGTTTTATCAAGTAGGCATAGGCTGAAAGGGCATCCTTTCTATTAAGCACTCTTTTAGGCAACATATCATAATTAATATCTATTATCTTAGTCCCTAAGTCTATTTCTTGCTCATCTATATTTATAATAGTTTTTAGACTATTCTTCTCTTTTATATAAGACTTCCCATTATAAAGAATATAGAACTCAGCAGCTGGCAATTCTATTTTTTTAGATGTATGTAAGCCTCGCTCATATCTTTCATTTATATATTTTTCCAACAACCTAGAATAATAGAGCAAGAGTCGTATATCCATATTATAATTAACACTGCTCTGATGCTCTATTAAAACGATTAGCTTATTATCACTAGTAAGAAAAGATAAGTCATTTTTAAGTGAATTTAAGATATAGTTTTCTAAATCTAATAAATGTATATCATCCTTATTTAAAATATTACCACTGATGTCATAATATAAATCTACTAAATTTTCCTTTTCTTTGAATATATTCCTAAATATACTATCCTTAGAGTTTCTCTTAATATTTTCCATATAATCCCCTTTCAACATTCAGGGATTATCTACATCCAAGCCATAACTATTTCGCAAATATAATCCCCTATTTATCCCCACAAGGAAATTATATACCCTTAAAAATTAAAAGTACAGGGCAAGTAGCCCACTAAGGATTTTACTAAAGACAACATCCATCCGCCTGGCTATAATGAAATAATCTCTATCAGCTTCTTATCCTGCAATCTAATACACTTCGCCATTACTAATTTCTTCTCTTTAATGGCATTTGAAAGTGCCGACATCTTACCTAAAAAATCCTTACCATGAGCAGACTCTACATAATGAAAAAGCTCATTATATATTATCAGAAATGTATTCTGCAAAACTATTAAAAATCTTCCTACGATTTCCAGTGCCATCTACTTCAAAAACTTCTCCTTTATCATTTTGTAAAATAAGCAAAAAATCTATAGCTAAATTTTCTATAACATAAAATTCCTTAGGAAGTGACCTCAATTCTCTCTCCATTAAAGTAATATCCACTACATTAAGTCTTTTTGATATATTAAGACCTGTAGGTTCCATAGTATCAAAAAATCCTGTCCCATACTCTTTTAGATATTCTTTATATTCATCAGCAAATTTAAGCCCCAATACCTTCTCTGCTCTTGCTATCTCCCCATCTGATACTCCACCAATACAATCAAATGAATCTACACTAGATATTATTTTTTTTAAATTACTCATCTTCTTCCTCCACATTCTCTTCTCTATTCTTCCAATGTTCTTCCTTCTCTTTTTTAAACTCCATTCTATTTATTTCACTTTCCTTTGTTTTTTTATGTAATATTGCGTCATTTCCCTTTCCTCTGTGTTCTGTTGTACTTAGTTCAGCTAAAGGAGCATCTGATTTTTGACCAATATGATGCAATTCTATAGTTTCTCTATTCTTGTCAATTGGTGATAATCCTTTTTCCATCCTTTCTCTATTAGTTCTACCTCTTTCATCCTTTTGCTCCATATCTATATCAGTTTTAATCAAACACTTTCTACCATTCACTTCTTTTTCAACCAGTCCTGCTCTATCATAAATTTCATATTCTTCGATAGATGATATTGCATCAATAACTTCATCTGACCAACCTTTTTCTTCTTTAATTCTTTCTTTTTCTTTTTGACTTAATCCTATATTATCATCTGAATCTTTAACATCTCTCACACCATCGGTCTCATTATCAGAAACAGCATTTTCTACATCAACATCTTTTTCAACTTGCTTATTTGTTTCTGAATCACTAACACTATTTTCCAATTTAGCCTTGTATTTTTCATATCCTCCAATATCATCTTTGAAAGTCTCTTTAAAACTACCTTCTATTTTATCAGAAATAGTATCTGCCACTTTTTCAGCAGAGATTTCTAAACCTTCTACAGCTTCTCCCATTTCTGCTAATGCAGCTAAAATTTCCATATATCCCTCCTATCTTAAAATTCTTTCTAATGCTTTTTCTTGTTCAACACTTATTCGCCCGTCATTTCTAAGTCTATACTCATAAATAATGCTAGTAAGTATCTTATCTACATATTTTTCATCAAAATCATTTACTGATGGTGATAATCTCTCCAATATAGCTTCTCTTGCATACCTTCTACTATCCATTATAGCATCAATAATATTCTCTGAATTAAATAATTCATATATTATCTTAGCCCTTTCACTAGAGACCTTCTTATCATAAGTCTCATCTATTGGCATTCTTATATACCTAAGCATAAGTAGTTTAGCATCTGCAGGTAAATTTAGTTTATAAATAAATCTCTCTAAATCTCGTAAGTCTATTTCATCTACATCTAACCTGTCAGCAGAGGAAAGCATAAAGTAATCTATAAGTTTAGTAAACTCAAAGTTCCTATCCTTCTTTTCCAAAGTATACTTATAAATCTTCTCATCAGATTTACTATAATCCACATGACAAAGCACTGGTTCTATCCAATCATTTTGATAAACTGCGCAAACTCCAGTTTTTAATCTAGATAGCTCTATTATCTGCTCATCACCTAAAGCTGCTGCTCGTCCTACAAGTTCCCTATCTGACATATCTGGTAATCTTAGGATAATTTTAGTATTGGTATTCCTTATAACAGATTGGTCCAAAAGACCAGGTGCTTGGTCAACTATAATAAAGCCTTCCCCATAAGTTCTCATTTCTGCTATAGAATTGGCAAGCATTTCTACTGATTTCCCCATCAAATTAGCACTATCTACACCTTGTTGAGACGATGTCTTCTTAAGTAAATTATGAGCCTCTTCCAAAACTGTAACATGCCTTAAACTACTATCAGAGCTCTCTCTATTAGCCATTCTATACTCTTGCATTTTCATAACCAAAAGTCCCATGATTAGCGCCTTCGTTTCTGTAGAACCTACCCTGCTAAGGTCTACTATGACATTTTCATCATAAAGTTCTTCTGGTCTTATATCATCCGAAGTAAATATTTGGCCATATATACCATTTGTAAGTGATTTTACCCTGGTGGAAAGTGCACCTGTATAATCTCCCTTGCTATCACTAGAATAAGCTGAGTCATCCACTACTTTCTTTATCCATATTAAAACATCTTCAAAATTGGGATATAGATAACCACCCTTTTCGTTTTCATATTTGCAAGTGGATTCATTAAGGTCCCAGCCCGCATTTACATAAGATTGTTCTATTGCATCCTTTAAAACTGCCGGCATAGCTGCATACATAGGCCAACAAACATTGAAAATCTCAACTAACTTATCTATGTGCTCTAAGACATGGACATCATCTGGAAAACTAAACGGATTTATTCTCAAAAGCTCTGTCTTCTTAGAATTAGTTCCTAAAACTCTAACATCATTTCTGTGTCCAAACTTATCTTTATATTCTCCCTTAGCTGGTTCTATAACCATAAACTTTACAGAATTTGGAATATAATCATCTGCACCTAGTATTTTTTCTAATATAGAATATACAGCATTAGACTTACCAGAACCAGTAGAACCCGTTATAAAGGTATGCATAGCTAAACTATTTAAATTTAATTCAACTGGTATTTTACCATTTACACCCTTTTCCTCTCTACCCATATGATAAAGACTTCCTATACTTATATACTTGCCTTTTTTAGACTTATTATGAATAAGATTCCTACCAAATGAAGCTGTTTCTATAACTGACACCCCACTTATAGACTTCCTAGGAATTCCCAAGCCTACTGCAAGTTCCTTACCACTTATCATAGAAGCAGGTGTCACTTGATTTTTTACATTATATTCAAAGAGTGGATGCTTAAATTTTCTTAAATACTCCTTAATCCTAGCTACCTTTGATGTATCTTCCCACGTATTTATACTAGCATTTTCAACATAGGTTAAATTACCACTAATAAGCCCCTTATAGGAGCTAGCGGCCATCCTACTTTCCATAGTGGTTGGAGCTAAGAAGTACCCAGCTATAGCAAAAACTCCATAGTTTTCGCTCTCTTTTATTCTTTCCAACTTATCATCGATTTGCTTAAGAAGTTGCTCTATGGTCTTATTTACATATGAAATATGTAGCATCCTACCCGCAGTTTCAGTTTTGGATGTACCATCTGAAACTGATTTTATTTCTCCCTCAGCTACTGACTTACCTATCGTCTCTGTCTGAGTCTTAGTGGTACCAAATGTACTAGTATCCGACCAATTTTTGCTCCTAGCTATGCTATGTGAATAATTTGCAGAAACAGAACTGCTAGCACCTACTGAACCCCCTCCTCCTGGAATACTTACAGAAGCTGTTTGAGTGTGTGAAACTCCTACCGTATCTGTATGGGTAGTCGAACCACCCTCTGTATGCGCTGTACTTTTACTACGTCCTAACGACAATGCATTTGACTTAGTATTACTAACTGTCTTACTCAAAGATTCTGTAAATGTCTTATTAAGTCCCTCAGAAGAACTCTCATTAAAGGTAAGGTCGCTTTTTAAAAATGGCATAAGTTTAGAATAAATTA
>PDWI01005793.1_pt1 | contig 15783 bp, 17 predicted proteins | sample 1430891 | NCBI WGS metagenome assembly PDWI01 (sample SAMN01162508, study PRJNA174530) | Oral metagenome, whole genome shotgun sequencing project. | biome: Marine environment; feature: Marine mammal; material: Swab sample of the gingival sulcus; isolation source: swab sample of gingival sulcus...
CCATTGATATTCCTGTAAAAGTTCCACCAAAAAATGCCACTTGCTTTATGGAATTTTTTGGAAGAGTTTCTAAATGAGTATCAATTATATTTTTTAAATCTTCTAAACTTACATCTGTTTCTCTTCCATTTATCTTTTTTTGATTACAAAACACACAAGAATTTGGACACCCAAAATGACTTATAAAAACTGGAATATTATAATGTCTCATTATATTTTACTCCTAACTTTATACATAAATCTTTAGCTGCAAATTGTTCTGCTTTTTTCTTGCTTCCGGCACTTCCCACTCCAAAAAAATCTTGACACTTTACTTTAATTTTAAATTCTTTCATATGATCTGGTCCACTTTCTTCTATAACATCATAAATTGGAATTTCTTTATATTCTTTTTGAATATATTCTTGAAGTATTGTTTTATAATCTAAAATATCTTCATCTTCTTCAATATGGTCTATATATTTTTTCATATGGTTCAAAACATAAGTCTTAGCTTCATTAAAATTAGAATCCATATATATTGCCCCTAAAATAGCTTCGAAAGCATCTCCTAAAATAGAATCTCTGTCTCTTCCTCCTGTCATTTCTTCACCTTTGCTAAGCAACAAATATTCTCCTACTTTTAACTTTCTTGAAATTTTGGCAAGTATTGGTTCACTTACTATCATAGATTTTATTTTTGCTAAAGTTCCTTCACTTGCATTTCTATTTTTTTTAAACAAATATTCTACAATAATTAACCCTAAAACTGAATCTCCTAACAATTCTAGTTTTTCATTATTTATTTTTTTATATTTTCTATTTTCATTTCCAAAAGATTTATGAAGAAGAGCTGTTTTTAATAAAGTTTTGTCATTAAAATAATATCCTAAGTTATGCTCTAAATTTAATAAGTTTTTCACTTTCTCTCTCCTTACTATATTTTCAACTAAAAAATAACTACAACTTCTAAGATTCTGCCTTATAAATTCCTTTGAGAACTGAACGTTCCTAGCAATCTAAAATTACTTTGCTAACTATCTTTTCTTTTTGGAGTTGTTATATACTATCCCTTAACCCTTTTGTCAAAGAAGTTTGAGTAAAATTTTACATGAGAAATGACAGCAGGAGCTTTAGCTCCTCAGTCATCCCCCTATGTAGTTTTATTTTTCATATTTTTTCATAATTATAACTGAATTATGTCCTCCAAATCCTAATGAATTTGACATTGCAACATTTACTTCGGTTTCTATAGCCTTATTTGCAACATAATTTAAATCACATTCTTCATCCACAACATCTAAATTTATTGTTGGTGGTAATATATTTTTTTCTATTGCTTTAGCAATTATTACTCCTTCTATTCCTCCAGCAGCTCCAAGTCCATGACCCGTCGCTCCCTTCGTAGAGGATACATACATATTGTAAGCATGTTCTCCAAATAGTGTTTTCACTGCTCTAGTTTCTGTTTTGTCATTTGCAGGAGTAGAAGTTCCATGAGCATTTATATAAGTTACATCTTCTTTTGATAAATTTGCATCTTTCAATGCAATTTCCATCGCCTTTATTGCTCCTTCTCCACTTTCAACTGGTGCAGTTATATGATGAGCATCGCAAGTTTCACCAAAACCAACAACTTCTGCATATATTTTTGCTCCTCTTTCCAAAGCTGAATCTAATTCTTCTAAAATTAAAATTCCTGCTCCTTCGCCCATTACAAAACCATCTCTATCTTTTGAAAATGGCTTTGAAGCTTTCTTAGGACTCTCATTATTAGTTGCAGAAAGTGCTTTCATATTTGCAAAACTATTTATACAAAATTTCGTAACACAAGCTTCTGCTCCACCAACTATCATTGCTTTTGCTTTTCCACTACGGATGATTTCAAAACCTTCTCCTATTGAATGAGTTCCAGAAGCACAAGCAGTTACAACTGATTTATTTGGTCCTTTAGCCCCATTATATATAGCAATATTTCCCGCAACCATATTTTCTATCATTGCTGGTATAGTAAATGGAGATATTCTTTTGGCTCCTTTTTCTAATAAATTTTTATGTTGAGCTTCAAAAATCTCTATTCCTCCAACTCCTGATGAAACAACAACTCCAACGTCCCATTCATTTTTTTCATCTATTTTTAAACCTGAATCTTCTAATGCCATTTTTGTTGCTGCAATACCAAATTGTGTACTTCTAGCAAGTTTTTTTAACTCTTTTTTTTCTATTCCAAATAAAGTCCCATCAAAATCTTTTACTTCTCCAGCAATTTTTACAGGATCATCTCCTGCGTCATAAGCTGTAATTGTATCGATTCCTGTTTCCCCATTTATAATTTTATTCCAACTATCTTCAAGATTTAAACCTAAAGAAGTTATCATACCTAGTCCTGTGACTACAACTCTTTTCAACTTTTTCACCTCTTTATTCTCATACTTTATTTCTATTGTTTTTTATAAATTAAAGAATAACGGGACATAATTATTTACATCCCGTTACTTAATTTTTTATAGAATTATTTATGAGATTCTATATAATCTATTACATCTTTTACTGTTTTAATTTTTTCTGCATCCGTATCAGGAATTTCTACTTCGAATTCTTCTTCAAAAGCCATTATTAGCTCAACAGTATCTAATGAATCTGCCCCTAAATCATCAATAAAATTAGAATCCATTTTTATTTGTTCGGCCTCTACACCTAATTGTTCAACTATAATTTCTTTTACCTTATCTAACATTATTTTTCCTCCTTAAATTTTTGTAAATTTTTTTGTAAAAATTTTAATAAATATTTCCTAACATTCTTAGTTATTATACAACATTTCTATATATTTTTCAAATTTTCTATTGTTTCTATATTTACAACTTCTATTTCTTTATCGATCTTTCTTATAAGTCCTGCCAAAACTTTACCAGGTCCTATTTCATAAATTTTATTAATTCCTAGTTTTTTCATTTTCTGAATAGTTTCAACCCATTTAACAGGTCCAAAACTTTGTTCGTAAATTTCTGTAACAACTTCATCTTGATTTTCCAATAAATTAGTTGAAGTGTTTGCTATAACTTTTACATCTCCAATATTGAACGAAAATTTTTCTGCTTCTTTTTTTAATTTCTCTCCCGCTTCTTTCATTAAAGAAGAATGAAATGGTCCAGCAACTGCAAGTGGCATAGCTCTTCTTGCTCCAGCTTCTTTTAATGCTGCACAAGCTTTTTCTATTGCAACATTTTCTCCCGCTATAACAGTTTGTTTTGGCTCATTGAAATTAACAGCTTCTACAACTCCATCAATATTTTTTAAAATTTCTTTTATTTTTTCGGCATCTAATCCTATTATAGCTGCCATTGTTCCTTTAGTTTTTTCTAAAACTTCATTCATTATTTTTCCTCTTAGAGAAACTAATTTAGTAGCATCTTCAATAGATAAATAATCTGCTCCACCAAAAGCTGCAAATTCGCCAACCGAATGTCCAGCAACATAATCTGCTTTTATTCCTTTTTCTTTTAAAAGTTCAGTTAACACCAAGCTCATCCCAACTATTGCAGGTTGAGTGTTAGCTGTGTTTCTTAATTCTTCTTCTGTCCCCTCAAACATAATTTTTTTTAAATCAAAATCTAAAACTGAAAAAATTTTATCAAACAACTCTTTTGCTTTTTCATTATTTTCATATAACTCTTTTCCCATTCCAACATATTGTGTTCCTTGACCTGGATACACAAAAGCAATTCTATTCATTTTTTTCTCCCTTTGTTTTTAACTTTATTTCTATATTAATATGCCCATTTCATAACTATTGAACCATAAGTAAGTCCTCCACCAAAACCAGTAAGTGCAATATTATCACCTTTTTTTACAAGCCCTTTTTCCAAGGCTTCCCCAAGTGCTATTCCAATAGAGGCTGTTGAAGTATTTCCAAATCTATCTAAATTTACATAAAATTTTTCTTTTGGGAATTTCATTCTTTTTGCTGCACTATCTATTATTCTTAAATTTGCTTGATGAGGAAAGATCATAGATAAATCTTCTACTTGTATACCAGCTTGTTCTAAAGCAGTTAGTGTAACCTTAGGCAAAACTTTTACAGCAAACTTAAATACTTCTTGACCATTCATTTTTACAAAATTTTCTCTATTTTCTATTGTTTCTTTATTATTTGGCTTTTTAGAACCTCCAGCAGGAATTTTTAAAATCATGTCATCTTCACCCTCTGCTCCAAGTGACATTCCTTTTATTCCATAACCTTCTTCAACTTCCCCAACTATTGCTGCCCCTGCTCCATCTCCAAATAGAACACAAGTATTTCTATCTTCCATATCTGTTATTCTTGAAAGAGTTTCTGCTCCTATTACGAGAATATTTTTATAAACTCCTGAATCTACTAAAGATTTAGCAAGAACTAAACTATAAATAAATCCTGTACAAGCTGCATTGACATCAAAACAAGGAATAGAAGTTAAACCCAATTTTTTCTGAACTATACAAGCCGCACCTTGTGCTAAATAATCTCCAGTTGTTGTTCCTAAAATTATTAAGTCTATCTCTTCCTTCTTTAACTTTGAACTTTCTATTGCTTTTAGTCCTGCTTTCGTTGCTAAATCAGAAGTTGCCTCATCTTTATCTGCAAATCTTCTCTCTGTTATTCCAGTTCTCGTTCTTATCCATTCATCACTTGTGTCAACTATTTTTTCAAAATCAAAATTTGTTACTATATTTTTTGGAACATAATATCCCATTCCCTTTATTCCTACACTTTTCACTTTTGTTCCTCCATAACTTTTTTTAATTCTTCAATAAAGTTTAATTCAACAAATTTTTTCGCAACTTTCAAGGCATTCTTTACTGCAACATAATCAGAATTTCCATGAGCCTTAATTGAAATTGAATTTAAACCTAAAAATATCGCTCCTCCATACTCTGAAGCATCAACTTTTTCTTTCACTCTTTTAAAAACTGGTTTTAAAAATAAAGCAAGTACTTTATTTATAAAATTAGAAACAATTTCTTTCTTTAAAGTATAGAAAATATATTTCCCTATTCCTTCCGAAGTCTTTAAAAGAATATTTCCAGTGAAACCATCTGTTACAACGACTTCTACATCTCCGTCTAACATTTTTGTACTTTCTATATTTCCCACAAAGTTTATAGATTTATTTTGCTTTAATAAATCATAAGCATTTCTAGTTAGCTCGTTTCCTTTTCCTTCTTCCTCACCTATATTTAACAAAGCCACTTTTGGATTTTTAATATCAAAAAATATTTCCATATATTTCGAGCCCATTATGGCATATTGATTTATAAATTCTGGTTTAGAATCTGCATTCGCTCCCAAATCTAAAAAAACTGTCTTAGATTTTTTGCTTGGCATTACAACTGCTATTGCAGGTCTTAAAACTCCTTTTATTCTCTTTAATTTTAATTGACTACTTGCAAGTAGTGCTCCAGTATTTCCACATGAAACTGAAGCCTCTGCAAAATGATTTTTTACTAAATCTAAGCAAACATTCATTGAAGCATCTTTTTTTTCTCTGACTGTCTTTATCGGATCATCTGTCATTTCAACAACTTCTCTTGCATCTTTAATTTCTATTCTATCCTTATCGTATTCATATTTTTTTAATTCATTTTCTATTACTTCTTTTTTACCAACTAATATAATTTCTATTTTTTCATTTTCGTTTAAAACTTCAATAGCTCCTCTTATAGTCGATGTAGGTGCATAATCACCGCTCATTGCATCTAAAGCAATTTTCATATAACCTCCCATCAATAACTCTATCTGATATCCTAAATTTCTTAAGCTCAATATAGTCGTATAGCATTTATTATATTTTAATATCTAATTCTTGTAAATATTTTTTTAAAAATTAGTAAATTTTAATCTTTTTCCTCTAAAAGGATAATACAATATAAAAGAAACTAATAAATATAACATTTCAACAGAAATTATATAGTATGGCCAAGGTCCTAAAACATCTAAAAGAGTCGAAGTGTTTGGTATTCTATTCACATATAGATAATTAGTCCCCAATTTTTTATTTATATAAAAAACTCCAAGAGCTATCAAATTAACTAAAATAAATGAAGAAACTACGCCGACCTTAGTCGGACGAAACTTAAAAAATAACATCGTATAAATTACAGATAAAATTATAAAAAAATGTGTCACAAAAAAGCTAATAGATAAAACGTCACTAAAATCATTATTTAATTCAGGTGTTATTAAAGCAAAAATAGCCCCAGCTCCCCAAAAATAAAGTGGCTGAAAAAAAGTTGAACTTTTAAAAAAACTTGTCAATATTGCTAAGATTAATGATAAATTGCATAAATGTAACGGCAATAAATAAATATAACTTTCTCCATTATAATAATATCTATATAATAACTCCGCTATTTTAATTCCCAAAATTAACAAAGTTATAGCTCTAAAAAAATTAACTCTGTTCTTTTTATCCATACAATAAGCTAAAATTAAAATTATTAAAGATGAAAAAACACCAAGTCCAAGAGCTATAAAATGCTCTGTTCCAAACAAAATAAAGCCACTCATCTTATTTTCTCTCCTTTCACATCTATTATTTATGAAATCCTAAGTCTGCTGGATTTAAATCCCCTGATATATAAATCACTTGTCCTCCAACTTTTTCAAACTCTTTTCTCTTATGCGTAACTTTTTCTATTAATAAAGTTGTTTCTTTTTTTATATTTTCTTTTTTATAATATCCCAAAGACCAATAATCAATAACCAATTTACTGTCTCCAAAAATTTTGCTTTCTAAATTTCTTCTAGCATATTCCAAAGCAAAATAAAGCCCTAACAATTCGCCATAATTATTTGTTTTTCCTTTATCTAGTAAAATATTTCCAAATTCATTTATTTTCCAAGAATTCTTATCTAAAAAATTCATAACTTTTTCATCCAAAAGATAATCAATTAAACCTTCTTTATTCTTATTTGTAACTCTTACTTCAACTCCGAAACCTCTACCTGTTCCTGCATCAAAGTAAACTCCATCTTCTAATTTGAAATTCTTTATTTTTTCAATTTTTTTACCGTAATCATAATTAGCCCCATCACATAACCATCTTTGAGCTTCTTCAATATTTTTAAAAGATTTATATCTTGCTCTTGTTCCTGTAATAATTTTTTTACAACTATCCCAGTCTTCAACTATTCCATTTTTGTTTTTATCTAAAAAATAAGCATAATATTTTACTGCCATATTATTCCTCCTGCTTAATATGATACCATATTTTTATAATTGATTATAAGTCTTTTTTTAGAGATGAAACTGCGTTCACTTCATTTATTATTTCATTCTCTTAGAGCTATGCTCTCTTAGAAATTCTTGTAAACTTGTTTGTTAGAAGTTCTTAGATGCTGTCGACATAAGAGTACAACCCCAGTTTAAAAAAAATTTTATTCTACAAAAACTTAATTTATAATTTCCTTAGATATAAAAAATCGTATTGAGAAAATATCAATACGATTCATTTTTTTACTTTTTTAAAAATTTCTAATTTTTTATCTTTTTCAGAGATTATAAGTTCTTCTTCTCTTATACCAAATTTCTCAAACTTCCAATCGATATTTAAAGTTTTATCAGACCATAAAATACCACTTTCATCTTCTGGTTTATATAAATCACTACACTTGTATAAGACTTCTGTCCCATCTTCCAAACTTAAAAACCCATGAGCAAAACTCTTTGGAATATAAAGCATAAATTTGTTTTCCTCAGATAAAATAGTCGTAAAATATTGTCCATAAGTTTTTGATCCCTCTCTTAAATCAACTACAACATCATAAATTTTTCCTCTAGTTACTTTAATAATTTTCGTCTGTGGATTTTTTTTTTGAAAATGTAAACCTCTTAATACTCCTTTTTGAGAATAAGAATAATTGTCCTGAACAAATTCTTCTATTATTCCTAAATTTTCAAAAGACTTCTTATTATAAATCTCTTGAAAAAATCCTCTTCTATCTCTAAAAATTTTAGATTTTATAACTAACAAATCTTTTATAAAAGTTTTTTCTATTTTAAAATTATTCATCTTTGATAACTACCCTTTTTATATTTAGATCAAATTTATTTCTTTCAAATATCTATCTATCGCATCTTTCCAATGTGGTATTTGCATCCCAAGAGTTTCCTTTATTTTTTTACAATTTAATTTACTAAATTTTGGTCTTTTAACTTCTGAATTCAAATCTTCCGTCTTTACCATTTTAAGCTGTCCATCCCAAAGTAGCTTTTCTAAAATATATTTTGCTTGATCATACTTTGATACTGTCCCATCATTAGTAAAATGATATATCCCTGAGTCCGCGTTTCGTTTAAGTAATTCTAAACTAAAAGCTACTAAATCTTTTGTATAAGTTGGTGATGATATTTGATCATCCACAACTTCTATTTCATCACTAATTCTACTTAATTCTATAATTTTATCAACAAAATTTGTGTTCCCCTTTCCGAAAAGCCAAGAAGTTCGTATTATATATATCCTCGCTTTTTCATTTTCTAATAAATCCGAAATCAAAATTTCTGCTTCTCTCTTTGATTGAGAATACGTAGACAAAGGATTTGTTTCATCTTCCTCTATATAACCTACATTTTCATTATATAGGTAATTATCAATTTCTCTATCAAAAACAAAATTTGTGGAATAAGTCAAATATGTCAAACCTAAATCCTGTGCTATAGTTGCCAAGCTAACAGCGGCTTCCATATTCACTTTATAACATTCTTCTTGTTCCTCTTCTGCCAAATCTACATCATTATATGCAGCACAATTTATTATTGTATCTATATCATAATTCTTGCACATAGTTTTTATATATGCCCTTAAAAAATCTATATTTGTTATGTCTACTTCATCTTTATCAGTTGCAAAATACTTTTCTCCTAAATTATCTAATTCTTTTTTTAAATCAGAACCTAATTGACCTTTTGCTCCAAATATTAATTTCATATTTATACCTACCTTTTTTATCTTTCCCAATGCTAAAATTTCTACTTATTCTATATATTATAATATTTTTTTCTAATTATTACTAGACCAAATTGCTAATATATATTTTAAATAATTCCAAAGAAGCCATTTAAGGAAAAGTCAATTTACAATTTTAATTTTACTAAAAATTTTATTTTGACAATCATGAAATTTTATGTTAAAATTTGTTGTTAAAATTTCGATATTCCACTTTAATTATATAATTAAATGAATGTCTTGTAGGAGGAAAAAGATGAAAGAAAAGTTAATTGAACTTGTAGAAAAAGAATATCTAAGAGATGATATCCCATCTTTTAAAGCTGGAGATACTATAGGTGTTTACTACAAAGTAAAAGAAGGAAACAAGGAAAGAACTCAGCTATTTGAAGGAGTTGTTATCAGAGTTAATGGTGGAGGAATCGGGAAAACTTTTACTATCAGAAAAGTTACTGCTGGAATCGGAGTTGAAAGAATAATTCCAGTTAATTCTCCAAGAATCGAAAAAATTAAAGTTCTAAAAGTTGGTAGAGTAAGAAGATCTAAACTTTATTACTTAAGAGGACTATCTGCTAAAAAAGCAAGAATCAGAGAAATCATTAAATAAGTTTATCAAAAACCTAATTTATAAAATTAGGTTTTTTTTAATAAAAATTTATATTTATAAAGTATAAAAAATCAAATAAACAATCAAGTCGATATAAAAAAATCATATTAGAAAAAAGTCTAGTATGATTTTTTTTATTAAAGTATTTATATTTTAAAATTTTAGATTACAAATAGATTACAAAAAATAAAAAGCTACAAAATAAAAATGTAAAAATACAAAAGAAGCCAGTAGTTTTTTTCAAACTCTGGCTTCTTTTGTAGAAATTAAACTATAATTAAGGAAACGATACAAGATAATAATATCATACAAAAATATCCTTGTCAAGTAATTTTTGAATATTTTTATTTTTTTTAATAAAAATAAAATATTATCAAAATATTTATTCTAATCTAAATTTGCCTTTCATTATAAAATTATTAATATACCTAGCAGTACCAATCTTTTGATGTATCTCTGCATGTGTAATAGGAATTTGAACTATATCACTGGCTTCTGGCAGAACTGTATCTTTTAGCGCTACATAACCATCATTAAAATCTCCTAACCATTTTCCAAAGAAGCCTTCAGATTCTGTCCCTATAATCAAACCAATCTCTATTTTGGAATCAAAATTATCAACATAATTTTTTTCTTTTCCATAAATTGCCAAAGGTTTAAAAATTAAATCCATAAAAGGAAAAACTCTTTTTAAACGCCTATGCAAAGTTGAATCATGAATTGGAGATGCAATCAAAATAATTTTATCTACTATCCCTTTTGTAGAAATATCTTTTAGAGTTTTCTTTATAAGCATTCCCCCAAAACCTTGACCAATTATTATTATTTCTTCTTTTTCATTTAATCGATTCTTTTTCAAATTAAGTAGATAAGCTTTTAAAATTTCAACAGACATTTCCATTTTAGGAAATGTTAAAGGAAAGTTTAAATTGTCAACTTTATACCCTATATTTGTTAAATATTCTTCTAATTTTTCCATATCTTTATATGTTTTAAAAAATCCGTGCACCAAAATGATTCTATAATTTATATCACTATAAGCCATATACTTACATCCTTTTTTTCTTAGTATTTACTCAAATATTATAACATAATTAAACAAAAAAAATTCTCTATATTTTTAAAAACTTATGTTAAAATAAAGAAAAAAATATTTTTTTGAATAAAGGAGGATTTATGCCACATTTAAAAATAAGAGGAATTGATAAGAAGTTAATAATAGATAACAGTAAAGAAATAGTTGATGCTTTAACAGAAATTGTTAAATGCGATAGAACTTGGTTTACTTTAGAGCATTTAGAAACTGAATATATATTTGACGGTAAAATAATAGATGGCTATACTTTTATCGAAGTCTATTGGTTTGAAAGAACCGAGGAAGTAAAAAAACAAGTCGCAAACTTTTTAACAGAAACTATAAAAAGAATAAATAATAACAAAGATTGCTGTGTAATATTTTTCCCTTTGACTGGTAAAAATTATTGTGATAACGGAGAATTTTTTGATTAAAAAATAAAAATATTAAAATTTGTAACAAGGAGCAACTGATGATAAAAATTGGAAAAAGACAAAAACTAATAATAAATAACTTTTCTTCTGTTGGGGCATATTTATATGCAGGTACAGAAGATGATAACGATAATATATTACTTCCTAATAATGAACTTGAAAATAGAGAATTAAAAGAAGGAGACGAAGTAGAAGTTTTAGTTTACCGTGATTCAGAAGATAGACTTGTAGCAACTTTTAGAAAAACAGAAGCTCTCATAGGAACATTAGCTAAATTAGAAGTTGTAGATATAAATAAAAGATTGGGAGCTTTTTTAGATTGGGGATTAAATAAAGATTTAATGTTGCCTAATTCACAGCAAGAAACAAATGTTGAAATTGGAAAAAAATATCTTGTAGGTCTTTATGAAGATAGTAAAGGAAGAATTTCTGCCACAATGAAAATTTATAATTTTTTAATCCCTTCAAATTCCATCGAAAAAAATGATATCACTTCTGCAACAGTTTACAGAATAAATGATGAAATCGGTGTCTTTGTAGCAGTTGAAGACAGATACTTTGGACTTATTCCTAAAAGTGAGTGCTTTGAAAAATATCAAGTTGGGGATGAATTATCTCTAAGAGTCATAAGAGTTCGAGAAGATGGAAAACTTGATTTAAGTCCAAGAAAAATTCTATCGGAGCAAATTGGAGAAGATGCTCAAAAAATATATGATAAGATGAGAATTTTAAAAAACAGTTTTAGATTTAATGATTCTAGCTCACCAGAAGAAATTATGGATTACTTTGGAATCAGTAAAAAAGCATTTAAAAGAGCAATTGGAAACCTTTTAAAAAATGGCTTTATTGAAAAAAATGGAGAGTTCTTTCAAATAAAAAAATAAAGTTCAAAACCTCATCTTTTTAAAAATCCCAATAAGTCTACTTTTCTTAGAAAACTTTAATAGAAAAGCTTGTATTAAAATAAATAATACAAGCTTTTTTTATAATCTAATATTTTATAAATTCTCTATAACCATAGAAATTAATTTCCCAGCTGTTAATTCATATTTTTCTAACAACTCTCCACCCTTACCACTTTGACCAAATTTATCATAGACACCTAACTTTTTTATTTTTGTCGGATGAACCTCTGATAAAAATTCAGAAACAGCAGAACCAAGTCCACCAATTACAGAATGCTCTTCAGCTGTAATTATAAATTTTGTTTCTTGTGCCGCTTTTAAAATAGTTTCTCCATCTAAGGGTTTAATTGTTCCTACATTTATTACTCTTACAGAAACATTTTGTTTCTCTAATTCCTCAGCAGCAAGCAATGCCTCTTGTGTTAAAAGCCCAGTTGAAATAATCGTTACATCCTTACCATCTTTTAAAGTGTTAGCTACTCCAATTTGAAAATTATAATTCTCAGGTAAAATTGTCTCAACATCTAATCTTCCAAGTCTTAAATAAACAGGTCCTTCATATTCGGCAGCAGCAGCAACCATTTTTTTAGTTTCAACTGCATCACAAGGACACAATACAACCATACCAGGAATAGCTCTCATTAAAGCTATATCTTCTATTGCCTGGTGAGAACCCCCATCTTCCCCAACAGAAATTCCTGAATGGGTTGGAGCAATTTTTACATTTAATTTTGGATATGCAATCGTATTTCTAATTTGTTCAAATGCTCTACCAGCTGCAAACATAGCAAAAGTTGAGGCAAATGGTATTCTCCCACAAGTTGCAAAACCTGCTGCCATACCCATAAGATTAGCCTCAGCTATTCCTGCATTTATATGTCTTTCTGGAAATTCTTTTTGAAATAAATTTGTTTTCGTAGATTTACTTAAATCTGCATCTAAAACAACAACATTATTATTTTTTTTACCAAGTTCTACTAAGGCCTCTCCATAGGCTTGTCTTGTAGACTTTTTACTCATAATAAACCTCCTAAAATTAAGCTAATTCAGCTAATGCTTTTTCTTTTTCTTCAGCACTTGGTGCAACTCCATGGAAACCGCAGACATTTTCCATAAAAGAAACTCCTTTTCCTTTTACAGTTTTTGCAATTACCATAGTTGGTTTTCCTTTACACTCTTTTGCTTTTGACAGTGCTTCTAAAATTTCTTCAAAATTATGTCCATTTATTTCAATAACATTCCAACCAAACGCTTCCCATTTTTTTTCAATAGGCTCAATTCCCATAATTTGAGAAACATTCCCATCAATTTGTAAATCGTTATGGTCAAGGAAAGCACAAATATTATCTAATTTATAATGAGCAGCAGCCATAGCAGCTTCCCAAATTTGTCCTTCTTGAACTTCTCCATCCCCTAAAATAGTATAAACTCTGTAATCTTCTTTAAAAATTTTAGCATTTAAAGCCATTCCATTTACAACAGACAGACCTTGTCCTAAAGAACCAGTTGAAATTTCTATTCCTTCAAGTTTTTTCATGTCAGGATGTCCTTGCAATCTACTTCCAAATTTTCTTAAAGTTAAAAGTTCTTCTTTTGGAAAAAATCCTTTTTCAGCAAGAGTTGCATAAATTCCAGGTGCAGCATGTCCTTTTGATAAAACAAATCTATCTCTACCTGCCATCTTTGGATTTTCAGGATCTATATTCATTTCAGAAAAATATAGAATCGTTAAAATATCAGTTGCCGATAATGAGCCCCCTGGATGTCCAGATTTAGCTTCTGCTATCATACAAACAATTGACTTTCTAATTTCTTTAGCTTTTTCTTCTAAGAAACTAATATTATTCATTTTTTCTCCTTCCTTAAAATAAGTTCTAAAAATTACTGTTAAATTATATTATTTATAAAATTTAGTGTCAAGTATAATAAAGTTTTAAATTTTAATATTCCCATAGAAAACATTAAAAAAGAAAAAATTAAAACAGGTCTTACAAAAGTCCTTTCATATTTTTTCTTTCTTATGAAAGTTATTAGAGATAAGAAGATAATAAATAAAAATTCCTCAAAGTTGCTCATAAAAATTAAAGCAATAAAAGAATTTATTAAAATAGTAAAATAAAAAAATAATTTTGTAGTTTGAGCAGAACAACTTATATTGTTAAATGGAATTTTAAGTAAAGCTCCTCCTTTCCATTTATATGGAAATAAATCAAATAACATGTGAATTGCTATTGCAGTCGAAAATCCTACTATAAAATATTTAAAGAAAAAATCTTCTTTCAGCTTGTAACTCATAACAAGCAAAATTGTTATAAGGGGACTATGTGTGATAATACTTCTGTGTCTTAATTTTAATTTGAAATCCCAGTCGGGGAGTTTTATTCCAAATAAAAAAGATATAAAAATTAAGACATAGCCTAGAAAATCTATATTATTTATAAAACTAAAGTTCATTTTAACTCCTCAATTTTTTTAATATCTTATTATACAATAATATCTATAAACTTGATAATATTTATTGTATAAAGTAAAATGTAAAATAAATTGGGAACTATTTTTAGTGCGAGGCGACGGAACACTGTCATAGTGGCTTGATGACCACTACATCTAAGAACTCTTTAAATTGGATGGCAAGTCCATAATTAAATTTTAAAATAAAAAATAAATATAAAAAAGGAGCTTTCAAATGATAGCAAAAATAAAAAATATATTTTTAATTTACTCAGTCTTATTTTTAATAGGAGCAATAACTTGTTTCACAGCATTCAACTGGAAACTTATGAATAATTTTCAAAAATTAGGAGTGCCTTCTGCATTACTTATTGCAGGATTTATTGTATATTTATTTTTTAAAGAAGAAAAATATAAAAATTTATCTCTGTTTTTTTCTTGTTTTATGATTGGAACTCTATTTGCAACTTTTGGACAAATTTACCAAACGGGAGCAGACTCATACACTCTTTTTAGAGCTTGGGCAATGTTTTTAATTTTACCTACAATTTTAACTTTGTCTTATTCTTTATTTTCGCTTTTAATTACAGTATCTAGTTTGGGAATTTATTTTTACTCAACAATTTTTTCCCCAAGAGCTGAAAGCACTTTTATAGCAATGCTACTTATAGGGCTAATAATTTTATTATATCCGCTTATAACTAAAAAATATAAATTAGAATTTAATAATTTATTTTATTATTCTTTAATAATTCCATTTTATATTTTATTTAATTTTTCAGGTGTAGTATCTTATTTTTCAAATATTTGGACAGGGCAAGGAAGAATTGTTCTTCCGATCACTATGGGAATTAGAATTTTATATCCAATAATTTTAGCTTTAATTTATTTTGTATCTGTGAAAATTTATAAAAAAATCATAATTTTACCATTTACTATAATTTCTGCTGGATTATTTGCTTGGACTTTATTTATAAAGAGTCTTGATAATAGATATGTAGATCCAACTTATTATTTCTTAGGTTCTATAATAATTTTCATAATAAGTTTAGTAATTTTAATAAAAAATACTCCAAAAATAGAAAATCAATTTATAAAAAAAATATTTATGTATATAGCCAATACTTTAAAATTATTTTCATTTATTTGTGTTATAGGATTTTTTATATTTCTTTCGGTTTTAAGTGGCTTTGGATTATTTATGTTTTTATTTGTCGGAATAGCTTGTATTGTTTTATCGTTTTTACTTCCAAAAATTTTAAATTTTAATGAAAAAGATAAAATAGAAATTTTTACTTTTGTTTTAGGTGTTGGATTTTGTAATTATTTTTTAATTGAAAATTT
>PDWI01005794.1_pt1 | contig 15783 bp, 11 predicted proteins | sample 1430891 | NCBI WGS metagenome assembly PDWI01 (sample SAMN01162508, study PRJNA174530) | Oral metagenome, whole genome shotgun sequencing project. | biome: Marine environment; feature: Marine mammal; material: Swab sample of the gingival sulcus; isolation source: swab sample of gingival sulcus...
AGCTTTGCTAATGGCTGTTACATTTGTTGTTGGTTCATATTTTGGCTCGGTATTGGCAATGCACATTCCTGCTAAATTTATGAAAAAAGCATTCGGCGTACTTATGATTATTGCCGCAATTAAAATGATTACGAGCAAATAAAATAAAAATAAATCTGAGAAATACTTCGGTTGAATGAAGAATGAATAATTTTAAATTATAGTTCTGATAATCAAAAAATCTAACAGCAATCACATTAATCCCATAATAATCAAACAATTACTAAAACAAGACGGACTATTCTGTAATTTATTTTGTTGCAAATATACCAATTATGCTAACAACTGTTTAACCCGAAATTATAAATCACTGTTATTCAATCACTTTCACGGGCGACTCGTGCGCCAAATTAATATTACCTTCTGTAATTATTTGGTCGCCATCTTTTAGCGTTTCGCTCGTGATGGTGTATTGTGTAGCGTTTTCTTTGCCAATTTTCACATAGTTCCACAATGCCAAACCGTCTTTAAGCACAAAAACGACCTCTTTGCCTGTTCGCAAAACCACCGAAGTTTTTGGAACAACCCACTGCTTGCCTAATGAATGAAAAATACTAACTTTTACATTCATTCCTTCAATCATTTTTTTATTGTAATTTAAAGACGCTTTAACTTTTACCATGCCATTTTCATCAACCCAAGGATTTATTTCTATTATTTTGCCTTTTACCACCAAATCGGGTATGGCATAAGCTGTTACCTGTATAATATTGCCCTTACTTATTACTGATAATTCATTTTCTAATACAGAAAACTCCACCTCCATTGAGTTTAAATTTACAATATTGCAAAAAGGCTTTGAAGTATTGGCAAGCGAATGTTCTTTGGCTACAATGTTGGCAACTTTGCCACTGAATGGGGCGCGTAAAACAGCCTGATTAATATCAAATTTAGCCAAATCATACTGACTTTTAGAGTTGTTAAAGCCACTTTTCACTTTCATTAGTTCCAACATTTTTTTAGGTATAGATGCAGTGTCGTTTATCTTATAACCTTGACCTATAATTAATTCCTGCAACTTCAATTCGCTTTGTTCTAAATTATTTTTAGCTTGTTGCAATTTATTATTGAATTTAAAAAGCTCTAAGCGTGCAATAATTTGATTTTTAGAAACTTCATCGCCATTTTTAACAAAAATTTTGTCGATTAGTTCTGAGGTTTGAAAACGCAATTCTGCTACCTTGCGCGATGTAATTTTACCATTACTTACCAATTCTTGGGTAAAATCAGTTTGCTGCAACGGCATGACTTTTACTTCCGTTGGTTCACTCGGAAGTTTTTGTTTTACATTTTCCTTGTCGTCTTTTTTGTCGTTTGCACTGCCACAAGATGCCAAAAACAGCACTGCCATAAAAATAAAATATTGTTTAATCGTATTTTTTAATTTATTCATAAATTTTCGGTATAAATTAGTGCTTTACTTATTTTTTTATCCAATTTTTTATTGTTTTAATGATTTTCGTTTTGGTAGAATCCGGAAAACTATTAATTCGTGTTCGGTGCGAACCTTTCGGGTTCACAAACTTTTTACATTTTTTGTTTCCATCTAAAACTACCGATGTGGCATTCCACGGATCATATTCGCCGCATATAAATAGCATTTTATCGGCATCGGTTTTTAGCCATTTGTCGATTTTTTTCATTGCACTGCCATCAAAATCGGGTAATTTTTGGTTCGGAAATGTATGGTCGAAACATATATCTTGTTTGTATTCTTTCAAATACGGTTGAAATTTATCAATTTTATATTTATACATTCCTATTTGGGTAAGTGCTTGATAAAAAAATGGTTGCAAAGGTTTAATTCCTTCTATTGCAAAGAAGTTAAATTCTGAAACTTTGGCAAGATGTTGGAATAATTCCTGAGGTTTTGCACCATTTTCCGGTATCGAATTTACCGAAGTTGTTCCCCATTGCCAAAAGGCAAAAGGATATTCTAAAATTACTAAATCTAATATTTTATCTAAATCAAGTGCAAAGTGGTAGTTTTTTTCATTTGCTAATTTTTTGGCAAAAGGCAATAATTTGGCTTTGTTTTTAAAACATTCTAATTGAAACTGATATATTTTGTTGCGCGTATCCTCATCACCTACATTTTCCAGATGTTGATTAATGCGTTCGTCTTCTCGCGCCAAATTCATCGGAGCAACGTATGGAACGCTTGCGTCAACATCATGTGGAAAAAAATAACGATGAAAAATTGTGGTTTGTCCGCCTTTGCTGATACCTGTTGTTATCCACTTGCCTTTGTATATTTTTTTAAGAGCTTGAATAATTTTGTGTTGGTCGGTTGCAGCTTGTTTTATGTTTAGATATTGCCAATCGAAGCTATCGGGAGCAGAATTCTCAAAAAAACGATGTTCGATAGTTATCTGATTAGCATTCAGCAACTTGCTCAACTCGCCGGCTTTTTCTGTCCAAATTTTATATCCTTGAAGTTCAACTACTACGGGTTTGTTTACTCCTCTATTTCCTATTAAAACACGTTGCTTAAATTTCCCTGCTTTATGATTGTTATGGTCTAAATATTGGGTAAAATACAACTCGTAGTAGCTTGCAAAACTTGTATCGCCTTTAATTTTTTTTACCGTAACATTGGGCAACTGCTTTAACTGCTCTTCTAATGTTAACGTAGGTTTATCTGCACATGCAAATAAAATTAACACACTGATTAATAGAACACTAAATTCTGTTATTTTTTTCATAAACTACTAATTTAAAATTTAAAAATGGGATAATTTGGTAAGCAGCAACACACACATTCCATGTTAGATAATCGGTTGCAAATATATAAATGTTTATTCGTCTAACAAAAGTATATGTGGTATTTTTTTAGTGGGTAGAATTGTGGTTCACATTCTCTAAGAAAAGTATTCCACTGAAAAGAGAGTTGTGTATATCATAATCCCTGTATGCGCATTATGAAGTCTGTTTCTATTGTGGTATCATTAGGTAGCTCTGCAATTTATTTATGCTATTAGAGTTGTCGGTTTCTGTTTAATGAGTGATAAGCGATAGATAATGTAATCGCTTATCACTTAACCAACCATTCCCAAAATACGCGTAACATATAATTTGGGTTTAACCTTATTTTACTATAATTTTTTATTGTTATAGCTTTTCAATTTCTTCTTTTGTAAGTCCCGAATATAGAATAATCTTGTCAATAGATTCTCCATTTTCTTTCATCATTTTGGCTATTCTATTTTTGCTTTCTTTTTCACCTTCTTTTTTACCTTCCTTGATTCCTTCCTTAATTCCTTCTTTTTTACCTTCCTTGATTCCTTCTATTTTGCCTTCTTCTAATCCTTTTCTTTTGGCGGTTTCCAATCTTGAATGTTCGTCCATTAGTAAAATTCGCTGTCTATTATAATGTTCTTGTTCTTGTTCTTTAAGGTACATTGTATTTAGTTGTACTACTGCTTTCTTTATTTCCTCTGTTGCGATTTCTTCGGGAATATCATCTTCGTTGAATTCGCCTGCTCGATTTAGAAATGTAATCCAGCGGTCAAGAGTATTTTTTATTCCGTGTTTGTCTTCGTCGAATTTTTTCAGCTCAACAAAATGAACCGACAAATAATCAAGTTGCTTATAAATTTCATTGGTTTTCCTATCCGATAAAACCACTTCTCGGTGATAGCGTTTGTCTTCATCTTTTACGCTTTCATCTTCCTCAAAAAACTCAAAATCAACAAGATTGATTACTATTGTTTTATTTAATCCGGAGTATTGGCTGCCTGCGCCGATTTGCTCTGTAAATGCTTGTGCCCAATAAAACAATGTTCTTTGTCCATAATCATCGTGTCCAATGATTTGCATTTCAACATTATACCGCCGCCCCTTTTCATCTACCGCTTTAATATCCAACACCGATAGTTTTCCGCTAAGATAATCAGGAATATTATACGGATTTTTTATTGTAACATCTTTCATTTTATCACCTTCGGCAAGCATCGAATTGATTAATGAAAGTAGCAAATCTTTATTTTGGTCATCGCCAAATAATTTTTTAAATACTAAGTCTATTTTAGGATTTACTTTACACATAATTATTCGTTTTTTATTTTTCTGCAAAAGTACAAAAAATATCTTTAATGCTCATAGTAATTGCTGACTTTTTTAACAATAAAAAACACTAAGGTTTCGCAAAGTTACATTATTTGCTAATTTTACGAAACCATTTTACACGTTAAACTTTATTACAAAATGAGAAAAAGTCGATTTTTTGTAATTCGTTATAAATTTCTTTCTCTTCGGCGTCCGAAATATTTTGAAGTGGCAATCTGTTTGGTCCGCAATCTAAGCCTATAAGTTTCATAATTCGCTTTCCGCAAACGATATTGCCGCGATATTTTGCCAAAATATTTATAAACAAATGCGACTTGTGTTGCAATTCACGACATTTTTCAAGATTTCCTTTGGCAAACTCCGTTTTCATATTGTCATACAACGAAAAGCACTGATTATATGTGCCTCCTACTCCATCTTGATAACCATAAGTTAAAGCCGAAAGAAAAGTTTCATCTAATCCATGAAGCATCTCAAATTTGCCGTCAGCAATGTATTTACATTGGTCAAATTCGTATAAATTATCAACCGTGTACTTAATGCCCGCAAAGTTCGGAATTTCATTTTCTACAGCTTTAAGTAGCTCAATTATAGAGCAATGATAATTATTAAGAGCTGGAATGTGATAAAAATAAAACGGCAACTCGGGGGCTTCGTCGGCAATGGCTTTGCAGTAGGCAACAAGCTCGTCCATGCGCTTGGGAGCTAAAAATGTAGGTGCCATAGTTGCTACGGCATAAGCTCCAATTTTTTGCGCATGTGCTGCAAGCTGTTTTTGCTCAGCTACATTTGCTCCGCCCGTGTGAACTATCACTTTCATATCGTCGCCGGCAACTTTTAGCCATTCTTCGGCAACTTGCATGCGCTCCTGCACGGTCATTAATGCGCCCTCGCCCGAACTTCCGCACACAAAGGCTCCGTAAATATTATTTTTTTTCAAAAAAGCAGCATATTTTTCTATCATTGGTAAATTTAAACTGCCGTCTGCATGAAACGGAGTAAAAGGTGCTGCTACCGATTGTTTTATTCTGTTCATTATTTTTTAATTTGATAATATGTTAATTAACAATACAATAATTTAGTGGTAATCAATAAGTTAAGTCTTCAGTTCTTAATTTTTCATTCTTAATTCTTAATTTAACGGAGTATAGCTACATTAAACATCCACTTGACCAAACGAACTTCCTTAGTTGTAAATTTCCCGACAGGCAATTTTAAGAATATTTGATTTTTGCCCTTTTTCAATTTCACTTTTATAGGTCGGCGCGAAACCAAATTCTCATTGCTCAATGGAAGTTCATTGCTTTTATTACTGTGAGACGATTGCCATTTGGGAGGCAATATCTCTTTACCATTCAGCCAAATACGACTACCTTTGTAATCCCATTTTCCTTGCGGCGGCGGCAAATCTTTTTCAGAGCGACTATAATTTTGAAACTCAATCCATAGTTTTACGGTTTTCTTCTTGTCTGAATGTATCCAAGTGTATGCGTATGCCGTGCTATTTTCTTGCGGCTTGTCGTAAAATCCGGGAACTAACCCGCCCCAAGTGTGGCGCAAATAAATGCCTGCTCCAATTGCCTGCCTGAAATTATATTTTTTACCCTCGTAAATGTATTCATTGCTGATTTTGTCTTCGGGCGGAAAACGTTTTGATAAATCGCCGCCATTCGGAAAAGCATCGGTAATATTCCACTTTAAATCAGTTTGCTTAAAATATATAAAAGGTAAGTTGTTGAAATTACGCCTCTTATGCCAAAGCATTCTTTTTTCAAAATCGGCAAATTCTTGGAATTTAGCACTTGTGTCGGAGCGCAAAATATTAGTATTTTTGTCGAAATATCCACATCCGCCGCCACGCCACGAACGCTCGGCAAAGGCAAGCATAATCGGGTAAAAATTGTTTTGCAAAAGTATATCCCTTTCGCTTTTTACGCGCCTGTCGTTCCACACGGCAATTATGCTGCCTGTAATTTGATTGTCGCCCTCGCTTTTGTGATATATCTTACTGTTATACAATGCAATAATATCGCCGAAAGTATCAAAATGATTAATGTAGTGATAGCGCGAATCTATTGCCGGAATGCCCTTTTGAGCCTTTCCGCGATAGCTCCAAAGTTGCGTCATATCTACCTCACCAGCACGGTAGTTCCAGCCCGGATTCCACGATATTATTTTCTTGCCTTTGCCGTGTATGTAAGCCGAAATTTGCGGAACAAAATCTTTATTTTTAAAACGCACCTCATCGGTTCCAATGTGTAAATATTCCACATCAAAAACTTCGCATATTTCGTCGATGAGTTGTTTCAGCACCTTTATTCCCTTGTCACTTTGCATATCAAAACCAAAAGTGCGACTAAATGCCGCACTATGACCGGGCATATCAATTTCGGGAATTACATTGACATAATGTTTTTTGCAAAATTCAACAAATTCCTTGATGTCCTTTTGAGTGTAATACTTCCCTTTAAAGCGCGTCATATTTGCCGCATCGTTTAGCTGCGGATAAATTTTGCTTTCTATTCGCCATGCAATATCTTCGGTTAAATGCCAATGAAATGTGTTAATTTTGTATGCAGACAGTAGCTCGACCTCCCTTTTCAGTTCTTCTATTGAAATAAATGAGCGACCAACATCGTGCATAAACCCGCGTATTCTAAATGCTGCCCAGTCGGTAATTTGGCAATATGGAATTTGGTAATGTTTGCCTTGTCGCTCAATCAGCTGACGCAATGTTTGTTTAGCTCTAAAAATACCTGTATCGGTTACTGCTTTTATTGTTATACCTTGCTCATTTACAATTAATTGATACGCTTCTACCTGATGAGTTGTAGCTTTATTTATTTGTTTTACTTTTTCGGTTTTTATATCTAATAAGTCAAGATTATTGGTTTTTATTTTTATGTGTTTTGAATTTTGGAAATTTACAATTTGAGGTTTGGGTAGCAAAAAAAGTCCATTCGTTTGTGCATACAACACATTATAGTTTAATATTAATGCTACTATTGCTACAAAGACCTTTTCCATCTGGTTGTAATTGAGAATTGAGAATTGAGAATTGAGAATTGAGATTTTTTTTTAACCGCAAAGAATGTTTCGCAAAGGTCGCAAAAAAGATGAAATTTTTGCGTTCTTTGCGCTTAACTTTGCGGACTTTGCGGTTAAATTAAGGTAAAATAAATTTCTCTTACCCCCCGTAATTCGTAATTATTAATTCGTAATTGACTAATCCTATTTTTTCAACTCTTCATCAATTTTTTTGATAAGTGCCAAAAATTCATCTCTACGATAAAGGCGTGTAAGAAAAATAATTTTGCCATCGCGGTCGATTAGGATATTGCGGGTTACTCCGGCGTTTTTGTCGGCGTATTTGTGAAAAATTTCGCTTTTTTCGTCTAAAACGAGCGGATAGCTCACTTTTGTTTCCTTTTGAAAACGAATTACACGTTTCTTATCTTCGCGTAAATCAATGCCAAACAGTTGCAAGCCTTTGTCTTTATACACTTGCCAAATTTCTTTCTCTATGTGAGGCATTTCTTTTCGGCACACTCCGCACCAGCTTGCCGTAAACTGCAACATTACAACTTTGCCTCTCAAATCCGACAATTTTATCGAGGGTCTATCGTCTGTAAATTTGATAGTAAAATCAGGAGCCATCTCGCCCACTTTCACAATAAAACCTCGTATATCTGCCTTAGGATTAGAGTCGGCATAAGGATCTACTACTTGTATTTGTGCATTGGTTTTTACCATCAAAATTGGCAAAACCACAATAAATAAAAAGATTTTTCTAAACATGGTGTTGAAAATTAAGAATTAAAAATTAAAAGTTAAAAATTAAGAATGATTTTTTACGCGTTATTTTCGAGTAAAATAATCAAATTTAGCAGCAAAAATACATAAATATTTAGAACAAAAACAAATAAATTAGACAAATTCTCATTTTTTTATTCCTAATTAATATCCAAATAGAAAAAATAATTGCCAAAAAAAAGAGTTTACCTACTTTTTTATAATGAATTGATAATCAACCCTTTACAAACAACAAAAAACTATTGTAACTTGTTGATTATCAGTGTTATAATTTTTCATTTTTCATTCTTCATTTTTCATTTTTCATTCTTAATTTAACGAAGTATTGTTATAAAATCCCACAGGTTCCAAAAAACCTGTGAGATTTCCATCATTCGTAGCAATTCTATTCAACATCAACTTTTTGCAAAAATTCTACCGATTTATGAATATAATCATACATAACATCGTCGTTTTCCATAAAGTTTACATGATTTCTAAATTTATTTAAAAAGTCTTGTAAAAATGTCGATGTTTTCTTGGGTTTTCTAAACTCAATGGCTTGCGCAGCGTTTAATAATTCGATGGCTAAAATACGCTCTAAATTATCAATCACTTTTAGCAATTTTGTAGCGGCATTTGCTCCCATGCTCACATGGTCTTCCTGCTCGTTCGACGAGGATATAGAATCAACCGATGCCGGCGTGCAAAGTTGCTTGTTTTGGCTAACTATCGAAGCAGCAGCATATTGCGGTATCATAAAACCGGAATTTAATCCGGGATTTTTAACCAAAAATGCCGGCAAATTTCTTTCGCCCGAAATTAAACGATACACGCGCCTCTCGGAAATATTGCCAAGTTCTGCCATTGCAATACTCAAAAAATCATAGACAAGCGCAAGCGGCTGACCATGAAAATTACCACCCGAAACCACCACATCGTCATCGGGGAAAACCGTAGGATTGTCGGTTACAGAATTAATTTCGGTTAAAATCACCGAAGTAACATAATTCAAGGTGTCTTTTGATGCTCCGTGAACTTGCGGAACACATCTAAACGAATACGGGTCTTGAACGTGTTGCTTTTCTTGCTTTATCAACTCGCTATCCTCCAATATTTTACGGAAAAACTGTGCAGTTTCTATTTGTCCGTTGTGCGGGCGTATTTGATGCAAAGCGTCCATGTATGGCTCTATTCTGCCATCGAAAGCATCAAGCGAAATGGCGGCAATAATATCGGCAAGTTTTGCCAATTTGTGAGCTTTCAGAATACACAAAACACCGTGTGAACTCATAAATTGAGTGCCGTTGAGCAAGGCAAGTCCCTCTTTTGATTTCAAGTCGATAGCTTCCCAATTAAATTTCTTCAAAATTTCGGAAGCATGATATTTTTTGCCCTCGTAGCGAACATCGCCCAAGCCCAAAAGCGGCAAAAACAGATGTGCCAAAGGCGACAAATCGCCCGATGCTCCCAGCGAACCTTGTTCGTAAACAATTGGCAACACATCATTATTGTAGAAATCTAAAATGCGCTCAACAGTTTTCACCTGCACGCCCGAATGACCAAACGAAAGTGCATGAGCTTTAAGCAATAACATCAGTTTTACTATTTGCGGCGACACTTCGTTGCCCGTTCCGCAGGCGTGCGATTTCACAAGATTTTCCTGCAATTTCGTAAGCTCGTCTTGCGAAATACTGTGATTGTGAAGCGCGCCAAAACCTGTTGTAACGCCGTAAATTGGTTTTTCACTGTTTTCGGTTTTGCCGTCGAGATAATTTCTACACGATTGGATTTTTTCTTTGGCTTCGTCCGATAATTTCAACTCCGAGTTATTCTCGATTATTTTTTTTATTGAATCTAAACTCAAAGATTTGTTCGTAATGTAATGAATATTAGACATAAATATTAAATTTAATTTTATTAGTATAAATTCTTGTATTATATTTGCTCCTAAAATAATGGGATAAGTTGTTGCATTGCAAGCTAATTCATGCAATATAAAACACTGATAATAAACACATTAGCGGGCAACAAAACAAGTGCTTTCGCTACAAAGTAAGGAAATATTTTTGATATATTTCCACAAATAAATTGACAACAAATGTAATAATTTTAGGGATATGAAGAAGTTTTTTAAATGGTTTTTAATAATAATTATAGTTGCGGGTGTTGCCGGCGGCGGATATTTTGTGTATGATAATTTCATAAAAAAGCAAAATAAGTTAAATATTTTGAGTGTAGTTCCCAAAGATGCTATCTACATAATTGAAACTGACAATCTAACCAAAGCATGGGAAAAAATTAGCGAAAGCAATATTTGGCATCATTTATTAGAAAACTCTTATTTTCAATATATTAATGATTATGCCAAAACGATGGACAAGTTCCTGAAAAACAATAAAACTGCCGATTTGCTGCTCAAAAATCGCCAAATGCTGATAGCGGCGCAGATGATTTCTGCCACCGACTACGATTTTTTGTTTGTTCTTGATTTGCAAAATTCTAAAACCTTGTCGAAAGGTTTTAAAAATGTATTAAAAATTGTAGATGGCTATAATGTAAAAAAACGAAAGTATAAAAAACACGAAATAATAGAGCTAATTGATAAAACCGACCCCAACAATATTATTTCTTTCAACATAAAAGAAAATTTATTGTTGATTACTTTCACGGGCAAATTAATGGAGCGCACGATTGATAATATTGATGTAAATTATTGGGAAAATAATCCTGATTATAAGAAAATTAGAGATGAATTGAGCGCACGTAAATTATTCAAATTTTATTTTAATTATCGTAGTTTGCCCAATTTTATGGATATGTATCTTGTGGATATGCAAGATTATACCGTGCCGGTTTCCAAGGCTCTTGCGTTTTCGATTTTTGATGTTAATTTGGCTCAAAATAAGCTGATTTTTGATGGTTATTCGGCACTCGATTCTTTGCCCTCGTATTTTAGCGCATTGTCAGACGTAAAACCGGGCACATTAAAGGCTTACGAAGTTATATCCGACCAAATGGCGATGTATATTTCCATCGGGTTTAAAAGCTACAACATGTTTTTTAAGAGCCTCACCGACCAATTTGCAAAAGGAAATTCGCAAGAGGTGGAAGAATATCAAAATAATTTGAGATTAATAGAAAAATTGTTGGGCATTGATATTCAAAAAGACTTTTTCGATTGGATTGGGCAAGAAATTGCTTTGGTGAAATTGCGACCATACAAAAACACGCGAATGGAAGATGCCGTAGTGGTGGTTCATAGCAACAATATTGAAAATGCCAAAGCCGGATTGAAAAAAATTTCTAATCAAATAAGAAAAAGAAGTCCGCTTAAATTCAAAGTTATGGATTATAAAAACCATAATATCAGCTGTTTGGCAAGCAAAGGCATTTTTAAGGTGTTTTTCGGCAAATTGTTTGAAAAAATTGAAAAACCATATTTTACTTGTATAGACGAGTTTGTGATTTTTAGCAATTCAAAGGAGGCACTTATGCAAGTAATTGACGATTATTTAACCGGACATACCCTTTCGCACAACAAAGCGTTTATGGATTTTAGGTCTGATTTTGAAGTGAAATCTAATATTTCGATATTTGTGCAAATGCCGAAATTGTATTCTAATATTTACAAATTTTCAACCGAAGAGACGAAAAAATCAATAAAAAACAATCAAGATTTAATTTTAAGTTTTAATTTGGTAGGATTTCAATTGACTTCTGAAATGGATATGTTTAAAACCAAATTTGTATCAGACCACAACGAAGATGCAAGTTTGATGGATAAATTGGAGCGAGTAGAAAAGAAAGCTGCCGATGAATTAATGTCGAAAGATTATGATTCTCTGCAATTTAAGGTTTCCTTCCCCGACACCATGAAAATTGCCGATGGTCCTTACACTTCGTATTATTGGGACAATAAATCGGTGCGCAACGAGGGAAAAATATCGAATAATTTGCCCGATGGCGTGTGGCGCACATATTATCCTAACGGTAATTTGAAAAGCGTTGTAAATTATGACGCTGGCAAGGTGGACGGCGTGGCATTTTTCTATTTCGACGACAATAAGGAAACGAAAAAATTAGAAATTAACTTCGACAACGATGTTATGGAGGGCAAATATCAGGAGTTTTATCCGAATGGTGCGCAAAAAGCCACTCTGTTCTACGATGATGGCAAACTTCATGGCGATGCCGAATTTTATTATCCTACGGGCAGAATAAAAATTCAAGGAAAATATAAAAAAGGCAAAAAACGCGGCAAATGGATATTTTTTGACGAAAATGGCGAAATTATTAATAAAAAACGCATGAGAAAATAATTTTAGTCAATTACGAGTGATGAATTACGAATTAAAAATTACGAATTACGAGTGTCGTAATTCGTAATTCGCAATTCGTAATTAAAAAAATGGATTAATAACAGAAAACAAATATAAAAATGAACAAAAAAATTAAAGGATTTTTCAACTTTTTCAAACATACAGGAGCATTTATTATTACCAAAACTTTCTATAAACAATTGGCAATAGCCTTTGGAGTTGCACTGTTTTTAGTGTTTTTAGCTTTTATGTCGTTGCGTTTTTTCACTCATCATGGCGAGGGATTGTCGGTGCCTGATTTTTCGGGCTACACATTGTCGCAAGCCACAAAAATTGCCGAAGATAGCGATTTAAAAATAGAAGTAAACGACTCGGTATATAATGCGCCGGGCAAAAAAGGAACGGTTATAGCGCAAACTCCGCCGCCCGATTTTAAGGTAAAAAAAGGTAGAACTGTGCATGTGGTTATAAAAACTTACAATCCGGAAAGTATTGAAATGCCGGACTTTACGGGTGTTTCGCTTATACAAGCCAAAGCCGATATTGAGACTTACGGTTTAAAAATTGGCAAACTAAAATATGTGCCCGACATTGCCACAAATAATGTTTTGGAGCAAATGTATAAAGGCAAACCTATTGCTCCCGGAACAAAAATTGAGAAAAACTCAAAAATTGATTTGGTTCTTGGCATGGGACAAAACAACAAATCGGTGAAAGTTCCCGGACTTGTGGGCAAAAACAAAGCAGCAGCTACTCAGTTGATAACCGACAATTCGCTAAATATCGGAATTACAATGTATGACGAAACGGTTATCACTCAGGAAGATACGGCTAATGCAATAATTTGGAAACAAGCACCCATCGAAAGGCGTTTTGCCTCTATGGGTTCCAGCATCGACTTGTGGTTTACCCTGGATTCTACCAAAGTATTTGAACCCGACGAGGAAAATTTAGATGAACCTTACGAATAAGTCAATTACGAATTACGAATTACGAATTACGGATTACGAATTACGGATTACGAATTACGGATTACGAATTACGAAAAATTCTCAATTTTCAATTAAAGACTGATGAAGATAATATTTGCAACAAACAATAAACATAAAGTAGCCGAAATACGCCAAGCGGTTGGTAATCAACACGAAATATTAAGCCTTGCCGACATAAATTTTAGCGAGGAAATACCCGAAACTCAAAGCACAATTGAGGGCAACGCATCGCAGAAATCGCATTTTATACACGACAGGTTTCAAGTGAACTGTTTTTCAGACGATACAGGCTTAGAAATTGAGGCATTAAATGGCGAACCCGGAGTTTATTCAGCCCGATATGCCGGAAAAGATGCGAATTTTCAAAATAATATTGATAAAGTTTTAACGAAACTTGCCGGCATAGAAAATCGCAAAGCTAAATTTCGCACTATTATTTCGCTGATAATCAATGGTGAAGAGCATCAATTTGAGGGCATTTGCGAGGGCGAAATTATTACCGAAGAACGAGGCGAAAAAGGCTTCGGCTACGACCCCATTTTTAAACCAAAAGGCTACGAACAAACTTTTGCAGAAATGAACCACGAACTGAAAAATAAAATTTCACACAGAGGTTTGGCAGTGGAGAAATTGGTTGAGTTTTTGAAAAATCAAAATTTTTAACCACAAATAAAACTATCACAACAAACTGTTTATCAGAGAATTACATCGTAATTCATAATTCGTAATTAAACAAAAGTGTTGTTTTTCAGAAAACAAAAAAATAGACAAGATTTTAAACCTTGTCTATTTTTTTATCAGCTTATTTTATTGCTATTACTTCTTAACAAAGTGGAAATGCGAACCAAATCTTTGGAAAGCAGCTTTGTCAAGCTCTTCTCTGAATGACGGATGAGCCACAGATATAAGCAATTTAGCTCTTTCTTGCAATGTTTTGCCGTATAAATTCACTGCTCCATATTCAGTAACAAACCAGTGCATATTAGCACGTGTTGTAACAACTCCCGAACCTAATATCAAAGTAGGCGAAATTTTAGTTGCGCCTCTTGCGGTTGTAGATGGCATTGCTATAATTGGCACACCACCTTTTGATAATCCTGCACCTCTGATAAAGTCAATTTGTCCGCCTACACCCGAATAAAATTTAGTACCTATTGAGTCGGCAGCTATCTGACCGGTTAAATCAATGGCAATCGCTGAATTTATGGCTACTACCTTATCATTTTTGCGAATATTCTCTACGCAGTTTGTATATCGAACATCCATCATGGCTACTCTTGGATTGTCGTCGATAAAATCATATAATTTTTGAGACCCCATTAAGAAAGATGCCACCATTTTTCCCTTGTCAATTTGCTTGCGCTTACCGTTTACAACGCCTTTTTCAACCAAAGGTAAAATTCCATCGGCAAACATTTCTGTGTGTACGCCCAAATCTTTGTGGTTACCCAATTGTGCCAATACAGCATTCGGAATACCGCCAATTCCCATTTGCAAACATGCTCCGTCTTCGATTAACTCGGCAACATTTTTACCTATTGTAATGTCTGTTTCGGTTAATTCTCCGGGTTCGTGCGAATACAAAGGACTGTCGTCTTCCACGAAAGTTTGAATTTCGCTTTTGTGAATCATTGCGTCTCCCCAAGCACGCGGAACGTTAGGATTAACAAGTGCTATCACGTGGTCAGCATCTTCAATGGCTGCTAATGTAGCATCAACCGATGTTCCTAACGACACATATCCGTGTTTGTCGGGTGGCGATACCATTATCATGGCTACATTCACTTTTAAATATCCTTCTCTAATTAATTTTTGTGTTTCGCTCAAAAAAACAGGAATATAATCGGCATAACCCGCTTGTGTTTGTTTTCTTAAATTGGCTCCCACAAAAAATTGCTCCGACACGAATATTCCTTCAAACTCAGGATTTGCAAATTCAATTTCGTTCTCAATGTGTATGTGTTGCACTTTCACATCGTGAAATTCATGTCTTCTTCCCCTTTCAACCATCGCATTGATTAGTTTCAATGGTGTTACTGCTACACTGCTAAGGTGTACTCTATCGCCCGTTTTAATTACTTTAACGGCTTCTTCTGCGCTTGTAAATTTCATACTAATATAATTTTATTTGTTCAGTCCACAAATGTAATATTTTTTTTGCAAATATCAAAATAAGTTTTTGTTTTTTTATTTCTACAAACAAATATAACAATAATAATCAGCTATTTACAAACAAGCGCACATCAGAAAATTTATTATACCAATATTAAAATCGTGCAACAAAACCAAAATGCACTTTTGAATTACTAAATTTTATTGGGTTATCAAATTGTTTTCCCAGCGCATATATTAATCTGAAAATACCAACTTTTGTATCAATATTTATTCCCGCGCCAAAGCCAAATGGATTTTCAGAAATATTCAATTTAGAAGTTTTAGTTTCGTAATAAGCATAATCAAAAAAAGCATATACAGACGAATTTTTGCCAATTAACAAACGTGGCTCTACGCTAAAAATGCTGTAAGCCGAAGCCGATATTGAATTTTGGTCGAAACCGCGCAAATTTTTG
>PDWI01006746.1_pt1 | contig 15782 bp, 25 predicted proteins | sample 1430891 | NCBI WGS metagenome assembly PDWI01 (sample SAMN01162508, study PRJNA174530) | Oral metagenome, whole genome shotgun sequencing project. | biome: Marine environment; feature: Marine mammal; material: Swab sample of the gingival sulcus; isolation source: swab sample of gingival sulcus...
ACATCTCTATTCTACTTTTGTCCAATTCTTTGGAAAACCCATCATCCATTCGTAATAATTTAAAGTTTGTGTTCCTGTTAATCCGTTGAGTTGGCATTGGTAGATCGTTTTGTCTTGATTTCCATTCTGGTAATACCTCTTGTAACTCTCTAAAGATTTTAGGATAATTTTTGCGTCTGATTTGATTGGTGTAGGCAATACAATACAGTCGTTCCCTTTTATGGTTGAAGCCAAATTGGGATGCAGATAAACATTTCCATTCAGCATTATACCCGATTTTGGAAAGGTCGCATAAGACATGTTCAAATCCTCGAACAAGGAGCATTGTGCTGTTTTCAATGAGGATGTATTTAGGTCTAACTTCCCGTATAATTCTAAACATTTCACTCCATAATCCTGACCTTTTTCCTTTAATTCCAATAACTTTTCCATTATTCCATAATTTTCTATTACCCACATTTGCAATACTTAAATCCTGACAAGGAAATCCACCACTTATAACATCTACATACTCAGGATTTTTTAATTTATTTATATCAATGTATTGTTTTGTCGTTGGAAATCGTTTTTTTAATAATTGCCTTTGTTTTTGTTCAACTTCGCAATTCCAAATCGTGTCTATTCCCGCTTGTTCTGCTCCTAAATCAAAACCTCCAATGCCAGTAAATAGGCTGCCATGTGTTACTTTAAAACTCATTTTCCCATCGTTTTTGATTAAGAAAAGTTTCCGGATAAGCCTTGCCCATTCCGGGATGGTTACGTAGGAAGTTTTCATACCTCCCGATGCTTTTCATGACTGCTGATTTTTCCTGTTCCTTTAACTTTTCCCATAATTTTCGTGCTCGTGTCTTATTCCCTACTTTGTAGGCATATTGGTTCCAAAATGCATCAAAGCTCAAATCCTCTGCTATTTTTGAAAAGGTAAAGATATTAGAGAACTTTTGTTCCCATAGCTTCATGATTTCAAGGTGCTGTGGTAAATGTTCGCCTACCCAAATCATTTGATCTTGATTAACGTTATCAAAAACAATACTTTTCAACAATCCTTTTTCGGTGTATTCAAATGTAATTGTTGCGTTATTTCTCTTTGCTTTTGCTTGTATTTTCATTTTTCTTTAATTTCTAATTCTTTTCCGGTTAATGTGAAGAGTAAATTTTGAAGCTGGTGAATGTGCTGTACTTTTATATGTGGTAAAAACAACCCTCTATATTCATAAGCATAAAAAGTATCGTCTTTAATATCAAATTTTAAAGTAAACACGATTGATTTTGTTACTTTTGAAAACAACATGTTACTATCTTTGTAGAATCCTAATCTTAATGCCCAATTTTTTGTTATTTTGATAGCTTTTATATCATTAGCATGCGCTATTAACGTGATGCGATGGTTTTCGTGTTTATCTCTTACCGTTACTTTATTTTCGCTTAGCGATAGTACTCGCATAACCTGCCCTTGAAAAGTGACTAAATTACCTATTCTTAATTCTTGTATTTTCATACCTTAAACCTTTTCCTTTTTATAGTTATTCTCCGCATGTTTAACAAACTCATATACCTGATCCCACGCCGGCAATCCACCTACATTTTTATCATCAATATACATATGTGCATAAATTTTTCTGCTGTTATTGCCATATCGTTCGATGTTGTCCGGGTTGTTGTCATTTACGCGGTCAAAGGCAATGTTATGCTGTAGAAGCCAGTTTATTGCTTTTAATAAGTCTTTACCGGTTCGACAAGTATTTATTATAATATAATGTCCATCTTCTTTGAGTTTGTTGATGTACTTTTTTGCATCTGGCATTTCTCCGGCTATTTCGGGGAACTTGCCCCGACAAATGGTATTGTCAAAGTCTATTGCTAAAATCATAAGCTTTTTATTTTATTATTTATTTTATGAATTGTATCCTTAAATTTCTCATTTTCATGAGCTATTGCTCTAAATGCTTTGATGTCTTCATCTGAAAAAGAAGAAAGTAATGTTTGTGTTGTTGCTTCAAAAAACAACAACTGCACAAGATATCTTTCAAACTTTTCACGTATTTCTTCTTTAGTCATAATTGATTGAGTTTTATAAAAAACGGCAGGACTTTGAAAATGAAATAAATACTAACAAAAAAATTATGATGATGCCTGCCGTTTTTGCTCCCAAGGGTGGAGTCGAACCACCCCGATGAACCGTTTTGGGATTAGCCGGCATATACGGCATAACTTTCTTTTTCTGTTACAGATAAACCAAGGGTTTTCATTCGTTTTTTTAAACGATTGTTTCCGTTGTAGGATTCTAAACATAACTTTTCGTCCAAGTCTAATTTTTGTAAATCCTCATATTCAGACGCCAAGATTAATTTGTTTTCTTTCTTTCCATCAATTACAGGTTTTACTCTTAAACTTATGTAAGTGCCGTTTTCAAATTTGATTTGAAATGCCTCGTCAAAGTCTTTGCGATGACTTTTTCCATAGTCAACTAATTGATTTTTTAGAGGTTTCATTTTAGCCTCTAAATCTTTCATTTGTCTTGATAAGTTTTGGTAATTCTTTGCTACCGTTAAAATTTGTTTTTCCATATTACTTTGTATTAAAGTTTATTAATTTTATAATTCATCCATTTTTCGTTTAATTTCAGTTAATTGTTTTTGAGGATTAGGTTCGTTTAGCATGTTGTTGAAAGTAGCATAACTACCTCCGATAACCGGCTGTATATGTTTCTCCCATACACGTTTGCGTACGCTTGTGTTTTTTTCGTATTTCTCAAGCAGTTCCAATACCTTTACGCAACGCTCAAGGTAGGCTTTCCTTCTCCCCAACTGCATTTTTAATATGCGATTCTTGTTCATGTGTTAATTCAAATATGCAATTCGTTCAATTTTCCTGCGCTTTATCGCATCTTTTTTCAAGATACTTTCCATTTTTCGTATAAATGCTTTTAACTCTTTTACAGACATCTCACCCAATGTTTTGCCTGCAATTCGCTTTTGTTTCATAAAACTGTTTACACAGTTCCAATTCGTTGTATCTATGCCATGTTTTTGAATACGCAGCAGTATGGCACTTCTTAATCTTTTTAGTTCTACGGTGTCTTCTCCTTTGCTGTTCATCTCTTCTATTGTATTTTGCATGTCTGTAATCATCTTTTCATAGCGTGCCGGGTTTTGTAATCTGAATTCCCGTAATGAAGTAGTAAGAAATCCACTGTATTGCCACACAAGATCTTCTTTGCTTACACCATTCATTTTAGACAATAACACATAGAATTTAGCAAATGACACTGTTTTTTTAGCTTGCATAACTCATGTTTAATTTTTCACGTTTAATAATTCTTTTAATACGTCTAATATCTTCTACAACAGTAATTTGTCTTTCAATATCATTTTCATCTTTTATTGTTACTCTCACCGGTTTACACTCATCAAATATATCTTTCTGCTGCTTTTTAGCTTTTATACCGTTAGCATCGCAAATCGAACGTGTATCAGTAAGGTTAGCGCCTGTCAAGTGTATATATACGCGTCCAAGTCGGCTGTCAATCTCATCATATCCCATTTTATTAAGCCTTACCCCTCGTTTTATCTCATATTCAAGATTGTCAGTTCCAATCACAGTTACTCCAAGTATGCCTTCATTTTCATTGTATAGATGTATGATGCTTCGTAATGCTGCCGGTTTTAGCGAATTAGCCTGATCTAATATGATGATAGGTTTAATCGACGCCATCCCTTTTATGGTTGCTGATATCGCTTCAATCATTTTGTTTGAGTTAATATATCCTTTTGGAAAGGTGGCGCCAATCTCATGAGCTACTTTTTCAAGAAAAGGACGGGCGCCCCATTCCATACAGTTTATTTTAAAGGCACCATGATGATGGTGATGTTTTAAAAAAACATTAGAAGCGGTTGTTTTTCCAGATCCGGATTTATGGCTTATACCCATAAACATACTTTCGTTTTTTGAATCTTCTAACGTTTGATATACAGTGCGGAAATTAGCAATAGGTACAATTTTCCAATCTCCATTATCAAAATTATATCCCAATTTTAGGGCAATTGTTTCATACACATCATCACCCTCTGCAAGATAGGTTCCTTTACGCAATTGACTTATGGTTGTCTCGCTATATCCACACTTGTTGGCAACAGCACGATAAGTGCCAAGCCTTTCCTTTTCTGCTTCTACAAGCTGTAGGATTTCATGTTTTTGTTTTTCTGTTATCATAATACTGTTATTGAGTTATTAATAATTCCTTTTTTTAGTGTTGATAATCACATCTTCATCCTCATCATCCCACTGCTCTCTTAAAAATGCTGTTTCGGCTTGTTCGTAAAGCCTTTTTGCAATATTTCCACCTTGCAATATGCCTACTTCAGCACTTACATCCCCAGGAGCTTCATTATATGTCTCTTCCGAAAGCATTTTGTGTAATTTTTCCTCACGATAAGCCTCATTATCTTGATGCAATTTCTTTGTAATGCCTACAGCTCTCATATCCTTATCAGGACCGTAACGCTGTGCCGGTGTAATCTCACTAAATGTACCGAGATAGGTATTGTCATTAAACAAATGCACCTCGCTTAAATCTTCATAATCAAAGCAATTCCATAATTTTACACCAGTGTATTTTTCAACTACATTCACATCATCAATGCCGTAATAATATGTTGCATTGTTAATTTGTGTTTGTATCATGTAGTTGCGAATACTTACCTCTTTTCTTAACCCGAACATATTGCAATACTGTGGGTGTGAAATCTTTATCACATTAGGTTTATCGCTTTGCTCGTGAAGCTGTGCCGGTGTTTGGTCTATATGCTTGTATTTTCTTGAGTAATCTGATAATTTAGTGTGCATATATCTGTGTAGGATCTCATCTGTTTCATGACAGGCATCATCAAAATTAAAATGGTTTTTTGCTGCCCATTTTCTCATATCAGCAATATATTCTTTGCTGCGATGTGCATGCTTGTGTGTTGAACGAATGCCTTCTCCATAATAAAGGTCATGATCCATCATAAAGATGCTTTGTAATGTACCAAACCACCTTTCAATATGTGCTTTGCCTTCAGCTTTATGGGTTACGGTCATTTGCACACCTTTGTTAGTCATCTGCTGTTCAATCCATTTCCATTCATCTGTATTGTGTCCCGGAAATCGGTCGTAAACAAACTCATACGGCAAATATCCGGCATTGCGTACTGCCATTGCCAATGCGCCGATGATGGCTTGTGCAGATTCTTCATAGCAATATTCCCAACCCAATGGATTGCCGCTCATTACATCTCTTACGGCTACTATGTATAAGAATTTTTGCTTGGTAACCCGTTTACCTTTAACGGTTACTGTTGCCCGGTGGTCAATGATGTTTACCCTCGTACCGTCAATTTCCCAAGCATCGCCGGCAAATAAAGCGGACTTTCCGGGTGTGTAAGCTCTGTAATGTGCATTAAAGCGTGTGTTTTTGCCATATCGCTGACTGATAAGATATTGTATGTCAGGTTGTGCAATGGTAGTGCTTACCCAACGCTCTGAAGGGTAACGATCTATATCATTTTGTTGGCATATAAATCGTAATTTACGATAAATATACGCTGATGAATAGTTTTTTTCGCTACCTGCCAAGGCAATTAAATTGTCTGTAATAAAAGCGTTGTCTTTAAATTCAGCCCGGTTTGTATTGCCGATATTCTTCACATTTATAATGTCGGTAATCGTACCGCCATTGGCATAATCCTGTATCTTATCTCTTATATTTCGCCATGTTACCGGAAGATATTGTATCTCCTGCAATTTTATTTCTTCAGCTAACGACTTGAAAAATGAACTTTTGGAAAATGATATGTCATTTACCTCAACATAAGTGTTAGCCTCGTCGATGATGGCTGCAGCTGTAGCCAAAGCTTTATTTTTTCTGTAGCTATGGCTTGAATAATGTTTTAAAAACACTTTAAACCTGTTTTGAAGCGCTATATCCATAATATCCTCAATGTCGTTTTTAGGCTTCTCACTGTAAGTTCTGAGTGTTTCTGTATCCGGAATCTGCACCCGGTATTTTTTTGGCAAACAATTGATGTCGAAATAACTCACATTGTCAATCATCGTATTTCTCCATGTGGCTTTTTTGTCTTTTGCACGACATTTTGCAACACGCAGATAACCATAATCTACATCTGTATTGCTTCGCAAGTAGTCTTGCGATACCCAAATGCTTTCCTTATGATTAATTATACTTTTACTGCTCATTTGCCAATTATTTTTTGTTCCCATGGGAGGAATCGAACCTCCCCAAAAAACCGTTTGGGATTTAGAAATTGAAGAAGCTTCTTATTAATATCACTGCTAAATAGATAAGTGAAATCTTTACCACCCACATGCAAATTTTCTCGTTAAGTGGGTCGGTTAGTAACTTTTCCATGATGTTGTAAAGGGGTTCCATAATTATTTAATTTTAATTGTTTATTTCTTGATATTCTAATGCTAACTGCTCTCTGTTTTCTATGATTTTATGTAGTACCTTTACTGCATTTATATCTCTTCTGTAAAAACGCATACGAGCAGCATCCACGGTAGTTCTTAGCACTTTGGCAAGCGTTTGATAATCTCCCGTTTGTTTTTTTTGTTCACAAATGAGAGCAATCTCTTCTATATTTATTACTTTTGTCATGTTCTTATGTTTTAACAATGCAAATATAATCACAAAATGTGAATTTAAAAGAAAATTATTCACTTTTTTTGAATAAAAATATTTAATAAATGGATAAAAGTCTGATTATAAATAAAATAAAAAATCATCTAAACATTAAAACAGACAAGGATTTTGCTGAATATTTAGACATAAAGCCTACAACATTGGCTATGTGGCGTAGTAGAAATACTCTTGATGTTGAGCTTATATTCACAAAATGTGAATTTTTGAACCCCGAATTTCTTCTAACAGGTAAAGGCGATGTGTTGAAAAAAGGAACTTCAACAGTTATGGAGGAAAGCCCGGAATATGGGAATTCAGATTTAAAGAAGAAAATACCATTATATGAAGTAGAAACAATTGGAGGTGTAAATGATTATATTGCCAATACAAATGAGCAACATAGTCATGTGTCAGAATGGATAGATGCCGGAGATTGGTTTCCGGATGCAACAGCAGCAATTCGGCACTATGGAAATAGTATGGTTGAATACCCATCAGGATCAATACTTGTACTTAAACGTGTTGAAGATCTCAGCCTAATCATTTGGGGCAGAAACTACTCTATTGAAACAAACGAATTTAGAATAACTAAAAGACTGCAAAATGGAGGGGATGAGTGCTTTATTGCATATAGTAGTAATAAAGAAACTTATCCGGATGGTAAATTAATTCATGAGCCTATAGCTATTCGCAAATCATCAGTTCGTCATATAGATTTAGTGTTAGGATGTGTAATGAAAGAATATAGTAATGGTCCTATAACCATTATAAAACAAAACCCAACCAAAAAATGATGAAAAATAAAACTACTACCATTTTATTAGCTATTTTTTTAGGTTCATTTGGCGCTCATCATTTTTACCTTAAACAAAAGAAAAAAGGAGTCCTATACCTTATATTCTTTTGGACGTTTATACCCCTTATAATTTCTTTTATAGATTCGATTGTTTTCATGAGAATGTCTGAAGAAAGGTTTCACAAAAAATATAATAGTGATTTATACGCTAAAGCCGAAGAAATGGCGAAAATGACAGGTATGAACACACTCGAAATGATAAAGACTATAAATAAAGAAATACGAGCAGAAAAAATTCGTATAGCCACTTATAATTACAACTCCAATAAAATAAAAAGGAAAGGCGTGCAAATGCTTGAAACGCTTTATATAATAGGAAACACCACCAAATACGATACAATAATAAAACGCTTTGATTTTATTAAAGATCTAAATAATGAAATGATAATAGCTACTCACAAGCATCAATATTTGTCTGATATGAAGGTCTCAATTGAAGAATATAAGTCAATGTATTATGATAGAACTCCCACAGATTTAGAGTTATCCTTATTATTAAAGCCCAATGAAAATGAGTTGTCTGCTTATTATGTTAAGAACCTTCATAGGTGTTTTAAAAGCCATTACAATGAACAAGTAAAAGCGATTTCTAAGTTAAAACGTGAAGACGCAAAAAACAAAAGATATGAAAAACTCATCGATATAGCTGATGATTTTATTGAAGAAATACTGAAAAATGGGAATGATATTGATGAGAGTGAGAAATATATAAAAGAAATTGAGAATATCCGGGTGAACCTCTACAAAACCCGTTACGAATCACAATAAAATTAATGATAACAAATGCGCTTGCATTGAATTGCCGATTTTAACAAAATGATAACAAAAAAATTGCGATTAAAATGCGTATTTTGAATTGCCGATTAATAATAATAAATTTTTATAACACACAAAGGTAAAAAAATTTTTTCTAAAAAAAATTGCCTCTAAAATAATGAGAATGTCAGGTTCCCTATAAAATTACCCCCACCTATTTTGAAGATTTAAAACTCCCCACCGATTATATAGAAGAGTAAAAATATTCAGACCAATAATTATTTACAAGTTGATAGCTGTTAATGTTTGGTCTTTTTACATTTATTGGTTTTGGTGGTATTAATTAACTCAAAAAATTAAAAAAATGGTTAGAATTATCAATTACAAAGAAAGACAAAAAGAAGATGGGAGTAAATTTTTCATCTTAGAACTTCAAGGAGGTATTGAAATGTTATTAAGCCAATCAACAGGGAATTATTATGCTTCTGCAAAGAAAGCACAAGTAACATCAACTTTTGATGAACAAACTTGTAAAGCCTTAATAGGTACAGAAATGAAAGGTAACATTGTAAAAAAAGAATGTGAACCTTATGACTTTACTGTTAAAGAAACTGGGGAAATAATCTCATTAACTTACAGATGGGTATATGAACCAGAAACAGCAAAAAAGCAGGTAGAGGAGTCTTCAAAACATTATCAGACAAATGTACAGCAGTCTCAAAATAAAATAGCTTATGCTTAATTATTTACATTTACTTGTACTTGGAGACTAAAAAAATCATATGCTGTTTCCAAGTCTATGAACTACACTTTTTCTATTTTCTTATATAACAAAATAGAAAAAGTGTAGTCAAAGATATTTTGCAATTATTTTACATGTCAAATTATTTTATAACCTATTTTTAGTAAATGTTTTATTTATTCTTTTCCAAGTATTTCTCTCTTAATATTCGATGAGTGTAAATGTGTTATTTATTGTTAGAATTAAAGGAATATTTAAATAAAATAAAATTTTAACATAGGTATAATAGCCATTTATTATAAACCAGAGACAAGTTCGGTTAATGAGATATTAAGATTTTTAGCAATTTTATATAAGGTATAAATTGTAGGGTTTGTATTTCCTGCTTCAATTCTTGCCATATTAGATTTTTCAAAATTACATTTTGCTGATAAATCTTGTTGAGCAATATTTTTAGATATCCTTATTTGTCTAATCTTATTACCTATTGTTTTTTGTAGTTGTTTTTTTTCTGACATCATGAAATGATTATTTATTAGTTGTCAAAAATGATAATTATTTGCGTTTCTATGGTTATCATAAATGATAAAATTATATATTTGTGGAATTAAATCATCAAAATATTGGTAGGCTGATGAAGGAACTTCTTTAATTGGAGGTGTATTAGGAAAAATAGTAGTTGGAATAATTATCTATTTTGTATTAAAAGCAATATTTAAACCTTAAAAAAAACAATAAAAATGAAAAGAATCTTCGTAATAATATTATTATTAGGGGTGTCTAACATTATTTTAGCACAAAATACAGGAAATAAATCTCTGAATAATGATGATGAATTTGTAAAAGAAGTAATTGCTTTTGCAAAGGAAATTGAAAATAAAGAATTTTCTGCACTTATGCTACCTGGACGTAGTATTAATGATTACTTGATGATGTTAAATGATTCATTAGAAGAATGGAAATTTTTTATAGAAATTAATGATTTTGATAAGCAAGGCGTAGGAATAAAAGGACAAACATATTACCAAATAACAAATAAAAAAGGTGCTTCATATATGATTGAAAGATATCTCAATGGTAGCATTCAAATAATTCATACATTCAGTGATGGTAGTTATTATTTTGATGAACTTGTAAAAGCATTACAACCATATTATGTAACCACACATAACAAAGGGTTTAAAGAATATGGATTTAAGTATTATAATGGTAAATATAGATTTATAGTAAAGAGAACTCACAATACAGAAATGATTAGTGCAGAAAAGTATTAAAATGAATGAAAAAATATATATACAAAGAACTCAAATTTGTAATAGGAGAACAATATGAAAGTTATGAATTTGATTTAGAAGATGTAGATTTAGGAAAGTTTGTAAACCTAAAATATGACAGTTATAGATACATTAAAGGAGATATAAAAACCTTATTTGATTTAGAAATAACTAAAGAAATATACTTACTTTTTAATGCAGATATATTAAGTGCTGTATGTTACAGATTTAAAGGTAGTCAGTATGAATATTTAAGAGATAAAATAAATTCATATTTAGAAGAACCAATGATTGAAAGTAAATGTAAAACATATAGAAGAGCTGAAACATTTATAGAAGAACTTAGCGACGTTTTAGAATTAAGACAGTATTATGATAATGGTGACACAGGTTTATGTTTTCAAAATACTGGTTTTCATATGTTTTATGAAGACCCAAAGTTTCCAACTAAATTAGTTTATCCATTTTAGAAAAAAAGTATAGTAACAAAAAAATATAATCAAAAATGAGAAATATACATTTAAAATCAGAGCATCATATTAGATTTGAAAATGGTGAAATGAGTAAAAATAGTCCAGTAAAAATACGAAGAGATGTATTTGCTCAAAGAGATGAAAAAAATACTGAAATTTATCACATTTACATTAAAGACGTTAATGATAATTTCATCATGGAGCCAAAAGCAATGAAAGTAATTGAAAATAAAATGATAGAAGTTACTCTAGAAGGAATTTCTTTAAATGACCCTGATAATAGATGGGGATTAGATTTCAGTAATTATGCTATTAAATTTACATTGAGTGCTTTGAGTGGGCTAACAGGAGAATCAGGTACTGCTATTTTAGTTTTAAAAGATAGGAATATATCAATTGCATATCAATGAAAATTATGATTGAACAAAAATTAGAGTTAGTGATTGAAAGCACTTTGGGACAAAAATTTATGAATGAAGTTGTTGATGTTATTCAACAATTATGTAATCAGTTAATGGTACAAATAAATAGTCTTTTACAAAACAACTTAAATGTTTGGAGTGACTATAAAATAAGAGATTATGCTAATAGAGTTTAGTGTTTTTCTTCTATCATTTCTGGTATAATGACCATTAAAAGAGGAGAAAATGATTTTTACATTATAAAAACAGGATTACAAAAAGCAGATGAATTATACAATTCTGTAATATCTGAATTTAATGATGAATTTGTGAATGCAGGTGAATTTCGTAGAGGGCAAATTATAGATAAAATTCTTTTACCTCATTTCTCTTTTAAATGATTTTTGAGAAAAAGTTTGCAAAAATAATACTATAAACAAAGAAAAAATGAATAAATTAAAACAAATAATAGATAGAAATTACAGCACTTTGCCAAAAGTACAAGTGGCAAATATAACAGTTGATGTTTGCACACAACAAATGAATAGTATAAAACAAAAAATTGACCAAGAGAATTTTAATAAAGAGGAAGAAATAAGTATTTTGAGAAAGGGTAAATTATATGAAATTATATCAGAGGGAGTATTAGAATTAGTGAAAAATAATAGAGACCAAGATAAAATTGATTTTGCAAAACTTCATATTTCTTTATTGCTTGAAATGATTGAAAATGAAAATTTAGAAAAATTAGAAAATAGTAACCCAGCAATTCAAGAAAAAATAATTAATGATGTATTTATCCCTAATTATTTGATTGAATGGAGTTTGAATAATTTATAAAATAAGAAAGAATGGAAAATAATATACAAGAAATATTTGTTTCTGCTTTATTCTCAAAAGACGTAATTAAAAAAGCAAAAAAATTAAGTAAATCTTCAGGAAAACTGTTGCCTATTGATTATGAAGATATTACGTTTAGATTGCGAAAAACGAATACAGGAAGTGTGAATTTAGAACTTTTTGTACAAGACCAATATGGTATGTACTTTAAACCTATTGGATTTTATGAGTTTGGAGGTTTTTGGGGCAATGTTCAAAGAATTTATATTCTGAAAGAATTTGAAGAAACTTTTATAAAAATAAAAGGCAAATTGAATAATATTGATAAGGTTAAGTATTTATCTTTACTTCAAAATGTATATATTGCTCTTGGTTCAGTTGAAGTAGGACGAACAGTAACTAAAATGTTTAATAGTCCCAATTATAGCGAAAATAACTATTTAGATTTTTCTAAAAGACAAATTGAAAGATTACTCGTAAATGGATTGAAAATTGTTGTTAAAACTTCTCTGGGTGGGGCATTAGAGGCTGTTTATGAAGATGATAATAATTATTTCAATGGCGAAGATATGTTAGTTATGTTCCAAAATTATAATGGAATATCAATACATTGTAGTGAAAAAGAATATCAAAATATGATGAATAAGAAATTGTTGAGTATTTTTAATAGAATATAATAAATAAAAATGTTAGAAATATTCAAAAAACATAAAGACGTTTATTACTTCTTTGATAAAAGTTCTATAAAAATAAACTTATCAGAGGAGTATAAACATCAATTATTGAAACAAATTAAAGCATTAAGAATCGAATCTTATTTTAACTATATAATCAGATTAATTTACCAAGAAGATTATAAGAAAAAAGGCTTAAAAGTAGAAGTGTCAGAATTATTTGAATTATATAATGAAACTGTTTCTAAAATTTTAAAGGATAATGCTCGTATAATTTTGGATAGTTCTATCAATCCTTACGAAGAATTATACACAAGTTTTGGGTGGGAAGCCCATCATTCAAATTATGGTAAAGAGTTAGAATTAATTATAGACACTATTCTTAATGTTATAAACTATGACAAAGAGATAAAAAGAGTTCTTGGGTTAAGTGAAAATGAAAATCCTTATAATTCAATGAAAGCCCATCAGTTTGTACAAGCCTTAATAACAATAGGGTATTCACAAGCAACACAAAGAATAAAAGATGAAATTGATAATGACAATTATTTAGGAATTGAATTTATTAAAGATAAAGAAGATGAAGAATTGTTAATTTATTTAACTCCAAAAGGGATGGTTGAAGTATCTGAATTATTTAATAATATAGACGAAAAAGATAGAGAGCAATATTTTACTAAATTATTAAATTATATAGGTATTCAAAAAATTAAAAATAACCATTTAGAAAATCTTTGTAAGACTTCTGATATATTAGTTTTTAACAATAAAATATATTGTCATTATAAACAAATTAATTTGTCGTACAATAATTTTTTCAATAAAAGAATTAATAAACAGCATATGTATTCAATTATATTAGAAACACAATCTAATTATAAATTAGTTAAGTAGTTTGTTTCTGAAATACTTGTTGTTAAAGATTTATAAGAGATGCCCCCATACCAAAATCCACATATTTACACCGAAACAACAGAGTATTTTACATCAAAAGACAACTTTTCTGTTGAAGATATAACAACTTGGCTTTTAGAAAATGAAGAAGAATATAAAATAATATATCAAAGGTAAAAGGATTAGTAAAAAACAATACCTATGCCTTTAATGTTCTTCATTATGTTATTAAATATTTCAACCCTTATATAAAAACCTATTATTGATGTAGTAAAAATTACTGAATTAATAGGAAAATCACCAACATCGGTTTATAAGTTAATGGGTATTTTAGAGGAGTTAGAAATTTTGAAAGAAGTTACAGGACAAAAAAAGATGTAAATTATATTCTTTTGAAAGTTATGTGAAGTTATTTAAACCATAATTTGTGTAAAAGTTATTGCTTATTTTGGAAGAAGATGTTTAGTCAGAGGGGCACATTGGGTAAAACATAGGTAAAACAATTTAGCAAAAATAGGCAAAAAAGAGCAACTAAAAACAAAACCTAATTTTTATAATATACTGATTTGCAAACAAATGAAATTAAAGGAAACTAACAGAAAAATGATAAGAATGGACTGTTAATCAGAGGGTCCTTGGTTCAAGTCCAAGAAGAGGAGCGCTAAAAGTAAAGCACTTGCAACGATGTTGTGAGTGCTTTTTTTTTAGGTCAAAAATGGAAAATTATACACCTTTGCTTTCTATAGAGAATTTTTAGATGAAGAAATTTATAATGAATTAGAGAAGTATAAATTTGAAGGCATAGCCGTTGATTTGTTAGAATATGATCCTTATTTTAGTTTTTAATAGTTTTCTAAAATAGTAAGTCTTCTTATTTTAGTTTTTAGGTAAAAAGTAAAATAAGAGGGTTTGTTATTTTATTTTTTGGATAAAAAATAAAATAAATGTGGTTATTATTTTACTTTTTACCTATATTTGTAGAATAAAAGAACCCTTATTTTACAAAAATGGAAAATTTTAACTCAGGTACATATATTAATCAAGGATATTACAAAAGTTTTCAACCTAATGAAATTAACAGAGATTGGGGAATTAATAATCTTGATGTAATCAGTCTTTTAAGTAAGGCTGACAGGCAATTAGGAAGATTAGATATGTATTCAGAATATGTAAATATTGATTTATTTATCAGTATGCACATAGCAAAAGAGGCTACACAATCTTCTAAAATTGAGGGGCAATGAATGAGGCTGTAAAAATGCTTAACTCACTACCTTTTTCATCAAGATTGATAAAAAATATTCATAAAATTTTACTGCAAGGCGTTAGGGGAGAACATAAATTACCCGGAACTTATAGAACAAGCCAAAATTGGATTGGGGGAGCATCAATCAATGATGCTGCTTTTGTTCCTCCTGTACATACTTCTATTGGAGATTTAATGTCTGATATTGAAAAATTTGCTAATGATGAATTGAACAAATTACCGGACTTGCTAAAAATTGCGTTAATTCATTATCAATTTGAAACGATACACCCATTTTTGGACGGAAATGGCAGGGTTGGAAGATTGCTCATTACTTTGTATTTGGTAAGTAGAAGTATTTTAAAACAACCGATTTTATACCTTTCTGATTTCTTTGAAAAGCATAGAACCTTGTACTATGATAATTTAATGAGAGTTAGAACACACAATGATTTAGGGCAATGGTTTAAATTTTTTCTTACAGGTGTGATTGAAACTGCAGAAAATGGACTTAAAACCTTTAATGCGATTTTGCAATTACAGAAAAGTGTAGATAAAAAATTAGAAAGTTTAGGGACAAGAACAGCAGATGCTCAAAAGATAGTGCAGTATTTGTATAAAAAACCTATTATTGATGCTGTGAAAACTTCTGAATTAACAGGGAAATCATCAGCATCGGTTTATAAGTTAATTGCTGTTTTAGAAGAGTTGGAAATATTAAAAGAGATTACAGGACAAAAAAGAGGTAAATTGTATTCTTTTGAAAGTTATGTGAAGTTATTTAAACCATAATTTACGTAAAAATTTCCTTGTTCGAAATTTCAAGGTTACGCTTTATCTTTTCAATTTTGAACTCATTTAAACTTTTTCAATTTGCTAAAAAATTGTCCTTTTTCGCCCTGATAAAGTCTTTTTTTCTTTCCGTAGCCCTGCTATGCAACTCAAAA
>PDWI01005796.1_pt1 | contig 15781 bp, 9 predicted proteins | sample 1430891 | NCBI WGS metagenome assembly PDWI01 (sample SAMN01162508, study PRJNA174530) | Oral metagenome, whole genome shotgun sequencing project. | biome: Marine environment; feature: Marine mammal; material: Swab sample of the gingival sulcus; isolation source: swab sample of gingival sulcus...
GAAATCCTGCACATAAAATATCGTGTTTGGGAATATCTTTTTCACCAATTTTGGTAATATCTCCAAAAGGTTTTAAGCCGTGATTTTGTTCATAAACAACACTTGCTTTTTCGTCAATTTCAGAGGCAAAAACACACTGAGCACCAAAAGATTTCAAAGCATAATGAAATCCTCCAATACCTGCAAAAAGGTCTATAAATTTATAGCCTTTTAATGTTTTTTCTTGTTCTGAAATTTGTATCATTCTGCAAAAGTACAGTTTTTATTTGTGTTTTTGCATAATAGACAAATAGGTTTCTAACTTTTATAATTCGTTCTCTTTGAGTCGTTCTGCGTTCTCGGCGATTATTAGTTGGTCAATACAATCTTGTATGTCGCCTCCCATAAATGCTGGTAGATTATATACTGTGTAGTTGATACGGTGGTCTGTGATACGCCCTTGCGGATAGTTGTATGTGCGGATTTTGGCACTTCTATCTCCTGTCGAAACCATTGTTTTGCGTTTGGACGATATTTCGTCAAGGTGTTTTTGATATTCCATATTGTAAATACGGCTACGCAGTTCAACCATCGCTTTTGCTTTGTTTTTAAGTTGTGATTTTTCGTCTTGGCACTGTACGGTTATGCCTGTTGGGATATGCACCAGCCGAATAGCCGAATAGGTTGTGTTTACCGACTGTCCGCCGTGTCCTGAGGCACAAAAAATATCTGTTCTAATATCGCTATCTTTTATCTCTACATCAAATTCTTCGGCTTCTGGCAGAATAGCCACTGTGGCAGCAGAGGTATGCACCCGCCCTTGACTTTCGGTGGCGGGTACTCGTTGCACTCGATGAACGCCACTTTCGTATTTTAATATGCCATATACCCCATCTCCCGAGACGGTGAAAATTATCTCTTTGTAACCTCCCATTGTTCCTTCTGTCGTAGAAGTAACGGTTGTTTTCCAGCCTTTGTCTTCGCAATATTTGGCGTACATCTTGAAAAGGTCCCCAGCAAATATAGCCGCTTCGTCTCCGCCGGTGCCACCTCGTATCTCTACAATAGCATTTCTTTCGTCTTGTGGGTCGGCAGGGACGAGTAGTAGTTTTATCTCCTCTTCAATAGGCTCTATTTTAGGCGTAAGGTCGTCTAACTCTTGTTTAGCCATTTGACGCATCTCATCATCTTTTTCTGTCTCTAATATGCTGTTTGCCTCTTCGATGTTTTTTAACAAAAGCCAATATTCATCTCTCTTAGCGATGATTTTTTCAAGGTCTGAATATTCTTTATTTAGTTTAATAAATCTTTTTGTATCAGATATTATTTGAGGGTCGGTAATCATGGTAGATACTTCTTCAAATTTTGAAGACAAGCCGTCAAGTCTATCTAAAAGTTTATTTGCCATAGTTGCTTACAATTTATCTGTTTGTTGTGATATAATGATGTTTATAGTATTGTATAACTGGGTTGTAAAGGCTATCTGTGTTTGTTTTTTTACAAAAAAATATTTTATTTAAAATTGATAAGATAGTCCTGCATTTACAATGCCTTTATATCCAACTCCCAATTCAAGCGTTGCCGCTAATTTTTTTCCTATTCGTAATCCTATAACATTGAGTTGGAAATTAAACCCATAATAATTATCTATATCTCCTTTTGTGTTAATTTTAGTCAATGTCCCACCAATGACACCACCCGAATAGAGTTGTATGAAATTTTTGTTTAGATAATGATATTCAGAACCTATTCCTACGCTGTAATAAGAGTGGGTTCTATGACCTATCATAGCATCATTCTTATCAAGCAACTCCTCTTCTTCTAATTCATAGATGCCCTCTGCATTGACAAACCAATTATCCTTGATAGCATATTTTAATGTCGTATTAATCGCAGGAGTACTAAATGTTGTATGAGAGTTATCTACTCCCAATGTTGTAAAATCAACTAAAATATTAATTATATGATTTGTACTTAAAATCCCTGCTCCCACATTCAAATCAAATGTTCCTTGTTTTTGAGCCTGTACTATATTAGGTAATAACATCAAGATAATCAATAGTTTCTTCATGAAATTTTCTTTGTGATTTATTTTTTGAGTAATGCCACTCAACCGGCAATGTTTTTACAAAGGTAATATTTTTTGTTGTTTTACTTTTGCCTCTCTTTGTTGTTTTTTATAAAATCAACCAACTTTGATACTGCTCGACCTCTATGGCTAATACTATTTTTTTCTGTTTCGCTCATTTGAGAGAATGTAGTGTTGTATCCATCTGGTATGAATATAGGGTCATAGCCAAAACCCTCTTCTCCGTGTCTGTGATGTGTGATTGTGCCATATACGATGCCTTCAAAAGAATATTTTTTGTTGTTGATGATAAGCGATATGACAGTTCTAAATCGTGCCTTTCTATTGCTCTTACCTTCGAGTTGATTTAGCAATTTGTCTATGTTTTTGTTTGAATCAGACGGTTCTCCAGCATAACGGGCAGAATAGACACCGGGACGACCATCGAGAGCCTCCACCTCTAGTCCGGTGTCGTCAGCAAAACAGTCGTGGTGAAAACGACTCTGTATATACTCTGCCTTTTGAAGTGCGTTCCCCTCTAATGTATCAGCGGTCTCTGGGATATCATCAAAACAACCGATAGCCTCCAGACCGACTACTTCGACTATGCCATATAGCATACTATTGACCTCTTTTAGTTTGTGCTGATTGTTTGTGGCAAAAATTAATTTATTCATAATGTAACGATTTGTTGTGTTTATATATTAATAGTTGTTTGTCAGACAAAATTATGAAATAATTTGCAATATTCGACCCTTGTATGGCGAGAATCATATAAATAATATAAAAAACTTTTGACTTCGATAGGAAATAATTATTTGTGTTTTAAAAATAAAAACTTTAATTTTGCAATAATAAAATTTTTATGATAATCTGATATGAGTGAACCGAGAGAGATAAATCTATTTGAGTTGATATTGATGTCGTGGAGAGGATTGAAGCGTCTTGCCTTGCGTCTTATTTTGTTGTCTGTGAAGACAATAAAACTGTCGTTTAGGTATTTTTGGATAGTAATACCAATAATGGCACTTGTGTTTCTTTGCGGGTATTTATTGACAACCAAAGAGCGAACAATATTCAAAGCTAACGGTATAATAACATTTGCTGTAGAAAATCGTCTGGCTGTCATAAATGAGATACAGTCGCTCAACTCTATGAAGTATGATGAGCGAGAACAGGTGAAAAACATTATGTCGCTGACTGATGAGCAGATAGATAACTTGTTGGAGATTCGTTCATCTTTTGTGATAGATTATCTTGACGACTCTATCCCTGATATGTTGGTTTATAAAAATGGGGGGCATTATTTGGAGGATACATTGAATAGGGTAGTGCCTGATATGCTTGTGGTTCAGTTTTTTATGAAAGGGACGACAGATTATAAACCCTATGTAGTAGGTTTAGAAAAGTTTTTTGATGCTAACCAACCCCTTCGGACGATAGATTCGGTGTCGAAAGATAATATAGAAAGGCGTATCGCTTTTTGTGATAAGGAGTTGGAGCGTTTAGACCGTTTCTCTGAGTATGACTATTTTGGTCATTCATCACAAACGGCAACTATGAAAGATTGGCAAGGGCTTAAAATAGAGCCTTCTCGTGCCAACTTATATTATATAAATATGCGAGATTTGATAAGAGAGAGAGACTACCTGACAAACTCTTTGGCTAACAAAAGAGGGGTTGTGAGTTTTGTCTCGCCACAGTTGAGTGTATTTACTTACCCTCGTTATTTGAAGTTGTTGCTATGTGCTGTTTTAGGTTTTGTGTTGGGAGTTTGTGTGGCAAATATTTACAAAAAACATTTTAGAAAATGATATACAGATAGTTATACGAAAAAAGGTTTGCTAAACATAGCAAACCTTTTTTCGTAGTAGCGGGAACGAGAATTGAACTCGTGACCTCCGGGTTATGAATCCGACGCTCTAACCAACTGAGCTATCCCGCCATTTTCGGAGTACAAAGGTAGTAATTTTTTTTATACTACAAAAACTTTGATTAATTTTGTTATAAAAATTGTCAAATGATACAATAGAGAACCGTCTAAATATTTTGTTTGCTATAAAACTTTTTTATGAAGCAGTTACTACAGTCTAAAATAGAGGCATTGCCACATCAAGCGGGGGTATATCAGTTTTTTAATGCCAAAGGAACTATTATATACATCGGCAAAGCCAAGAACTTACGCCGTAGAGTATCTTCATACTTTGTCAAAAAACACGATTCTCCCAAAACGACTATTCTCGTCCGCCAAATAGTAGACATAAAATATATTGTCGTAGAGAATGAAAATGATGCTCTGCTGCTCGAAAGCAACCTAATAAAGCAATATTTACCTCGATATAATCTTATGTTGAAATATGGTACAACATATCCATATTTGTGTATTACAGGCGAAGAGTTTCCAAGAGTGTTTAAGACTCGTCAATATTTTGAGAGTGCCGAAATGTTTGGACCATATAGTATTGCTGGCAATCTAAATGCTATGTTGGACCTTATCAAAACGATATATCCTATTCGTTCTTGTCGATTGCCATTGACTACTCAAAATATAGCCAAAGGTCGTTATAAGGTGTGTCTAGAATATCATATTAATAACTGTAAGGGAGTGTGTTGCGGACATCAGTCTGTGGAGGATTATCGTGCTATGATAGATGATATTCGTAGTATAGCCAAAGGTAATTCGCATATAGTAGAGAGGTATCTGCTCGATAATATAAAGGTTTTGTCTGACGCATTGAGGTTTGAGGAGGCTCAAAAACTAAAAGAGCAGTATGATGCTATTCGTCTTTTTCGTCAAAAAACGATAATAACTACTCAAAAAGATGCTACGCTTGATGTGTTTTCGTGTTCGTCTGATGAGCAGTCGGTCTATATCAATATGCTTCGAGTGGTCAATGGGGCAATAGTACAGAGTAATACTATTGAGTACAAAAAAAATATCGAAGAGGTAGATTCGGAGGTGTTTTCGAGTGGTATCATTGAGTTGCGTCAGCAATATAATTCACATTCAAAGATAGTGGTCGTGCCATTTGAACCAGAGTTTAAGGTAGATGGTGTTGAGTTTGTTGTTCCCAAACGAGATTACAAAAAGGAGTTGCTCAATCTATCTCTTAAAAATGTTTTGCAATACAAAAAAGATAAATATACACAAGCCGAAAAATTAAACACTAATCAGCGAAATTATGCTTTATTGAGTGAGATAAAAGATATGTTGCAGATAGATACTTTGCCTAACACTATTGAGATGTTTGACAATTCGCATACTGCGGGAGATGAGGCAGTAGCAGCCTGTGTGGTCTTCAAAAGCCTCAAACCGCTCAAAGAGCAGTATCGTAAGTATATGATTAAAAATGCCGATAGCCAAGATGATTATGGTTCTATGCAGGAGGTTGTTCGCCGTAGGTATAGTCGAATGATGGTAGAGAATGCGAAGTTGCCAGACCTTATATTGGTGGATGGTGGCAAAGGACATGTCTCGGCGGTTGGTAGCACGATGGCCGAGATGGGCTTACAAATACCTGTGGCCGGTTTGGCAAAGAACGACAAGCATCGCACCAACGAATTGCTGGTAGGCGATAAGGTAATAGGATTGAAGCCACAAAGTGCTGTGTTTAAGTTTTTTACTAAGATGCAAGATGAGGTTCACCGCTTTGCCATCTCTTTTCATCGTCAAAAAAGGAGTAAGAAGCAGACGCTATCTGAAATTGATAATATCAAAAACATAGGCGAAGTTACAAAGCAGAGTCTTTTGGAGCATTTTGGTAGTGTGGAGAGGATAAAAAAAGCATCGTTTGAACAGATAGAAAAAATAATCGGTAAAAGCCGTGCCAATATACTTATTTCCTATTTTAATGATAAAAAATGAAAACTTTTTCAGTAAGGTTACAACCTTAATTGCCACAATAATGTTAGGCAGTGAAGTGCTTTTAACTGCAATCATAAGATTGTTTGATTGTAAAAACAAAAAAATATAACTAACTTTGCTATTTTTATAGTTTATAACTAAATATCATATTAAATCAAACGACTAAACATAACTATTTATGAAAAGATTATTTTATTTATTAATTGTATTATCAGCGATGACAATATCTTGTAAACAACAGAAAGAAAACCCATTTTTTAAGGAGTGGACAGGCGAATATGGACTGCCCCCATTTAGTGAAATTACAGATGCCGACTATCGCCCTGCTATATTGGAGGGTATCAAACAGCACGAAAAAGAGTTGGACGCCATCATCAACAACCCCGAAGCACCAACATTTGCCAATACCATAGAGGCTTATGACCATTCTGGACAGTTGCTTGATAAGGTTGTCGGAGTGCTTTTTAATTTAAGTTCTTCAAATTCAAACGACTCTATAAGGGCTGTGGAAGAGTTTGTAACACCTATCTTGTCGGAGCATAACGACAATATATTTATGAACCCAAAATTCTTTGAAAGAGTCGAGGATGTTTATAATAATATGGACAAATACTCCCTTTCTGTCGAACAAAAAACTGTCTTGGAGAAGATATATCGACAATTTACTCGCAATGGTATCAACTTATCTGCCGACAAACAGGCACGACTTCGTGAATTGAATAAAAAGATTGGGTTATTAACACAAAAATTTTCCAATAATGTTTTAGCAGAGACAAATAACTTTTTACTTGTCGTAGAAGACGAAAAAGATTTATCGGGGCTGCCAGAAGATGTGATAGAGACTGCTGCTGCTGAGGCTAAGGCTACAAATAAAGATGGCAAATGGGTCTTCACGCTTAAAAATCCAAGTTATGTGCCATTTATGCAATATTCGGATAATCGTTCTTTGAGAGAAAAGATGTTTGTGGCATATTCTCAACGAGGAAATCACAACGACTCCCTAGACAATAAGGAGGTAATCAAGGAGTTGATGAGGTTAAGAATCGAAAAGGCTAAACTGTTGGGGTATAATACCTATGCAGACTTTGTTTTGTCGCAAAATCTCGCCAAAACCCCAGAAAACGCTTATAAGCTAATGAATGCAATAATCCCTTCGGCTATCCAAAAGGCAAAAGAAGAAGTCGCTGATATGCAGAAGGTTATAGACCAAGAGGATGGCGGGTTTAAACTTCAACCATGGGACTGGGCATATTATGCAGAAAAAGTTCGTAAACAAAAATATGACCTCAACGAAGACGAAATAAAACAGTATTTCCAAATGGAGAATGTTCGCAAAGGAGTATTTTATTGTGCGTCCAAACTCTATAATATTAATATTGAGCCGATAGAAAATATAAATATATATTATCCCGAAGTAGAGGCTTTCAAGGTTACCGACAAAGAAGATGGTTCGCTGGTCGGAATACTTTATACCGATTATTATCCACGAGATAGCAAAAGAGGCGGTGCGTGGATGAATAATTTCCGAGACCAAGAAGTGGTAGATGGTAAAGACATTCGTCCTATCATTGTCAATGTGGGTAACTTCACCAAACCAACCCCTACTAAACCATCGTTGCTAACAATAGATGAAGTACAAACAATGTTTCATGAGTTTGGACACGCTCTACACGGTCTATTGACCAAATGCCATTACAAGACGGTGAGTGGCACTAATACACCTCGTGATTTTGTGGAGTTTCCGTCTCAGTTTAACGAAAATTGGGCTTTGCAACCAGAGGTATTGAAGGTGTATGCTACTCACTACAAAACAGGCGAAGTGATACCCGATTCTTTGGTGGCAAAAATCAATAAAGCATCGCAATTTGACCAAGGATTCCGTACGACAGAACTTGTGGCAGCTGCTATGCTTGATATGGACTGGTACACATTGCAATCGGTAGAAAATATAGATGTAATTCAATTTGAACAGCAGTCGATGAAAAAGATTGGGCTTATAGACGAAATCATTCCTCGATATCGTTCTACCTATTTCAATCATATTTTCAGTAATGGTTATGCTGCGGGATACTACGCATATCTTTGGTCTGAAATGTTAGAAAAAGATGCGTTTGAATTGTTTTCGCAAAATGGTATTTTCGACCCAGCAACGGCAAAATCATACAAAGAGAATATTTTGGAAAAAGGTTCGTCTGATGACCTTATGACTCTCTACAAAAAGTTCAGAGGGCAAGAGCCTGTCATCGAACCAATGCTAAAAAGTAGGGGGCTGATTAGGTGAAATAACCATATCAGATTTTGATGAAACGGATAACAATTCGTTTGGTATGATGATAAAAATAGCCTTTGATTTGTTCATTAGGCTGTTTTTTTTTGTAAATAGTTGTTTTTTTTAATAAGATTTTATATCTTTGTAAATCCTTATGATTTTAGCATATTATGGCTATAAATATAGGATTATTTTGCAATATTTAATAATAACATAAAATTGAAATTGTTTATGAAATCTACATTTACACGCATCATTGCAGTGAGTATGTTCATTTTTATATCTTTCGTAGCATGGGGGCAAAACTATCCCTATTGGAACGGGTTTGAGAATGTAACAGAAAACAACTCTTGGCAATTTGTGGGCGACAACAACAACTCTGCAAATAAGTGGGTTGTGGGAACGGCTACTAAATTAACTGACCAAAAGTCGTTGTATGTCTCTTATGACAACGGCTCTACTGTTGGCTACAACGACCAATCGTCAACCATTATTGTCGCATATCGTGATTTTGTCATTCCAGAAGGTCAGTCTTATTCGGTACATCTGGATTATCGACACAATGCAAAAAACGGCGATATGTTGTATGTGTGTTGGGTAGATGACCCTTCGGTGGGTATGCCAACATCTATAACATCAGCCACTCTGCCTAACTGGGTAAACGACTATGCTAAAAAGAGTGTGTCGCTTAACTCTAATGCTTGGAAACCTCTGGCGTTCACCGCCTGTAAGTCTGGTAAGCTTGTTTTTGTGTGGCAAAAACATAATTCCGCTCAAACCAATGCTAATGAATCGGCAACGATAGCCATAGATAATATTCAGGTCAATAGAAATCTTGATTATAATTATTTTTCGGGCTTTGACAACGAACAGCAAAGAGAGGGTTGGATTCTATATTCTCAACCCAATATTACTAATAGATGGATCATAGGTAATGCTATATCTTCTACCGATCCAAGTTCTTTGTATGTATCCTCTGACAATAGTTCCTACGGATATGATGCTAAAAAGCCTTGTTTTGTATCGGCTGTCAAGGAGTTTGTATTGCCTGTGGGTGAGAGTTATAATGTTGAGTTTGATTATATGTGTGGAGGAAACAACTTTGACCATATGTATGTCGTCTGGATAGACAATCCTTCGGATACGGCATTTAATATTTGGAGTAATAATACCACTTTTGTCGATAATGTGATAATTGATAATGCTAAAACTGTTGGTAACTCTACAAACAAAAAATATATGAAAACGCCTACTTGGCAACACGGCTCTTTTAAAGTTACTGGTAAAGGTAGAGGGTCTAAACTAGTGTTTTTATGGACAAATAACGAAAGGGTCAAAACTACGCCACCTGCCGCTATCGACAATGTCAGCGTTGTGAAGTCTTCCTCATCTTGTCCTACGCCAAACATCACTAATATAGCAATCAATGGCGGTACTGCCGTAGTAGAGTGGGATTATGATGGTATTTCGCAATATCAGTTGGCATATCGTAATGCGTACGATACTATTTCAGGTATGTTTATGGTGGTAAATAATGCTACTTCTCCATATTCTATTACAAATTTGTCTAAAGGTTCATACTCCATATTTGTAAGAAAAATGTGTAACTCAGGACAATCGTTGTGCGGAGAGGTGCGCAAAGATACAACTGCTTGGGGGACAGTGCATAACAATATAGTTCTCACAGGCGATGGTTGTATCGATTTTGGTAATTTCACCGCACCGGGAGTGATGGCTACGGCAAATACTTGGAGTGGGCAACCAAGCAATCAAGCGTTTGCCAATGGAGGAGCAGAAATAGGAGTGAAACCTGGACGACACACCTTAGTAAAAGAGTCTAAATATGACCCTATTACAGTGCCAGAACAAGCACCAGATGACCTTAATAACCCCGGATTGATGACTGTCCCCTATGGTGAATTAGCAGTGGTTAAGTTAGGCAATCATGAGAGCGGTGCACAGTGTGAAGGACTTGAATATGCTCTAAATGTTGATGCGAAGTATTCGTTGTTGATGATGAAGTATGCTATTGTATTAGAAGACCCATTGAATAATCATGCAGAGTATGAACGACCTCGTTTTAAACTTGAAGTATATGACCAAAACGATAATTTGGTAGATGCTTCGTGTGGAAAAGCGGAGTTTATACCAGGAGTCAATGCCGAAACAAAAGACTGGACTTTTTTACAAAAGAAAGAACCATATACCTCTGTGAAGTGGAAAAAATGGACAAGTATTGGATTCAACCTACAGCCATATATCGGTCAGACTGTAAAGATAAAAGTATCATCTTGGGATTGTGAACTCACTGGACACTTTGGCTATGGATACTTTATGCTCAACTGTTTGTCGCCAGAAATATCTAATTTCTCTTGTAGTTCTGATAAGTTGGATACCGTATATGCGCCGGAAGGTTTTGCATACTGTTGGTACAAAAAGTATCAGCCAGACGGTACGCTCACGGATATCAATAGTGTATATCCCGACCAATGTTTGAGTTCTACTCGTGGTTTTATAGCAGCATCTGTCAATGACACTACTACATACGCTTGTAAGGTTATGTTTAGAGACGAAGAGGGCATACAACCCAACTGTTATTTCGATGTGTCAGCACGGCTGTCTGCTCGTTTCCCAAAAGCACAAAATGAGTGGGAAGTAGTGCAAGAAGATTGCAAAAACTATGTGAAATTTACAGATAAAAGTATTGTAAATATAGGTACTACCAACGATGATGTACCAGGTTTAGAAGAACCCAAAGGCACTCGTTGGGTCGTAAGAGAAAACTCATCGACAGGTAATATTTATACTATTTCGTCAGACAAAAATCCAAAAATAGAGTTCCCAAAAGAAGGAGGTACTTATAATGTGATGCAGGTGTCGATATATAATACAGCCAAATCTTGTAATGACTCTACGTCCTTCACCATTCAAGTGCCACCAGTAGGAGATATAACAGTAGAGCAAAAAGTTGTTACTTGCCAGAAAGCATTGCCTTATATATGGAAAGGTCAAGCATTGACCGTAGATGGCAAATATGAGGCTCGTCAAAAAACCAAAACAGGTTGCGACTCAATATTCAAACTTGAATTCACAGTCAAGTCGGAGATAGTAACCGAAATAGACAGTACTATTTGCGATGGACAAAGAGTAGTGTGGGACGGCGAGACCTATGACAAGACGGGGAAATATAGCAAAGTATATAAGACTCAATATGATTGCGATAGCACTGTCAATCTTAATCTAACAGTCAATCCGGTGATGGCAATCACTATCGATCCATTGGAAAAGCCAATCTGTGCCGATGATCCTGATTTTACTTTCAATTATAAAAATACAGGTGGCAGTGAACCGTCTAAATATACTCTTTCGTTCAAAGAAGGTACACTATTTGATGTATCTAATGGCGAATTTGATGTGGAGACGCCTAACTCTATGGTCATACCGATACCTGAAAATATCCGCCCAGACAAATATGAAGTTAAGATAGATTTTATCGACACTGTATATAAATGTCAAGGCACATCTCTGACTGTTCCGTTTGAGGTATGCTATCCATCGTCTATCATTGAGCAAAACTGGAATGATGTTGTGGCTCTGCTTAATAAAAAATATAACGGAGGCTATGAATTTAGCAAATATCAATGGTACAAAAATGGTGTTGCCATAGATGGACAAACAAAATCATATTTGTATCTGCCAGAAGGACTTGAAATAGATGCTCGTTATATGGTTCACCTCACTCGCAATGGAGAGGATTATGCAATATATTCTTGTCCAATCGTGGCACAGCCATACACAAAAACGCAGACTCCAACTTTGGTAGAGCCAAATCAACGCATCAAAATGCACGATGTGTCAGAACCTGCTTATATAAATATATATAGCGTTGCAGGAATATTGATTTCTACACAAAGGATTACGCCTCAAAATATGGAATACACCATTCCAAACAAAGAGGGAATATATTTTGTAGAAGTCAGATATGATAGTGGTTTCGATAGAAAATATAAAATCGTAGTAAATCGATAAGATATTGCAACTTTATTTTTAGAACAACAATAAAACTAATCTATATGATGAAAAAGATTAATAATTTTATAAAAAATGCAATGATACTATCGGCTCTGTTGTTAATGGGAGTTTCGAGCATTATTGCACAAGAGTCGAAGCCGTCAGATAAACCTGTCGCTAAACAGACGAATACGAGACACTATTTGGGCGGTTGGTTATATTCAGGATATTCTGCACTACTCCACGACATTTCACAGACAAGTGTTGTGGGCGGTGCTGGAGCTGGTCTTGGTCTTGGTTATCAGTTGCGAGTGAAAAATATCCTATTTAAGACAGGTATAGAGTTTCAATTTATCAACTCTACTACAAAAATATCAGGGCTTAGCGGCGAGAAAAACATGGTATATCCAGAGCCAATCAAACCTGCTGGAGTCAAAGGTGATTATATTATGTTGAAATATGATTATCAAAAGTTTGTAGATAGACAAAATGTAGGCATTGTTAATATGCCTATAATGGCAGGTATGTCGTTTAAGGCAAACTATGATTACTATTTTCTTGCAGGGGCTAAGATAGGTCTGCCAGTGTTGGGATTTAGTTCAACCTCTGGCAAAGTCAATACCAAAGGTTATTTCGAGGAATATATTGATGTATTTGAAAATATGCCAAACCATTTCTATGGCGAACAGAATATTGATGAAGAGTCGCACAAAACATCTTTTGGCAACTTAAATCTAATGGCATCAGCAGAATTTGGAGTGGAACTGAATCGTTGGATAGACAAAAGCAAAAAAATTAATAGAAAAAGTAAGAGAGAGAGACGCCAGCTGCAAAGACGCAGTCGCAGAAATAGAAGAGAGCGTGGTAAAAAGCAATATGAACCTTTTGAGCGTGAGACACCACGCATCAGAGTTGCTATTTTTGTGGACTATGGTTTGATGAGTATTAATACCAATAAAAATAGTGGTTCAGATACTCCGTCAGACCCAATAGACTTTGCTACAAACCTTGATAGAGTTATATTTACAAGCAATAATCTGCTTACTACAAATCCAGCTTTTGAGGGAGGCAATCCAAAATCAGTGAAGCCTTTTGTGGTTGGAGTCAAAGGCACGATATTTTTTGATGTCACAAAACCAAAAGTAGTGCCACCACCACCACCACCACCACCACCACCACCGCCACCACCACCACCACAATTGATTACAGGTAAGGTGATAGATGTGGAGACAGGTATGGAAATAATGGAAGCCAAGGTTGCCATTGCAGATACTTTGGGTAAAGTTTTGTATCAAGAAAAACTCAAAGACTATGGAGTGTTCAACACCAATTTGCGTAGAGATGGTGCATACAGAGTTAATATAGAAGTGCCAAACTATTATAAATATAGTGAGTTAGCATCTAATGTCGGAGATACTCTGATGGTATATGTGCAACGAATTAAGAAGGGCGAAACATTTGTGATAAAGAATATCTATTTTGAGTTCAATAAGACTACTCTTACACCAGAGTCTAATAACGAACTCGACAAACAGGCTCAATTTTTGACAGACAATCCTGCTATCAATATCCTTGTAGTGGGTCATACAGACTCCAAAGGCTCTGATGAGTATAATCAGAAATTGTCGGAAGGTCGTGCTGTGGCAGTTATGAATGCTTTGATAGAGAGAGGAGTGTCTTCTGAACGAATCAAGGCAGAGGGTAGAGGCGAAACGCAACCGGTAGCGACCAACGAGACCGAAGAGGGTAGAGCCGAAAACCGCCGTATCGAGATAGAGATACAGTAGATAGTTATCATTACTTTATTTTAGGTGGAGATGTCATTAGTATTGGTATCTCTACCTTTTTTTTTGTGATGATTACCTTTGTAGAGGAACTACTGTATTTCATTCTTCGCCATTCAATCTTTATTTAAAGAGATGTATTGATATACTGTACAACAATAGATTAGTTAAGCCAATAAAATCAACACCGAAACTTAATTATTTTAAAAAATAGATTATCTTTGTAGAATGAATACAGCATTGAAAACAAGATATGAGCCTTACTTAATTACCTCAAAAACTCCTTTTGAAAAAGCAAAAACTGTGAGTTTTAACTTCATAGACCTTTTTGCTGGAATAGGAGGGTTTAGAATTGCGATGCAAAATTTGGGTGGGAAATGTGTTTTTACAAGTGAATGGGACGAAAAAGCCAAGCAGACTTATAGTGCTAATTTTGGAGAAGTTCCTTTTGGAGATATTACAAAACAACAAGTGAAAAAATTTATTCCACAAGACTTTGATGTATTGTGTGCGGGTTTTCCGTGTCAGCCTTTCTCAAAAGGAGGTCTTCAACAAGGTTTTGAAGACACAAGAGGAACACTATTTTTTGATATTTGTGAGATTGTAACGAAACATCAACCTAAATTTTTGTTTTTAGAAAATGTTGCCAATTTGGTAACACACGACAAAAAAAACACCTACAAAACTATATTAAAGCATCTAGATGAATTAGGGTATTATTTTCCTAAAAAACCACTTGTTTTATCACCTGACCAATTTGGAATGCCTGTTTTACGACCACGAATTTATATTCCTTGTGTTCGTAAAGATATTGCAGAAAAGAATGTAGGTTTTATTCAGAATTTTGAAAAACAATTAGAGCCTTTTTTTACAAAGGAAATTCAACCGATAAACACTATTATTGAAACTGAAAATACCACAAAAGACCTTTCGGATTATGAATTGAAAGTCTTAAATATGTGGAATGATTTTTATAAAAATATAGATTTGGAAGTTATAGGATTTCCTATTTGGGTAGATTTCTTCAAATATGATGGAAGTTATGCCGAATTTGCCGATTGGAAAGCTAAATTTGTGCGGAAAAATGTTGATTTATACCGAAGAAATAAGGTCTTTATTGATAAATGGCTTATCAAAAATGAAAATTTGGAATGGGTAAAACCAACACATAGAAAATTTGAGTGGCAAGCGGGTAATTTTCACAAGGATATTTTTGAGGGGTTGATACAATTTAGACCATCGGGAGTTCGTGTGAAACGAGCAACGAAATTTTCTACACTTGTAGCAATGAACCATAGACAAATTATCGGAAAGTTGAAACGAAAAGTAAGTTTGGAAGAGGCAAAAGCAATGCAATTTTTTCCAAAAGAATATAGATTAAATCCTAATGATGCCGTTGCTTTAAAACAACTAGGAAACTCTGTAAATGTTAATGTTGTTCAGTTGATTTTTGATTTGATAAAAAAGGAATATCTATGAAAAAAGTTGAACAAATAACAATAAATGGCGTAAAATTAGGTTTTGATAAAAAGTTGAAAACAACTGAAATACAAGATTTTTTGAAAGAGGATTTAGGGAAATTAAAAACAAATAAAAATCCTTATGAAATTGATATAAATGGAGTTGTCGTAAAACTATTTGTCAAACAAATTACTTATTTAGGACACCCACACCCAATTTTTAAAAAACGCATACAAATTTCAAAAAGTTGGTGCGATGAACTAAAAGAAGAAAATGCGTTTTTAATAGGTATTTATCAATATAAAAATACTCGGATTTATGGATTTTTTGATAAAACAAATTTT
>PDWI01005797.1_pt1 | contig 15781 bp, 21 predicted proteins | sample 1430891 | NCBI WGS metagenome assembly PDWI01 (sample SAMN01162508, study PRJNA174530) | Oral metagenome, whole genome shotgun sequencing project. | biome: Marine environment; feature: Marine mammal; material: Swab sample of the gingival sulcus; isolation source: swab sample of gingival sulcus...
TATAATCGCCAAAACCAAAAGTAAAAAAAAAAACACCTATGCAATCCGATATAACGTCGGATGACATAAGTGTTTTGTATGTATTACTTCTCGCTCACTTCAAACCACTCTTTTTTTATGTTTTCAGCAATAGCCCGCATCATTAAAGGTGGGACGCTCATCCCACATATATAACGCACGTTTTGCCCTTGAAAATCATAATCAATAGGGAAAGTACTCATTCTACGGTATTCCGTATTATTAAGGTTTCTTACTTCATTATAGTATACTGAATTCCCAGCTGTAGTTAGTGTGCAGGGTACAACATTGTCATATAATATAAGTGAACCAAAAAAAGCCTTAGGAGTTTTTAATTTTCTGTATTTAGCATCAGCAAACTTAAAATCTTTATCACCTTTTTCCACATATTGCCAACGTTTACAAATCGATGGAACTAATGGTTTTGGTTTACAAGTTTTACTGTTTTTATCGACTATGCTGCTGAACGTATAGATTTCACTATTAAATTTAAAATCAATAGGTTTAAACCCTAAATCTCTACGTCTTGCAATAAAAAACACACGTTCTCGTGACTGAGGCACACCCATAGTTGCACTATTTAGTTGAAAAATTTGAACATCATAATTGAATTTATCTAACATTTCAACTATATTTATGGCATACTTCTTTGCACGTCCGGCTATAATGCCTGATACGTTTTCCAATATTGCTACTTTGGGTTGTAACTTATTAATAGTTTCACAATAAACATACACTAACTCATCTAAAACTTGAGTAGTTTGCCCTTCATTAAACTGTTTTTTCTTACCCCAATTTGCCTCACGTTTACCTGCCATGCTAAATGTTGTACAGGGTGGTGAACCATCCAAGATGTCAAGATTGTATAACTCTTCCGGCAAATCTTTTCGTTTGTTAAAATTCCTAATGTCTTCAACATACATATATTTGGGATTGTGATTTTTAAGATACAAGTTAGCCATTCGCTTGTCAATTTCGACACCACCGAGATGATTAAAACCTGCTAATTTGTAACCCATTGTAGAACCGCCACCGCAAACAAACGTACCGAATACATTTAATTTACCTGGCTTAGGGTAGTCGCTTTTTGTCCATTCTTTGTATCTTTTCATAATCTAATTTCAATTTATTAATATCTATTTCTCTATTTCTAAACTTCTTTTGTTTTTGTCTTTTTTCCATTTTATTGTTTTTTACAATGATACATAATGTCCGTATAATCCGAGTTGTGAGAAGTCCCTACGGAGGTACTGAATTTTATTGCGTTAAAAAAAGGATTAGTCGTTAAATCCTGGAATCCCAACCACTCACACAATTCAACTATTTGAGATTTATTAGAAGTAAAATAAAAGTAACTTTGACCTTTTAAAACATCCAATACATTTAGGTAATCTTTTATTCCCCAATAGTTAGCTTTGTTGTAAGTTTTTATATTAGTGTTTAAATATGGAGGGTCTGTTATAAATACTACTTCTTTAGTATCTTTGTATTTGTTAAATAAATTTCTGTAATCCATGCTTACAATTTCTACATCTTGTAAGTAGTCTAAAGATAGAGAATAATTGCTTTTGCGAACAACGTTGTACAAAGTAGACTTCTTAAACTCTTCGAAAGGTAGTGCATAGTTACCTCCAAACAACAAAGAAGCCGACAAAGTAATCCAATCAACAAAGCCCGCCTCATTGTGTTTTTTCAATACATTGAGTACTTGCGTTCTTTTTTCTTGTGTGATTTTTTTATCACGTGGGCAATTTTGCAATAAAGTTCGTAATTCATTAAGAATAAAATTTGTGTTTTCAATATTGTTTAAACGCTCTTTAAAGTTGTCGAAATCATTATACACTACTTTAGCGTTCGGAAAAATTGATTTTACCGTGTGGCTCAACAAACCACTGCCGCCAAACAAATCAATGAAAACATATTTATCCGAATATTTTGAAATTTCTTTTTTAAATATTTTTAAGAAAAATCGTTTTTGCCCCTGAAAAGGCAAAGGACTTTGATAGTAATTTTTCATATTTTAAGATTTATATTTATTTTTGTTTCATTCTACCCAACATAAAAAGGTGCATACACACTAAAAAGAAGACTTACGTCCTCGTCTCGGGTGTGTATGCACCTTATATGTTAGTAGCAAAGGGTAGAATGGTTGCTACTTTCTGGCGGGGGCTTTTTACGTTTCTGATTTAGCAGCACCACCGCCTGAATTTTCAGAATTGCCGCTCGGAATAATAGGAATACTGACGTTACCGTGATAGTCTTGCATATTTCCTGAATAATAATCATACCCCGGTATTTTTCTGATATAAATATTAGAACCGGATACTACAATAAGAAAAGGTGGTTTTTCGCCATAAACAGACGTTATAAGAAAATTACCACGTACAGCAGCAGGTATTCCAGGACACGTAACAAATGGGGTGTTGTTTCCATAAAAATTAGAGTTAGGAGAAACCGAATTGCAGTATAACGATACTTCTAAATAATTACGTCGGTTTACTCTATACTTTATAGAACCGCGGAAGATACTACCGTGGTCTACATGAAAAAAACTCTTATTTTTCCACTCTGTATCATCAAATCCATTTATATGATTGTAATCAAACAAATTACTGTATTCGTTTATATCGCTCCAATTGTGCGTATGTGGTCTGGGTTCAAATTCTTGAGGTTTATATCTTATTTCTGACCAGTTATGAGCGTGTGTTTTCCAGGCTTTGTTGTTAAGTGCTGTCGACACGTAGTTTTTAGAATAAACTCCTAAATTGTTGCGAGCAGCTGAAACGTTATCAAAGTTGTTGTTACAAGTTCGGCTATTGGTTAGCTTTACATCATTTTGATAAACAAGAACTTCGCTCAATTTGGGTGCAGTAACATGCAAGCCGGGAAAATTAGTGTTAGACTTAACGACTACTTTTACCGTCGTTTCCTTGTAAGCCTTATGTATCTCACCGTTCATAAGCTGCCTGTTACCGATTGGTAGAAACAAAGTTTGAATTTCAAAAAAACATTGCTCCAAAGAAGCGGCTGTAAAACTTTGAGCAGGACAAACATACATTTCACTATTCATAGACACAACCCCTGGGTCTATCGTAAAATTATTATTTCCTATTGGTCTTATTTTGCAACCCGTCAATATGCAATTTTTGGCTTTTATTGCTTCTAAAAATGATTTTAAAGCATGTCGATAAGTCTCATCTAAAAATACAAAATCATTTAGATATATCGGCATTCTTACGTCCATGTTAGGTATGAATTTATCCATTTTTTGTAGTAATTTCAATAATGTTTTATAATGAAGTTTTTTTCAATTAGTTTGTAATAATTCACAATACTTTTTATCTTTGAAAAATCTGTATCACTAAGGGTAATGTATTTATTATAAGGAATATATACGATAAAATCGTAAATCGGTGCAGTTTGATTTTCTATATTCCCAAGAAAGATTTGATAAGCGCCCAAACAAACAGCGTTATCAGTTTGCGGCGGCACACCTGTACTGTTTTTCAAAAATCTATACCAATAATTTTTATATACAACTACGTCATTAATTTTGTAATTTTTAGAGCTTTGCCACTTACTTCCAAAATAAACAGGCAAATCATTATTAAACTTGTTTGACAAATAAACCTCCGGATAAATATTTACATCTTCTAAGTAAATACCCTCACAATCAAATGTTTCATTTAAAAGTTTTTCGAGGTAACACTTTTGTCCCGTGAAATTTATTTTATACAAAGTTTTCTCTCTAAATTCCACAAAATCATTATAAATATTGCGTAATTCAGATAAAAAGCAATCTATCCATGCGAGCATTTTTTTATTACTTAAACTGCTCGGCACTATGTTTTTAACCGCTATCTTGAAATTAATAACCCTCATAAGGTCTTAAGTCTAAGTTTAAACTCTCAAGTCGCATATAGCCGGAAGCTGCCGTGTAATAATCTTCAATAGCAAGATAAATATCATTTAGCGCACTTCTTGCTTCGCCACTGACAAACACGGGATTAACAACTCCCGCAACGTCTTTAATACAATCAGTAAGACTTGTTATTGATAGTTTTGCATTAAAAATTAAATCTTGTAAAAACGTCATAACAGCTTGCTCAATCGCTGCTTCTATCGTGTTTTTATCCACTAATGCATTATAATACACCCTATAATTTAATTTCAGTTCGTCAGCTTCTGTTGAGATTATATTGACTAAAGTACCCGGAAACTTTATTTGTTGAACGTAAGCCGTAAAACTTTGAAGCTCCGACAGTTCCAATTGTGCTAATTTTTTAGCATTATTAAATTTAGCTGCTTTTATTATAAGATGTTGGTCTTGTTGTTCTATTGCGACCTGTGCAATAATTTGTTTTTCGGGATTTGTCTCAGCATATCGCCATTTGCCGTTTTTGAAAATAAGAATATCACCATACTGGAACTTCTTTAATTCCGAAATCCACCACCGCAAAGTACCTATTTGACTTTTAGCAATTTTCTCGCTAATGTCCTGTTTTAAGTCTTCAAACAAACGTCTCAATAGCGACGAAAAATAAGCAAATATAAACGTCCAAAGTCGCCAAATTGCAGTCTTTGAAGTGGAGTTCAGCTCCGACAATTCGGGATACTTTTCCTTTTCGGTAACTATTTTGTTAAATATTTCCTGTGTTGTCATTTAGTCTAAATTTAACTGTGTTGCGGGTTTTATTTTTTCTTTTTTGTAGAAAATTACAACCTCTTTGTTTATTATGTTTTCAGTATTTATCAGTAATTTCGTGCCTGGTTTTACGTCAATTCCAATATTCAAATTATTGTCTTTACATACTGAATATATGGCATCTATGTGTCCGTATTCTTGCAAAGCAATATCCTCGATTGTTTGCCCCGGCTCTACCGTTACCGTATAAATATTTGCGTTCAAATTATTGTCGGACATCTTATTTTATATCTATTTTTAAAGAGTTAAAATTTTCAGAAAATTCAATATTTACATCATTGTAATTATCATATTCGAGTTGAATTTTCAAATCTCGCTTAAAGTCATTTGCATCAAAATCACCTTTTAAATATTTCACAGCTCCGAAGCCTAACATCGGAAATTGTTTAAACTCTCCCGGCATACTTTCGATTATCAGTTCAATGTTTTGTTGGTCTGATTGTCCGACTTCAAAATCACCGCCGATAATACTTAAATCATTGTCCTTTAACAAAATATCATTCATAGCTAAGATAAAGTTCCCGTTCCTGTTCCCGTCACTGCTCCGGCAGGGCACGTTCCCGTTACGACCGTACTCACGGTTGCCGATTTCACATAATTATCAATTGCCGTTGCAAGTTTTTTTGCAAATTTTTCAATCCCGGCACTTTGATTTTCCTCGCTTTTCAACTCTTGCAGAACTGCTTTAATTTCTTGTTTTAATATTGCCTTTGCTAATGCCATTTTTACATAAATAATTTATCTGCATTATTACTGATTTCAGTGAACTTATTAATGTCATCGGGACTGAAATTCCCCGGTCCGGCAGGTGTCAAAATTTTAGCCGCTGAAAGTTGCTTTAAAGTATCTTGAAATAGCTTTTTAAGGTCTGAGTTTTCATTCTTGATACTACACTTTCCGTCTTGCAAAATGAACTCTAAGCCCTTTATTTTTACTTCGACACTATCAATTTCCGTGTACTTTATTATGGTAGTTTCAGCTTCATTGTTTTCAATGATAGAACACAAAACCTGCGAGCCTTTTTTCGGAAAAATCACAATCGAATTTTCAAAACTTCCCTCTACGGCATTTAGTCGAACATCTAACAGTTCCGGTAAGTCGCCGTTTCGTTGAACTACGCAAGTGCAATTCTCTTTATCCACGCTTTCAACAACGCCCTCATAAACGTTAATTTTTTCATTCTTAAAAGCATTCAAAACTGCCGTAAACTCTTCAATCATAGTTTTACACTTATTTTATTTTTCCGTTCAAAACCCACGCTTTCATTAACATCAATAACAACACTTTCTATCAGATACTTGCCATTTCGGTGTTCGTCAGTGTAATTTGGGTCTGTTATTTGCACGGCATCGCCCGCTTTCGTTCTCGGCAAGCCCCACGATTTTATCGTGCCTGAATATCCATCGAAAACATAATTTTCATAATACTTTTCGCACCACTCTTTTAGTTCGTTTTTTGTCAAATTCATAGGTGCGTGCAAAGTTCTTTCACTGCCCCCCTTTTCGCCAAATTCATAAGTAACTGCTTTTTTGAAGTTACCTTTTTTCAGCGACTTTGCTTTTATAAAAAGTTTTTTGCTTTCTTTAGTAATAAACTTTAAATCAGAACTTTCTCTTATATTTTTGCCAAAAACAAACTTGTGTACATTTTGGGGCTTCATGTCGATTGCAAAACCTGAATGCAAAACATTATCTTTGAAATAGCTTATTAACCCAAAGTCTTTTTTCAAACTTTCCAATACTTTGTAAGGCGTTGCCTTTTGTATCATAAATTTACCCATATTAAGGTTAAAAGTCTCTATTTCGTAGCCTTTTGCAACGAAATTCAACAATTCTTTTAGACTAACTTTAGCAAAAGTCTTGTTCAAAAGTGCCGCGTTTTTGAGTTTATACATTTCGTCTTCGCATTCTATAACAAGCGGAATATCAGCGCCGATACTTGTAATATAGCCTTTAAATTCAATTGCAAGTTCGTTATTGTAACCGAGTTCTATCTCTATCGGGTCGCCGATTTTTATGAACTCTAAAATGTTTTTGCCGGCTAAATTTATGCTTTGTTGGTTGCCCTGGTAATGCGAAAATTCTCTGGGTAATTCTATCTTTGCCGTATCAGTAAATTTATGAATATTACTTTCAATCCGAATGCTTTTTATTGCTTCAAACTCAATGTTTCCGCACCTTACTTTTGCATCTATATTATAGTAATTATTTTGCATCGGGGTTTATTAAAGAGTAGCCGACCGCTTTTATGCTTCGAGCCGACAAAGAAAATTTAATGGTATCCGAAAAACCCGTAATAGGCTCAATATCTACGCTTTTCAAATAAAAACTATCAATTTCCTTTTCTGCAAATTGCATCCCTGAAACTGAAATAATATCATTGTGGGCGAAAAATTTATGCAGTTCCGTTATTTTTCCAGACGGATAATATTTGTTTTCCATATCTACCAAAATACCGCTTATATTGATATTCCACGAATTAGTCCCCCAGCGTTCTACTATGATGTTGTCGCTACCTTTGGCGTGCGTTTCTATCAGCTTTTTTGTCCTTGAAAATTTTATTATCAAAGGCGGTGCAAAAATGTTTTTATTGTCGCCCTGCATCATTGATGCAAATTCAAGAACTTTATCGCTGTATTTGAACTTTACTTTTTCAAAGTCGTTATTATAAGCAGGGTAAGTCTCAACAGAATATTCATTGTTTTGTTTGGTTGCGATAAAATATCTGTTTGCGACCTCCCCTGCCATAACTGCTCCGAATGCAAGGGCATATCTTTCGGATAGATTTATTATTACACTTTCGTTCATTGTTTTGGTTTTGCTCCGATAATGCCCTGTTCGGCGAGCCAACTTACCTGTGCCCATTTGGCAGCCCAAGTATCATCATCTAATTGTTCCGGGAATGGAATATGTAAATAATAACTTATTAAAGCATCAGCTTTGAGGTACAAATCTTTGCCTTCTTCGTAGTTTAACCCTGTAAACAAGGCTAAACTTTGCTCAACTTTCCCTTGCGAATAGGTACTAATTCCATTAAAAGGTCAGCAGCTGCATAGAAAAGTGCATCATCTTCTAATACCTCTTCCTTTGAAGTCAGCAAGCAATTTTTAACAAGGACTTCTTGTGCTTTGTTTGGGTCGCTTTGTAAAAATTTCAAATACAGACTAACTATTTCTCGAGGTGGCACAATTGCCAAAACCTCTAAGTTTTCATTATTAAAATCATCTAAAGGCAAAATCAATGAATGTAATTTTTTGCCGTATTTTTCTTTAAATTTAGCTTTGACTTCCGCCGACACTTCTCTTACAGTGTAAATTTTTTCTGTTTGTTTTTCTGTTTGTTTTTCAACACTCATAATTGTTTTATTTTATAAATTTTTAATTCTCAACTATTAACTTACCCTACGTTTAAATCTACCTCAAGGGCAAATAACTCAAACTGCTTTTCAAGTCCCATATCACCTGTTACATCACGTCCTTCGTCTTGGAATTTCGCAGTAATTTTGTCTACTATGATTTTTTGATAATCATTCACAAATTGAACAGCTATTAAAAAAGGTTTTATATTTAGTAAACTTTGATTTTCAGCAGCATACTCAAGGGGTGTTAAATTGTCCTGTGTTATTGTTATGCTTGCTTTGGGCGTTATTTTACCTGCTGACCATGAAGTTGGGCTTTTACCCAGTCCGTAATTTAACTGATGGGCTTGTTCATTGCCGTAAGAAATTGATTTTACTTCTAACGGAACTCCATTTATTTCAACTTTCACATCGGCACTGTCGTATGCTTTCCCGTTTCTTGTTATCTTAGACATAGTTATTTAACTTTTAAATTTATAGTTCCTTTTATTTCATTTATCGTACCCCTCGGGATTAGTTTGAAACTTATTTTCAATACCTTTTCACCTAATAGGTCGGAATTTTTATCGACCGTAGTTTTACCGTAGGTTATTTCTTGACGTGCTAACATTTTGTTAAAAACAGTGTCGCCAAAATGTTCGAGAGTTGCTACTGAGGCAGGTGCAAGTTTTCCTGTTTTTCTATCTAAAACCCAATCTGATTTTACTTTAGACAAATAAACAGTGTTTAACAAACGTACTGCTTTATCTAAGACGCGACCATAAGCTATTGTGTGTTCGTTTATTGTGCCGTCGGTGTCTATAATTATCTCAACACAAGTATGGTCGTTATTTATTCGCACACCTGACAACCCGGTATAAGTTTTGCCGAATAAATAGCCTTTGTTTTCAAGGGTTTGTAAATCGTAAAACACATCTTTAATCCGAACTTTGGAAGACAAACCCGGAACAAGCCAACTTCCGTTGCCGGAAATATTAAACAGCTCGTTATTACCTACGTTTTGATTTACTTTAGCTTTTGAAGCTACGCCGAGCAAAGTTCCTACATCAGCGTAACGATTAGCGTGATTAATTGAGATAATATCGGCATAAGCATTGTCTTGCCCTATAAAAACCGAAACTTTTGGAGCTGAGACATTCTCTATTGCACGAAGATTTAAAGCACTCGAAGCATCACCATCAAAACCGTAACCCTCAAGGAAAACTTGGCACGGCATCTGGTTTTCGTAAGCCCAATCAGCCATACCCTGCGCACGAGATACAGCTTCATGCACCTCTAAAGGGATACCATCTAAGATTGTAAAATCCGCTTCCGTACCATACACAGGGTTTACGGCTATTCCTAATTGTCTAATATTGCCGTCTGCCTCTACCAGTAAGTTTTTAGCAAACTCATTACAAATATCCGACATGCTTTTTTCTTGAGGTACGAGCATGAAATGTAATTGAGTTCCGGCATCGGCAAGTCTAAAAAACTCTGAGAAATGTCGATGCAAAGCAATACCGTGAGTTGTATCCACTTCTTTAGTAATACCATAAGACTGCTCAATAGCATCAATACTTGTCGCAGACTTTGCTTTGTAAAATAAATAGCCTATTTCAGGAACTCCCGACGGCACAGACACTACCAGCCCGCTTGTGCTGTCGCCCGAAGCAAGAACACTGCCACCGGTAGCGCCTTTGTTAATTATTACTCCTTTTAAGTCTCCCATTTTATTCTGTAGGTTTAGGTTTTTCTGTTTTTTTGTTTATGTTTTTTCTGGTTAAAACCGTTAAGGTTTCACCTTTTTTGAGTGCGTTTGTTGCCAAATTTTTAGACGAAAAAAATCCGCCATCAGGAGTAACAAATAATTTGTTCAAGCTTTCATTTGCCTCAAAAATTTCTTTTGCTGTTTCTTTTATTTTATCCATGTTTTTATTATTCAATAATTTGTTTTTTGTAAAAAATTCTTAACTCTTAATTTTTAATACTTAACTCCCTACACCTTAGCACTCAACAAAGCACCTATTGCTCTATATTTCTTAGGTGAAACAAGGTAATAATGTCTGTAATTGATAGCATGTCTTTGATGTTGAGTATCCGGTTTGTCGTGATACAGTTTTGTCGTACCTTGCGCTCTAAACATATCAGGAGCGTAAAAAGCTATTGAGGCTTTTGTTTCAGCACTTGTGGGTATTTGACCGAATGCTGTTTTTGTTTTGGTTGCAAGCGTATAACTCGGCATTTCAGTATAAGTATACACATTAAACCCGTAGAATAGAGATTGTAAAGTTCCGGCTTTTGTATTTACATAAGATTTATATAAATCTTTGTCTTCTTTTAATAAGTCTGATAAATGTTCCGGAGACAATACCAATATTCTTTTGCCATCATTCGGAACACCGGCAGCACCGAACGCTTCACCTAAGTCAATTATATCTTCAAAACTTACTCGTTTTCTACCATTAACAGCTTTGCCGGAACTTAATAAAACAGGAGTTTTTGCTGTGTGTTCCAGCGGAGCTAATGCGTGAACTGCTTTTGCATACTTTGTAGCAAGTATAGCAGATTTATGAGCTCTGTTCACTTCGCCTATTTTGTCATAAGTTACATACCTAAGCTCGTCTTCGGTAACAGGTGTTGCTTTTGTTTGGTATTTGTCAAGCGAAAAAGGAATATCACCGTCCGGTAGTTCTTGATAACCTATTGGATAAGTGATGTTGTTTATCAGAACTTCCGGAACTGCACCAACATCTACCAAATGGATTACCTGATTTTCACCATTACGCGAGCTTTGAACATATCGGTCGTAAGACGGTATGAGGTTTAAAAACGAAGCCTCTACAGCTGCATCCATTCTTTTAACTAATTCTCCCGTCCAAACTTCTTTATATAATCCTGCCATGTCTATTTGTATTTTTGATTCAACAATTTTTTAAATTTCTCAGGCTCTTTATCTGCCATTTGTTCTAATCCTCTGGGGTCTTCTTCTTGCCATTTATCTAAATCCCAATCGGCACGGTTATCGGTATTAGTTCCACTACCCTGATTAACCTGAGCCTGAAAGTTTGGAGCAGGCACTTCGTTTGTTTTGCCGAGAACTTTATGTAAAGCACTAACGCCCGCTTTTAAACCTATGGACATATAAACTTCTTTATCCGTTTCGCCGATTTTTCTGTCCTTTACGGCTTGCTCAACAATGGAACTGACAATCCCTTTGTAGTTTTGTTCAGCATCTTCTTTAGCTTGTTTAAGCTCGTCGAACTTAGCTTGAACCGCGTCTAAAACCTCCGTATCGGAAGCTGACGCAGTCAATGCCAAGTCCAACTCTGTAATTAATTTTGCTTTCATATATTTGTCGTTTTTATTGGTTGCATTTTCAATCTTGTTTACAGAAGTCAAAAGAGAAGCATACATGTTAAAAGTATCTTTTTCGCCCAACGCGGCGGGATTTTCCACCGGCATAATTGTGTCGGTTTTTGCTTCGATTATTTCACTGACAAGTCCCAGTTCTAATGCCTCTTTTGCACTAAACCAATTATCACCAGTCATAAACTTATCGATTTCCTTATCGGATTTACCCGTACGTTGCTTTAATTTGGTTTTGAAATTTTGCTCCATACTTCGCAGTAATTTTGCGTTATTTTCAAAATCTTGAGCCGTACCCGAAACGTAACTACGAGGGGCGTGATACATCAAAAATCCATTTTCAACAATCTTTACATTAGGACGTGATAATGTCAATATACCACCCATACTTGCAGCTACTCCATCTATTATTAAGGTAATATTTACCGGAGATGTATTTAAAGCATTATACATTAAATTCCCTTCAAACACATTACCGCCGTAAGTATGCAAATGGACATCTATATCAGTATAATCTCGCTCTAAAGCAGACAATTCAGATATAAAATCCCGAGCCGTCCCACTCCATATTCCTCCGTATGCAATTAGCTTATTTTTGTGTCTTCTTAATATCATTTTTTAGATTTTGAAACAAACCAAATTCATTTTTTTCAAGACTAAAAAAAAAGTGGCAAGCCTTGCCACTTTTTTTACGAATAAGCTCAAACTAAACTTGTTTTGTGCTATACAGATATATTTGATTTTATGAAATTCAATGAAAAGATAAGAAGATTAGCCGAAAAAATGTTTGTCGAAGACAGTGCGAATGCCAAAACAATAGCTCAAACTTTTGATGTTACGGAACAAACTATCGGACGCTGGCGAAAAAACGGTAATTGGGACGAAAAACGAAAGGACTTTCTAAAAACACCATTAAACATAAAAAATGTGTTGCTGAATGAACTATTGGAATTAACTGCCGGAAAGGAAGCCTCTTTAGATATGAAAGCTATAAATGCGGCAATTAAAGCTATACACGCAATCAGTGATGAAATTTCAATTGAAACCATTTTTTCTGTATTTAAAGAGTTCGACAATTGGATGGCAGAGCAAGACCCCGAACTTGCAATTAAATTTTTAGAGTGGCATAAATTATACCTACTTCATAAAGCAAAAGAATAATGGCTGGTATTTTAAACAAAGGAATAGAAAAATTAATGCGTAGCTATGAAGCTCATTGTAAAGCAATTGAGCAAGCTACGACTATTGATATAAACGAAACACCAATCCAAAAACGTAAGAAAAGATTACAACTTGAGCGTAATTATGTCGAGTGGTTTGAGTTTATGTTTCCGCAATACGCCAAAGTTCCTTGCGCTAAATTTCACAAGAAAATGGCAAAACTGATTATAGAAAATGACATATGTAGTTTGCTCGCTGAAATTTACAGAAGCGGTGCAAAGTCGGTGCATCTTTGCATGGGCATACCTTTATATTTATATGTTACGGGAAAATTAAAATTCATGCTTTTGGTAGGACAAACCGACTTAAAAGCCAAAAAATTAATTTCCGACATTCAAATTCAATTAACCTATAATAAAAAGTTCATTCATTATTACGGTCGAAAATTCAAGTACGGAAGCTGGGCGGAGGGCGATTTCACGACAATAGACGGCGTTAAGTTTACAGCTATGAGTATAGGGCAATCACCGCGAGGATTAAGGGAAGGCAACCAACGTCCCGATTATATCGCTATAGATGACGTAGATACAAAAGAAAGATGCAACAGCGATGAGCGCAGTAAAAAGGCTTTTGATTGGGTTTGGGAAGATTTGCGAGGAACTTTTGACGAAGGCAGCAAGGTGCAGCGATTTGTCGTTGCGAACAATAATTTTCATAAAAACACAATAATCAATCAGTTAAAGACTGAATTTCAAAAATTCATTATCCGTGCAAAAGAAAATAAGGAAAAGCCCGAACATTTTATAATTACCGTTCCGGCAGTTAAAGATTTGGAAACTTTTGAGCCGCTTTGGAAAGCAAAAACCGATGCCGAATATTGGCGAAAAAAGTTCAGAACTACACCCTACCGCTCTTTTATGCGCGAATATATGCACACTCATATTGTCGAAGGTTCTATTTTTAAAAATGAACATATACAGTATAAAAACAGGCTTAAATACGCTCAATATGATGCACTTGTATTTTACGGCGACCTTTCGTACAAGAATGCCGGAGACTATAAAGCTATGATTTTCGCGGGCAAAAAAGGTCGTGAGTTTCATATTTTGGATTGCTTCGTAAGACAAACCTCTCGCAACAATGTAGCTGAGTGGCTCTATCAAAAAGTTGAAGATGACAATCTACTGAAATACAATATACAATACTTAATAGAAGGTTTGTTTGCACAAGATGAATTTGTAAATGATTTTGATTTGGTAGGCGACCGATACGGCTGGTACGTTCCGGTTCAGGCTGATAAAAAATCCAAAGCAAATAAATACGACCGAATAGAAAGCATGTCGGGATATTTTGAGCGGGGCAATGTTTGGATTAACGAAAAAATTAAAAAGTCGCAAGACTGTAATAATCTAATCAACCAAATACTTGCATTTCAGAAAGGTAGTAAAGCCCATGATGACGCTCCCGATGCCCTGCAAAGTGCAATTTCATTTTTAAATACGGCAGCTATAACAAACACCGTGAAACCTAAAATGGTTAAACGAAAAGAAATACTAAACAGACGAAAAAACCGATGGTAATTTTTAACTCTTAATTTTAAAAAAATGAATTTTATAACAGACCAAGACTATTCCGTTTTAATACGCACCGAAATAAAAGACGTGTTATTAGAAAACTACTCAGAAACCAAATTACGCAACGCTGAACAAATGGCAATCAGTCAAATCAAAAACTATCTGGCAGGTAAATACGACGTTGAAAAAATATTCTCAGCTAAGGGCGAAGCTCGAAACCCGCATATAGTTATGATAACTATTGATTGTGCTTTATACCATTTATACACTGCAAACACCGCCCGACAAATGCCCGAAATAAGAAGTCAGCGCTATCAGGATGCTATCGACTGGCTCAAAGCCGTATCAAAAGGCGAAGCAATCGCCGACCTACCAAAAAAACTTGACGAACACGACAAACCATATTTAGGATTTTGTATAAAATCAAAACATCCTAAAAGCTCTAACAGGTATTAAAACACCGCTCTTTGTCTTTAAAACGTCTTTAAAATCTACGAAAATAAAAACATAGTATGAATTTACTTACTAATATAAAAAGTCTCTTTAAACCGACTATTTCGACAAAAGCATTACCGGCTGTTTCGGCGGACACAAAGCCGCTTAAATATTCAAGTGGCAGGAACAATCCTAATTTGTTTAAAGTAATCGAAACCGTAAAAGATAATTCGCGCAAAGATATTGATAATTGGAGACAAGCGCTGCAATTTTTACAGAACCCGGAAGAGCCTAAATTTACAATGTTCCATGATTTGATTGCCGACTTGCTTACGGACGGTCATTTGCAGTCTCAAATTATGATACGAAAATCGGCAACTTTAAATACCGACTTTCATATCATAAACAAAGATACTGCCGAAATAAACGACGAGCTGACTGATTTGTTCCGGCAACAATGGTTCTTTACCTTATTAGATATTATGCTCGACAGTATTATTTTGGGGTTTAGGTTGGTAGAATTTCAAAGATTTGAGGGCAAAAATATTACTTTAAATTTAGTACCTCCACGCCACTTAGTTCCGACACTCGGTAAATTTATTCCCAACTTAGACAACGACCAATTTATAGACTTTAACAATCCGAATTTTGATAATTGGCTTTTGAAAATAGGCAACCCGGAAGACTTAGGAATTATAAATAATGTAGTTCCAAATCTGATATGGTTAAGAAACACACTACAATCGTGGGCTGATTTTTCGGAAAAGTTTGGCATGCCTTTGATTACGGCGACCACAAACAGTCGAGACGAAAAAACATTAAACGAAATTACCAACCAACTTTTAGAACTCGGCGAAACCGCCGCTGCTGCTTTCGGAACAGGAACTGATGTTAAAATGTTAGAAGCCTCACGTCAAGACGCTTACAATGTTTATGCTAAATTTATTTTAGAAAATGCAAACATTATAAGTAAACAGTTTGTCGGTTCAACTATGCTAAGTGATATGGGTTCTAACAGAAGTCAAACAGAAGTACACGAACGCACGCTTAACGAAAAAATAAGCCCTGCCGACAAACGTAAAATCACCTTTGTTGTTAATAATCAATTACTTCCGCTTCTTAGAAAACAAGGTTACAATATTCCTGAAACAAATGTTTTTTCATTCAAACAAGCAAAAGAAGA